>Ga0335075_10014308_pt1 | contig 11922 bp, 11 predicted proteins | sample Lox_Sample_24_FD_206723 | JGI IMG/M metagenome (GOLD analysis project Ga0335075, IMG submission 206723) | Soil microbial communities from Loxahatchee National Wildlife Refuge, Florida, United States - Lox_Sample_2.4 | ecosystem: Environmental > Terrestrial > Soil > Wetlands | place: USA... | reverse complement strand
CAGCCGCATCATGCCCTGCGCCTGTCTGACCGCCATTTCGGCAGTGGAGACGTTCAGCAGCAGCATGTCTGGATCAATCGATGCGCTGAGTGCGCGGAGTGGATCGGCAAGTGCTGCCGGATTACCGCTGCGCACGCGCACGTTGAGATGGGCGGGATAGAGGTCGCCGGCTTCGACGGCGTGGTAGACGCGGCCCTCCGACTCATCGTCGAACGGACCCGGACGGGGGAAGTCCGGGACCACGCCGACGATCTCGTACCAGCGTTCCAGCGCGACGTTCCCGGACGGCGCTTCGCGGCTCCAGGCCACGTACTTGATGCGCCGACCGAGCGGATTGGCACCGCCGAAGACCTGGGCGACCAATCCGCGGCTCACGACGACCCCGGGCGTGACGGTGGCGTCGGCCGATGCATCGGCGGCGGTAAGTCCGCGGCCGACGCTCACCGGCACGTCGAACGCCGTGAAGAAGTTGGGAGCGACGCGGTTGAATCGCACCAGGGTGCGTGGCCGCGGGCCCTCGATGCCATTGCCGGCGGATTCGGCAGGGAGGACGCGCCGCCCCGTCCGGCTGCCGGCACTGACCGGTGAGGACAGACCTTCCGCCTCGACCATCACGCCAGGCTCGCGGCCTGGACTGACGAGCGAAAACGTCACCTCACGTACCCGCGCGTCGTCTCTCAACCGGCGCTCGACTTCCGTGAGCGTGTTTCCGTATCTGGCGGCAAGCACCTGGCCACCCGCCTCGGTCGTCGACGCCGCCGCGTCGTCGATCCAGAGTCTCGCGCTGAGGAACTCCGAGGTGGCGTAGCCGCCGTCCGAGGGAAGTCGAACCGAACTCCACGCAAAATGCATCGCCATCGGCAGGATGGCGACCGTGACCGACACCTGCGCGACGATCAGCGTCGTCCACAGCCGCCCCATCTGCATGCGCGATCCGCCGCGAGACGAGAGCATCTGTAACTGCGTATGGACCTGCCTGCCGGTCGCCTTGAGCGCGGGCGCCATGCCGACGATGGCCGCCGCGCACACGGTCAGGCCGACAACGTAGAGCAGGGTACTGGTGTGGAGCTCCAGCGAGAACCAGAAAGGCCAGCGCCCGACCAGGGCCAGCATTGCACTCTCGATCTGACGCAGGCCGACGGCGGTGAGCTTGATCCCGATTGCGGCCGACACGCCGGCGAGCAGCAGCGCCTCGACGAACAACTGCGCCACAATCCGGCGGCGGCTGGCGCCGAGCGCTCCTCGCACCGCAATCTCGCCTTGCCGTGTCGCCGTGCGCGCATAGACGAGGATGGCGACATTGATGCAGATGAGGACCAGCAGCAGGACGATCGCCATCTCGATCGCGTACAGCGCGAGCGCATCATCGGGGTCGTCGACCTCGCTGAAGGCGCGCGCGTATGCCATCACCAGCGGGCGCAGGTGTTCGTGCGTGGCGGGCGATGCAGCCGCCACGCGCTGGCTGAGTGCCGTCAGCTCCGTCTGCGCACGCTCGAGCGTGGCCCCTGGCGCGAGCCGCCCGAATACGTTGATGCCGGGGCCGCTACGCGGGGCAGAGGCGGCGACATCGAGACGCCACGGGATCCAGAAGCTGTGGTATGCCGGAAAGCCGAAGCCTTCAGGCATCACGCCGACGATCGTGTAAGCGGTCGGCCCCAGCTTCACCGATTGACCGACGATGTCCGGATCGGCATCGAAGCGACGAACCCACTCGTCGTGGCCGATCACGATCGCGTCTGGGGCGTCCGGGCGTTCGTCGCCCGGCAACAGCGTGCGGCCCCGATACGCCCCGACCCGGGCTGCGCGGAATGCCGACGCCGAGATCTCCGCGACCAGCACCACCTCGGGTGGCCGGCCGTCGACGATCAGATTGCGCTGGACGTCGCGCGACATGCTGAAGTCCTCGATGGACGTCGCGGTACGCCACGCCTCGAGGTCGTGCAGCAGACGCAACTCACGCTGGTTCGTCGAGGCGTCCCAGTGGACGATCGAGATCAGGCGATCGCCTTCGGGCAGCGGCAGCGTCGTGCCCATCATCATCGACACGATGGTGAAGGCGCCGGCCGCGATCGTGATGCCGACCGACATCCCCAACACGCTGACGAGACTCAGCCCCGGATAGCGCAGCACCATGCGCCAGGCGAGCCTGAAATCGAGCGCCGAGAACGCCGGGCCCAGACGGACCCGGCGCTGGCGACGCCGCTCGACGAGACCGGCGCCGACCGCGTTCAGGCAGGCGGCAGACCCGAAGGACAGGCGAGCCCATCCCGCGCGGGTGGCGAGCTCGCGGCCGAAGGCATCGACCATCTCCACGCCATAGCGTTCACGGTGCCGGTAGGGAAACGCATGCAAGGCAAGCCGGTACAGGCGCGTCACTTCGCGCCTCCGAACAGGTTCTGCGAGCGGGCGACATCGAGAAGCGCCCGCAACCGTTCGGATTCCGCGCGCGCGACCGCGCGGCCGAATCGGGTGCGCTGGTAGTACCGTCGCGTCGGCCCGCCGCTCGCCTCGTCCTTCGGCGTCGACTCGTGGACCAGGCCCTCGTCCACCATCCTCGCCAGCGCGGCGTAGAGCGTGCCGGGGAGGATCGCCTCGCGACCGTCCGTCATGGCCGAGACTGCCTGCATGATGGCGTAGCCGTGCATGGCCTCGACGTCGCCGAGCGCCAGAAGTACCTGATACGTCGCGTGTTTGAGTGGCAGGAGCTCGGCAGGGTCACGCATCGGTCGGCGCATCGTATTCGACTTAGACTATAGTTCGAAACGAATAGTTCCGAGGTCCGGCGTCCCCGTTCCGACGACTGTCGGTCAGTTCACTCGTCGGGTGGCGCGTGCCTCGTGTCGGCATTCGCCATCGCGATCGCCCTCGACAGGAATGACTCGCGGTCGAAGACGAACGCCTCGTCCGCTTCCACGAGCGGATGGACGGCTGCCGCCGCAAACAGGACGTCCTGGGCGAACACGCCGTCGTCCATCGCTGGATTCGGCAACGCCCATCCGCCGCAGCCTTCCTCATCGATCAGCTGCGCCAGGGCCGACAGGCGAGACCAGAGCGCAACACCGCGCTCGGCACTCTTGCCCTGCTTCGCCGCGAGCATCAGCGCGGCGGTACCGTTCCGCGCCTCGTCCGGATGCTCCTGCATGTAGGCGTTGCTGGCTTCCACCAGCGCCACCATGTCGTCGCTGGTGATCGTGACGGCGTTCACCCGTTCCAGTAGCGTCAGGTCAGACACGTACACCCTCCATCGTCAAGCCTATGTGCGGGGCGACCCGCTTGTACACTGCGGTCACGCCATCGAACGAAGGGGACGCACCATGAACAAGACGCTACAGTTCTCGATCACCATCCGGGCGCCGCGAGAGATCGTCTGGGAGCGCGTCACGGAGAAGCGCTACTTCGATGAGTGGACGTCGGCATTCATGCCGGGCTCGACCTTCGAGGGATCGTGGAACACCGGCGACGCCATCAGGTTCCTGGCACCGGATGGCAGCGGCATGTCGTCGATTATCGAGACCAGTCGCCGTCCGGAATTCGTGTCCATCCGGCATGTGGGCGAGATCAAGGACGGCGTCGAAGATCGCGACAGCGAACAGGTTCGGCGATGGGCGCCTGCGTACGAGAACTACACGTTGACAGAGGTGGACGGAGCGACAGAGTTCGTCGTCGACGTGGACGTCACGCCGGAGTACGAGCAGTTCATGCGCGATGCCTGGCCAGCGGCCCTGGCCAAGCTCAAGGAACTCAGCGAGCGCTCGGGCGCCGCGTAGCGCTGTTGGGGCGTTGACACATGGCGGGCCAGCGGCGCTCGGAGGGCAGCCGTTACTGGACCAGCACCTCGAACTGGCCGATGCCGCGCTGCCCGACGGCGTTGACGACGTCGACCGTCACAATCTTGCGTCCAGGGCTGCCGTACGCATGGTTGGTCGATGGACCGGTCGTCACGCGCGTCCCACCATCGCCGAAGTTCCAGTAGTAGCTCACGATGTTGGCGCCTGACACCGTCGCCGTGAACTGCACGTTGGCGCCGACCACGGGATTGACGGGGGTGCCCGTCAGCGACACGCTGATCGCCCGTTCTTCGACGGTGACTGTCATGGCGTTGGGTGTGACCTCGTTGCTGCTGTCGGTGACGGTGACGGTGACGACGTAGCTGCCCGCGCGGCCGTAGGCCTTCTGCACGGTGCGCGACCCGTTGAACTGGCCGAGCGATTGTCGGGTGCCGTCGCCGAAGTCGATCACCACGTCGCGCACGGCGTCGCCGTTCGTCTGCTGCTGCTGAACGTTGACCGTGAACGTGGTCGTCTCGCCGACCCCGACCGGGGCCGCAGGCCCCGAAATGCTGACAGCGGGCCGCGCGGTGACTCGCACAGTCGCCGTCTGCGACACACCACCGACCGTGGCCGTGACTGTCGCGTCACGAGTGGTCGACAGCGAGGTGCGAGCCTCGCCGTTGCTGTCGGTGACGACGGTTGCGTCGCGCAAGGTGCCGGCGTTGGTGCTGAACGTCACCGGCACACCAGGAAGGCGACGGTTGTTCTCGCCGGTCGCCACCGCGAGGATCTCGACGCTGCCGCCGTTGGGACCGACCGTGGCCGGCAGCGGCGTGAGCGTGAGGGTGGTGGCGGCTGCCGCGCCAACCCGAATCTCGAGGGCTTCGGCCTGCGCACCGCCCGAGAACGCTTGCACCCGCGCGAGCCCCGACGCCGCTCCCGCGTTGAGCCGCACCGTGGCGCGGCCACCGCTCGTACGAGCCTCGGCCGGCTCGAGCGATCCCAGCGTCGTCGTGAACGTGACCTGGGTGCCGTTCTGGACCGGCACGCCGCCCGGTTCGGTGACGCTGGCCGCGATCTCGACGATGCCGTTCAAGGCAACGACAGTGTTGTTCGCAAAGAGAGTGACGGCGGAGTCTGTGGGCGCCGTCAGAGGAGCCTTGTCGCACCCGAGCAGCAGCAGCGGTGCGAGCAGCACGGCCATTCCGAACGTGGGGCGCATCAGCATCCCAGCGCCTGCCCGCTGAGAATCACGCCGGACTCACTCGTGAACCAGGCCTTGCCGCAGGCGACGCCTTCGGGATGCAAGGTTGCCGTGTAGTGCGTACGCTCGGGGGAGACCAGCAGGCGCAATCGGTGACCCGCGATCGTCCACTCGTGGTCGCCGTGTGGAGTCGCGCGCTCGCGGTAGGGCGCCATCAGTTCGTGATCACGCAACCCCGCGAGGCTGAGGAATGTGCCGGCCTGGCGATTGGCCTGCGCCGTGTTGAGACGCCTCAGCAAGGCGACACCGTCCACATCAGGCGCTTGCGTACCGCTTGCTGCGGGCGCCAAGCCCACGAGGGCGACCAGGGGAAGGAGAGACCGCAGGTTCGGGAACATTGCACTCCGCGTGCCGAGAAGGCGATGGGTTGCCGCATGTCGATCGCCTCGGCGGCTGTACCGACGGCCGGGGGCGACGCACGCTGCTGCCACTGTTGACGCGGGCACACAATCCCGAGTTTGAAAATCTCCGCACGTTGCAGGGCGATGCCGTCGCCAGACGGTTGAGCGCCGCGCTGGCGACGAGCGGCCGGGGCATGCTGATCCGGGGTACCGACCGGCCGTGCCACCGAGGCGTCGTCCTCAGCCGCGTCACGGTCGATGTGGTGGGAATAGGCGACGCTTCAGCGCCGGGCACGGCCCGCCTCTCAGGCGTGGGCGCTCGGCCTCACGCACTCGATCCGAGCATTCGCCCAACCTCGGCGTTCAGGGCAGCCGGCAGACAGGGTTTGCGGAGAAAGACGTCGCATCCCGCCGAACTAGCGCGGCTGCGCTCCTCCGGTCGGTCATGTGCCGTCAGACAGATGACAGGGATCGCGGCCGTTCGGGCGTCCTTCTTCAACATCTCGGTGGCCGTCCACCCGTCCACGAGAGGCATGTCCAGGTCCATGACGATCAGAGCGGGAAGCAATGCCACCGCCTTGGCCACCCCCTCGAAACCGTCCTCGGCGTCCTCGATCTGGTAGCCACGGTCGCGCAAGTACGTTCCGTACAACTCTCGCGTGTCCTCGTAGTCGTCGATCAGGAGCACGAGTGGGCCAGCACTCATCGGACAGCCCCGGCTCGTTCGTCGAGCAGCCACAGAAGCGCGAGGTCGAGCACCCTCGGTGGACAGGGTCTGGAGAGACCGACGTCACAGCCGGCGTCGCGAATGCGCCGCGTTTCGGCGGGCATCACGTGGGCGCTGAGGATCATGATCGGAATGTCGGTCATGGCAGCGGTGGACTTCAGGCGCTTCGTCAGCGACCAGCCATCGCCACCTGGTAGGTGTGACCTGCCTGCCTTCTTCGGAACGGTCGGCCTCCGCCTGCGACGCGTCACCACCGTCAGGTTGTCAGCCGGCATGAGCGGCGCCGCTGGCCATCGTCCGCGGGCGGCTGGCGGAGCTCGATGATCAGGCCGTCGTCGGGCAGGCGCTCGATCGCGCCATCCAACGTGCCCGGACTCAGGATCATCCTGCCGTCGGTCCTGGCGGCGACGTTCTGCATGATGGCCTGGCTGTGGCAATCCTGATCGGCAAGTGCGACCGGGATCTGGAAGACAGCCAGTGGAAGTGGCGGCGCGTGTGGTTCCTTCAACGGCGAGTCCTTGCGTTGGTCCGCTGCCATCCACGGGTCGTGGCGTCGCCATGAACCTTTCGAGATCGTGCAATCGCGCCATCTCGCTCGCCGTCGAATTCGTGACAGTCTATACCGAGAGACGTCATATCCATCAACGTGGTGATCCGGGCACGCCGGCGCCCTCGACATCAACGCGTCTCTCGTGGAAGGCACGTCGCGCCGAGGCTCAGAAGCGTCCGAATGTCCCCGTGGCTTCTGATTCGAGGAGCGGCTCTGACGAGGCGCGAGTTACGCGTGTTCGATAGGGAACGACGCTGGATTTGGGAGGTGGCAGCGGGATCGGGGCGAACCTGCCCGCGCGTCGCGGTGCCACGGTCCGCGACGTGGCACCCACCATCGCGCCGAGCGTCGCCACGGTGCTCATGGTGGCCTCCGCCTGTGCATTGAGTTCTTCGCTCGCAGCGGCGCTTTCCTCGGCGGTGGCCGCCGTCGTCTGCGTCACCTGTTCCATCTGCGCGATGGCCTGTGACACCTGGTCGATGCCCTGCGCCTGTTGCGCACTGGCAGTGCTCACGGCGTCCACGAGCTCCTTGATCTGGCACGACGTTGCCGTCACCGATTGAATGGCGGTCGATACCTCCTTCGCCCGTGCCTGCCCTTCGGCCGAGCGTGCGATTGACTCTTCGATGAGGATCGCCGTGTCCCTTGCCGCCTGGGCTGAGCGCTGCGCGAGCGCGCGCACTTCGTCGGCCACCACTGCGAAGCCCGTGCCCGCGTCTCCCGCACGAGCCGCTTCGACCGCCGCGTTGAGTGCGAGGATGTTCGTCTGGAAGGCGATTTCATCGATGGTCTTGATGACCTTCGAGACCTTGTCGCTCGACTCCTCGATCGCCGCCATCGATTCCAACATCTGACCCAGCGCGGAGTTCGCGTTGTCCACGAGGCGCTGGCTCGCGGCCATCTTGGCCGCCGCCTGGCCGGCGTTCTCCGAGTTCCGTCGGGTCATCGAAGCCATTTCCTCCATCGAGGCTGACGTCTCCTCGAGGGCGGCGGCCTGCTCGGTGGCGCCTTCAGAGAGTTGCTGCGAAGACCCGGCTCATTCACGCAGTCGTCATGGCTCGCGATGCGCGCGTGATCACGCGCAGGGTAGCGTCTGCTGGGCCGCACGGAGAGCGTCTGACCGGCACAGCGATGGCGTCGACCAGTCGCTCGCGTCAACGCCGTCAGAACATCTGACGGCTCTATCGGCAGGAGCCCCGTTCTTCGCGGCGTCCCGCGGAAGTGGTTTGGTGGTCAGTGGTCAGTAAGTCCTTTACTGCGCGGGGGAGGGCGGTGGAAGCGCTCCGATGGCGTCAGCACGCTACCGCCATCGTGCATGACGCTGCTGTGAGGCTCCATCGCCCGGCGGAGTGCGCATGTTGGGGCCGTTCGTTCGGCCGTTGCCGTTGGGCCATCTGCGCGGGTCAGCCTTGATTGTTCGCGACCGTGATGGTATTCACCCGCCTCATGCACAACGGTTCATGGCCTGACCCGGCAGCCCCGGAGCCGCACGAGCGGCGGCGCAACAGGTTGCCCGCGCAACCGTGTCGGCAGTGTGGTGAGCTGACTGCCAGCGTCGTGCTGCGCGTCGAGTTCGCGGTGTACTTCCGTTGTGAGCCATGTGGGCTGGTGTGGAGTGTGCCGAAGCCTGCACCTGAAGCGTCCGTCTAGCCGTATCAGCAGTCCCCACGGCCTCTCCAGTCATCGTCGCCGTCTCCTACGCTCCGCCTCTGACTTCTCCGGAGTCTGCCCCTGTCGATGACATCGGGCGATCGCACTGTGCGGCGCGCGCTCGCACCCTCCCTTGCTGGAACTGCGCAGGCCCAGCCGGTGTCCAAACTCCCGAACGCGCCGACTCCACAGTGGTCAGGCGAGGAGGTACCGCACATGCATCGACGATTGCTGCTGGCTGGACTGGGTGGGCTACTGATCTTGGCACCAACCTCAACGTCGGCCCAGTCGCACGACCCGACGGCAAAGCAAGCCGCCGCCTTCATCGGCACATGGGACTTCGCCATGACGAACCCGGCGGGCTCGCAGCAAACAATCAAGATATGGGAGGAGAGCGGAGCGCTGGCCGCCACCGTACAAGTGGGCAAGTTCCCGCCCATTGCCGTCACCCGCATCGTCAAGGATGGGGAGATGCTGGTGCTCTCCGTGAGTCATGACGCGCGTCCAGGGCTCAGGGAGAACGGGGAGCCGATCTGGGCCGTGCTCGTATTGACTGCGGATGGTGAAACGATGCGGCTCGCCCAACTGCTGGAGAAGAGCGAGACCATCAAGCGCGGTACGGGACAAAGGCGCCGCGCGTGAATGGTCGCCGGTCGGGCGACGCGCTCGTGGCGTGGCCTGCCCGTTGCGGCTGAGCGCTGCTGCGGTCGCCCCGATCGTCCCGGTCAGGATGGCTCACATTCCTGCGCGCCCTGCGGCAGGACGCGGACTGGCGCGTCGTCTACACGCTGGTACGGTGTCTTCTCGATCCCTGACGGGACGTCAGGTCGTGATCACCCTTCGATTCGTGAGGGCGGTCGCGGGATCTTCGGACCGGCTTCCAGATGCGCAGCCAGCGGTGCAACGCTGCCACGTCGCCGATGCCGGCGACCGTGCACTAATGCGCGAGCACCTCGCTGCGCCCGTAGAGCCAGGCGTGCGCTTGTGCAGCCTCGGGCCCATGCCGCGAGGCATCGACGATGGCCTGTTGCAGCACAGCCAGGGCCAGGCGTCTCAGGCCATCGTCCAGTCGCTCGGAGGGCCATGCATCGCCGGTTGGAAGGTTAATGTCAACGTTCGCTTACATCCGGAATAGTGCAAGCGGGATGCCCGACATGCGATGGTTCGCTCGTGCATGCAACGCTCAGCCGCGCCACGACTTACGTCGATAGCGAGGAATGGCGGCAGTGAGGCCCGTCGCGACTCTGGACGAAAGTGGCCGGTATTGCTCGCTCCACGCTCGCGGGCGGCGCGGATGGGCTGGGCCGCGGTCAGCCGCCTCAGGCGGACCGCGACTCGGGAGGACGAGGGCGACAGCCGCCTCGCGCTCGGAGAGCGTGAGCAACCGGCCCTCAGGTCACGCATGCTGGATCAGCCCCGGCAGCAGGGTCTGAAGCGCCAGGGGCGGGCGCATGTCCGGCGACGTCGGGTGCACCTTGCAACCCACTGTCCGACGCCGCCTGCATGAAGGGCGGCCCGAGTTGCAGGTGATACAGGTAAGACGGTGTTCACGCGTGCGTGGTGGTGGGTCGCGCGAAGAGTCTCAGCAGCAGGAGACCCGATACCGCCACGAGGACGTACACCACTCCCGACGCCGCGTTCACTTGTCCGAATGACAGACCGACGAGTCTGGCAACCAGGTCGAAACCAAACAGTCCCACCAGGCCCCAGTTGAGTGCACCAATGATGACGAGGGTCAATGCGATACGGTCGAGTGTGGTCATGAGTGCCTCTCTGTGTTCTGGAATGTGCAGCTGTGCAGGGTGCTGCGCACGACGGTCGCTGCCTCACGCGTGGCGTTCCCGCGGCCGTCCGTGTGCCTCGCACGGTGTCTGAAGACGCGTAAGTGCTGCGTGGTACCTGCGTGCAACCGTAAGCCACTTCTCGCACGTCCGCCATCAGGACATGGCAAGACACTCGTCAGGACTCGCCCTAGCAGAGTCGCGGCAGGGGGACCGAAGCGTCACCGCAGTTCCATATCGCGTGCGTACCGAAACCGGCGCGCCCATCCAGGTCGCGCCGTCCGCATCGCGCACGATCCCATCGATGGCGCGGAACCACAGGCGATAGTTCGCGGCGCTGGGATGGACACCGTCTTCGGCGAAGAAGCGACGGGGAGCCCCAGAGGTCGGGTCGTCGTCGGCCCGATGAAACAGATCCACGTACAACGCCCGCCGCCGCGCGCATCCGGATCGAAACAGATCGCGCAGCCGGCGCTGTCGCCAACTCCGCAGCCAGGTCAGCGGGAAGGGCAGCCCGGGAGCCAGTCCCAGGTTGCCGCCGGTCACGACGACCGTGTGTTCACTCAGTGTGGATGCTGTACGAAGAGCCACGTCGAGATGCGCGGCCGTGTGGAGTGGGGCCTTCAAGTGCAGCGCGTCGTTGGCCCCCGTGTGGATCAGCAGTGGACGGTACGGACGACGCTGCATGGGAGTCGTGGCAACGCTGGTTGAGGGGTACGCCGAGCGTGGACATGGCGCGCGCCGGTTGCAGCGGCGTACGAGGCGTGCGAGAAGGCGGGAGACGTCCTGGGTGCGGCTGCCATTGCGCGCCAGATTGCCGATCGTGAGACCGGGATACCGCTGTCCGAAGCGTCCGGCGATGGTCAGGTGTCGAGAGCCAGCGCCGACACCGACACCGGCACTGTCTCCGACAATCAGAACCCGGGCAGCGCCAGGCACGCGGCGCACGTACCGCGGCGCGTCCTGCGCCACCCGGCGGCCGCGGTGAATCGTCCAGAACAGCCGGGCGAGCGGCAGCCCGACGGCGACGGCTGCGGCCAGCGGCAGCACCCATGTCGCGGCCGTTGCTGCCGTCCTGAATGTTCGCATCGGCTCCATCGCGCCTCCCGCGTGCCTTGTCGACCACCTCGCTGTGAGTGTACGAGTGCAGACGGTGGGCGAGACATCGGGAGTCTCCCTGACGTCGCGTACGAAGAACGTGGGCCGCGGACGATGCGAGTTGGTAGCGCCGCCCGCCGTCCGACGAGTCAGCGCCATGACGTTGGACGCGACAGATGGCCTGCGCCACGTGCAGCAAGGGCGAGTCGTCATTCACGGAGCACGCACGTTGCAGGGGGAGGCTCCGATCCGCGGAACTGGAACGGGACGTGCTCTTTACGACAGCTATGCGTTCCGTGTCTCCCAACACCTCGACCATGCCGGCCACGGTCGTCAACCTGCTCATCGCTGGCAGCGTCGCCGCTGTGACGTACGCGGCGATGAGTCGCGCATTCGGCACGGCCGGCGACCGTCGTCATCAGACGCGCCGTGACCGCCAGCAGGACGGCACCAACAGGGCGTCTGCGGCACTCCGCACGACGAGGCGAGATCTGGGCGGTGAGCGCGGGGTGCGCGTGCGCGATGCCATCCACCTGCAGCGTTCCGTGTCGGAGGTCTACGGCTACTGGCGGCGTCTCGAGAGCCTGCCAACCTTCATGGACCATCTGATCGAGGTTCGCGAGGACGGCGATCGTTCTCACTGGGTAGCCGCCGGGCCCGCCGGCGTGCGCGTGGAATGGGACGCCGAGCTGATCGCGGACGAGCCGGAACGCCTGATCTCCTGGCGGTCCTTGCCCGGCA
>Ga0335075_10014307_pt1 | contig 11923 bp, 9 predicted proteins | sample Lox_Sample_24_FD_206723 | JGI IMG/M metagenome (GOLD analysis project Ga0335075, IMG submission 206723) | Soil microbial communities from Loxahatchee National Wildlife Refuge, Florida, United States - Lox_Sample_2.4 | ecosystem: Environmental > Terrestrial > Soil > Wetlands | place: USA: Florida... | reverse complement strand
CACCGACAATTGGCGAGGCCAACCCCGCTAGCTGGACAACCGGCTCCTGACAGCAGATCGTGCACGGTCGACGACGACGAAGTCATCGTGAAGGATGCTCACGATGTTCGTGCCAGCGAGGATCACGCCCAGCTCGAACGCAAGTTGTTCCGGGTCGGTTCCGCCAGGCAGTTCCCCGTTCTCGGCAGCCGTGCGTGCCTGGAGTTCGAGTAGGTCACGCCATTGCCGTTGAATGCGGGCCACCTCGTCATGCATACGGCCAGGGCGCGCACCGAGCTCGGCGGAAGCGGCAACGAAGAAGCAGCCGCCCGGAAAGATGCGCCGCTCGACATAGGAGAGATAGCCCTCGCAGAGGGCGCGGAGTCGCTCACGGCCGGGCTCGGTCACCTCCAGCGCCGGAGTGACGACTTCGGTGAGGAAGCTGTCGCGTGCCGCGTTGATGGTCGCTAGCTGGAGTTCCTCTTTGGAGCCGAACAGGGCCCAGACGCTGCTCTTGGCTAGCCCAGTGGCCTCGGCGAGCCGACCGATCGAGAGCCCTTCGAGCCCCTCGACTGTCGCAAGTCGCGCTGCCTGGTCGACGATGCGCGAACGCGAGCGCTCGCCGGGCGCCCGCTTCTGCCTGGCCGACCGCTGTTCCGCCATCAGTCGCTTGTCTCCTTTCTCAGAGACCTCCTTCATCTTAGACGAACGATCGTCTACGATTAGATGTACGGTCGTTCGTCTAAAGGTGGCGGCAATGGACTGGGAAGAAGCAGGGCGAGGGTGGGGAGCGCGTCCGCTGGAGTGGGCCTACCTGTGGGAACCGTATGCCCGCCCGGCGAACGAGAAGCTGTTTGATCGCCTGGGAGTCAGGCACGGCATGCGAGTCCTCGACATCGCCTGTGGATCGGGCTTCGCCGCCCAGCTGGCCGCTGGCCGGGGTGCGCAGGTCGCCGGTCTGGACGCGGCCGAGGCGCTGGTGGCCATTGCGCGTGCCAGAACCCCGTGCGGGGACTTCCGGGTCGGGGACATGTTCGCCTTACCCTTTGCCAAAGACAGCTTCGACGTGGCAACGAGCTTCAACGGCATCTGGAAGGGATGCGAGGGCGCGTTAGCCGAGGCGCGCCGAGTGCTCGTCCCCGGTGGCCGGCTGGGACTGACCTTCTGGGGACGCTACGAACACCTCGGCCTGATGCCGTATTTTCTCAAGGTCATCGAGCTGTCCCCACCATCACACGGGGCGGCCAGCATGGAGCAGGGGGACACCGGACGGGCGGGCGTCGTCGAGGACATGCTGGCAGCGACGGGATTCGAGCTCACCGAGCGGGGAGCGATCAGCGTCGTAAACGAGTGGCCCGATGTTGCAACGGCCGTCCGTGCCCTGGCTGCAGCTGGACCGTCCGTGCCGGCCATCGAGGCAGTCGGTTACGACGTGTTCTGCCAGGCGCTGAGCGAGGTCATCTCGCCGTTGTGCGAACAGGACGTCGGCATCCGGATTACGTCCGAGTTCGGGTGGATCACCGCCACTGCTGGTTGACTACCCGCACCCGGGCGGCGACCTGTCGGCTCAGGCGTTGCCGCGGATTCCTGCAAAGGCTGACTCGCGCCCTGGGTCACGGCGATCATGACCGTGCTGGAGGCTGGCACGCCGATGGCGGGACCGATGTCCGGCAGTACTCGGATCGTGGCTATCGATGGTGTCCCGGGTGAGCGACTCGATATCGCCGTTGAACCAGTGACCGGCCGGGCATTTGATCATCGCGCACTCGATAGGCCCGTCGGTAGAGCGCATCATGAACCGGAACCTAACCTCGGCCGGCAGCCCGCATCGTACAGCGCCGTCATGGTCCAGATATGCCGGGCAGTCAAGGAACATCATCCTGGCCTTTGCGAATCATCGGTTCGGGTCTATGAACGGCTGCAGCTTGCTTGGGACATTGCTGCCGACGCTGGCAGGCAGGCGCGAAAGCCCCACAGCGGGCGCTCTGCTGCTCCTGTAGAAGCCATTCGGCTGTCAAGATCAACCACAGCGGCAGCACCACGCGCCCCGCGGGTACCGCAACGATGACCGGCCCGGCCGTTCTGTCAGCGTGCTGTCGCGTGCTTATCCTCGTGGTTCACCCGAAGGTTCCGCGCCGGGGTCCAGGCGGGTTCAATACCGTTTGGCACCTGACCCACCTCTGACTATGCACTTCAGCTCGCCGGCGGGATGTTGTGGTTGATCCGGAACAGGTTATGCGGGTCGTAAGCGGCCTTGACCTGTCGGAGCCGGTCATAGTTGTCGCCGTAGGTGGCCTTCAGCCGGTCGTATCCCTCATCGCCCATCATGAAGTTCACGTAGGCCCCGCCGGCGGAGTACGGGTGGGTGGCGTCGGAGTAGGCCACGGTCCACCGTTTCAGTTCTGCGGCCCTGGCTGGGTCGGGATCGACGCCGACGATGACCTGGGAGAAGGTCGCGTCACGGAACGCCCAGGCGGTGTCGGCGGCGGGGACGCGATTGACGGCGCCGTCGACCGGATAGATGTGCATGGTCGAATGCATGGTCGGCAGGTCCTCGCTGAAGCGCACGTGGGCGTCGACGGCGGCGTCGGGAATGGTACGGAAGAAGTCGCCTCTCCAGTACCACTGCAGCCCCTTGGGGTAGAGGCCGTCGAAGGTCGACTGCAGGCCGGGGTAGGGTGCCTCGCCGATTCCGTCGAACGCTGGTTGCATGGCCCGCACGGGGGCGAATGCTTCGTCCGCGGCGGCGGGGTCGCCGAGGTAGCACCATACGACGGCGCAGGCCTTGTGGAGGTGGAACGCTGCGGGGAAGGTGTCGACCGGCGGGACGGTCATGGCGGCGAAGAAGCCGTACAGGTCGTCGTCCTGGGCCGGGAGGAAGTCCCGGTACCACTTGAGGACGTCGCCCATGGCGGATATCGGCCACGCTGTGGGGCCGCAGATCACGTTGCGAACGGGATGCAGGCGGAACGTGAAGGTGGTGACTATCCCAAAGTTGCCGCCGCCTCCGCGCAAGGCCCAGAACAGGTCGGGGTGCTGGTCCTCGGAGGCCCGCGTAACGGTGCCGTCGGCGAGAATCACCTCAGCCTCGAGCAGGTTATCGATGGCGAGCCCGTGCCGGCGGGAGAGGTATCCATGGCCGCCGCCCAGCGTGAGGCCCCCCACGCCGGTCGAGGAGATGATCCCCGACGGCGTGGCCAGGCCGTGCTCGTGAGTCGCAGCGTCCACTGCTCGCCAGGTCGCGCCGCCCTGCACGGTCGCGGTGCGCCGCTGCGGATCGACTTCAACAGCGTGCATCGGGGACAGGTCAATGACGATTCCGCCGTCCACGGTGCCAAACCCGGGACCATTGTGCCCGCCGCCGCGCACCGCGACCGGAAGGCCGGAGCGGCGGCCGGCGTCTAGCGCCGCCTGCACGTCGGCCACGCTCGCGCATCGGGCGATCAGGGCGGGTCGGCGATCGATCATCGCGTTGTGCACGCTGCGGGCCTCGTCGTAACCAGTGTCCCCAGGGCCAACGACCCCGCCTGCGATTTTCGCTGACAGTTCTGGCAATGCGGCTAGCTCGGTCATGACAACGGCCTCCCTTTGCTCATTGGCGAGCCGCAGGCGTCCGGCGACATGGCGGCTCATGGAGAATCTAAAGAAATAGAGGGGGCCTGGTCATGACCGGAACTGACCTTTTTCGCTGGCACTGCGCATGGTCAGACCTGACTATGGCCGGCCGTGCGTCAGACGATCTCGTGGGTGGCGGCGTACATGGCCGCCTGGGTGCGGTTGGTCGCACCGGTCTTGGTCAGGATGCTTCGGATGTGGTTCGCTGCGGTATTGCCGCTGATGTGCAGCCGGGCCCCGATCTCCTGATTGCTCAGACCGCCGGCCAGAAGCCGGAGCACCTCTAGTTCCCGGTCGGTCAGCCCATCGGGCCCGCTGGGGCGGGCGACCGTCTCGAGGAGCCGCAGGACCCGCACGTGGCCGATCGGCTCGGCCAGCTCACGGGCCTGCGCAGCCAGGTCCTGGGCCAGGCCAGGCCGGCCGGTTGCAGCAGCGAAGACGGCGTGCCGGGCCAGGGTCTCACCTGCATGTACCGCCGATCGCATGCGACGGTCCATCTCGAGCGCGGCGGCGAAGCACCGATCGGCCTCGGTCTCCTCCCCGAGGCAGGCGGCCACCCGGGCCAGATAGCGCTCAGTGCTGCCGAACACGGCGATCATCGTCCCGCACACCAGATTCATCCCCGAATACTCGCCAAGGAGGGGCCGCAGCGCCCGCAGTGCCTCGGCGTCTCCCACGGCCAGGGCGGCCTCGGTCAGGAATACCAGCTCCATCGGCCACTGCGCTTCGTTGCTGCGAGCGGCCAGGTCCTTCCTCATCAGGTGGCGCAACGCCCGGCGCACCCCGGTGTCGACGCCCAGCTCGGTATAGAGTCCGAGAAGGCCTGGTACCCACCGCCGGGCGAACGTCTCGCTCCCGTTGATGTACGGGCGGAAGCGGTCGAGACTGCCCGTCTCACGGCTCAGCATGAACATCTGAACGCCATGCGGACCTTCGGCCATCTCGTCACCGAAGGTGTCAGTCTGCCTGAGGGTTTCGTCCGCCCACTGACGGGCGCCGTCAAAGTCGCCTTGCAGGAACGCCCCGGCCTGCGCCAGGCAGCAGTAGACGTGGCGGTAGTACGGCTGGCCGGTGGCGCCGAGGGCCCGGCGGGCGTCCTCCGTAGCGTCGCGCACCGCGTCAGGTCGGCCGGTCAGGTAACTGACCGTAGCCAGAAAGTTGGCCGCCGCCCCGAGGGTCTCGTGGTCGAGCCTCTCCCGGGCCAGCCTGCAGACCGCTCTGCTGCGGTCCAGCTGGTCCGCTGCCACATCGGGCGTGGTCCCGTGCCACATGCTCGTGGTCAGAGCGTGCACGAGGACGGATTCGTCACCGAGGCGAGCGGCCAGCTCGGTCGCCTTCGCGCTGACCTGGCGGGCCCGGCCAGTCTCGCCGGCCAGGGCCAGGGCCCGGGCCAGGCTGCCCAGGCCGTGCACGTAGAGCGGGTTCTGGTGGTCGAGGCCGCATTCAGCCAGCGCGGAGGAAATCAGGTCAGCCGCCCGGTTGGCCACCAGTCCTGGCCTCCAGCTGGCGTCCTCGAAGCCGATTGCTGCGGCCAGGCGGCCGGGCGGCTCCGCAGTCGCGTACAGGCGCTCGTAGATGTCGCGGGCGTGCGGGAAGTGGCAGGATCTCACATAGTCGCCAGCCGCCGCGAGCAACAGCTCGGCGCGCGTCGCCGGCTCGCACTCAGGCAGCTCGGCGGCACGCTCGAACCACGCCGCAGCGTCCTCGAACGCCAGGCTCCGTTCGGCCAGTCGCCCCGCGTCCCGGCTATAGCGAAGGGCGCGACCGTGAAAGCCCAGGACATGCGACGCGAGGTAGTGGTGTGCCAATTGGGGTACCAGCGAGCCGTGGGGCGACTGGCGCTCCAGCGCCTCGGCCGCCCGTGCGTGCAGAAGCAACCGTCTCGAGGGCGGCATCCCGTCTAGCACGGCCTGGCGGACCAGGGCGTGCACGAACGAATATCGGTCACCGGCCGCTCCATCGGCCTCGATCAGGCCGGACGATGTCGCCACGTCAAGTGAGGCCAGTGTCGCCACCTGGCTGGTTTCGCTCGCAGCCACGAGAGTGGCCAGGCCGAAGCTGGAGCCCAGGATCGCAGCCAGCTCGACCACTGCCCGTGCTGCCGCGGTCAGGCCGGACAACCGGGCGGTCAGGGTATCGCTGATCGAGGACGGCACGCGATGCGCCGTGCGCAAGGCGGCAATCCCGCCTCGGCGCTCGAGATCGGCCCACAGCTCCCGCAGGAAGAACGGATTGCCCCCCGTCCTGTCCCGCAGCAGGGCGGCCGGAGCGCGCGCCTCACTGACAGGTAGCCGGGTCCGAAGGCTCAGGAACTCGGCGATGGCCTCGGTGTCCAGGCCGCTCAGGTCCAGGCGCCGGATTCCTTCCAGCCGGTGCAGCTCGGCCACCCGCGCCGCGATCTCGTCCGAACGGTCCGGAGCGGTGGTCCGGAAGGCGGCCACCACCAGGAGCGGTGACTCCGGGCAGGCCCGCACGACGTGCTCGAGCATGGCGATCGTCGGCAGCTGGGCCCAGTGCAGGTCGTCGATCATCAGCGCCAGCGGCCGCAGCCCGGCCAGGGCCCGGAACACGTGGGCCACTGCCTCGAATAGATCCCGGCGCACTCCCCCATCGCCGGTTGGCGCTCCGGCCGGCTCCGCGCAGTGCCGACCCACCCGGGGGGACAGGCGCGCCAGCTCGCTCCCCTTGTCTGCGACCACCCCAGTCAGGGTGCCGTCCGCAGCTGTCGCGAACAGATCATCGAGCATCTCGGCGAACGGCTGGTAAGAGACGCCAGCGTCCAGCCCTGAGGTGCCCACCAGGACAGTCATGTCGTTGTCGTGCAACGCGCCGGCGATCTCGGCGATCAGCCGGGTTTTGCCAGCGCCCGGCTCGCCGCCGAGAAAGACCACCTGGCGCCTGCCCGCGGTCACCTCAGACCACAGCGCCTCCATGGTCTCCAGCTCCGCGCGCCGTCCTACAAGTGGCACCTGGCGAACCGCCGCCAGCCTGGGCGGCAGTGGCGGCGGTGTCCAGCGCCTCATGGCGGCCTCCGGTCTATCGGCGCCCGCAGCCTGTCAGATCGCCGCAATCGCGCCGTCGGGCAGCAACCGGTCCGAAACCTCGACTATGACATCGGCGGGCAGACCGGCCCGGGCAGCGGCACTGCGGATCGCCTCCGGTGACGGCGCCTCGTACAGGCAATACGTCTTACGCCGGTCGGAGGAAAGGAATGAGTACAGCCAGCGGACTCCCTCCTCCTCATTGATCCGATTTATCCCATCGATGACTTGAGAGGCCGCCTCCAGCTCCTCGGCGAAACGCCTCTCGACCATAAAAATAGGCACTTTGCCCCCCACTCCGCTGAACGCTGTCGCCACCGACGATAACGCGGACAACCCGGCTCGCCCAGGTTCTGCAACTACTGACCAGTCGGATCAGCGAGCATGCAGCCCCGGGCCACGGCGGCGGTTGAGTCGGCCTGGAGCGCGGTGCCGGGATTGCTCGCGGTCCGTTTCTAATTAATGGCCTCTTAGTTCTGTTGGGTCTCCGGTGTCTTTGTAGCCGCAGGACCCGGGGGTTCTTGCGTGATCCGTTTCTGGTCTGTGATCCGAGGATGTTTCGGGGTGCTGAGGAGAACCCTCGGTCCAGAGCGCGGTCTGGCACGCTCACGCTACTGCGGCCGTTGCCGTCATCGGAGCCACCACTATCGGCCGCGGACCCCAAGCACTTCCAGGCCTGCACTGCCGAATCATCGGCCAGATCGGAGCCGATGCACACCACCGGCTGGCGGATCAGGCGGCCCTGCTCCCCCTGTCCCAGGTCCTGGATCGGGCGCTTGCCGCGCTTGCGGCGGCAGTACGCGGATGACCGCCAGCGGCTCATGCCGGGCACGAGGTGGCCAGATTGTGGTTGCCGTTCAGGGGTTGACTTTGCCTCTAAACTGTATACAGTTTTGGTCACGCGCCGGCGTCCGGACACCCGCGTGGATCCCTGGTAACCGGCAGCGGCCGGTGCGCGGGGCGGTCACTTCTGGGTGCCTGCATTCCGCGCATCCGGCGCCGCCCGTCACGAGAAGGCGACGCAGCCATGACTTCGACCACGACAAACGCGGCGGACGGCGTCATCGACGCCGTCACGCGGCAGAAGCTCATCGAGTCCCTGCGCGGCCGGTTCAGCGGCTCGATCATCGAGCCGGACAGCCCGGACTACGAGCAGGCACGGACCGTCTGGAACGCGATGGTCGACAAGCGGCCGGGCCTGATGCTGACCTGTACCTCCACCGACGATGTCGTGGCGGCGGTCAACGCCGCGCGGGAGTTCGGCCTGGCGCCGTCGGTGCGCTGCGGCGGGCACAACGTGGCGGGCAAGGCGCTGTCGGAGGGCGGGCTGACCATTGACCTCGGCGGCCTGCGCGAAGTCACTGTCGACGCGGAGCGTCACCTCGCGTACGCGGGGGGCGGCTGCCGTCTCGGCGACGTCGACGCGGCCACCGGCCCGCTCGGCATGATCGTGCCGGCCGGGATCATGTCTGAGACCGGAGTCGCCGGCCTCGCGCTCGGGGGCGGCATCGGCTGGTTCTCCCGCAAGCACGGGCTCACCTGTGACAACTTTGCCGAGCTTCAGGTCGTGCTGGCCTCCGGCGAGGTCGTCACCGCGTCGCAGACCGAGCACCCGGAGCTGTTCTGGGCCCTGCGCGGCGGCGGCGGGAACTTCGGCGTCGTCACGCGCTTCACCTTCCGCACCTACGACTTCGGGCCGATGATGCGCATTGGCGTCTCGCTCTATCACCCCGATCAGGCTGCCGGGGCGCTGCGCGAGTACGCCTCGATCTACCCGGCTCTCGGCCGCAACGTGGGCTTCCACGCGGCGCTCAAGCACGACATGCCTCCGCTGCCGTTCGTGCCGCCCGAGCTGGTCGGCGCCCGGATGCTGATGCTGATCTCGATGTGGCTCGAGGACGCCGAGGATCCGGCGGGCAAGGAACTGATCGACCGCCTCGGCGCAGTCGGCGAGCCGGCCGTCACCGCGTCGACGGTGCTGCCGTTCGGCGCGGGCGTGCAGCGCCTCATCGATGAGGAGTTTTGCGACGGGCACCGGTATTACACCAAGGAGGCGCACCTGCAGTCACTGACCGACGAGGCAGTCGACATCCTGGTGCGGTTCTTCCGGGACATGCCGATGCGCGGCGAGGTCGAGATCCTCGGCCTCGGCGGCGCGATCGATGACGTGCCCGAGGCGGACTCGGCGTTCTCAAACCGGCAGTACCAGATGTGGCTGAACTTCGCGATGGCTTGGGACGACGCCGGACTAGACGCGGACTACATCGCGCAGATTCGCGCTTGCGCCGCCGAGCTGAAGCCCTGGACCGGCAACGGCGTCTACGTGAACATGCTCAACGCCGACGAGGACAGGCCCGACCAGGTCATCGAGGCCTACGGCGAGGACAAGTACGCCCGCCTCGGCCGGATCAAGGCGCAGTACGACCCCGGCAACTTGTTCCGGGTGAACTACAACATTACGCCGCGCTAGCCACTCGCCCGGCTGTCCGAGACATTGCCCAGTCCGGTCCGCACTGCCTACAGTAAGCCCAGGAACTGCATACAGTTTGCTTCAGACGGGAGCCCCCTGATGAGCCGTAACATTCCCGCCATCTTCGCCGCCATCGACGCCTTCGACCCCGACAAGTTCGTCGCCCACCTGACCGAGGACGTCACCTTCCGGTTCGGCAACGCCGAGCCCGTCGTCGGCCGGGCGAACGTCCGCGAGGCCGTCGCCGGTTTCTTCACCACCATCGACGGGCTGACGCACCACATCCTGAGCACCTGGGACGCCGGGGACGTAAGCGTCGCGCAGATCGACGTCGAGTACGTCCGCAAGGACGGCAAGCACGTCACCGTCCCGAACGCCGACATCCTCGTGTTCACCGGGGATCTCGTCAGCAACTGGCAGATCTATATCGACCTGGCGCCGGTCTTCGCCTGAGCCGATCTTGCCGAGGGAGCCTGTCGTGATCGAGCTGACCGACATCGCTTACGTCCGGTCCGGCGTCGCCGACCTGGACAAGGCGGTGACCTTCGCGACCGAGATCGTCGGTCTTGAGCTGGTGGCGCCGGTGCCCGATACCGGCGGGGCACCGGCCGGGACCGGGGCGGGCCGCGGACCGCGGACCGCGCAACTGCGGGCCGACCGCCGCCACCACTGCCTCGCTCTGGTCGAGGGCGGATCCGGCGTCATCGCCTCCGGGTTCGCCGTCGCCGACGAGGACGCGTTGGCGGCGGCAGAGTCTCAGCTCGAGGCAGCAGGCTTCTCGGTGACCAGGGGCGGGGCGGACGAGGCCAGGGATCGCAGGGTGCGATCGTTCGTCGGCTTCAGCGACCCGTTCGGCAATCGGATCGAGCTGGTGGCCAGCCAGGTGACGGTCACCAGGCCGGTGTACTTCAGCCGCCCGGCCGGGATCACCGAGTTCGGGCATCTGTGCTTGGACGCGACCGACGTGCGCGAAGCCTACCGGTTCTGGAACACGCACTTCAACGTCCGCGTCTCTGACTGGGTCGGCGACGCGGCCTGCCTCATGCGCATCGACCCGGTGCACCACAAGCTCGCCGTGTTCCGTGGCGACGGGCCAGGGTTGTGCCACATGAACTTCCAGGTCGCCACCATCGACGACGTGTTCAGGAACTGGCACTTCCTGGTGGATCACGGGGTGCAGATCGAGATGGGCCCGGGCCGCCACCCCCAGTCCACGGCGATCTTCCTGTACTTCCTCGGCCCGGAAGGGTTCACCTACGAGTACTCCTTCGGCGTCCGCCGGATCGAGGACGAGGCCGCCTGGCGGCCCCGGACGTTCGACCCGGATGAGCCAGGGTCGATCGACATGTGGCTCGGGCCGCAGCGCAAGCCGAGCACTCAGCCGCAGCTAGGAGCGTCGTGACCGAATACATCCGGGTACAGGCCGGCGGAGCCGACACCGCCGTCATCGACACTGGCGACCAGGGAACGGGGCTGCCGCCGGTACTGCTGCTGCACGGCTCGGGCCCCGGGGTCAGCGCGGCCGCGAACTGGCGGGCGGTCATCCCGGCCCTGAGCGCGCAGCGGCGGGTGATCGCGCCCGATCAGCTGGGCTTCGCCGGCACCGCCACCGGTGAGAAGCACAGCTACGGCCGGGCAGCCTGGACCGATCACGCGCTCGGCGTCCTGGCGGAACTGGGCGTCAGCCAGTGCGACGTCATCGGCAACTCGATGGGCGGCTCCATCGCGCTGTCCCTCGCCGCTGTCCGTCCGGAGGCGGTCCGGCGCATCGTGCTCATGGGCACGATGGGGGTCGCGATGGCAGTGCCGCCGGGGCTGTCGACGATCTGGGCCTACCGGCCGAGCCCGGCCGCGATGCGGGAGGTGATCGGGCTGTTCGCGTACAACCGGGCGCTCATCACCGATGAGCTCGTCCAGATGCGCTACGAGGCAAGCCTGAACCCGCCGGTGCGCGACTCGTGGGAGGCCATGTTCCCGGCGCCGCAGCAGCGCTGGGTCGATGACCTTGCGCTATCCGGTGCCGAGCTCAACGGCATCACGCAGCCGGTCCTGCTTGTCCACGGCCGAGACGACCAGGTCGTGCCGTGGCGCTCGTCCTCGGCCGTGCTGGTGGACCTGCTGGCGGACTGCCGCCTGCACCTGATCGGAGGGTGCGGGCACTGGACGATGATCGAGAAGACGGCCGAGTTCCTCGGAGTTGTGGAGCCGTTCCTCGCCGGGAGCTGACGCGGGCCTGGCCGACGCTACTCCGCCCGGCCACGGCGTCCGCCGGGTGCTTCTCAGGCGACGATCGCGGCCTGGCTCCGCTCGACCAGCTCGAGCGCCCGCGGCACCGCGTGCGCCTCGTAGGCGGGAGCGCAGTCGGTCAGCACGCGCTCGGCCGTGCGGGCGAGATGATGGGCGATCCCGACGAGCGCGGCGGAGTCATCACCTTCGCTGAGCGCCTCGAGGATGGCGGCGTGCTCGGTATCGCCGGAGGTCTGCCAGCTGGCGGGCTCGGAGAGCTGGTAGATCCGGATGTAGCGGGTCGTGCGGTCGGCAAAGGCGGCGAGCTGCCGCTGCAGCGCCGGGCCGGCGCCTGCGGTGATCAGCCGGTGGAACTCGCCATGCGAATCGAACCAGGCCGCGAAGTTCCCGGTCTTGGCCGCCTGCCGCATGGCAGTGAGCATCCGCCGCGCATCCCGCTGCCGAGCAGTGGTGAACTCCTCGAGCGTCATCGAGAGCGCGAGCGTCTCCAGCAGGATGCGGCTGGCGTAGACCTCGTCGAGCTCCTGCGGATCGAGACCGGCCACCCGGGTGCGCTGGTTGGGCTCGATCT
>Ga0335075_10014306_pt1 | contig 11924 bp, 8 predicted proteins | sample Lox_Sample_24_FD_206723 | JGI IMG/M metagenome (GOLD analysis project Ga0335075, IMG submission 206723) | Soil microbial communities from Loxahatchee National Wildlife Refuge, Florida, United States - Lox_Sample_2.4 | ecosystem: Environmental > Terrestrial > Soil > Wetlands | place: USA: Florida... | reverse complement strand
GCCCTGCTCGACAGCGCGATCGCGTGGCGGGGCGAAGCGCACCTCGCACTCTCGGGGGGACGCACACCGGCAGCCCTCCATCGAGTGCTGGCGTCAACGCCATTCGAAGGCTGGCCGTTCGTCCACGTGTGGTTCGGCGACGAGCGGACGGTGCCGCCCGATCACGCCGACAGCAACTACCTGATGGCGCGCGAGACGTTGCTCGACCTCGTGCCGATTCCGGCCGCGCAGGTCCATCGCCTCGCCGGTGAGGACGAGCCGGGCGCGGCGGCGGCTGCCTACCACGAGGCACTGGCCGCGCTGGCGCGCGATCAGGAGCGTGAGGCGCCGACCTTCGACGTCTTGCTGCTTGGCATGGGCGCCGACGCGCACACGGCATCGCTGTTCCCGGGATCGCCGCTGCTGGCCACCGACGCTCCAGATACCTTCGCGACCGCGGTGGACGTGCCGAAGCTGTCGACCACGCGGCTGACGGTCACGCCCGCGACGATCAAGGCGGCCCGGGCGGTGCTGGTCCTGGTCGCCGGTGCCGACAAGCACGACGCACTCACACGGGCCCTCGGCGCCGACCCTCCGCTGGCCGATGCGCCCGTGACGTTGCTCCGGGACGTGCCCGGCGACGTCGCCTGGTACGTCGATCGCGCCGCCCTGTTCGGCGTGTAGACAGGCCGGCAGCCAAAGGGCAAGACGGTCGAAAAGTGCAAATAGAGCGAAAAGGCTGAACGTCAGTCCAGAGGGACGATGTCGACCGTGGCTTCTCCTGGCGACAGCCTCAGGAGGGCGAGGCTGGGGACGACGTCGAAGCGGCGCGGGCCGGCAGCTCCCGGATTGACGACCAGGCGCGTGCCGACCCATTCCACCACCGATCGGTGCGTGTGGCCGAACACGAGGATGTCGGCATCGGGGTAACGACCCGTCAGGAGTTTCGGTCCGGGCGAGCCCACTTCGTGCCCGTGGCTGACGTGAATCCGCCAGCCTTCCAGCGTGAGCCAGCGGTGTTGATCGAGTTCCGGGGTATGCGGATCGTCGACGTTGCCGTACACCGCCTGCACCGGTGCGACGGTGGACAGTTCGATCAGGACGTCGCGACTGCCGACGTCGCCAGCGTGCAAAATCAGCTCGACACCGTCGAGTCTGTGTATCACGGACGGTCGCACCAGCCCGTGCGTATCGGAAATCAGTCCAATCAGCATCGGCATGCGTCTTGTATTGCACCGGCCGGGCTCGAATGTCCACTTCCCATCAGGATCACTCCATCGTCACCCCGATTCACGGGCGGTATCTCCTTCGTGTGCCGGAGTCGCCGGAGCACGGACCGGCGCGCAATGCGCCGATGATCGTCGGCTTCCACGGGTACGGTGAGTCGGCCGACGTCCACATGGACCGGCTCGAGGCCATCCCCGAACTGGCCGACTGGACGCTCGTGAGCATCCAGGGTCTGCACACCTTCTACGGCAAGCGCCGGGAGGTGGTGGCCAGCTGGATGACGACGCAGCAGCGCGAGGACGCAATCGAGGACAACCTGCGCTACGTGCGCAGCGTGGTGACCGAGGCGATTCATCAGACAGGGGAGCCGCGCGCGCTGGTCTATGTGGGGTATTCGCAAGGCGTGGCGATGGCCTGGCGGGCGGCCATCCTCGGCGCCCGCCGCATCGATGGCCTGGCGGTCTTCGGCGGCGACGTGCCGCCTGAACTCGGTGTGCGGCCACTGACGCAGTGCCCGCCTGTCCTCATCGGGCGCGGCAAGGACGACCCGTCGTACACGGCGCCGCAGTTCAAGGCCGACCTCGACATGCTGGCCAGCCGCTTCGTGGCCGTCGAGCCCTACGAAGTCGCCGGCGCCCACGGCTGGACCGACGCCGTCGGCCGCGAAGTCGGTGGGTTCGTGTCGCGCCTGGTCAACCCGTCAGCCGCAGGGTTCGTGCCCTAGCTCGCAGGTAGGGACGCGCCGCCGGCGCGTCCGTTCAGCGGCCGCCTCGGCGAGGCGGCCCTACCGATTCCTCAGCCCGAGTTCCTCAGCCCCGCCGTGATGCCGGCAATGGTGCGCACCAGCGGTCGCACCGCGTCGGGGTCGCCGGCACGGTGCGCGCGCAGCAGCGCGATCTGCATCGCGTTGATCGGATTCACGTAAGGGTTCCGCAACCGGATGGTCCGCTGGATGACCGGGTGGCGGTCCAGCAGCGTGTCGGCCTCGACGATCCGCAGCACGACGTCGGTCGTGCGGGCATGCTCGTCGGCGATCTTCGCGAAGTGGCCCTCCGGGTCGGCACTCGCGGGGACCAGGTCGAGATACGCGCGGGCGATCTCGAGGCTCGACTTGGCGAGCGTCATCTCGAGGTTCTCGACCAGCGATCGGAAGAACGGCCACTCCCGATAGAGCCGTCGCAGTTGTTCCAGCCCGGTGGCGGTGTCGAGGAACGGTGCCAGGCCGCTGCCGCAGCCGTACCACGCCGGCAGCAACGAGCGGTTCTGCGTCCACGAGAACACCCACGGAATCGCGCGCAGCGACTGCAGGTATTCGGCGTCGGCCGACGGGCGGCGGGCCGGGCGTGAGCCGATCTCGAGCAGCGCCAGTTCGTCCACCGGCGTGAAGGCGCGGAAGAACGGCACGAACAACGGGTTCTGCCACACGAACGCCCGGAACGCCTGCTCGGACGTTCGCGCCGCTTCGGCCATCAGCTCGCGTCCGAAGTCGGGCGCGGTCGACCCGACGACCGACGGAAAGACCGAGAGCAGCGTCGCCGACAGTGCGGCCTCCAGGTTGCGATACGCCAGGCCGGGCAGACCGTAGTTGAACGAGATCGTCTCGCCCTGTTCGGTCAGCTTCAGGCGTCCGCGCGTGTGGCCACCGGGCTGGGCCAGGATGGCGGCGTGGGTCGGTCCGCCGCCGCGTCCGGTGCTGCCGCCGCGGCCGTGAAAAATGGTGAGTTCGACGCGATGTCGCGCGGCCACCGCAGCCAGGTCTTCCTGGGCCCGGAAGATCTCCCACTGCGCCGCGAGGTAGCCGCCGTCCTTGGCCGAGTCCGAGTAACCGACCATCACCTCCATCCGCCGGCGACGCTTGTCGAGCACCGCGGCGAACTCCGGGGCGCCGATGAGTGCCTCGACGATCCGGCCGGCTCCCTGCAGGTCCTCGATCGACTCGAACAGCGGCACCACCGACAGCGTGAGACCGGCATCGCGCGCCATTTCGATCGCCGCGAGGACTGGCTCGGGTCCCGTCGTGCCCGACAGGATCAAGGTGTCGCAGACGGCCGGGCCGTGCTGCCGCTGCAAGTCGGCGACGACGCGCAACGTCTCGCGCACGCGATCGGCCTGCGACGTGAGATCGCGGCAATGCACGCGCACATCCAGCTTCGCGACATGGAACCCGAACAGCTCGACGCGGCGGCGTAGCGCGGCGAGACGGCCGTTGGCGATGCGCTCGCCGCGATGCGCGCGCAGCGACGCATCGATCACCTCGAGGTCGGCCACGAACTCGTGGACGTGGCCGTACGCGCCTGGCCGGTCTTCGGCCGTCCGCAACAGCCGGTAGTGCATCAGCCACAACTTCCGGCGATACGGCTCATCGTCGGCAGAGGCGTTGCTGTCGGTGATCTGAAGGTGGGCGAGGCGCTGCTCGTCGGCGCCGATCGACGTGAGGAGCGCCTCGTTGACGTCGACCAGGGCGCGCGACACGCCGAGTGACCGCGCCAGTTCGTGCACTTCGTCGGCGTACCGATGCAGGACGAGTTCACGGGCCCGATCGGCCGCGGCTCTCAGGGTCGCCGGACCGGCATTCGGGTTACCGTCCTGGTCGCCGCCAATCCAGCTGCCGAACCGCAGCGGCAGTGGCGCGCCCGGGATTCGTCGCCGGTAGTCACCGACCAGCGATGGCGCGACCTCGAACAGGCTCTGCTCGAAGAACCACAAGCCGTGACGAATCTCGTCGACCACGCGGGGCCGCTTGGTTCGTGTTTCGTCGGTCTGCCACAGCGTCGTGATCTGCTCGGCGAGGGCATCCTCGATGTCGCGCTTGCCCGGGTCGGACAGCTGCGGATCGTCGAGGCGATGGAGCAGCGCGTTGACCTGCAGCTGCGCCGTGTGCACGGTGCGCCGGGTGGCCTCGGTCGGGTGTGCGGTGAGGACGAGCTCGAGTGAGATGCGACGGGCGGCATCGCGCAGTTGCGCGTCGGTGACCCCGGCGCCCTGCAACTGGCGAAACGCCGCGTCGAGCGACTCGGCGGCGACGCGCCGCTCGACGGCGTACTGCCGACGCCGACGGATGCGGTGGTGCTGCTCGGCCAGGTTGGCCAACTGGAAATAGAGCGAGAAGGCGCGCACGAGGCGCCCCTGCTCGTCGAGCGGCAATTCACCGACGATGGCGCGGACGGCCTCGAAGTCGCCGGTCCGCGACGTCTGGCGCACGCGCTCCTCGACGTCGTAGAGGCTCTGTCCCTCCTGCTCGAGGATGACCTGTCCGAGGAGAGCGCCCAGCAGGCGCACGTCGCGACGAAGGGGGCCCTGCGAATCAGGAGCGGGCGGCGGCGCCACGGGCATCCGCACATTCTAGGCCGCGGCCCCCGCGGACCTGTGCTATTTCTGTCGCTCATGTCGCGACATCACGGCTCTTGCGCCGGCGCCTGCCGTTGCGACGACAGGAGTGTGCATGAGCGGTGAGACCCGAATGCGCCCGGTGGACGGCCAGCCGCCGGCCTTTGCCGAGATGCTCGGCCATCCACGTCCGCTGTGGATGCTGTTCATGACGGAGTTCTGGGAGCGCTTCGCGTTCTACGGCATCCGTTGGGCCCTGGTCCTCTACATCGTCGCGCAATTCCATGCCGGCGCGGCCACGGGCGAAGAGCCGGCCAGTCGCACGTACGGCGCCTACCTGGCCCTGGTCTACGCGGCGGCGATCTTCGGCGGTTACGTCGCCGACAAGATCCTCGGCTACCAGCGATCGATTCTGCTGGGCGCGGTCATCATGGCGGCCGGCCTGTTCGCCATCGCGATCCCCGACGCGCGCATCTTCGAGTTCGGCCTGGCCACGGTCATCGTCGGCAACGGCTTGTTCAAGCCGAACATCTCGACGCTGGTCGGCAAGCTGTACGCGCAGGGTGATCCGCGGCGCGACTCGGGCTTCACGATTTTCTACATGGGGATCAACTCGGGCGCGTTCCTCGCCCCGATCCTCACCGGCTGGCTGGCGACGTCGATCTTCGGCACCAGCCTGATGCCCGCCTACAAGTACGTCTTCATCGCCTCCGGGCTCGGCATGCTCGTCAGCCTCGTCTGGTTCTGGTTCGGCCGTCGCCAGCTGGCGGGCATCGGCGAGCCGCTCGAGGGCCTCGAGCGTGTGCAGACGGTGGCGTACGTCGCTGTCGGCTGCGCGTTGGCGATCCCGGTGATGTGGGTGCTGCTGGCGCAGCTGGGCGCGACGACGCTGCAGTACGTGCTGACGGTGATGTTCGTCGGCCTCTGCGTGCTGCTGCTCGCCGAAGGCATCCGGAACGGCGCGGTTGCTCGCGACAAGGCGATCGCGATGCTGATCATCTTCGCGTTCAACGTGATGTTCTGGATGTTCTTCGAGCAGGCCGGCAGCTCGTTCACCTTCCTGGCCGACAAGATCGTCAATCGCCAGTTCGATGGCTTCGAGTTCCCGGTCGCCTGGTTCCAGTCGGTGAACTCGATCGCGATCATCACGCTGGCGCCGATCATCGCGTGGATCTGGGTCCGGCTCGGCACCTACAACCCGTCGATTCCGTTCAAGTTCGGCCTCGGACTGATCTTCAACGGCCTGGCGTTCCTGCTGCTGATGGTGGCCCTGTCGGGCATGGTGGATGCGGCCGGCAAGATCCCGTTCTGGACCTTGTTCATGGTCTACGTCATCCAGTCGGTGGGGGAGTTGTGCCTGTCGCCGATCGGGCTGTCGATGGTGACCAAGCTGGCGCCGGTGCGGCTGGTCGGCTTCGGCATGGGCGGCTGGTTCCTGTCGACCGGCATCGGCAACAACCTGTCGGGCATCTTCGCCGGCTACGTCAGCGGCGAGACCGGCATGACGACGGCCTCGGCGCTGAGTGGCTACACGTTCGGCTTCTGGGCGCTGCTGATTTCGGGCGTCGTGCTGCTGCTCGTCTCACCGCTCCTCAGTCGCCTGATGCACGGAGTGAAGTAGGAACGACCAACGACGAGGCGATCGCCGTCGCCTGCAGAAGGCGCCGGCGTGCAGATCGTCGGACGATATTCGGTAGGGACGGCTCGCCGAGCCGTCCGCCTATCCCAACAACCGTTCGTGCGAGTAGCTGACGAACTTGCGTTCGTAGTCCAGCGTCATGCCGAACGGGAACGCGGCGTATGGCCACACTTCGATGGCGGTCGGACGCGCGTCCGCCGGCAGCGCGTCGCGCAGCGCCGCCGCGATGCCCGTCGTTCGCGTCACACCAGGCACCAACTGCACGTGCAACGTCAGTGACGCGGCGTCGCCGGTGAGTCGCACCGCGCCGGTGAGCACGTCGGCAACGGCGTGATCGGCGTAGATCGCGTCCTTGTAGACGGTGACGTGCGAGCCGTTGGGCAGCACCTCGCGCACCCGGCCGCGCAGGAGCAGCAGGCGGTCGGGCAGCGCTCCCGGGAGTGGCAGTCCGTGCTGTGCCGCGAGTTCCCGCACATGGTGAGGGTCCACCAGTCTCGCGACGTCGCCTGTTTCGTACCGCAGCAAGGGGATCGGCAGTTCCGCGTCGAGTAGCGACACGACGAGCCGCCCGAATCCGTCAGCATCCGGTTCCACGATCTCGACGAACAGCCGGCGCGCGTCGAACGTGAAGCACATCGGCGTGCCGTGCGCGTCGCCGGTCGGGCCCAGCAGCGCCTGCGCGAACGACGCACGGCTCGCGGCGTGTCGACGCAATGCGACCGTTGCGCGCGTTTCGTAGAACAGGTGCAGCCCCAGTTCACCGACGCCCATCGACGACATCAGCCAGGTGCCGTCGGCGCGATCGATGCCGAGACCGAGCCGGCGGGCCACGTACGTGCGGAACCGCTCGCCGAACACCTCTTCACCGACCACCACCTGCACGCGATGCGATCGCCAGTCGAGCCCGCGCTGCCGCGTGTGGTCGATCAGGCGCTTCAGGAAGAGCGGGTCGGCCACGAGCAGCACCTGTGCGTATTCGGGCCCGAAGGACTCGATCAGCGCACTCGCCATGTCCTCGCGGACGCTGGTCGTCGCCACCGTCATGCACTGCGATCCGAAGGTGACGCCCATCGGCAGGCAGTTGACGGCCAGGGTCGGTCGCGAGCGCACCGCAAAGGCGTCGTCGAGGGCGTCGTCGATCGCCGCGCTGCTGAAGGCTTCCATCTCGCGCGTCGTCAGCCCGAACGAGAACCGTCCGCCATGACCGGAACTGGTCAGAACCGTCGCCAGCGAGGTGAGTGGTGTCGTCGCCGCGAGCTGCCGCAGGCTGAAGCGGTTGAACGTGTTCACCTTGCTGAGACGCGGGGCGCGGCGGATCACATCGTCGGCGCTCCGTACCTGTTCGGGTGACACACCCGACTCGGCGAGCAGGGTGCGATACCACGGCATGCGCGTCGCCACCTGCTGGAATGTGGCGAGGAGCTGTTCATGATCCTGCGCGGCCGCGGGGGCCGGTGGTGCCGTCATCGTCTGCACTGTCATGCGCGTTGTCCGGGAATCAGGTGCGGCTCGAGACCGTCGAGGAAATGGTGGAGGGCCGGCACGGCGCCGCTCAGGATCTCCGCATCGAATTCGCTGAGGGACATCAGATAGGGTGCAACCATGCCGAAGTAGTCCGTCTCGGGACCGACCTGCCGGAAGGGGAAGTGGTAGCGAATCACCAGACGCTGGAGCGACCGCTCGGTGGCGGCCAGCCAGTGCGTGAAGCCGTGACGCTTCGACGCCTGATACAGGGCGCGGTACAGCGTCATGACGATTTCGCCGCCCTCGCGCCGCTTCTCACCGGTGTCGCCACGGATGCCGCCTTCGAGTGCGTAGTGTTCGTCGCCCTTGCGCCGGTTGTACTTGCGGCTCACCGCCAGCCGCGACACCTCGACAACGGGCGAGGCCGGGTTGGCGAGCACCGGGTCGTGGACGAGCAGGCTGCAGTGGCCGTACATCGGCAGGCCATCCTCGGTGCGACGGACGAGACGTGCCGTCGCGACCAGCGTGTCCTCGGCGTTGAGTACACCGAGGTGGACGGCGTGCTGGTCGAAGACGTCGGTCTCGTATCCGAGCGGGTAGTAGTCCGCCGGCAGGAAATGACGCTCCAGGCAATAGACCTGGTAGCGCATTTCGTAGCTGGCGCGGAGCAGGTCCGGGATGTCGTCGATTTCGAGTGCACGGAAGACCGGCGTCGCCGCGGAGGGCGCCGACGCCTCGAGCGTGGTCATTTGGTTCCGATCGTCCAGCGGAGGCCGATGCGGGCCGTGCGACCGTTCTGGGGGATCACGTCCTGCCGGTGGGCCGAACTGGCCGGATCGCTGTAGTCGACGTCGAACAGGTTGCGCACGGTCCCCACCAGCGCCCATGAACGCGAGAGGGGCTGCGTGACGGTGAGGTGCATGGTCATGGCTCCCGGTACATTGACATCTGCGAGTGAGCGACGATCCCCGACGTACACGCTTTCCACTGCGACGAACGCGCCCGCGCCGTAGCCCGGAATGCTCAGGCGAGCCTTGACCATGTGCCGTGGCGAATTGGGCAGCTCGACGCGCGTGTCGCGATCGAGGGCCCGCTGCAGGGCGTAGCTGCCGCCTGCCTGCCAGCCGCGCCAGAGGCGCGCCTGTGCCTCGAATTCGAGGCCGCGCGCGCGCACCTCGCCCTCGTTGACGTACGTGGCGCCGAGGAACGTCGAATCGTCTGCGGCGAGGGTGATGAGGCGGTCGGCCCGATACCAGTAGCCCGACAGCGAGGTCCTGAGCCAGTCACCCGTGAAACGCTCCCACACCACTTCGTGGGTATCGATGGTCTCGGGTCGCAGGTCGACGACCGACTCGCCGAAGAACTTCGTGTTCAGCTCGTACGCATTCGGCGCCCGGAACGCGCTGCCATACAGGTACTTGTACGACTGACGTGGCGACGGCATCGCGATCAGCGCGGCACGAGGCGTCACCCGGTTGAACTGCTCGTACCCGTCGTAGCGAACGCCCACCGTGCCGTTCAGCCACGGCGTGATCTTGACCTCGTCCTGCAGGTAGAGCGCCGTCTGCTGCGCCCGACGCTGCAGGTCGAGCAGGGTCAAGGGCGGGTCGATGTACCGGATCATCTGGTCCTGGTGGACGTTGTCGATGAACTCGAACCCGGCGATGACGGTCTGCCGCGTGCCGAAGGGCCGCGTCGCTCGCGCGCCGGCGGTCCAGCGGACGCCATTGACGCTGTTGATGCCGACCAGTCGACCCGTGCCGTCGTCCTGCGTGCGTGGATAGGTGCCGTCGTACGTGAAGCGATCGAACGACCCGCGCAGTGAGAACCGTGTGTCGCCGAACAGGCGAATCCATTCCGCGTCGAGCAGCGTGTGGCGATCGGTCGTCTGCTCCGGATACCCCTGCTCGTTGAACAAGGTCTCGAACGATGCCGTCGGGACGGTCCGGGTCCGGGTGCCGTACGCCGCCGTGACGGTCAGCGACTTGTAGGCGAGCCGCGCGTAGAACTGTCGCATGTGCTCGCCGTCGAGATCCTCCGCCACTCCGAAGTTGGTCTCCGGCGCATCGAAGGCGGGGAAGTACAGGCGGCTGTTTCCGGAGCTGCGCTCCACCGTGCCCGACACCGCCAGGTCGGCCCCGTTGGCGAAGACGTGCCCGACGCTGCCCCTGGCCAGTTGCATGCCCAGCGTGCCGGCCTCGAGCGCCAGCGTGCCGCCCCCCAGTGACGCGCCGCTCTTGGTGATGACGTTGACGACGGCGAAGAACGCGCTGTCGCCGTAGATCGATGAGGCAGGGCCGCGGATGATCTCGACCCGGTCGAAGGTCGCCGCGTCCATGCCGAACTCGGCACCGACCTCGGCCTGACCGAAGACGTTGTCGTTGACGCGATGACCGTTGACCAGCAACAGGATGCGACTGTTGTAGTCGCCCGGCTTGCCGAAGCCGCGGACGCCGACCAGGCTGAAGTTCCGGTCGTCGCTGACGTACATGCCGCGTACGCTGCGCAGGATGTCGGCGAGCGTCCGGTAGCCGAACCTCGCGATTTCGTCGGCGGTGATGAACGACACCGACGCCGGCGCCTCGGTCACGGGCTGCAGGCGCTCCGACGCACCGTAGACCTGGCCCGAGTCGAGCGTCATGAGCTCCTCGAGGCTGAGATCAGGCAGCGGCGCCTGCGCCATCACCAGGTGTGGCAGGAACAAGGTCAACGCCAGGGTGAGCACCAGGCGTGCAGAGCACTGATAGGACATGCGAACCAATCCGGAACGACGGACCTCCGAGGGGCGGGCCGGGACATCGAGCGCGCGAAGCAGGCGAGGCGACGACGTCATGGCTGCCTCGAGAGGATCAGCAGCTTGGAGCTGACCTGAAGGCGGGACGCGCGAACGGCGTTCACCGCGAAGTAGAAACGCAACTGCCCCTGCTGCACGTGGAATTGCGCGATGCCACCATCGTCGGCAAAGGCCTGCAGGTCGCTGACGGTCAGCACCGGTACGTCGCGCACCGCGGTCACCGCCTTGGCGGCGGCGCCGCGCGTGCCCGACACGAACAGCACGTGACAGCCGCGAAGGTTTCCCGCCTCACCGGGCTGGGTCACCTGAATCGCGTGTCCGCCGATCGAGCGGCCCTGGACGGCTTGCGACAGCGCGCTGCCGATCGCCGGCGCGTTCACCACACACATCTGCAGCGGCGCCGTATCGGGCAAGACGTCGCTCGGCCAGCTGGTGAACTTGACGAAGTTGAAGAGGAATGCGGCCTTCAGGGCTGGCGGCGTGACCTCCTGTGCCCCGAGCGGGCCGGGCCGCAGGGTCACGAGGAGGCCGACGGCCAGCCCCAGTCCGAGGAGTCGAAGCGACGCGGAGGTCATGCCGTACGGGCTGTCGTGGGCCGCCAGGCCCCGAGATGGCGCATCACCCGGTCGATCTCCCGCAGGAGCGTCGGCAAGGCGATGGGTTTGGAAACGTAGCCGTCGGCGCCGGCGGCCAGGAAGCGCTCGCGATCGCCTTCGATGGCGTGGGCCGTGAGGGCGATGATCGGGAGGTGCCCGCCGTGCTCGCGCTCGCCGGCGCGGATCGCGGCGATCGTGTCTGTCCCGCTCAAGACGGGCATCTGCATATCCATGAAGAGCAGGTCATAGGTCGTGCGGGCGAGCGCGTCGAGGGCCTCGCGACCGTGGTCGGCCATGTGCACGTCGTGCCCGACCTTGGCGAGAAAGCCACGCGCGACCCGCTGGTTGACCGGGTTGTCCTCGACGATCAGGATTCGGAGTGGCGGCTGGGTCGCGACCGCCAGATCCGCGGTGGTGTCCGCCGGCTCGGCGTTGCGGCTCAGCGTTCCCGCCGCGACCTGCGCCGTGAACAGGAACGTGCTGCCCTTGCCATCGACACTGTCCACACGGATCGCGCCGCCCATCAACGCAAGCAGCCGTGCGCTGATCGTCAGACCGAGCCCCGTGCCGCCGTATTGACGGGTGGTCGAGCCGTCGGCCTGCGAGAATGCCTCGAAGATCAGCCGCTGCTTGTCGGTCGGGATGCCGATGCCCGTATCCCGCACCGAGCCGTGCAGCACGCCCCGGCCATCCTTCTGCCACGCCACGCGGACCGAGATGTCGACCCGGCCTCGGTGGGTGAACTTCACGGCGTTGGCCACCAGGTTGACGATCACCTGCCGCAGCCGGCCGCGATCGCCGACGATCAGTGTCTGTCCGTCGCCATCGACCTCGAAGTCGACCTTCAGGCCCTTCGTCTCGGCGCCGACGCTGGCCGTGCGGACAGCCTCCGCGACCA
>Ga0335075_10014305_pt1 | contig 11926 bp, 9 predicted proteins | sample Lox_Sample_24_FD_206723 | JGI IMG/M metagenome (GOLD analysis project Ga0335075, IMG submission 206723) | Soil microbial communities from Loxahatchee National Wildlife Refuge, Florida, United States - Lox_Sample_2.4 | ecosystem: Environmental > Terrestrial > Soil > Wetlands | place: USA: Florida... | reverse complement strand
GCGGGCGGTCGGGTCGAGGCCGGTGGTCGGCTCGTCGAGGAACAGCACGCTCGGGTGCCCGATCAGGCTCGCCGCGAGGTCGAGGCGCCGCCGCATGCCGCCCGAGTACGTCTTGACTGCCCTGGTCGCGGCCTCGGCGAGGCCGAACCGCTCGAGCAGCTCGTCGGCCCGGCGGGTGGCGGCGCGCGTGGTCAGCCTGCTCAGCCGGCCGATCATGATCAGGTTGGACCGCCCGGTCAGGTACTCGTCCAGCGCCGCGTACTGGCCGGTGAGCCCGATGGTCTGGCGAACCGTGGCGGCCTCAGCCACCACGTCGTGGCCGTCGACCCGCGCGCGGCCGCCGTCCGGGCGCAGCAGCGTGGCGAGCACGCGGACCGCGGTGGTCTTCCCTGCGCCGTTGGGGCCGAGCAGGCCGTAGACGGTCTGCTGAGCCACTGTCAGGTCGAGGCCGTCGAGTGCCTTCGTCTTCCCGTAGTGCTTGACCAGTCCTTCCGCCTCGATGGCGGGGGTCTCGCTCATCGCTTCTCCACAAGATCGTACGATGTACTATTCTCGTACGTCGTACGTTAGCAGTACGGTGTACGAGAAGCAACTGCTTTTAGCGCCGGCGGTGAGGAGCGAGGCGTGGACGAGGACGCGGAAGAAGAGGTCTTCCTGCCACTGCGGCCGGTTTTCGGCGACACTCTCAGCAACCGCCGTGAGCGGCAGATCGCCGAGCACATGACCAGGCACCGCGAGCAGGGACGGCAGCCGGGGCGCCGGGCCCGCGGGCTCACGGTGGCCGACATCGTCACCGCGGCGGTCGCCGTCGCGGACGACGAGGGTCCCGAGGCGGTCAGCATGCGGCGGATCGCCCGCGAGCTGAATGTGGGCACGATGTCGCTGTACTGGTACGTCAGCTCCAAGGAGGAACTGCACAGGTTGATGCTCGAGCGAGTGCAGGCGGAGGCGGAGGTACCGGAACCGTCCGGGGACTGGCAAGCGGACTTGCGCAGTTACGCCGGCACGATGCGAGCCGCGCTGCTGCGGCACCCGTGGGCCATCGATTTCCTCGGTTCTGGCCCGCCGTCCGGCCCGAACGACGCGCGCAACGCCGAACGGCTGATGGAGACCCTCGACGGGCTCGGCCTGGATATCGCCCGCACCATGCGGGTGCTGATGACCTTCGTGACCTACGTGATGGGCGCCGCGCTCCGCGAGATCCAGGAGATCCGCTTCCAGGAAAGCGTGGCCGAGGCCACCGTCGGCATGACCGAGGACGAGGTCGGCGAGTCCATCGCCGAGTACGGCCGCCGGATCAGAGAGTCCGGGCGGTACCCGCATCTGGCGCACCTTCTCGACGAGGATATCGACCCCGACTCGCCGTTGACGCGAGACGAACGGTTCGAGTTCGGCCTCGACTGCGTGCTCGCCGGGATCGCGGCCCGGCTAGGACTGTGACGGACCTCGCCGTCAGTCCGCGCTGGCGTGGCCCTTGATCGCCTCCATCACCCGGCGGTGTACCGGCGTCATCGCGTGCTCGTGCTGCACGACCAGCTTCGCCGACCGGGTCAGCGCGGGCCGCGCCGCGGCGCCGAGGGTGGCGTCCAGCACGGACCAGCTGAGATCGTCGAGCGCGTGCCGCACCGCGTCCGGGTCCTCGGTCCGCTCGCACACGGTCTCCAGGGCCGTGAGCAGCTTCGGCGCCACCTGGTCCGGCGCCATGTCCAGCCGGAACGCGTCGACCATGGGACAGGGTGAGTCGACCGCGGCAGCCGTCTCGAACGCGTTGAGCAGCGGGCTGACGTCGCCCGCTGTCGCGGGGTCGTAGAGGCCGGGGAACGGCACTTCCTCATAGCCGGGGTCATAGCCGCTGAAGTAAATCGGCGACCGCGAACCCTTGTGCGTCAGGACCCCGACGGCGACGTCGATCAGGCTGACCGGCCAGCCGAGGTCGGTGATCGCGTGCACCCGGAACTCGCCGGGCCGGGCACCGAGCAGCGCCAGCAGCAACAGTTGCGCCGACTCGAGCGCGGACTGGACGTAGAACGCGATGGTCGAGCTGTGCAGCCGGACCACGCCGCTGCCGTCGTCCTCGGCCCAGCCCTGCAGCCGCTGGTAGACGATCGAGTTGTCGATCACGTGGGTGAACCGGGACGCCGAGCAGAGCATGTCGCCGCCGCCCGCCACCGTGGTGGCCACCCACTCGGCGGCGCGCTTGGACGCCGTGTACATCTCCGGGGAGTACGGCCGGAGGGCCTTGCCTGTGGACGCGATGACCACCTGCGGCACGCCGGCGGCCGCGGCCGCCGCGAGCACGTTGCGCGAACCGAGCACGTTGGTCGTGACCGTCCGGTGCACTTCAACCTCGGCGAGCGCCGGCGACCGCTGCGCCGCGACGTGGAAGACGAGGTCGGGCCGCACCGCGGCCATGAGCTCGTCGATCGCACGGCGGTCCCTGACGTCCGCGTAGCGGTACTCGGCGCTGTCCTGCCGTGGCCAGCCTGCCGTGACGCCCCGGCTGACGCTAATCAGCCGGCCAGGCCCACGCGCCGCGAGCTGTGCCATCAGCGTCGAGCCGATACACCCCGTTCCGCCGGTGACCAGCACGGTCGCGCCGCCCACGCGCTCCGCGAGGTCGGCTTCCGGCAGGCAGAGCCCGCGCTGCTTGATACCGAGAAACCGCGCGTACTCCCCAGCCGCGTCCGGTTTCGCGCCGACCAGCGAGCTTGTCAGCTCGCGCAGTGCGGCGATCTGGTCCTCGTCGAGACGCTCCTGGCGTGCTGGTACCGCGCGCAGCATCGACTCAATGATTTCCGAAGCTTGACCCACCCTCGTGTCCTCCCGCCCAGCAACTCGCTTCAAGCAAGCTATAGGCATCTTGAAGCAATCTGTCCCTATTCGCTAGTAGCCCAGCGGGGAATCGGCCACCCAGCGTTACCTCGAAGCAACTGCTAAGAACTAGGTCATGCCCACGACGGAAATATCTGTAAACGTCCCGCCCGAAGGTGACCAGCCCGTTTTGCAGACTTGTGACCCGATCATCCAGCGGCCCTTGCCGGACGCACCTCAGGAGCCAGTCTGTTTGCCATGCGTAACTACTGTTTGTCCGCCCACAATGACCCCACTCTACCGGCGGATGACGTTCATCACACAGCCGTTGTGCGTTCTCGGTCTGGTCGCCCGGCAGACGCGCACTGTGACAATCACCTTAGGCTATGCGCCTAAGGTGATTAAGAGGATCGCAATTTCCCAGGGTAGGCATCGCGGATCCGATCGGTGCGCGCTTGCCACCTGGTTACCACCTGAAGTGAACGAACAGGCGACCGAAGTTCTTGGAGTCCTTCTCCACCCGGTGGTACAGCGGCTTGATGTCCTTGCGTTCGAGAAACCGGAGCACGTGCTTCTTCAGCTGGCCCGAGCCCTTGCCGGGGATGATCTCCAGCAGCGGCGCCTTCTTCGCGGCGGCCTCGTCGAACTTCTGCTGCAGCGCCCGGTCGATCTCGGCGCCCCGGTTGTAGATCTCGTGCAGGTCCAGCGTCAGCTTCACGCCTCAAGGCTACGTCGGCGGCCGCGGATCCGCCCCGCCATGCGGGCGATCGTCCAGCCCGAGCAGCGTCACGATCTCGGTCACGATGCGCTCGGCATCGCCATGCTCAGGCACGACCAGCACGCGCTCGTCAGAGGCCGGCTGCTCCACCGCCGCTAGCTGGCTGTCCAGCAGCCTCTCAGGGAAGAAGTGCCCCAGCCGGTGACTCAGCCGCTGGACCAGTGCGTCCCTGTCCACCTCGAGGAAGACCATCGTCGCGGCGGGACGCCCGTCCAGCAGGTCGTCACGGTACCGGCGTTTGAGCGCTGAGCAGGTGACCACCCCTGACTGTCCCGCCGCGATCAGGTCGTCCATCCAGCCGGTAATCGCGCGCAGCCATGGCGCCCTGTCCTCGTCGGTGAGCGCGATGCCGGCGCGCATCTTCGCCACGTTGGCTGCCGGATGGAAGCTGTCGGCGTCGGCGAACCGCCAGCCCAGCCGCCTGGCGAGCTCCATCCCCACGGTCGTCTTGCCGCTGCCCGCGACGCCGGCCACGATCACGATCACGGCGCGGAGTCTAGCGGCACAAAGAACAAGAGCGGCCCGCGGGCGGAACGTTGGGAGCGTCATTAAGGTGCCCGCGGACCTGCTCTACCTACGTATACGCACCGCAGACCCCAGCGGTTCAACCGTCTTACACCAGTTTTGCCGAAACCAGTTTTGCCCCGGGATCGGCGCTAGCGGAGCAGCGCACCCACCGCCACGGCGGCGAACACCACCGTCAGGTACACCAGTGACAGGTGGAACAGCCGCATGGTGACGAGCCGCTCCCCGCCCCCGGCCTCGTCCCGGCGCGCCGCGCGGTGCAGCCGGTGCACCTCGGCAAGAAACACGGCGCCGGCCAGCGCCGCGACGGCCTCGTAAACCGGCCCGGCCCAGTGCCACAGCGCCAGCGAGGCCGCGACCATCAGCCAGCTGTAGACCACCGACTCGGCGAGCACCCGGCGGACCGGGGCGACCACCGGCAGCATCGGGATGCCGGCCCGCCGGTAGTCCTCCCGGTACTTGATCGCGAGCGCCCAGAAGTGCGGCGGCTGCCAGAAGAACACGATCGCGAACAACAGCGCCGCCGCCCACGACAGCGACCCGGTGGCGGCCGCCCAGGCGATGAGCACGGGCGCGGCGCCGCACACCCCGCCCCACAGCGTGGACTGGGAGGTGTGCCGCTTGAGCAGGATGGTGTAGATCACCACGTAGTACGCGATGGCGCCGAGGGTGAGCCCGGCGGCGAGCAGGTTCGTGGCCGCCGCGAACAGCGCGACGGCGACCACGCCGAGCACCGCGCCGAAGATCAGCGCCGACCGCGCCGTCACGGTGTGCCTGACCAGCGGCCTGCCGCTGGTCCGCCGCATCACCTCGTCGATGTCCCGGTCGATGTAGCAGTTCAGCGCGTTGGCGCTGCCGGCCGCCAGCGCGCCGCCGACGACGACCACCACGGTCACGAGCAGCGAGGGAAGCCCGCGGTAGGCGAGGAAGAGCGTCGGGACCGCCGTGATCAGCAGCAGCTCGACGATCCGCGGCTTGCACAGCGCAACGTACGCGCGCACCGTGGCGCTAGCTCGCAAGCGCTGCCGCTGCTGCGGGGCAGCGGCAGTCTCGTAACGAACGTTGACCGCGCTCACCTGGGATAAGACCAACCGTTTCTGCCCTGCGGGAGGCCGGGCACTCCACGAGACTACACGGCGTCGTAATGTGCCATCGCGGCAGCCCACGCGTGGGGAACAGCGGGGGCGCTTAGAGTCGGCGGCGTACGTTCAGGAAAATCATTACTGGGAAGTGCAGGAGAGAGAAACCGAACGCACGGGGGAGAAGTGGCGGCTGGCGCGGTCCCGGTCTCGACGTACCGATTGCAGCTGACCCCGGACTTCGGGTTCGCCCAGGCAGCCGAGGTGGGCGAATACCTGGCGGCGCTCGGCGTCACGCACGTCTACCTCTCGCCGGTGCTCGAGGCGGTGCCCGGCTCGGGCCACGGGTACGACGTCACCGACCACTCGCGGATCCGCGACGAACTCGGGGGCGAGGACGGGTTCCGCGCGATGGCCAAGCGGCTGCGCTCCCACGGGCTCGGCATCGTCGTGGACATCGTGCCGAACCACATGGCCATCCCCGATCAGATGCCGCTGAACAGGCAGCTGTGGTCGGTGCTCAGGGACGGCCGCGACTCGCCGTACGCGACCTGGTTCGACGTCGACTGGCCGGCCCAGGACGGCCGGATGCTGCTGCCGATCCTGGGCGCGCCGGTGCGTGACTCCCTCGGCGACCTGCGGGTGGAACCCGACGGCGGCCCCGACGGCGGGCCGGTGCTGCACTACTACGACCACTGCCTGCCGTTGCGGCCGGGGACGTCGCGGCTGCCGATGCACGCCCTGCTCGAATCCCAGCACCACCGGCTCGCCTACTGGCGGGACGCCGCGGCCGAGCTGAACTACCGGCGGTTCTTCGACATCAACACGCTGATCGGCGTGCGGATGGAGGACCCGGCCGTGTTCGACGCCGCGCACGCCGTGGTCACCCGGCTGATGTCCGAGGGGCTCGTAGACGGCCTGCGGGTGGACCACCCCGACGGGCTGGCCGATCCCCGCGGGTACCTGCGCCGCCTGGCGGCGGCGACCGGCGGCGCCTGGGTGGTCGTGGAGAAGATCCTCGAGGCAGGCGAGGAACTGCCCGCCGACTGGCCGTGCGCAGGCACCGCTGGGTACGACGCGCTCCGGCTGGCCGACGGGCTGTTCGTGGACCCCGAGGGCGACTCGCCGCTCGCGGCGGAGTACGCGCGGCTGCGCGGCCGGCTGGGCGCCGACACGGGCCTGCCGCCGTTCGCCGCAGTGGCGGAGGAAGCCAAGCGCGAGATCATCGCCGGGTCGCTGCGCCCCGACGTGCTGCGGCTGGCCCGCCTGATCGGCGACATCCGCGCGGACTGCGAGCTGGCCGACGCGCGGTCCGTGCTGACCGAGGTGCTCGTCAGCCTGCCGGTCTACCGGGCGTACGTGAACCCGGGCGAGCCGCCGTCGGACGAGACGGTGGCGGTCGTGCGGGGGGCGGTGGACGCCGCGCGGGGCCGCCTGCCGCGGCGGCTGCACGACCTCGCCGACGAGGTGGGCGCCCTGGCGCTCGGCACCCACAGGCCGGTGAGCGGCGCCGCCGGGCGGACCGGCGAGTTCACCGTCCGATTCCAGCAGACGTCGGGGCCGGTGCAGGCCAAGGGCGTCGAGGACACCGCCTTCTACCGCTGGTTCCGGCTCGTCTCGCTGAACGAGGTCGGCGGTGACCCTGGCCTGTTCGGGGTGCCGCCCGGGGAGTTCCACGCCGCGGCCGGCCGGCAGGCCAGCACCTGGCCGGCCACGATGACCACGCTGTCGACGCACGACACCAAGCGGCAGGAGGACGTCAGGGCCCGGCTGGCCGTGCTCGCCGAGATGCCTGCCGAATGGGGGCGGCGGGTTGCCGAATGGCACGAACTCGCGGTGCCGCCGCCGGCCGGCGCCGGGTCCGGCGGGCCCGCTGTCGACGCGGACACCGAATACCTGCTCTGGCAGACCCTGGTCGGCGCGTGGCCTGTCAGCGAGGAACGGCTCGCCGGCTACCTGACCAAGGCGATCCGCGAGGCCAAGCGGCGCACCTCGTGGACCGACCCCGACGCGGACTACGAGGCGGCGGTGCTCGGGCTGGCGTCGCGGGTGCTGACCGACGCGTCGCTGCGCGACTCTCTCGAAGCGTTCGTCTCCTCGATCTCCGCCGACGCGCTCGCCAACTCGCTCGGCGTCAAGCTGGTCCAGCTCACGATGCCGGGCGTGCCCGACGTGTACCAGGGCTGCGAGCTGACCGCGCTTTCTCTGGTGGACCCGGACAACCGCCGGCCGGTGGACTACGGTCTTCGGCAGGCTCTGCTCGCCGACCTGGACGCCGGTCGCGTCGACGCGTTCTCCCTGGACGGGGCGGCGCGGCTGGACGCGGCGAAGCTGCTCGTCACCTCTCGGGCGCTGCGGCTGCGCCGCGACCATCCCGACTGGTTCGCCGGGAGCTACGAGCCGTTGGCGGCGGCGGGTGACGCGGCCGGGCACGCGGTGGCGTTCGCCCGCGGCGGTCACGCGGTCACGGTGGCCACCCGGCTGCCTGGCGGCCTTCGCCGCCGCGGTGGCTGGGGCGAGACGCTGCTGCCGCTGCCCCCTGGTCCCGCAGGCGCCGCCGGCTGGGCGGATGTGCTCACCGGGGCCGTGTACCGTGGGGACAGCGTGCTGCTCGCGGACCTGACTCAGCGGCTGCCGGTGGCTTTGCTCACTCCGCACGTTCCGCACGTTCCGGAGGTTCGGTGACCGTTTTCAGCGTGTGGGCGCCAGCCGCGGGCCGGGTCTCTGTGGAGGTGGACGGGCGACGGCACGAGATGGCGCCCGCCGACCGCGCTGGCTGGTGGCAGGTCTCGGTCCCGGTCTCTGGCGCGGTCGACTACGCGTTCGTCCTGGACGACGGCGAGCCGCTACCCGACCCGAGGTCGCCGCGGCAGCCGCACGGGCCGGCCGGTTCCAGCCGGACTTACGACCACTCGGCGTATGCGTGGTCGGACGCGCGCTGGCACGGGGCACCGGTCGCGGGGGCCGTCGTCTACGAGCTGCACGTCGGCACGTTCACCCCGGCTGGGACGCTGGACGCGGCCATCGAGCGGCTTGACTACCTGGCGGGGCTCGGCGTGACCGCCGTGGAGCTGATGCCGCTCGCGGCGTACCCGGGCCAGCACGGCTGGGGATACGACGGGATCGGGCTGTGGGCGGTGCACGAGCCGTACGGCGGCCCCGAGGCGCTGAAGCGGTTCGTGGACGCCGCGCACGCGCGCGGCCTCGCGGTCTTCCTGGACGTCGTCTATAACCACGTCGGCCCGGGGAACAAGCTCGCCGCGTTCGGGCCGTACTTCACCGACGCTTACGTCACGCCGTGGGGCCCGGCCGTCAACCTGGACCAGTCCGGCTCTGACGAGGTGCGCGCGTTCATCGTGGGGAACGCGCTGATGTGGCTGCGGGACTACCACCTGGACGGGCTGCGGCTCGACGCGGTGCACGCCCTCGAAGACCACCGCGCCGTGCACATCCTGGAAGAACTGGCCGCCGCGGCGGACGGGTTCGCCGCGGCGTCGGGACGGCCGGCCGCCCTGGTCGCCGAGTCCGACCTCAACAACCCGCGGCTGATCACCTCGCGCCAGGCAGGCGGCTACGGGCTCGCCGCCCAGTGGAACGACGACTTCCATCACGCGCTGCACGCCGCGGTGACCGGGGAGCGGCACGGTTACTACGGCGACTTCGGCTCGATGGCGGCCGTGGCGAAGACGATGACCGGGGCGTACTTCCACGACGGGACCTGGTCCTCGTTCCGCGGCCGCAGCCACGGCCGGCCCGTGGACAGGCTGCAGGTGCCCTCCTCCCGTTTCGTCTGCTTCATCCAGGACCACGACCAGATCGGCAATCGCGCCGTGGGCGACCGCATCGCGGCCACGCTCGCGGGAAATCCGCTGCGGGACGGGCAGCTGCGCGCGGCGGCGGGCCTTGTGCTGACCGCGCCGTTCACCCCGATGCTGTTCATGGGCGAGGAGTGGGGCGCCGACACCCCCTGGCAGTTCTTCACCGACCACACCGACCCGTTCTTCGCCTCCGCGGTGACCACAGGCCGCAAGGCGGAGTTCGCCCAGCACGGCTGGGGGGCTGCCGAGATTCCCGACCCGCAGGACCCCGAGACGTTCCTGCGCTCCAAGCTGGACTGGGCCCAGCCCGATAGCGAACCGTACCGCTCGCTGCTCGACTGGTACCGGTCGCTGCTCGCGCTGCGCCGCGCCCGCCAGGAACTGACCGACCCGCGGCTGTATGAGGTACACGCCGACTACGACGAGGCAGCCCGCTGGGTGCTCGTATGCCGGGGAGCGCTCCGGATCGCGGCCAACCTGGGCCCCGACCCGGTAGAAGTCCCGCTGGGGGCGGCTGCGGCTACTTTGCTTGTCGCTTCCACTCCGGACATAACGGCTAAATCGGGCACCCTGCGGCTCCCGCCAGCCTCTTTCGCGGTGCTGGACACGGCGCCCCCGAAGATAATGGGTCGTTAGGCACACCCCAGTGTGCATTTTGACCCATCATCATTGCGGTCCTACTCCGCAGCCGGGTTTCCGGCAGGGGTGCGGCTGGCCTTGCCAGCCCCGTCGGCGGAGGGTAGCCGCCACCATAGCCGCGCTTTCGCAGGCGCGCTCGGTGACCTCGACGGGGCCGAACCGGTAAGTCTGCGCCGCGTCGACGGCAAGATTGAGGTTGTCGCGGCGCTTGTCTTGGTGAACCTGCTCGTTTTGGTGGTAGGTCGGCCCGTCGAGTTCAACGCAGACCCGATACTCGGGATACCAGTTGTCCTTGTAGTGAGTTCTGCCGCCGATGATGCGCCGTGCCTGTCGCTGCGCGGTGGGGAGTCCGTGCGCGCGCTCCACGTCGCGTGCGTACCGGCGCTCAAGCGGGAAGTAGGCGCCTTCTTCGGCGTCGGCCAGTGCCTCAGTCAGCCAGACGCGCCAGCGGATCCTGCTGCGCGTTCGTAGCACTTCCCGGAGCACGACCACGCTGACGAGCTTCCTCGCCACCGCCTGCGAGATCCAGCTGTAGGCCTCATCGAACGTGCTAGACGTCGCGACCAGATCGAGGACAGTGTCTTCGATCCTCGTGCGTGGCAATTTCCATTCCGGTAGCCGCATGGGCCGGCTCTGATTGGACCGGTGGATTACGACACCTCTGATGGCCCTGTGGCGCGCCGGGTGCCGATCAGCAGGCACGGTGATGTGGATCTTCGCTGATGGCCTGTCGGTGAGGCCGTGCACCTCGGCGGCGGTCTCGTGGCTGAGCATTGCTCCTGGGCCGGCACGCCGGAGGGCGGCCCACAGCCTCGCCTCGCGATGCACCTGCCCGGTGAAGGTGGCGTACACGCCGCGCTGCACTCGCCGCCACTTCGCGGTCTTCAGCCGCCAGGCCATCGCCCGTCTGGAGTAACCGGCCCGCCGTGCCTGCGACCGATCGGCGATGCCGCTTTGCGCATCTAGCGTGAGGAACCAGTCGCGCCGCTGTGTATTCGGGTCCACACACATAACTACGGACAGGGACTGGCGGCGGACAGGCCGACGGTGACAGATTCACCGGTAACGACAGTTTTCTGACGAGGACGTCCAGGGAGGCTGGCTATGCCGCAGGTACACCACTCCGATGTCATCGGCTCACTGCTCAGGCCCAGGTACTTGCAGCAGGCCAGGGATGAGTACGCGGCGGGCCAGCTCTCCGCGCCCGACTTCAAGCGGATCGAGGACCGGGCTGTCGACCAGGCCATCGCTATGCAGGAGGGGGTCGGGCTCGACGTCATCACCGACGGGGAGCTTCGCCGGTTCTCGTTCTTCGATCAGATCATCCTCGAGGTGGACGGGATGGCCCCGGTCGAGGGCGAGGGCGTCCAGTTCCACAACGCCACCGAACAGTGGGAGTGGCACTCTCCGGTCACCGTGAGCTCCAGGCTCAGCCAGAAGCGGAAGGTGACCATCGAGGAGTTCGCCTACTCCCGCGCCCGCGCGACCAGGACGGTGAAGGTCACGCTGCCCAGCCCGCTGTTCATCTACTCGCTCTGGTCGCCAGAGCGGAGCACCGCCGCCTACCGGGACCCCTACGAGATGTTCGCCCACGCCGCCGAGATCATCAAGGCCGAGGTCGAGGCCGTTGCCCAGCTCGGCTGCACCTACATCCAGATCGACTCCCCGGACGTCGGGACCATGGTCGACCCGGAGAACCGGGAGCTGCGCGAGCGCCTGGGCATGCCGACCGAGCGCACCCTCACCGAGGGCATGGACATCATCAACAGCGTCGCCGACGTCCCCGGGGTGACGTTCGGCGTGCACGTGTGCAAGGGCAACAACATGAGCCAGTGGATCGGCTCCGGCGGCTATGACTTCACCGCCGAAGCCGTCTTCGGCCGGCTGACCAACTTCGACGTGTTCCTGCTGGAGTACGACGACCAGCGGTCCGGTTCGTTCGAGCCGCTCGCCAAGGCGCCCGACGACAAGCAGGTCATCCTGGGCCTCGTGTCGACCAAGACCACCACGCTTGAGCCCCTCGCCGAGCTCACCGCGCGGGTGCAGGAGGCGGCCAAGTACATGGATCTCGAGCGGCTCGGCGTGTCGACGCAGTGCGGGTTCTCGTCCACCTTGCCTGGCGCCAACCTGACGAACGAGGACGTCGAGGAGCGCAAGCTCGAGCTCGTCGCCGAGCTGGCGCACGGCATCTGGTAGACGTCAGGGGCACGTCCAGGTCACGGTGGCGTCGAGCGTCTTGCCATTGCTGCCGGTCTGGTCGATCGTGAACGTGCCGC
>Ga0335075_10014304_pt1 | contig 11926 bp, 12 predicted proteins | sample Lox_Sample_24_FD_206723 | JGI IMG/M metagenome (GOLD analysis project Ga0335075, IMG submission 206723) | Soil microbial communities from Loxahatchee National Wildlife Refuge, Florida, United States - Lox_Sample_2.4 | ecosystem: Environmental > Terrestrial > Soil > Wetlands | place: USA... | reverse complement strand
GGTTGTTGTCGGCCAGGGCGCTGGCCGGGCCGGCCGGGCTTGTCGCGCTGCCCGACTCGAAGCTGATGTCGCTCGCAACCGAACTTGAGGGTCATCCCGACAACGTCGCGGCCTGCCTGTTCGGCGGCCTGACGATCGCCTGGCGGTCGGTGCGCGGTGTAACTGCCGCCCGGCTCGACCCGCTACCCGAACTGCGCCCCGTGGTCTGCGTGCCGGCGACGCCGCTAGCCACCGAGGTCGCGCGCCAGGTGCTGCCGGCAACGGTTCCGCACGCCGACGCGGCGGCGAACTCCGCCAGGGCGGGCTTGCTGGTGACCGCGCTGACCAGCCAGCCCGACCTGCTGCTGGCCGGGACCGAGGACTTCCTCCATCAGCGCTACCGAGCGGACTCGATGCCCGCCACGGCAGCGCTCATCGCGGAGTTGCGGGCCGCGGAAGTCCCCGCCGTCGTGTCGGGCGCGGGCCCATCGGTCCTCGCGCTGCCGACCGGCGACGTTCTCGCCGGTGAGGCCGCCAGGCTCGCCGGCAGCGGCGATCACGCCGCCCGCTGGCAGGTCCTCCGCCTCGCCGTGGATAGTGCCGGCGCCGCCGTTCTCGACGCTCCCATGGGATAGCGGCTCATCACCAGGCCGCGGTTCCCCCGGAGCCAAACTGACTGTTTGCCTGAGCCGATGGAACATTTCAGCGCCGGGCGGATGGGGAGTGGTCGAAGCAGCAGTCGCCGCACAGGCCGCCGCCTGGCACGCGGTAGTACAGGCAGCACGAATGCCGGCGGAAGGCCAGCCCGGATCCGGTCAGCCTGCCCGCCCCGGCCAGGCCGGGAGTCCGCAGCAGGGCGGCGCCCAGCGCGGCGGCGGATTCGCCTAGATCAGGTCTCACCCGCACGAGCTCACCGAGCGCACCGGCCATCGCCGACGCCGAGTTTCCGCGCAGCAGGCCGCGGGCGAGCCTGACCGGCAGCGCGCTGGCGAGTTCGGCCAGCGGCGCGCCCGTAACCGCGGCGGCCAGCTCGGCGAGCCCGGCTTGGGCCTCGGCACGTGAGTCGCCGTTGGTGTCCGGGCGGCGCGCGACGAGGTCGGTGAGCCCCAGCCGGATGGAGGGCTCGGTGGTAACGACGAGCGAGGCTAGATCGGGAACAGCGCCGGCCAGCGATGCGCAGCCCAGGACCGGTGACCAGATCCTGGCCGCGAAGCTCAGATGCAGGATCGAGGTCGACACCCGGATCTCGTCTGTCCCGAGGCGCTCCGCGTTGCGCGCGGCGAGCTCGTTCAGGTCGTTCTCGAACAGCTCGCGCGCGGGCTGCCAGCCAGGAGGCAGTCCGTGGTCGTGGACCTCGAGCTGGAAGAACGGGCCGACCGCGGCCGCCTCGAGCAGCGCCGACCGCATGGGCGACCGGTCGGCTGGGCTGAGCGTCACGCCACGACCGTAGTCGGCCGGCCGTCAGCTGGCCGCGGCCGCCTCGAGCAGCGCGCCGGTGGCAAGCAGCAGGTCTTCCCCGTTCGCGGGGCCGATGAGCTGAACGCTGGCTGGCAGCCGGTGCTCGCTGGATACCGGCAGAGCCAGGGCCGGCAGGCCCGACAGGTTGACCGGCGCCGTCAGTTGCGGGAAGTCGTGCTGCTCGGCTTCCGCGAGCGGCGGCGGAAAGAATCCCAGCGTCGGTAGCGCGATCACGTCTACCCGGCCGAGGAACTGCGCGAACATTGCCTTCCAGCCGCGCTGGTAGACGCGGATGGCATCCTGCTGATCCCCGGTCACGGCTGCTCCGAATTCGAGCAGCGTCCTGACCTGGTCGCTGATGCCGTCCGGGCGTGCCATCAACTCAGCGTCGACGACGGCCGCCTCGGCCGTGGTCAGCACGTAGGTTTGCCTGAGCGCCTGCTCCCATTCCACCTGGCCGAGCTCGACAACCTCGAGGCCGGTCGCGCGCAGGGCGGCGTCGACGGCCGCGTCGACGCGCGGGTCGGTCTTGTCCGGCAGCGGCCGCAGTCGGCCGATGCGGGCGGCTGGCCCGACGGCGACGGCGAACCCGGGCTCGAGCAGCGCCATGCCCGCGGTCACGCCGGCGACGTCGGCGGCGATCGGACCGACCGTGTCCAGGCTCGGCGCGAGCGGCCACACGCCGTCGAGACTGATGCGGCCGAATGTGGTCTTGAGTCCGACCAGGCCACAGCAAGCCGCCGGGATCCGCACCGAACCGCCGGTGTCCGTGCCATAGCCGATGTCAGCCGAACCTTCGGCCACCGCCACCGCGGAGCCGCTCGACGAGCCTCCTGGCAGCAGACCAGGGTCAAGCGGATTGACGGGCGTGCCGAACCACTGGTTCACGCCGGTACCGCCGAGGGCCAACTCGTGCAGGTTCGCCTTGCCCACGATCACGGCGTCGGCCGCCCGTGCACCGGCCATGCAGGCAGCGTCCGCTCCGGCCGGCTCGGCGACCTCCGCAAGGGCCATGCAACCTGCGGTCGTCGGAACGCCCGCAAGGTCGATGAGGTCCTTGACCGCGATCCGGGGACCAGTACCTGGAAGGTCGAGTCGGGCGATATAGGTAGTCACCGACCAATACTGTACGTCTGGCCGGCGAAGCGCCAGTCGCTGGGAGACGCCTCGTTCCCGGCATGAAGGACCAATTGGATGAGCCGCGCCCGCAATGCCGCCGCTACTGTGCTTGCGTGTCCAGTCCTCGCGAGCCCGGCCATGTCTCGCTGGCGGTGATCGCGCGTGAGTGGGGGCGGATTGGCATCACCGGGTTCGGCGGGCCGCCGGCTCACATCGCGCTGCTGCGCAGCCTGTGCGTGCAGCGCAACGATTGGCTGTCGGAGACCGAGTTCGAGGACGGCATCTCCGCGACATCGCTGCTGCCAGGGCCGGCCTCGACCCAGCTCGCGATCTTCTGCGCATGGCGGCTGGCGGGCCCGGTCGGCGCGCTGGTCGGCGGCGTCTGCTTTATCGTTCCCGGCCTGATCATCATTCTCGCGCTGTCGGTCCTGTTCCTGGCCCACTCGCCGCCGTCCTGGGTGACGGGGGCGGCCGCGGGCGCCGGAGCTGCCGTGCCCGCGGTCGCGGTCGGAGCGGCCGCAGCGCTGGTGCCCGCGAGCTGGCGGCGGGCCGGACCGGCCTTCGATGCGTCCGCGAACGGGACGGCCAGCGCCGGCTGGCGCCGGATCGGGACGGTCAGCCTGGGCCGGATGCGCTGGATCGTCTACTTGGTGGCCGGGGCGATCGGCGCTAACCTGGCTGGCCAGTTCCTGGTGGCGGTGCTGCTCGCCTGCGGGCTGGTGGAGTGGCTGGTCAGCCGGACGCCACGGACTGATTCTGGCTCCGCAGGCCGCGCGCTGCTGCCGCTCGCGGTCAAGGCCGGCGTGGCCGCAGGAGTCTTCGGCTCGCTCGCCTGGGAGGCGCTCAAGGTGGGCGCGCTGTCATTCGGCGGCGGGTTCGTGATCATCCCGTTGATGCAGCACGACGCCGTGCACACCTATCACTGGATGACCACGGCGCAATTCCTCAGCGCCGTCGCGCTCGGCCAGGTCACGCCGGGCCCGGTGGTGCAGACCGTGGCCGTCGTCGGGTATGCCGCAGCCGGCCTGGCCGGGGGACTGGTGGCGGCGGTGCTGGCGTTCACGCCATCGTTCGTGTTCGTCCTGGCGGGCGGGCCGCACTTCGACCGCTTCCGGCGCAGCCCCGCCGCGCAGGCGTTCCTCAACGGTTCAGGCCCGGCCGCGATCGGCGCAATTGCCGGGGCCGCGATCACGCTCGGCTTGGGGCTAACGCACTACTGGCAGGTGGGAGTCCTGGCCGCGGCGACGATCTGGCTGGTCGTGTTGCGTCGAGGTGTCGTGAGCACGATCCTCGCCGCGGCGGCAATCGGCGTCATCGTGGCGCTGGCCTGAGGCCTCGGGCGGTGCTGACCGCTACGCGGCGGAGGTAATCCGCCGAATCACGTCGGCCCGCAAGGCGGCGATGTCGGTCCCGGCCGCGGTCAGAACCGTCAGGGCGCCGTTACGCGGCTGGTCGATGATGCCGAGCAGCACGTGGCCAGAGGTGATCTGTCGCTGGCCCTGCCGCACCGTTTGCCGCAGGGCTCCGGCGAGTGCCTGCTTGGCGTCCTCGGCCATCGGCAGTCGCTTGCGGCCTGAGACCACGGCACTGTCGAGTGCGCCAGGCCCGAAAGTCGCGTCGGTAGCGCGGCGCACCGCGTCCAGGTCGATGCCGAGCGCCGCCAGAGCGTCCGCATCGAGCGCGGCGGGTCCAGGATGGTCACCGCGCGGCACCCTGGCGCGAAGGTCTTCCAGTGCCAGCCCCGCCGCCGACATTGCGTCCGCGGCTTCGCCCGGCTCAGCCAGCAGGCCGAGCAGCAGGTGCTCGCTGCGGATCTTGTCTTGCCCGGCGCGGCCGGCCTCATCCCTGGCGTCGACGATCGCCTGCCGCGCGCCGGACGCGAACCGCTCAAGCATTGTCTCCTCCGATCGGCTTGCGGTTGGCCAGGCGACCACCGAGCGACTGAGCTGGGCGACCCGCCAGCGCATGGGCGTACTTCTTGTGCACCGCCTGCTTGCTCACGCCGAGGAAAAACGCGATCTCCTGCCAGGACCAGCCATGGTCACGCGCGTTCCTGACCTGGAGGATTTCCAGCCGCTCGGCTAGTTCCCGCAACGCGCGCGCCGCGCGCAGGCCCTCGGCCGGGTCCTGGCCACTGGCCGCCTCGGCCAGCGTCACTTCGTTGCTCATGTCGTCAATGTATGTTGACGACCGACCATCTGTCAACAATGGTTGACGGCTGCGCGGAGCGAGGTCGCAGCCGGGTGTGGTCGCGGCGGTGGCTACCAGGGCCGCGGCGATGTGTTGGCATAGCTGGTCGGGCTAAGATGATCTTGCGATGCCCACATTTCATTCGCTCGGTCACATCTTTGTACCTTTCATACCGTTTTATTCTGACCGAGCGAATGAAATGTCGGCCTGGCGCCTTGCGTATTTAGGGCTATCGGGAATCTTTGGGACACTCGCGGCTACACAACGGTGCGGGTCGGGCTTCAATCGGTGTGGGGCGGGGGTCAGGCGCCGGGAGGGCCAAGCCACCGGCAGGCGTGCGCCTGGCCGGTGAGACCAGCCGTCAGTACTCGTCGCGCAGGCGAAGCCAGGTCATGGTCGGGTCCTGCGGCCAGCCCTCCGGGGAGTCCTCCCACTCCTCCTGCCGGCCGTAAGGGGTCAGGTCGAGCAGGTTGAAGTCGAGCCGCAGCCGGTCGACGCCGCGCCCGGTCGTGAAGTAGGTGCGGAAGACCTCATTCCCGTCGCGCAGGAGCACGCTCAGGCCGAAGGAGCTGAGGCCCATGTCGTCGTTGAACGTCGTCCGATGCGAGGAGTACCAGGGCACTTTCCAGCCGAATCGCCGCCTGAGCACCTCGATCTCGGCCTGCGGGGCCCTGGCCATCAAGATGAGCCGGGTGTTGCGCGCGTTCAGATGGGCCTGGGCCTGATTGTCGAAGTTGTCGGTCAGCGTCAAGCAGCCGCCGCAGATCCAGTCCTCGCCTGGCTCGAGCATGAAGTGGTAGATCACGAGCTGCTGCTGGCCCGCAAACAGGTCAGTCAGCGACGCCGGCTGCCCGTCCGGCGCGGTGAACTCGTACTTCTGGGTGTCCAGCTGCACCATCGGCAGCCGGCGTCGCTCAGCCGCGAGGGCGTCGAGCGCGTGGGTGTACTCCTTTTCCTTGACCAGCAGCGCGTCACGTGCGGCCTGCCACTCCTGCGCCGAGACAACCTGGGGACGGTTCATGCCGTTCTCCCTCCTATGGGTTCCCTTAAGGAACTGATACCGCCGACCCTAGCACGCGGGCGTTCCCTAAAGGAACCCACTTCGCATAACATGGTCGCATGCAGCGGACTCAATTCGGCGAGATGGCCTGCTCGATCGCGCGCACGATGGACGTCGTCGGCGAGCCGTGGTCACCGCTGATCGTGCGGAACATCTTCATCGGCATCGGCCGGTTCGACCAGTTGCAGCAGAGCCTGGGCATCTCCCGCAAGGTGCTGGCCGAGCGCCTGCGCTGGCTGACCGAGACCGGCGTCCTCGAGCGCCGCGAGTACTCGAGCAAGCCTGCGCGCTACGAGTATGCGCTGACCGACAAGGGCCTCGAGCTGTTCGAGGTCCTGATGGTCATGGTCCGCTGGGGGGACAAGTGGCTCGCGGGCGAGGCGGGCCCGCCGGTGTTCTACCGGCATCACGCCTGCGGCCAGATCAGCCACGTCGAGCTGCGCTGTTCCGAGTGCGGCGAGCCGATGACCGCGACGGACATCGACGTGCTGCCCGGCCCGGGCTCCGCCACTGCCTGAACCGAGCACCGCGCCGGCGCGCTGGCCGCGCCGTGGTCCCCGGCCACCGACGGCCTCCGCAACCTCATCGGCCGGGTCAACCCGAACGGCACGGCGACGATCTGGGCGATCACCTCAACCGTCAGCGGCGGCGGCGACCAGGGCGCGGACCCGAACAAGCTCGTGGAGATCACCGACCCGCTGTCGGCCACCTCGCCGGCTTCGTGGGAGCACTTCACGACGCTCAGGACGGCGGGCTTCGGCCAGGTACTCCGAGGCGTCTCCTGCACCCCGGGAACGCGCATTAATTGGTAACGAAGTCGGCTCCGGCCAACTCGTGACCGCCGTCCGGACGCGGGCGTGGCGCAGCGTAAGTGCCCGCCCGCGGCCCGGGCCGGCTGGCCTGGCTCACGAGCTCAGCCGCAGGACGCCGCCGACCAGCGACATCGGCGCGTCGGCCATGGCCAGGTAGAACGCGGCCAGGGAGAGCGTGGCGATCAGGCCGCCGTCCCGGCCTGCACCCCGGCCTGCACCCCGGTGAGGGCGGCCAGCACGTACTCGCCGAGCGAGGACAGGTCGTAGCCGCCCTCCTGGATGACCGCGACCGGCCCGAGCCGGCCGATGAGCTCGCCCGCGGCCAGGTAACCGCCGGCCGTGACCTGCAGCGGGCTCTCTGGGTCGGCCGCGGCCGCGTCCACGCCGAGCGACAGCACGATGGCCTCGGCGCCGCGGGCCCGGACGTCGTCGCACAGCTGGCCGACCGCGGCGAGCCACCCGGCGTCGCCGGTACCAGGCGCGAGCGGCAGGTTCCGGTTGGCGCCTTGTCCCTCGCCGGCGCCGCGCTCGCCCGCGAATCCCATGTAGTGCGGGAACCACCCGGCACCGGGGTCGACGTGCACGCTGCCGTAGTACACGTCCGAGCGGCGGTAGAAGATCGCCTGGGTGCCGTTGCCGTGATGCGCGTCGATGTCGATTACCGCCACCCGGCTGACCCCGGCCTGCCGGAGCGCCTCGGCCGCCAGTGCCGCGTTGTTGAGATAACACGAGCCGCCATAGCCATCAGGCCCGGCGTGGTGACCGGGCGGCCGGCACAGGGCGTAGCTGGCCCGCTGACCGGCCGCGACCAGGCTGGCGGCGGTGAGCGCGGCGTCGGCCGCAGCCCGGATCGCCTCCCAGCTACCCGGCCCGACCAGCGTCATCGTGTCGTAGCAGTACAAGCCGACCCGGCCGTGGACGGCGGCGGGCGACGACGCGGGCAGCCCGGCGAGCATGGCCGCGGTGGGAAACACGTAAGGCACCACCCGGTCCCGGCCGTATTCCGAGACGTAGCCGCCCGCCTCCCAGTCCCGCCAGATCGTGGCGAGGTGCCGGACGAGGCCGGGATCGTGCACCGAGTGGAGTGCCTCGATCTGGTGCCGGTCCGCCGGGCAGACCGCCGCGCCCGCCCCGCGCACCGCGCGAAGGATCGCCTGCGCTCGCTCGGGTACCTCGGTACCGTCCTCGCGTACCCCGAGCCATACCTCGCCGCCGGGCTCGTGCCGCAGGCAGTCCTCGCTCCAGATCACGGGGATGCGCAGCTGGGGGGCCCCGACTGACATCAGCTGTACTCCTAAGGCATGCTCGCTGGGTGAGGCTAACCGATGATCAGGCGACCAGGGCCAAAGACCTGGGCATCAGCATAGGGGTGCTGCCGAGCGGCCCGACCGCGTCGATCGCCGACGTACCGGGCGTCGGCGTGGGGCACGCCACCGTCTGGCGAGACGAGCCCGCGCCGCCGGCTGGCCGCGGCGTGGCGCGAACCGGCGTTACCGTCATCGATCCGGGCGGCAACTTGTTCAGGGAGCCTGTGCCGGCCGGAGGAGCCGTCCTCAACGGCGCGGGGGAGTGCACCGGTTTCCTGGCCATGAGCGAGTGGGGACTGGCCGAGACCCCCGTCTTCCTGACCTCCACCATGCAGGTCGGGCGGGTCTACGACGCGGCGTGTGAACTGCTGGCCGAGGAAGACCCGCGCATTGGCGTCTACGACGTGATCATCCCGCTGGTAGCCGAGTGTGACGACAGCTTCCTCTCGGATACGCGCCGCATGCAGGTCAGCGCGGGTGACGTCCGGCTCGCCCTGGAGGCCGCCAGGGTCGCCGGCGCCGCGGCTGTCGCGAAGCCGCCGGCCGAGGGCGCTGTGGGCGCCGGCACCGGAATGACCTGCCTGGGCTTCAAGGGCGGCATCGGCACCGCCTCGCGAGTCGTTCGGTCCGGCCATGTCGTCGGGGCGCTCGTGCTGACCAACTTCGGCGAGCGCGAGCGGCTGACCGTCGACGGCGTGCCGGTCGGCCGGTTGCTCGGACCGGCCGGTGAGCCCGCCGGGCGCGACCCGGCCCCGGCCAGGCCGCCGGCCGGCTCGTGCATCACCGTGCTGATCACCGACGCGCCGCTGGACTCGGCCGCGTGCTCACGCCTGGCCCGGCGGGCCGGACTCGGCCTGGCCAGGACCGGCTCGACCGGGAACCATGGCAGCGGGGAGATCTTCCTGGCCCTGGCCACCGGGCTGCGGGCGTCGCGGGGCGCTTACCGGGCGCCGGAAGTCACGGCCGTCGCCGGCCCGGCCCTCGATCCGTTCTTCGACGCGGCCGTGGAGGCCACCGAGGAGGCCGTGCTCACGAGCCTGCTCACCGCGGCAACGGTGACCGGCAGAGATGGCAACACCTCGCAGCGGCTGCCCGCGGCGCAGGTCAGGGAATTGCTGATCGAGGCGGGCCGGATCCCCGGGAGCCCGGCGGCGAGCGGATCGCGATGAACGGCGGCCAGCCCGCGCAGCCGCCGCACGCCCCGCGGATTCCGGTCACCCGCGTCATGCATGGACGCCGGGACGCGGACAACTATGCCTGGATGCGTGATCATGACGCACCGGCGATGCGGGAGTACCTGGCCGCCGAACGGCGCTATTACGACGCGCAGTCCGCGCCGCTTGAGCCGCTCGCCGACGAGCTCTATCGGGAGGCCGCGGGGCGGATGCCTGCCGACGCTGACGACTCCGTCGGCTGGACCCTGCGCGGCTACCACTACTGGTACCGGACGCCGGCCGACGCGGAGAACCGTCAGTTGCTGCGCACGCGGCTGCGGCCCGCAGAGCCAGCCGAGCCCGGACCGCGGAGCCAGGCCGGTGAGCAGTTGCTGCTCGACGAGAACCAGCTGGGCGCGCAAACCGGATACGTCGAGATCGGCGTGGCCGAGGTCAGCCCCGACGACCGGGTGCTGGCCTGGTCGGCCGACACGTCGGGGGCCGAGATCTACCGCCTGGCCTTCACCGAGATCGACACCGGCCGGACGCTACCCGACGTGATCGAGCGCACCTACCCCGGCGGTGCCTGGTCCGCCGATAACGCGTACTTCTTCTACCTCGTGCCGGACCAGCTGAACCGGCCTTACCAGGTCTGGCGGCACGCGCTCGGCACCGCGGCCGAGGCTGACGAGCTCGTCTACGAGGAAGGCGACGCGCGGTTCGATCTCACGGTCAGGCTCAGCCGCAGCCGCGAGCTGGTGATCATCACGGCGGAGTCCAGGGACACGACTGAGGTCTGGCTGATCCCGTCGGCTCGCCCTCTCACTCGGGCCGCCCTGGTCGAGGGGCGGCGGCGGGGCAGGGAGTACCGGGTCGATCATGCCGCCGGCCCTCGAGGCGGAGACCTGTTCATCGTGACCGACGACGGGCACAGCGAGTTCACCCTGATGCGCGCGCCGGCCGCCGCGCCCGGCCGGTCCAACTGGGAACTGACTGGCTGCCCGGCCGTCGCGCCCGCGAGGGCGGACACCCGGCTGGTGCGCTGCGACGTGCTCGCCGGGCACCTGGTGCTCACGCTGCGGCGCGGTGGCGCCCCGTTGCTGGCGATCACCGGCCACGATGCCCGCGGAGTACGGGAGGTGCACCCGGCGCTGGCGGCCGGATCGATCCGGCTGGAGGATCACGCCGAGTACGAGGCCCGGTCGGTGATCATCGCCGAGGAGTCGCTGATCGAGCCGCAGCGCTGGTCGGAGCTTGACCTGGCCACGGGCGCGCGGCGGGAACTGAAGCGTGCGGAGGTACCCGGCTACGCCGCTGCCGGCTACCGCACAGAGCGGCTGCTGGCGCGAGCCGGTGACGGGACGCAGATCCCCGTCACGATCGCGCGCCGGGCGGAGACCGGGCTCGACGGCAGCCCGGCCTGCCTGCTCTACGGTTACGGCGCGTACGAGTCCAGCCTCGATCCCGAGTTCGACCGCAGCCTGCCGTCGCTGCTCGACCGCGGCATGGTCTACGCGGTCGCGCACGTGCGCGGCGGCGGCGAGGGCGGCCGCCAGTGGTGGCAGCAGGGGCGGCTGCGGGCCAAGCCGACGACGTTCAGCGACTTCATTGACGTGGCGGACTGGCTGGCCGGTGACCAGGCGGGCGCGAAGGCACTAATCGACGGGGACCGGATCGTGTGCCGGGGCTTGTCCGCGGGCGGATTGCTCCAGGGAGCGGTCTACTCACTTGCGCCGGGCCGGTGGCGGGCCGTGGTCGCGGAGGTGCCGTTCGTCGACTGCGTGACCACCATGCTTGACCCCGACATCCCGCTGACGATCAACGAGTGGGACGAGTGGGGTGATCCGCGCGACCCCGGTGACTTCGACTGCCTGCGCGGATATTCCCCCTATGACAACCCGCCCGCCGGGCCGCGGCCCGACCTCCTTGTCACCGGCGCCGTGCACGACCCGCGGGTACTGGTCCACGAGCCGGCCAAGTGGGTTGCGAGGCTCAGGGAGACCGACACCGCAGGGAGCACGATCCTGTTCCGGGTCGAGCTGGGCGCGGGCGCGCACACCGGTCCGTCCGGCCGGTTCGGCCACCTGCGGTACGAGGCCGAGGTCAGCGCGTTCGTACTCGGCGCGATCGGCGCGGCCGGGCCCTGATCATGACCGCGGGCCTGGCCGACTCCCACGGCGACCAGGCCCACGGCATGTCCCCTCCGGCTGGTGCGCTAGCGCGCGTCAGCTGTCCGTCCCAGAGGGAGAATTCCAGGACTAACTTGCCCTCGCGGCCGGCGACCGTCTGGGCTCGTCGTGGAGGGGGCGATCTCGTTAGAGCCCAGCAGGGACGGCTGGGAATTCGCTGTGATTCAACTGGGCAGGCCAGGAGCAGTGCCTGAGTGATCCGCTCACACCATCGCCATCAGGCAGCCGTCCCAGTAGGCCGCGACCTTCGGGTGGCGCCTTCCCTCGATGGCGATCTCGAGGACGTCGGGGCTCATCCCTCCGGTGCCGCGGAAGAACAGCTGCAGTCGCGAACCCAGGGCCCTCGCCTCCGGCAGGTCGATCGCCTCGTCAGGCACGCGGGCGAAACCGGTTTTGCCATCCGGTGCGGCAGTAGCCGCATGCATCCAGGCGGGCGAGCCGCCGCAGCACATCGCGGGCCGCTCCGCCCACACCCACAGGCGGCCGCCGCGTGCGGTCACGAAATCGGCCGCCTCGGAACTGACCTGCACGCGCACACGTTCACGATACGCCGGAGAATCGACGCTGGACTTAAGCGAAAGCGGCAGCCCGCCCGGCCGCCGCAGCCTTAGGTTGGCCAGACCGGCGCGTTACCTAAATGGTCCTTGAAACTGCTGAA
>Ga0335075_10014303_pt1 | contig 11926 bp, 10 predicted proteins | sample Lox_Sample_24_FD_206723 | JGI IMG/M metagenome (GOLD analysis project Ga0335075, IMG submission 206723) | Soil microbial communities from Loxahatchee National Wildlife Refuge, Florida, United States - Lox_Sample_2.4 | ecosystem: Environmental > Terrestrial > Soil > Wetlands | place: USA... | reverse complement strand
TCGCCCCTGATCATTGCCGACCTGTCGGCCACCGTCTCCTGCGATGCCGCCGGGGCGGGCTGGCTGCGCGTGATCGGTTACTACACCGCGACCCGGCGCGGCCGTCTGCGGCTGGTGATCCCGCCCGCGGGCCCGCGGCATCCGATGTCCACATGACCTTCGGCGCACGCGCATACCAGCCATCTGCAGTCCTGATCGTGCAGGGGGGTGACCGGGGAGCAGTGGGATGCTGAGATGACGCTATGCCTGCCATTCCCCGCCGGGTCGTGACCGGACATGACGAGCGTGGCGTCTCCGTCTTCGCCTCCGATGGGCCGGTCTCCGTGGTGCGTACCGCACCGGATGGCGCGCTGTTCTGCGAGATATGGTCCACCGACGCGATGCCGGCCCAGATCGGCGCGGCGGCGTCCGACCCGACCCTGACCTCGGTGACCGTGCCGCCCGGTCCGAACGGGACGAAGATCCGGATCAACGTGCTCCCTCCCGGTGTCGTCTCCCCCCTGCACCGCACCCAGTCCGTGGATTACGGGATCGTGCTCGACGGCGAGGTGGTGCTGGTGCTTGACGACAGCGAGACCACGCTGCGGCCCGGCGACGTCGTGGTGCAGCGCGGCACGAACCACCGCTGGGAGAACCGGTCGGCGGAGACGGCACGGATGGCGTTCATCCTGGTTGACGGGGAGTTCACCGGCGAACTGCTGGACACGCTCGGCCGTGACGTCCTCGACGGCCTGCTGCACGACCCGATGGAGGGAAAAGCCTGATGGATTACGGACTTGCGGGCCGGACGGTCGTCGTCACCGGTGCCGCGCGGGGCCAGGGCGCGGCCGAAGCGGAGATCCTCGTCCGCGAAGGGGCGCGGGTCGTCGGCGCGGACATCCTCGATGACGAGGGCAAAGCGCTCGCGGAACGGCTGACCGCGCTCGGCCCTGGCGCGATGGAGTACTGGCACCTCGACGTCTCCAGCGAAGAGGAGTGGGCGGCGCTCGCGGCGCACCTGGCGGGCGGCCCCGTCCACGGCCTGGTCAACAACGCGGGCGTGCCCTACCGGGCGCGGCTGCTGACCATGGACCTGGCTGGCTGGGAGCGGGTGATCGGGATCAACCTCACCGGGGCCATGCTCGGCATGCAGGCGATCGTTCCGCTGATGCCAGAGAACGACGGCGCGTCGATCGTCAACATCGGCTCGATCGCTGGCCTCACCGCGCACTTCGCGCTCGCCTACACGGTCTCGAAGTGGGGGCTGCGCGGCCTGACCAAGGCGGCCGCGCTCGAGCTCGCGCCGCGTGGCATCCGGGTCAATATCGTGCACCCGGGGCCGATCGACACGCCGATCCTGGACGGCGCGGACCCAGTCTTCGTGCAGTCCAGCATCGAGCAGACCCTGGCGGGCCGGGAGGGGCAGCCCGAGGAGGTCGCCGACGTCGTCGTGTTCCTGCTGTCGGCCCGCGCGTCCTACCTCAATGGCGCGGAGATCCCGGTCGACGGCGGTCACACCTCGCACGGCGGCGCCAAGTCCATCACTGACGCGCTCGCCCGCGCGCACGCCAGCCTGGGCAGCGCGTGACGCTTCTGCTCAGCGACGCCGACGTTCAGTCCGTCTTCGGCTGGCGGCCGGCCATCGCGGCGCTGCGGGCGGCGTACGCCGCGGCGGACACTGGTGCTGTCGACCACGGGGCGCGTTACCCGGCGCGGTCCATCGCCCGCGGGGACAGTGGCTGGCTGCGGGTCCTTTCCGGCGTGCCGGGCGACGGCGGCCTGATGGGAGCCAAGATCATCGCCGCCGCGATCCGCGCTGGACAGGTGTCCTACCTGATCGCGCTCTTCGACCAGGAGTCGGCGGAACTCGTCGCGCTGGTCGACGGGAACGCGATCACCGGCTACCGGTCGGCCGCCACGTCGGCGCTCGCGGCCGGCCTGCTGGCGAACCCCGGGCCGCTCACGGTCACCGTGCTCGGCTCGGGGTTCGAGGCGAGAAAGCACCTGCGGGCCATCGCGGCGGTCCGTGAGCTTTCCGCGGCGCGGGTCTACAGCCCGCGCGCGGAAAGCAGGGAGCGGTTCGCGGGCGAGTTCGCCGACGCGGGATTCCCGGTCACCGCGGCCCCATCGCCGGCGGCGGCGGTGTCCGGCGCTTCGCTTGTCATCTGTGCCGCGCGCTCGCGTGACGAGACGCCGATCCTGCTCGGCCGGTGGCTCGAGCCGGGGATGACCGTCGTCTCGATCGGCTCAACCCTCCCCGAGCAGCGCGAGATCGACGAGGAGGCGATCGCCCGCGCCGACGTCATCGTCGCGGACGTCGTCCCCGAGGTGGTGCGGGACACCGGCGACTTCATCGCCGCGCGGGACGCGGGCGTGGCCGCCGGCGACCGCGTCGCCTCGCTCGCCGACCTGGTGAGCGGCCGGGCCGCCGGGCGGGCGGACGGCAAGCAGATCGTCCTCTACAAGTCGGTCGGGTCGGCTGTCCAGGACCTCGCGGTAGCGGCGATGTGCGCCCGTGCGGCCGCCGAAGCCGGGCACGGCACCCGTTTTCCCGTGCCCATCGACGTCATCCGCAAGTTAGCGACGAACGTAAGGGAGCATCGCCATGTCCGGCTATTCGCGCGCGGAGGCCCGCGACTGGGCCCGCGAGAAGCTCGTCGGCGCCGTGAACTGCACGATCCCCTCGTTCACCGGCGACCTGCGCGGCATCAACGAGGCCGCGATCAGGCACGATGTCCGGCGCGCGAAGGAGCACGGGTTCATCGGCACCCTCGGCGTGTCCGAGGTCAGCATCACGCTGCCCGAGTACCTGGACTTCCTGCGGATCTGCAAGGACGAGGCGGGCCCGGGCTTCTGCGTGGTCCACCACGCGAGCTGGGGCAACCTGGAGCAGAACATCGAAGCCGTCACTGGCGCGGAGCGGGCAGGCGCGGACCTCGTGCTGCTCTCCTATCCGCCGAACTTCTACCCGGAGTCCGAGCAGGACATCTACGAGTACACCAAGGCGGTGTGCGACGCCACCAGCCTCGGGATCATCTTGTTCCCGATGTTCCTGTGGGGATTCAGCAGCCGCATCCACCCGTCCGACATTCCGGCCCGCCTGATCCGGCGGCTCATCGACGACGTTCCCAATGTCGCGGTGATCAAGGCCGAAGGCGGCGCCCCGACGATCATGAGCGCGATCGAATGCCACCGGCTGTTCGGCGAGGAAGTGGTGATCTCGGTACCGATCGAGGGAGACCTGATCCCGCTATCACAGGTCATGCCCATCCAGCTGTCCGCGACGAGCGACCACGAATACTACGGGCCGATGATCCCGCGGGTGATGCGGCTGCTGCACGACGGCAAGTACGACGACGCGACCGAGATCTACTGGCAGTTGCACCCCGCCAGGAAAGTCAAGGCCTCGCTGGCGCCCGCGCTGCACGGCGGGCACTTCCTGAACCGGCAGGCGTGGAAGTTCCAGGGCTGGCTGCAGGGATACAACGGCGGACCGCTCCGGATGCCGACGCAGCGCATCCACGACCCTCAGATGGCCGCCTTGCGCAAGGGGCTGCTTGACGCGCGGCTGGAGCCGAGCATGGACCCGTTCCGCGAGTTCTTCATCGGGCGGAACCCGGAGTGAGGCCACCGGACGGGTGAGCCGCCGCGGCGTTCAGGGCACGGTCAGTGCCGTGCGCCGCGTGGCTGCCCGGCCCGCGCCTTCGGGACCGGCGGGCACGGGGCAGGGTCGACGACCCTGTTGCGGACCGTGCCGATGCCCTCGACGTCCAGGATGACGACGTCGCCGGGGACGAGGGGCGGCGGGACGCGCTCGCCGACCCGGCCCCAGATCTCGGTGAGGCAGCCGCGCTGGCAGGTGCCGGAGGCGAGCAGGTCACCGGGGGCGACGACCGAGCCGCGCGAGGCGAAGCTGATCAGCTCCTCGAAGGTGAACGCGCAGTTGGCCAGGGAGTCCTCGCCTAGGAGCTCGCCGTTGATCCAGGCGCGCATCGTCAGGTCGAGCAGGCCGTCGGCGGTCTTGCGGGGCTCCAGCTCATCGGCGGTGACGAGGTACGGGCCGAGGGTATGCGCGCCGTCCTTGCCCTTGAAGAAGCCGAACGGCAGCTGGCCCTCGACGCGCTGGATGTCCCGCGCCGACCAGTCGTTGAAGATCGTGTAGCCGACGATGCCCGGCGCCGCGTCCTCCGGCGTCAGGTTCTTGCCGTACGCGCCGTAGACGACGCCGACCTCCAGCTCGAGATCGAACTGCTCCGACCCGGGGAAACGCTCCACGTCGTCGTACGCCCCGATGCAGGCGTGCGGGTTCGTGAAGTAGAAGCACGGCGCCTCGTACCACTGGGCGGGCACCGCGTCCTTCGCGCCTTCCTGGGACTTGCGGGCGCCCTCGACGTGCGCCTCGAACGAGACCGAGTCACGGATCGAGGCCGGGTGCAGCGGCGGGAGCAGTCGCACGTCCGTCACCGCGGGGCCGGGTTCCGCCGCCAGGGCCTGCTCCCCAGCGGCGAGCAGGGCGGCGAGGCCGCCGCGTTTGATCAGGTCGTCGATGCCCTGCCCGGGCGCGAGCCCGTACAGCCGGTCGTCGGCGCCGAGCACCCCATCGAAGGCGGCACCGTGGTCTTCGTAGCGCGCGAATCGCATCTCAGGCTGCCCCTCTCAAGCTGCCACTGCTCCGTCGCCGCCGTCGATCGCGATCTCCGCGCCCGTGATGAAAGCGGCGTCGTCGCTGGCCAGGAACGCGGCGAGCTTGGCGACCTCGTACGCCTCGCCGTACCGGCCGAGCGGGATCTTCGCCAGGATGCCGGGCAACGGCCCGTCCGGATCGTCGATGAACCGGGCGGTCTCCGGGGTGTAGATCAGGCCCGGCAGGATCGCGTTCGCCCTGATCCGGTGCGCACCGCCGGCCGCGCACAGGTGCTTGGTCATGGCCAGGACCCCGCCCTTGGCGGACCCGTGCGGCACTTGCCCGACAAAGCGGGCGCCGAGCCTGGCCGAGATCGACGCCACGTTGATGATCGAGCCACCGCCGCGCCGCACCAGCTCCGGCCAGGCGGCGCGCACGGAGAACCAGACGATGTCCAGCTCGTTCTTGATCGTGAAGTGCCAGTCGTCGTCCGACAGGTCCATGAGCGAGCCGTTGCGCAACGCGGAAGCGTTGTTGTACAGGACGTCCACGCCGCCGAACCGCTCCACCGCGGCGTCCGCCCAGGCGCGCGCTCCGTCAGCGGTCGCCAGGTCAACCGGCGCCAGGGCCGCCATCTGGCCGCCGGCGGCGGCCACCAGCTCGACGGTCTCGGCGCTTGCCTTGTCGTCCAGGTCGCAACCGAACACTGCCGCGCCTTCGGTCGCGAACTCAAGCGCCGCCGCGCGACCCATGCCGCGGCCCGTCCCGCTGATCAGCGCGACCTTGCCGTCCAGCCTGCCCATAACGTCCTGTCCCCTCCCGCCGCGTCCGCGCGTGACTGTCCCCGTGACGTTAACAACCGGCGACGCGCCCGGGGAAATCACCAAGCCGTATGGCACGTATGCGTAACGGGCGGGCTTGCGGGCCGTCGCAGGGCTCTTTATGTCATGTCACCGCTGGGGCGCGCGAGAATGGTTTCGTGCGATTGGCAGAGGTAGCGGCCGTTTCCCGGGCGGTCGCGGCGACGTCCGCGCGGCTGGCCAAGATCGACGCGCTCTCGGCCGGGCTACGGGACGCCACGCCAGACGAGGCGCCCATCGTGGTGGCCTACCTGTCCGGGGAGCTGCCGCAGCGGCAGATCGGGGTTGGGTGGGCGGCGCTGCGGTCGGCGCCGCCGCCAGCGGCGACGGCCTCGCTGACGGTTGGCGACGTCGACGCGGCGTTCACCCGGATCGGGGTGGTGACCGGCAAGGGGTCGGCGGGCGAGCGCAAGCGGCTGGTCGGCGAGCTGATGGGCGCGGCGACCGCCGACGAGCAGTACTTCCTCGTGCGGCTGCTGTCCGGTGAACTCCGCCAGGGCGCGCTCGACGGCGTGATGACCGAGGCAGTGGCGCGGGCAGCGGAGGTTCCCGTGGCTCAGGTGCGGCGGGCGGTCATGCTGCGCGGGTCGCTGCCCGCGGTGGCCGGGGCGGCGCTCAGCGGCGGGAGCGCGGCCCTGGCCGAGTTCGGGCTGCTGGTGGGGCAGCCGCTCAAGCCGATGCTGGCCGCGAGCGAGCCATCCATCGAAGACGCCTTCGCCAAGGTAGGCGGGCGGGCCGCCGTGGAGTGGAAGCTCGACGGCATCCGGATCCAGGCGCACATCCGCGACGGCGAAATCCGGCTGTTCACCCGGACCCTCGACGACATCACGCCCCGGCTGCCTGAGGTCGTCGCCGCGCTCGCCGGGCTGCCGGTCCGCGCCGCGGTCTTCGACGGTGAGCTGATCGCGCTGCGGCCGGACGGCCGCCCCTACCCGTTCCAGGACACCGCCGCGCGGGCGGCGAGCGAGGCGGCGGTCGAGAACCCGGTGCCGCTGTCGGTGTTCCTGTTCGACGTGCTGCACCTCGACGGCACCGACCTGATCGACCTGCCGGACGAGGAGCGGCACGCCGCGCTCGCCGCGGTCGTGCCGGCCGGCATGCTGATGCCGCGGCTGGTGACGGACGACGAGGACGAAGCCACCGCGTTCTTCAAGGACTCGATAGCGCACGGCCACGAGGGGGTCGTGGTGAAAGCACTGACGGCCCCGTACGCGGCGGGCCGCCGCGGCGCCGGCTGGATCAAGGTGAAGCCGCGGCACACGCTGGACCTGGTGGTCCTCGCGGTCGAATGGGGTCACGGCCGCCGCCAGGGCTGGCTCTCCAACCTGCACCTCGGCGCCCGCGACCCGCGAACCGGCGGCTGGGTGATGCTCGGCAAGACGTTCAAGGGCCTCACCGACGAGCTGCTCACCTGGCAGACCGCCCGGCTGCTCGAACTCGAGGACCACCGCGACGACTGGACCGTGTACGTCCGCCCCGAGCTCGTCGTGGAGATCGCGTTCGACGGCGTGCAGCGCAGCCCCCGCTACCCCGGCGGCGTCGCCCTGCGCTTCGCGCGCGTCCTCCGCTACCGCGAAGACAAGCTAGCCGCCGAGGCCGACACAATCGACGACGTCCGCGCCCTGGCGGCCGGCTAACGAACGCCAGTGTTTCGCACATAGGGCGCGATCGTCCCGTTTTATGCCCCTTTTGTCATAGTTCTGTCGTGACGTCGATGCTGTGGTTAATTCTCCGGCCTGGATCCGGCGAGCCAGGGAGCAGCGCGTATCAGCTTTATCTCCCGTCCCTGAGGCCACCGGCCGCAGAGGTCTAGGAGCTGTTTTCGAAGACCGTGGATAGAAATGGCCCCCCTGGGGGCCACAAGTATCCCCGCTCTTCACGATCCGGTGCTGAACGCGCCCACGACAGCGGAATTAGCCACCGGCATCGACGCTCTCGCCCTATCTCCGCGGCAGCCCGCGCACTCGACGGCTTCGATGCCCCATAGGTCCCGCCGTCCCCAGCGACGCCATAGTCCGGGAGCCCGGTGGGCGATTTCCATGCTCCTGGCTCGTCCGGACATCCGGGCACAGCGCTTCGGTGGACCGGCTACTTCTTCTTTTTGTTGCGCTTGCCGAAGGCGGCCGGGATCGTGCCCCCGGGCAGGCCGGCGCCGGGCAGTTGCGGCAGGGCCGACGGGCCGCCGCGGAAGCCGGCGAAGCCGTTCCCCTCGCCTTGGCCGCCGAGGCCAGCGGCGCCGCCGGCTGCCTGGGCGTCCTGCAGCATCTCGGCGAGTTCCTCCATCGAGGCCGGCGCCTGCTGGGCCGCTGCCGCTGCCTGCTGGTCAGCCGCTGCGGAGCCCCCGGACCTGCCCGACGCGGCCAGCCCGGCCTTGCGGGGGTCGCCGCTCCTGCGCTTGCCCTTCTTCGACTTCGCCGCGGCCTTGGCCGCCCGCCGGGCGCCGCCGCCCATCATGCCGGGCATGCCGGGCATCCCGCCGCCGAGCATGGCCCTCATTTGCTTCTGGCCCTCGAAGAAGTTCGTGACCAGCTGAGACACGTCACCGACTTGCGTACCCGAGCCGCTGGCGATGCGCAGCCGCCGCGAACCGTTGATGATCTTCGGGTTCTGCCGCTCCTGCGGCGTCATCGAGCGGACGATCGCCTCGGCGCGGTCCAGGTCCTTGTCGTTGACCTGGGAGAGAAGTTCCTTGTTCTTCGCCGCCCCGGGCATCATGCCGAGCAGGTTCTGGATCGGGCCGAGCTTGCGCAGCATGCCGAGCTGCTCGATGAAGTCCTCGAGGGTGAACCCCTCGCCGGACATCATCCGGTTGGCCATCGTGGCCGCCTGGTCGGCGTCGAACGCCTTCTCCGCCTGCTCGATCAGGCTGAGCACGTCGCCCATGTCCAGGATCCGGGAAGCCATCCGGTCCGGGTGGAACATGTCGAAGTCGGACTGCTTCTCGCCGGTCGACGCGAACATGATCGGCTTGCCGGTCAGCGCCGCGATCGACAGTGCCGCGCCACCGCGGGCGTCGCCGTCCAGCTTGGTGAGCACCACGCCGTCGTAGCCCACGCCGTCGAGGAACGCCTGCGCGGTCGCCACCGCGTCCTGGCCGATCATCGCGTCGACGACGAACAGGATCTCGTCTGGCTCGACCGCGTCCCTGATCGAGGCGGCCTGCGCCATCATCTCCTCGTCGACGCCGAGACGGCCGGCGGTGTCGATGATCACGATGTTGTGCAGTGTCCGCCGTGCCTCATCCAGCGACTGCCGCGCCACCGCCACCGGGTCGCCGACCCCGTTGCCCGGCTGCGGCGCGTACACCGGAACGCCCGCGCGCTCACCAATCACCTGGAGCTGCTGCACGGCGTTCGGCCGCTTGAGGTCGGCGGCGACGAGCATCGGCGTGTTGCCCTGCTCCTTCAGCCACAGCGCCAGCTTGCCCGCCAGCGTCGTCTTACCGGCACCCTGCAGGCCCGCCAGCAAGATCACCGTCGGCGCCACCTTGGCGAACCGCAGCCGCCGCGCCTCGCCGCCGAGGATCTGCACAAGCTCCTCGTTAACAATCTTGATGACCTGCTGCGCCGGGTTCAGCGCTTGCGACACCTCGGCGCCGCTGGCCCGCTCCTTCACTCGAGCGATGAACTGCCTGACGACGGGCAGCGCGACGTCCGCCTCGAGCAGGGCGATGCGTATCTCGCGCGCGGTCGCGTCAATATCAGCGGGGGACAGCCGTCCCTTGCCGCGCAGCTGCGAGAAAACCTGGGTCAACCGGTCAGAGAGCGTTTCAAACACGCTTCCAGGCTACCGGGCTTCACAGACTCTAAGCGGACAAGAGCCGGCCGGGTACGTTCGGAATGATCTAAAACGGAAGTGAGCGCGGACAGCACCGCCGCGACAGTACGGCGCCGGGTGTCCGGATCGGTGAGCAGACCGCCAGCAGAGTCAGTGACGTAAAAGACGTCGACCACCTCGGCGCCGAGCGTCTCGACCCGGGCCGCGTTCACGTTCAGCCCGCACTCGCCCAGCGCCCGGCCGATCCGCCACAGCAGGCCCGGCTCGTCATGCGCCCGCACCTCCACGACCGTCGCGCTCTTCGACGCGCCGTCGACCAGCGTCACCTTGGGTGGCGGGGTGGCAGTGCTGCCGTGCGGCCGGGCCGCGCGGGCCCGGCGCTCCAGGCGGTCCTCCACGTCAAGCCGGCCCTCGAGCATGCGCCGCAGGTCGGCGGTCACCAGCGCGGCGTCCGGCGGGTCGCCGAACTCGGGCGCCACGCTGAACACCGTGACCGCGATCGCGCCCGCCGCGCTGGCGTTGGCGCTGTGGACCGCGAGCCGGTGCGAGGCCAGCACGCCCGCGGCGCGCCACAGCAGGCCGGGCCGGTCAAGCGCGACGACGGTGACCTCGCCGCCGTGGACGATCGCCGCCGGGCCGCCCTCGGCGACCAGCGCGAGCTGGTCCTGGCGCAGGGGGACGGGTTCCGGCATCGGCTCGCCGTCGAGCGCGGCGCTGACCCGCCGCACGAGGTCCGCGACCAGGCCGGCTTTCCAGTCGTTCCAGGCGGCGGGCCCGGTCGCCAGCCCGTCCGCGATCGCGATCGCGTGCAGCAGATCGAGCAGCAGGCGACTGCCCACCGTGGACGCGACCTGCTGGACCGTCATCGGGTCGTCGAGGTCCCGGCGGGTCGCCACCACGGGCAGCAGCAGGTGGTGCCGGACCGCGACGGCGACCACCTCGGAGTCCGCCTCGTTCAGCCCGACGCGGCGGGCCACGTCGCGGGCCACCACCTCACCTGACACGCTGTGGTCGCCTGGCCAGCCCTTGCCGATGTCGTGCAGGAGGGCGGCGAGCAGCAGCAGGTCCGGCCGGGCCACGTCGCGGGTGAGGGCGGCGGCGTTCGCCGCGCACTCCACGAGGTGCCGGTCCACGGTGAAGCGATGCAGCGGGTTGCGCTGCGGCCGGTTCCGCACCCGCTCCCAGTCGGGGATCAGCACGGTCAGCAGCCCCTCCTGGTCCAGCGCCTCCCACACGCCGATCGCGGCCGGGCCGGCCCCAAGCAGCGAGACCAGGGCGTCGCGGGCATCGTCGGGCCATGGGACCGGCAGCGGCGGGCATTCGGCCAGCCGGGCGAGCGCCCGGGGGGCCAGCGGCAGGCCCGCCTGCGCCGCCGCGGCCGCGGCGCGCAGCACAAGCACCGGGTCGGTCGCCGGCGCCGCTGCCCGCGCCAGCACCACCTCGCCGTCCTGCTCGACCACCCCGTCCGCGAGCGGACGGCGCTCCGGCTTGCCGCGCCGCATGCGCATCCCCAGCGGACGCCGGCCACCCGCCCGGTCCACCTGCCGGAACGCGTGGTCGACCGCGTAGGCCACCGTGCGGCCCGCGCCCGCGAGCTGGCGCAGCAGGGCGTCGCCGTCCAGCAGCCCTAGCGTCCGCGCGACCTCGTCCTGTTCTTCGAGCACCAGCCGGTCCAGCCGGCGCCCGGTGACCTCGTGCAGCACGTGCCTGGCGTCCAGGATCTGCTCGTACGCGGCCCGCACGCGCGGGCCAGGCGCCGGGGCGACCCAGGCGGCCGCGATCGCCTGGATGGCGTGCACGTCCCGCTGCCCGCCGCGGGACTCCTTGAGGTCCGGTTCAAGCAGGAAGGCAAGCTCTCCGTGCAGCCTGGCGCGCTCCTCGTGGAGTTCCTTCAGCTCCGCCAGCCGGGTCCGCGCGTTGCCCCGCCAGTCCTCGAGCGCGCCCTCGCGCAGCCGGGTGGTGAGCTCGGGGTCGCCGCCGATATGCCGGGCGTTCAGCAGCCCGAGGGCCACCTTGAGATCGTTGCGGGCCACCCGCCTGGCCTGCGGCACGGTCCGCACGGCGTGATCGAGCCGCGCACCGGAATCCCAGACCGGATACCAGATCCGGTCGGCGATCTTGGCGATGCCGTCCCGGCCGTCGTGCAGCAACAGGACGTCGAGGTCACTGCCGGGCAGCAGCTCCTTGCGGCCGTAGCCGCCGACGGCGACCAGCGCGACACCGGGCTCGGCCCCCAGCAGCCCGGCCAGCCAGCGATCGGTTTCTGTAGTCCTCCGGCTACGATCAGCCGCGAAAGAGGTCATGACGCTCACCAGGTCCCCCGGCTATTCAGTGCGCGCCGCACGGACGGCGCGCTTGCGGTGCTGGCCCCAGTCGTGCTGCCGCCCCCGGCCAGGCAGCGTTCCGGCTTACAGCGCGTCCGTGCCGCGCTCGCCGGTGCGCACCCGGACCACGGTCTCAATGGGCGTCGACCAGACCTTGCCATCCCCGATCCGTCCGGTCTGCGAGGCCTTGACGATCACGCCGATGATGTCCTCGGCATCCTCGTCGTCGCAGATGACCTCCACCCGGACCTTGGGCACCAGGTCCACCTGGTACTCCGCGCCCCGGTACACCTCGGTGTGCCCGCGCTGCCTGCCGTATCCGCTCGCTTCACTGACTGTCATGCCGTGCACGCCGAATGCCT
>Ga0335075_10014302_pt1 | contig 11926 bp, 12 predicted proteins | sample Lox_Sample_24_FD_206723 | JGI IMG/M metagenome (GOLD analysis project Ga0335075, IMG submission 206723) | Soil microbial communities from Loxahatchee National Wildlife Refuge, Florida, United States - Lox_Sample_2.4 | ecosystem: Environmental > Terrestrial > Soil > Wetlands | place: USA... | reverse complement strand
CGCCTGGTGCTGACGTCGCGTCCCAGCTCTCCAAGCTCGCCGATCTCAAGAACCAGGGCGTGCTCACCGACGCCGAGTTCGAGGCGCAGAAGGCCAAGATCCTGGCCAGCTAGCCAGGGCTTGCGCCCGTCCGTCGAGGGCGACCTGCGGTGACAGCGCAGGACGAGCCCGAGGAGTCGGGACCGAAGGGCGTCACTCCGAAAGGGACCACTCCGAAGGAGGCCGCCCCCGGGGAGGCCCAGCCGAAAGACGCAGGGTCAAAGGACGGCGCGTCGGCGCGCGCCGTCGAACCGGGTCGAGGCGGCGACGTCGACGGCGAGGGGATCTCGAAGCGTTTCGCGACGCAGATCGAACAGGACGTCGAGCATCCGCTGCCCTGGGGCTCGATCGTCAAGAAGACGATCCTCGTGGTGGTGGCCGGCGTCACCCTCTACCTCCTCTTCCCGAGCCTGACCGAGGTCTTCTCGTCCTGGCCCAAGCTGACCGAGCTCGACGCGATCTGGTTCGCGTTCGCGGTCCTGCTGCAGGTGGCGCACTTCACGTGCACCATCGCCTTGCAGCGCATCGCGTTGCAGACGAAGGGGTGGTTCTCGGTGACCACGTCGCAGCTGACCGGGAACGCCATCAGCTCGATCGTGCCGGGTGGGGCCGCCTTCGGCGCAGCGACCGAGTACCGAATGCTCGCCAAGTCGGGCAACGACCCGGCGACCGCCGTCACCGGATTGACCGCCTTCTCCTTGCTCGGCATCGGCGCGCTGCTCGGACTGCCGATCTTCGTCCTCCCCGCCATCCTCGCCGGCACGCCCATCGCCAGCGGCCTCGAGCATGCGGCGCTGCTCGGCCTCGGTGCCTTTGTCCTCTTCAGCGGCTTCAGCGCGTTGGTGCTGCTGACCGACGGCCCGATCCGCTGGGCCGGGCGCGTCTTCCAGTCGGTGCGGAACCGGCTGCTGCGCAAGCGCCCACCGATCAGCGGCGTCCCCGACCGTCTCGTATTCGAGCGGAACCGAATCCGCGGCGTGCTCGGAAAGCGGTGGAAGGCGGCGGTGTTGTTGAGCAGCGGGCGGCTCGCCTTCGACTACGGGACCCTGCTCGCCTGCATCCGCGCCACCGGCGAGAAGCCGAACCCGTCGCTCGTCCTGCTGGCGTACGCGGTGGCGGGTCTGCTCGCGCTCGTCCCGATCACGCCCGGCGGTCTCGGCATCGTCGAAGCCGGATTGAGCGCGTTGCTGATCCTGGCCGGCGTGCCCGGTGGCGACGCGGTGGTCGCCACGCTCGCCTACCGCATCATCTCGTACTGGCTGCCGATCTTCGTGGGACCGTTCGCGTATCTCGCCTTCCGCCTGCGCTACGGGAAACCGGGCGGCGAGACCGGCGACACCGGTGGTTCGGGCGGGGGGCCGGCGCTCGCAACGAGCTGACACGGGAGCATCCGGCGGCAGCGGTCCGGCTGCGGGGACGACGGGTGCGGGCAGGTGGCAGCGGGCACGGCCACATCAAGCGCTGCAGAGTGAAGGCCGAGAAAACCGCGGGTCGCGCCGGCTGAGTACATTGCCGGCGGGACGTGGCGTGGGGCGGAAGAGAGGCATGCGAGGATCCACCGCCGTGTACGAGGGCACTTGGGATTCGGTCGGCACGCACACCGTGCCCGACTGGTACAACGACGCCAAGCTGGGCGTCTTCCTCCACTGGGGCCTCTACTCGGTGCCGGGCTGGGCGCCACGGGTGCCCGACATCCAGGAGCTGCTGGCCAAAGAGGGGCCGAAGCGGATGTTGCGGGAGAACCCGTACGCGGAGTGGTACCTCAACTCGATGCAGATCAAGGGCAGTCCCACGCAGGTGCATCACTCGCTGATCTACGGCGACGACTACCCCTACGACAATTTCGTCAGGACCTTCAACGACGCATCCTCCGGGGCCAACCTCGACGCGATCGCCGACGCCTGCCGCTCGGCGGGGGCGCGCTACGTCGTCCTCACGACGAAGCATCACGACGGCTTCGCACTGTGGCCGTCAGGCGTGGCGCACCCGGTGAAGGGCCGCTACCACGCGACGCGTGACCTGGTCGGCGACCTGGCGGAGGCGGTGCGGGCCCGTCGCATGCGCATGGGGCTCTACTACTCGGGCGGGTACGACTGGCCCTACAACAGCGCGGTGTTGCGCTCCGCGGCCGACGCCGTGTTGGCGGTCCCGTCGGGGACGCACTACGTGCGCTACATCACGTCGCACGTGCGCGAGCTCATCGACCGCTACCAGCCGTCCGTCCTGTGGAACGACATCGGCTGGCCGCTCGACGGGCGGCTCGCCGAGCTCTTCGCCTACTACTACAACCATGTCGACGACGGCGTCATCAACGACCGCTGGCGCGAGTCGTTCTCGCGGAACAAGGTGAGCGACGGGATCGTGCGCGCGGTCGGCGGGCTGGTGCAGGCGCTGTGGCCGATCATCCCCGACAAGCGCAAGCACCTCACGTTCGCGTCGCCCAAGCACTACGACTTCCGCACACCCGAGTACGACGTGCTGGCGTCGGTGTCCGAGCGCAAGTGGGAGCTGGCGCGCGGCGTCGGGCACTCTTTCGGCGCCAACCGCGACGAAGGGCCAGAGGACATCATCGGTGAGACAGAGCTCATCCAGCTCTTCTGCGACGTCGTGTCGAAGAACGGGAACCTGTTGATCGGGATCGGGCCCCGGCCCGACGGCACGATCCCGGACATCCAGCTCGCACCCTTGCGCCGGTTGGGGGAGTGGCTCGAGGTGAACGGTGAGGCGATCTACGGGTCGCGGCCGTGGGTGATCACCGAAGCCCTGTCCACGGAGGGCACGCCGTTGCGCTTCACCCAGAGCGGCGACGGGGTCTACGCGCACGTGATGGGGATGCCCTCGGGACGGCGCTTGACCATGCGCTCGATCGACGCCTCGCGCGTGCAGCGCGTGCGGTTGGTCGGCTCGCCCGACGTCCAGCTCGAGTGGTCCGCCGAGGGGGGTGCGCTGTCGGTGACGCTGCCCGAGTTGTTGCCGTTGTCCGCGGTGACGGTGTTGGACCTCGGCAAGGACGTGCGGGCGCGGCTGGGTTCGTCGGGGGGTCGTGGGCGCGGTGCCGGTGGTCGGGGTGGTCGCGGCGGAGGTAGCGCCGGTGCAGGCGGCGCCGCGTCGGTCAGGTCAAGACAAGCTGCGTCTGGGTGACGCGGGCGACCAGCCGGTCGTTCTGATCGCGCACGTCGGTCTCGATCACGACCACGGTGCGGCCGGTATGCAACGGGCGGGAGACAGCTTCGATGTAGCCATCGCGGACACCGCGCAGGAAGTTCGTCTTGGACTCGACGGTGGTCGTTCCCTGTGAACGGTCTGGGAGGTTGAGGAAGGCGCATGCAGCGCCGGTGCTGTCGGCGAGCGCCATGACCGCGCCGCCGTGCAGCAAGCCGTTGGCCGTGCACAGGCCCGGGGCCCAGTCGAGACGCGCCCGCACTTCGTCCTTGTCGTAGCGGGAAAAGGTCGCGCCGAGCGTCCTCGTCAACGGCATGAGATCGAGGAGGGCAGCGAAGTCGCGTTCGTCGGAAGCGGCTGGCGCGCCCGGGTTCGGATCGTCGCTCACGCGCGCAGGCTACTGACCGGTAATGAAGGAAGCCCTTACGCGCCGATTTTCGTCGTTCTGTTGTAGGGACTTTTTGCTCTAGTGCGCGAACGAAATTGGCTGCATGATTCAGCAAGGACGAGCGGCCGCCGGCGCTGCAGTTCGCCTTCGACTGATGCGGCACGATGCCAATCGGCAAGCGTCGTTTCGTTGACGGAACGGGGTCCCGAGCCCCCGGCGGCCACTCGTCCTTCTTTCATCTCGCGTGCACCCATCCTTGGCGAGTGCACGCGGTGACGATCGCGTGTTGACGTTCGTGATGCCTGGGTATCCGGGGGTTGCAGTTCGTCGCGGGCTACGTTCGGCGCTGCTTCGCTGACGCGCGACGGTGGTGACGAATGCTGCTTCTCCAGCTGTTCCTGATCGGACTCGTGATCACCTTGGAGCCGATCCCGTTGACGGCGATGATCTTGTTACTCGCGGCGGAGGGCGGGCTCCTCAAAGGACTGGGCTACGTCGTCGGGTGGCTGCTGACGTTGGTGCTCATCGTCGCGGTGACCGTCGCCGTCACCGGCGGCAAGCCGCTCTTGCCCCAGACGTCCCCGTCGACGGCCGCCTTGACGATCAAGCTCGCCATCGGTGCGATCCTCGTCTTCATCGGTTACCGGCGCTACGGGCGGCGCGGTTCAGCGGTCCCCAAAGAGCGGAAAGACCCCAAATGGATGAGCCGCGTCGACCGCATCAACCCCTTCGCCGCAGCCGGCCTGGCCTTCCTGCTGCAGCCATGGGTGCTGGTGACGGCGGGTGTGGCGAACATCGTCGAAGCCAAGCTGTCCTCGCCGCTCGAGTACTTCGCCGTCTTCGCCTTCTGCGTGATCTGCTCCGCGAGCTACCTCACCATGGAGACCTACGCCGCGTTGCGCCCGGCAGAGGTCAAGGCGTCACTGACTTCGCTGTTGGCGTGGATCAACGGCCATCGCGACCAAGCGATCGTCTTCCTCTCGCTCGGTCTGGGGCTCTACCTGGTCGCCGTCAGCCTCTATGGACTGGTGAGCGGCCAATAGGCACTTGTCGAAAAGAAGGGTGTGGCCGAAGGAGTCTCGGGGCGCTGCTGCGCCCGGATCTCTGCAATGGGTGCGCAAGAAGGGGTGACCGGGCGTCGTCCCGCTAAACGATCGTTTGGCCTGCGGAAATAGGCCTGGTCGTGCGGATTCCATTTTCACTTTTTCTTAAGGATCACTATGGTTGCGCTTCGCCCAGGGGAACGCAGGAGCCTTCTATGCAAAACCACCATCCAAAGATCGCGCAACGTGCTGATCGCACCTGGGTGGTGGAGTGCCCGCAATGCCGGAGTGACCTGACGTCGGCGGTCCCGATCGGCATCGGGATGCCGTTGCGAGACCGGGAGACGGCCGAGCGGCTCCGCGAGAACCACGCCACCCGGCCCGTGCGGCGGGCGGTCGCCTCGTAGGTCCTCTTGTTGTGCCCACGTTGTGAAGGCGACGATGGGGTGCAGAGGAATGGCCGGTCCCGTCGGTGGACGCGGCTGAGCGAGGAAGGCCGGTGACTTCATGAGCGCAGCGGATTCGGACGTCGTCACGAAGTCGAGCAGCGTCTCCGTCGACGACACGGTCCACCGGTTCATCGAGCTGCTCGCCAACAAGAGCTTGAAGGTGTTCGACGTCATCGACCAGCGCGCCGCCGCACGTGCCGTCGGACTCGACCTTCGAGAGACCGTCCTCGTCATCTTCGGCAACCCGGCCGCGGGCACCGGGGTCATGGACGCGGTCCCGCTCTCGGCGCTCGACCTGCCGCTCAAGGTCCTCATCTGGGCGGACGGGGATCGCGGCACCCAGGTCAGCTACACGGCGCCGGCGGCCCTGGCAGCCCGCTACGGACTGACGCCCGAGCAGGAGGCCGTGTTCGAGGGCATCAACAAGCTGACCGACGTCCTGGTCTCCTGGTGAGCCGGCCATCGGGGGCGGGTCGTACGCGGCGACGCGACTAGGTGGAGCTCGACGGCCTGCCTCGCGGGGCGACTGGGGGGAGGAGCCGGGGGGGAGGCAATTTCGCTGTATCACAACCTTCGTTAATTCATTAAACGTTCGTTGGATTAACGAAGGTTGTGATACACGCAAACACAACCCGCCGAGGGTCAGGTGGGGCCCTGCAGGTGACCGAAATCGACCGCCGAAGGGAGAGGGTCCGTCCCCCGTTCATCTCCAGACAAGACTGGAAGCTCGGCACCGGCTGTGACACCCTGAGTGACACCGCGTCACGTGGGACGGCGGCCCACTCGATCGAGCACCTGAGGGGATCAACAGCATTGGCCAGCAGCACCACCTTCCCGTACTCCGCCGCGGAGCTCGATCGCTTCCGTCAGGTCCAGCGCCTGGCGTACGACATCGCGGAGCAGGTCGAGTCGCAGCTCGAGGTCGGCATGACCGAGGTCGAGGTCTGCCAGCTCATCCTCGACGCGCAGGCGGACAACGACGTCACCCAGGTCTTCCACCAACCGTTCGCCTGGATCGGACAGCGGACGGTGCTCGGTGCCGACTGGATCACGACCTCCCTCGGCGCGAAGGACCCGTCCGGGGCAGGCTCGGCGGCACCGTTCTTCCCGACGGCCCGCGAGATCACCCACGGCGCGCCGGTGATCATCGATCTCGCCCCGGTGGTGGGCGGCACCTCGACGGACGTCGGTTACTCGTGCGCGGTGGGCACCAACGCGACCTTCCACGAGCTCGACCGGGCCATGCCGCGGATCAGGTCGTTCCTCCTGGAGGGCATCCGCGCCGGCGAGTCGCTGCTGAGCCTGTACCGCGAGCTCGACTTCCTCCTCGCCCAGCGGGGCCTCGAGAACTGCCATCAGCACTACCCCGACCGCGCGCTCGGCCATCTGGTGTTCCCGCTGGAGCCGGAGCCCGACCGGCCCTCGCCGCTCCCCGGCTTCGGGACCGCGGCGGCCGAGGGACTCCTCGCCGCCGGTCTGTCCGCCGTCGAGAGCGCCACGTCGTATCCGGTGTGGAACGACACGTCCTACAGCAACTATCCGGCCTGCCCCGGTTTGTGGGCGATCGAGCCGCACATCGGGCTCGAGGGCGTCGGCGTGAAGTTCGAAGAGATCCTCGTCGTGACCGAGGACGACGCCTTCTGGCTGGACGACCACCTGTCGCACGCCCAGCGCTGGGCGGCGTCGGGGTACAGCATCGAGCCGCTGGGGAGGCTGTGAGCCCGACACGGACGCGCACCCGTGCCGCCGCGCAACAGCGACGGGCGGCCACCGAGCAGGCGATCCTCGACGCGACCGAGGCCCTGCTCGAAACGAGGCCGTTCCGCGCGTTGACCGTCGAGGACGTCATGGAGGTGGCGGGCCTCAGCCGCACCGCCTTCTACCGCTACTTCCCGGACCTCGAGACCGTCGTGCTCCGTCACATGGCCGGCATCGCCGACGAGCTCTTCGTCGCCTCACAGGACTGGCTGAAGGCGGACGACCCCGACGCGCAGCTGCTCGACTCGGGATTGCGCATCGCCGCCGTCTACCGCGACCACGGCCGCGTGATGCAGGCGTTCTCCGACGCGACGGGGGCCGGGCCCGACGTGCACCAGGCCTGGCGGTCGGTGCTCGACAGCCTGATCGAGCCCGGAGTGGCGCACCTCGAGGCGCTCATTGCCGCCGGACGGGCGGACTGCGAGCGCCCGGGCGAGACGATCCGCGCGCTCTCGGTCCTCATCGACCGGTACATGTTGGACATCTACGGGCGGAGCTCAGATGTCGACATCGCCGAGCCGGTGGCGGTGTTACTGCAGATCTGGCGGCGCACCCTTCGGCTGCGCTGAGCCTCGGCGATGTGAGGCGGGCGGGTCAGGCGAAGAGCGGGATCGGCGTACGGAGCTCGAGCTCGAAGTAGTCCGCCGGCGCACCAGGGACGTCGATGGCAGCGGCAGCGGGCCCGATGTCGACGCCCGGGAAGCCGGGGAAGAGCGGGTCGTGGTGACAGAACGCGATCTGGCGCGGACGGAGCAGCTGCGCCTGTTCGAGCATGTACTGCACGGACGATCCCTGGAAGGGTTCGCCGTCGACGTTGGGGCGGCCGCCGAGCGACAGCAGCGCGACGTCCGGCTGCAAGCCGTTGAAAATGCCGCGCCAGTAGCCGGCGCTGCCGCTCACGAGGATCGAGCCGCCCGACGTGATGAGCAAGTAGGCGAGCTGTCCGCCGTCGTGGCGCGAGCAAACGTCGTTCATCGCGATCAGCGCCTGCCCGGCCGGGTTGGACCCCACCGACTCCATCGCGCCGAAGAGGCCGGCGATCGTCGCCGCGCGCTGTTGCGCGCTGACGTCGAGGTCGCCCAGACAGGGGATCGAGGTGTCGGACTCGCTGTGCGCGAAGAGGCACGAGTGCAGCGCGGGCAACACCTTGACGCGCGTCGAGGGCCCGCAGTGGACCGTCTCGCCGCCGGTCACAACGAGGAGACGCTCCTCGGGTACGCCGTCAGCGCGCAGGCAGTGCGCGGACTCGGGTGAACAGACGATCGTCGCGCCCGTTCCGAGTGCGATCGGCGTCGCGCCGTAGAGATGGTCGAAGTGCGCGTGACTGACGAACACGTAGTCGGCCTTGCCGACGGCGGCGGTCGTGAGGCCCACGGGAGGCAGTCCGGGCAGCCGGTCGAGGTAGGCATCGAAGAACAAGTCGAGACCCGCGTCGCGCACACGGAACGTCGCGGTCCCGAACCACTCGAGTGTCGTGGGCATCGCTGGTCCTCCTCCGGGGGCGGTTCAGATCGTGATCTGGGGCTGGGCGGTGCCGTCGGCGGCGGTGGGAGCGGTGGCGGAAGTGGCGGCCGCGGTGGCGGTGGTGGCGGTGGTGGCGAGTTCGGGCGAGCCGATGAGCTTGGCCGAGAACTTCACGGCCTTCACGGCGCTGGTGACGCCGGTCTGGAGCGTGACGCCGATGATGATGAGCACGACGCCGAGCCAGAAGAGGTAGTGCCAACCGAGCATCAAGATGCCGAGGCGGCCGAGCAGGTAGGGCGGCGAGCAGACGACCGCGCCGACCGCGCCGCCGATCGCCGTGGCCGCGAGCTTGTCGCGGTTGTTGCGCGTCTTCTCGATGCCGACCATGCGCGCGGGCACCGCCAAGTAGCAGAGCATCATGATGCCGACGACGATGCTCTGGCTGATGACGAACGGCCACGATCCCCAGCGCGTCGTGACGAGCGCGGAAAAGGAGAGCGCGAGGCCGATGGCGCCGCCCCAGAGGCTGATCGTGCGCCAGTGCTTGTTCGCCTTGCTGAACGACGGGCGGATCTGGGGCTTGCCCGGCGCAGAGATGGCGAACGCGAAGACGCCGTTGAGGTAGAAGCTCGCCGCGGTGAGCGCGGTGACGCCGACGACGGCCGGGATGAGGATCGGACCGCGGATCACGTGGAACTGGCGACCGTGGAGGACGTGGACCTTGATATCGAGCATCGCGATCCAGATCCACATGGCCGGGATGATCTGGACGAGCGTGAGCCGCCAGTTGGTGAAGAGGAGCTTGAGGCCCTGGAACAGCATCAAGAAGGCGCCGACGATCAGCGCCAGCGGTGCGAGGTACCGGCTGCGCTGGCTGAGTTGGAGCACCGCGCGCTCGACCGCCGCGTCGTCGCTGCGGCGGATGGCATCGACGAGGCGGGAGATCGACTTGGCGACGCGCTCGCGCCGGCGCGGGGAGGCGGGGGCCGTGCTGCCGGCCCCGGCCGCTCTCGTCTCGCCGTCCTCCAGAGTCACCCTCGACGTCCCCTCGCTGACTTGCCCTCGCTGGCTCGCGGACCGTGTCCTCGGCGTCTTGCCGGAGCGGCCGCTGCGCCATGGGCGCGTGGCACATTGTGGCGTTCGCCCGGGGGCGGGGAAACCGCGGCGGCGAGCGCGGGATGCGAGGGTGGCGCGGGCGGCCACTCGACGGGCGTGGGTCCTTGGGTGTTGTCTGTACGTAGCCCTTTGCGTGGCACTCTGCTCGAGGCGTGTGGCACGGCCGGGCAGGGGACCTCGAGGAGGAGGCCGCGATGACGGTGGATCAGCAGTTCCGGACGGACTACGCGTCGGTGCCCCGGGCCATCCGGCACCTGACAGCCGACGAGAGCAGGGCCAAGGGGAAGGGCGCCCGGGTCAAGGTGCCCCGCGACCAGAACGGCGTGTTCGAACCGGGCCCGGACCGGGTCGATCCTGTGACCTGGCTCGAGCAGCAGGCCACGACCAGGGTGCCCGAGCTGGTCCCGATCCGCTACGGCCGCATGCTGGTCTCGCCCTTCACCTTCTTCCGGGGGGCGGCGTTGATCATGGCGGCGGACCTGGCGACCACCCCGCGCTCGGGGCTCGACGCCCAGCTCTGCGGCGACGCGCACCTCTCCAACTTCGGCGTCTTCGGCTCGCCCGAGCGCCAGCTGGTCTTCGACTGCAACGACTTCGACGAGACCCTCCCCGGGCCCTGGGAGTGGGACGTGAAGCGCCTCGCCGCCAGCATCGTCGTCGCTGCGCGCGGGCGCGGCTTCGCCAAGGACGTGCGGGCCGACGCGATCCTCGGCGTGGGCAAGACGTACCGCGACTCGATGCGGCTGATGGCCGGCATGAGCAACCTGGACGTGTGGTACAGCCGGGTGGACATCGAGCCGATCGTGGACCAGTTCAAGGCGCAGGCGGACCAGGGCGGGTCCAAGTCCGACGTCCACATCGCGGACACCGCGACCAAGCTCATCGCGAAGGCGCACACGAAGGACTCGACGCGGGCCCTCGACAAGCTCACCACCGTCGTCGACGGCCAACGCCAGATCGTCAGCGACCCGCCGCTCATCGTGCCGGTCGAGGAGCTCTACCCCGAGACCGAGGCGAAGGAGATGGTCGAGATCTTCGAGGTCCTGGTGCGGCTCTACCGCCAGAGCCTGGCCTCGGACCGCCGGCACCTCCTCGAGCGGTTCCAGGCGATCCAGATGGCGCGCAAGGTGGTGGGCGTGGGGAGCGTCGGCACCCGGTGCTGGATCATCCTGCTCAAGGGTCCCGCGCCCGATGACGTCCTCTTCCTCCAGGCCAAGGAGGCCGAGGCCTCGGTCATGGAGCGGTTCACGCACAAGAGCCAGTACCAGAACCACGGCGCGCGCGTGGTGGCCGGGCAGCGGCTGATGCAGGCTTCGAGCGACATCTTCTTGGGCTGGCAGAAGTCCGAGGGCCTCGACGGGGTCCAGCGCGACTTCTACATCCGCCAGCTCCAGGACTGGAAGGGGTCGGTCGACATCGACAACGCCATCCCCGCAGGGGTGAAGGCCTACGCCGAGCTGTGCGCCCACAGCCTGGCCCGGGCCCACGCCCGCTCGGGCGACCGCTTCGCGATCGCGTCATATCTCGGGACGAACGCGTCCTTCGACAAGGCGTTGCTCCGCTTCGCCGAGACCTATGCGGACCAGAACGAGAAGGACTACGAGGTGTTCGCCGCCGCGTGCAAGAGCGGGCGGCTGCACGCCGAAGAAGGGCTCTGAGCGGTCCGACTCGGCCCTTTGATCAATTTCCCCGTCGAGAGGAGCGGGGCAGACCGGATTCGGTGCAGAATGTGAACCGCCGTTTCAAGCGGCATGACGTGACCTCGCCAACGACACAAGGAGTCTGAATGCTTGCCTCGAGCTATCCAGTCCTCGATGCCTTCCTGACGATGCTGTACTTCTTCCTGTTCATCATCTGGATCTGGCTCTTGATCACGGTGTTCATGGACATCTTCCGCAGCCACGACATGGGCGGCTGGGCCAAGGCCCTCTGGGTGATCTTCGTGATCATCCTGCCCTTCCTGGGTGTCTTCGTGTACCTGATCGCCCGCGGCGGCAAGATGCAGCAGCGCGCCGCCCAGGATCAGGCTGACCAGCAGAAGCAGTTCGACCAGTACGTCCGCCAGGCTGCCGGCACCCCCGGCGCGGACACCGCGTCGCAGCTCTCGAAGCTGGCCGACCTCAAGACCCAAGGCGTGCTGACCGACGCCGAGTTCGAGACGCAGAAGTCGAAGATCCTGGCAGAGAGCTGAGAGGAGCCAGCATGGCAATGGGACCAGTCAGTTACGTCGTGGTCGCCTTCCCGGGCAACCAGTTCAACGGCAACATCGCCCCCGAGATCGCCAAGCTGGTCGAGAGCGGCCTCGTGCGCATCCTCGACCTTGTCTTCGTGGCCAAGGACGAGCAGGGCGACACGATCAGCCTCGAGTTCGACCAACTCGACGAGCTGGCTGCCTTCGACGAGATGGAGGGCGACGTCGGCGGCCTCGTCAACATGGAGGACCTCGACCACGTCGCGGCCAACCTGCCCGAGGGCAACTCGGCGCTGGTGATCGTGTGGGAGGATCG
>Ga0335075_10014301_pt1 | contig 11928 bp, 10 predicted proteins | sample Lox_Sample_24_FD_206723 | JGI IMG/M metagenome (GOLD analysis project Ga0335075, IMG submission 206723) | Soil microbial communities from Loxahatchee National Wildlife Refuge, Florida, United States - Lox_Sample_2.4 | ecosystem: Environmental > Terrestrial > Soil > Wetlands | place: USA... | reverse complement strand
GGAAGACTGCAACGACCAGAGCTTCGCCATGACCTCGAGTTTTACCGGGATGCTGCTCGCGGCGGCGCTCGCGCTCGGGGCCGTTCGGGCGGAGCCGGGACGGATCGAGGCGGTCGCCGCGCTGGGCTGCGAGATCCTGACGACCCACGTGCCGCTCGCGGCCAGCCTGGTGCGGGCACAGTTCGACCGGGTGGTGTTCGTGGGCAGCAACGAGCTCAAGGGGCTGGCGCTCGAGTCCGCCCTGAAAATGCTGGAGCTGACCGATGGCCGGGTGGTGAGCATCGGCGAGTCGCCGCTCGGCTTCCGGCACGGCCCGAAGACCATCGTCAACGGCAGCACCCTGGTGGTGGCGTTCCTCAGCAACGATGCCTACACCTACCAATACGACCTCGATCTGCTGCGGGAGCTGCGCGGCGACGCCGTGGCGGGGAGAGTGGTGGCGCTCAGCGCGCGGGCCGACGAGCCCGTGAATCCCGACACCTTCGTGCTCGGCATCGGCGGCCCGAAGCCGCGGTCGCTGACCGACCTGGAGCTCTGCTTGCCTTACGCCGCCTTCGCGCAGACACTCGCGCTGCTGCGCTCGATCTCGCTCGGACTGTCGCCGGATATGCCGAACGCCGCCGGGACGGTGAATCGAGTGGTTCAGGGCGTATCGATCCATCCCTTTCCGGGCTCGGCGTGAACATTTTTCTCGGCGTCGACGGCGGGGGCACTAAGACACGCTTTCTGCTCGTCGACGGGGCGGGCAACGTGTTGGCGTCGCACCTCGAGGGTCCGGCCTACTACCTGGAGATCGGGCTGGAAGGCCTGCGCGAGATGCTGACACGGGGAATCGGGCACACGCTCAGCCAGGGCCACGTGCGCGAGGAAGACCTCAGCCATGCATTCCTCGGGCTTCCGGCTTACGGCGAAGACAGCAAGCTGCTGCCGGCTCTGGACGACTCCCCCGCCCAGGCCCTGCCTCACCGGCGGTACCGCTGCGGCAACGACATGGTGTGCGGCTGGGCCGGCGCCCTCGCGGGTGCCGACGGCATCAACATCGTGGCCGGCACCGGCTCGATCGCTTATGGGGAGTTCGCGGGCCGCAGCGCCCGTGCCGGAGGCTGGGGCGAGCTCTTCAGCGACGAAGGCTCCTCCTACTGGCTGGCGCGCGAGGGCCTGCGGCTCTTCTCGCGCATGAGCGATGGCCGCTCGGCGCGCGGCCCCCTGTACGAGCACCTGCGGCGGCACTTCTCGCTGCAGAGCGACCTCGACCTGTGTGCCGCGATCTACGGCAAGGCCGTCGCGCAGCGCAGCCAGTTGGCCCAACTCTCCAGGCTGGTGACTGCGGCCGCGGCCGATGGGGATCAGGCGGCGCTGGAGCTCATGAACGGCGCCGCACGGGAGCTCGCCGACATCGTCGATGCCGTTCGCGCACAGCTTCAGATCCCCGCCGACGCCCCCATCCCGGTGTCCTCTTCCGGCGGCATGTTCCAGCCGGACAACGACCTTCGCGGCCTGCTCGAAGCGGAGTTGCAGCGGCGGGACGCCCGCTATCGCTTCGCCGAGGCCTTGTTGCCCCCCGATGTCGGAGCGGCCATCCAGGCGGCGAGACTCAACGGCACGCCGCTCAGCGCCGAAAGCTTGAGCGCGCTGACGCCCGCGATCCGGTGACCGGGACGGGCGGATGATCCGAAGGACATTCCTGAAGACGCTGGTGGCCGGCGCCGGCGCGTCCGCGGTCGATGCGCGCGTACTGACGGCGGGTGCCGGGACGCGGAGGCCTGCCGGTCGTTCGAAACCCGGAAGGGTGGTGATCGGCGGTGCCGGCATCACCGGCCTGTGCTGCGGTTACGAGCTCATGAAGGCCGGCTTCGACGTCACCATTCTCGAGGCGTCGGGCAGGTACGGCGGCCACGTGTTTACCGGCAGAGACGGCCTGTCGGACGGGCTGTACGCCGATTTCGGCGCCGACCACATCACCCGGCCCGGCTATGAGCGGCTGTTGGAATACGCCGGGGAATTCCGCCTCGAGCTGATTCCCTATCCCAACGCCGAAGGCGCCTGGCTTCCCTACAACGATGACGATCTGCGCCTGGTGGGCGGCAAGCGTTACAGCAACAGGATGCTGGCCGATCCCAGGACGCTCGCCGGCCTCGGCTTCAACACGCGCGAGGTGGGGTTTCTGTCCAAACATCCGTGGTACGAGCTCGAGGGCCTCTATCTGCGATCCTACGTCGACAGGATCAAGGACCCGTACCATCCTTTCGGCATCGGTCTCGACGATCTGGACCGGATTCCCGTGACCGAGATCTACACGAAGGAGGGCGCCTCGCAGGCGGCCCTCGCGCAGCTCGGCGAGCAGACCACGAGCGCGCTCTACCGGATCTGGCGGCTGGCCGCGGAAAAGTCCCGGCACATTCCGCCTTCCCAGGGAAAGATGTTTCGCCTGAAAGGCGGCAACGAACAGCTCCCCATCGCCTTCGCCAGGCGGCTGGGCGCGAGGGTCAGGCTGGCGCATCCCATCACGGCGATCCGCCAAAGCGATGCGGGCGTCAGCGTGAGCTACCGCGAGTATGGCTACGACGGTGACAGGACCCTGGATGCGGATTTCTTCGTCAACTGCATCAGTCTGACGGTCTTCCGGAACATTCCCGTCACGCCGGCGCTCTCGCCGGCCAAGCAGTACGTGGTGGATAACCTGACCTATGAGTCGCATCCGTTCTTCGTCTTCGAAGCCGCCTCCAGATTCTGGCTCGCGGACGGACTGAAGAGCATCAACATGGAGTTCGACCACCCCGAGATCTCCTCCATCTGGGAAGTGCCGACCGAAGTGCCGACGACCCGCGTCCTGCTGAAGGCCTACGGTCCGGGCGGACTTTCCCCCCGGCAGGTGCTCGCGGCCTTCCGTCAGGTCTATCCGGGAAAGCGCGACACCATCGTGCAGGCGCTGACCCGGGACTGGACCCGGGACACCCTCGCGCCCAACTGCGAGATGGAGCCGTTCCCCATTGGAGAGATGCACAGGTTCTGGCCGGAGATCCTGCGCCCGGAGGGCAGGATCCATTTCGCGGGCACGTACGGCGACCTCTTGAGCCGCGGCATGGAGTCGTGCATCCGCTCCGCGCAAAGAGTGGCGCGGGAGATCCGCGAAGCGTGATGGTCCGCTGGCCGTGGGCCCTTGCCCGTCCTCGGTCATATGGCGCATAATGCACGACAGTTGTCATGAGCGACAGATCGGACAGTGACGGGCCGCGCCGGGCCGCGAGCGTGCGGGAGTCGGTAACCGCTCCGCATGGTGTCGCTTTCAGCCCGGAGAGCGTGCGTAGGGGCCTGCCCCTTCGGGCTCTGGATCATCTTGCGCATCAGTTGCAGGTGGACCGGCAGCAGCTGGCCCGGGTGCTCGGCGTTTCGCTGCGAACGCTGCAGCGCAAGGCAGGCGAGAATCAGCGGCTGGGGCCGGCGGCGTCGGACCGGCTGGCGCGCGTGCGGCGGATTCTGGATCTGGCCACCGACGTTCTGGGTGAGCAACCCAAAGGCGCCCGCTGGCTGACCTCGAAAAGCCGGGCGCTCGGCGGAGAGGTGCCACTGCACATGCTCGACACGGACATCGGCACCCAGCGGGTACAGCAGGAACTGCATCAGATCGAATTCGGCTTTCCTTTCTGATGGACCTCTGGCGGCTTTATCGGGCTGCCCATGGCCCAGGGTTGGACGGGGCGGGCGGCCTGTACGCCGCCGGCCGCTGGCACGCCCTCGGCCGCCGCGTGGTCTACTTTGGCGCGACTCCCGCGATAGTCGTGCTGGAGAAGCTTGCCCACGTCGATCCTACCGCTCTTCCGGCAGATCTCCTGTTAGGACGCTTTGCCGGGGAGCCCAGCGTCGAATCGGTGACGGACCTGGACCTGACCGATCTCGCGGCGTGCCGTGCGCGCGGCGAGCTTTTCCTCGGCGCCGCCCGCGCATGCGCCTTACGCGTGTCCTCGGCGGTCCTGCCGGAGGAAACCAACTACCTGGTCAATGCCCTGCACCCCGAGGCGGCCAAGATCCGCCTGGTCTCGCAGCGCTCGTTCCTCTTCGACGAGCGGCTCGTAGCCTGAGGCTCAGGGCCGGCGGCAAGACCGCCTCCGGCCCTGAGCCCTCGCGCCCGCTACTCGACGCTGGTGCTGACCACCGGCGAGCGTGCGCTCTCCACGCCCTGTGAGTTGATCGACGTGAGCGCGAAATACCACGTGCCCGACGTCAGGTCGCTCAAAACGTAGCTGGCCACGCCCGGGTTCGTGATGCTCACCACCTTGCTGAGGTTGGACTGAGTCGTGCCGTAGTAGATGTGGTAGCCGGCGAGATTGGTCAGCGTGCTGCCGTTGGTGTTCTCGGTCGGCGGCGTCCACGCGATGGTCACGGCGCTCGGCGGCAGCGCGGCTCCCTGCGAGGGTACCGTGATCGAGAAGGACGGCAGTTGCGCAGAGTGGTAGCCGTTCGACGCGGTGATCCCGATGTGCGAATAGGTGCCGACCTGCGCCGCCGTCGGCGTGCCCGACAGCTTGCCGGTGGCGGAGTTGAAGGTGAGCCAGGACGGCTTGTCGAAGATTCCGAACGTGACGGTCAGGCCGTTCGGGTCATGTGCCGCGGGCTGGAACGAGTATGCGACACCCACCGTCGCCGTGGTAGCGGGCGAGCCGGTGATGACCGGAGGCGTGGTTGGCGTCGTAACCTTCAGTGCGAACGCCGGCAGGCAGCTGCGGGCGGAGCCGTCGCTCGCACAAATGACGATGTTGCTGAAAGTGGCGCCGTTCGTCGGCGTGCCGCTCAACTGCCCCGTGGTGCCGCTGAAGGTCATCCACCACGGCTTGTTGGTGATCGAGAACTTCGGTTTGCTGCCGTCGGAATCGGTCGCGGACGGCTGAAACGAGTAGCTGTGGTGCACCATGACGCTGGTGGCCGGCGTGCCTTTGATCGTCGGCGCCGTGGTGGCGCTCGCGAACGGCGAGGAAAACAGCGAAACAGAAGCCAACGCGCAGAGCGCGGCATGCTGCAGGCGTACCGCAGCCTTCTTTGCAGGAAACATAGACCACCCCGTGCAAAATCCGGATTGATTTCGCCAGGGCGGCAAACACGCTGGTTGCAGCTCGAGTGCGAGTCGAGCCGCGCAGATCGCGCGACGGTACCATTCCGCTCGATGGCGGCTGCGGTCCGGCAGCCCCGCTGTCTGACGATGCAGACCGGAAGCTTTGCGTCCCTACCTTGCGGCAGGTTTGCCCTTGGCTTGGGCGACAGTAAACGCCGTCGCGAGCGCGAGCGCAATGTCTCACGAGGCAGACAGTCGGCGCGAGGCGCCGCTCACGCGCTGGCTATCCGGTCAGTCTTCGATAGATTGTGACGTACTGCGCTCCCTGCCGCTGCCACGAGAAGTCCTTCGCCATCCCGTTGCGCACCATGCGTTGCCACTGCTCCGGTTGCGCGTGCAGGTCGAGCGCGACGTTGAGCGCCCACTCCAGCGCTTCGGAATCGAAGTCGTCGAAAACGACGCCGGTGCCTTCGCCCGTAACGGAATCGTAATTCTGCACCGAGTCCGCCAGTCCGCCCGTGTGCCGCACGATCGGCACCGTGCCGTAACGCAGGCTGTACATCTGATTGAGCCCGCACGGCTCGTAATGCGAGGGCATCAGGAACATGTCGCAGGCGGCCTCGATCCAGTGCGACAGCTCATCGTCGTAACCCTGTTTGAATGCCACCCGTCCCGGGAAGCGCCGCTCGAGCTCGGCGAAGAAGCGCTCGTACTGCGGCTCGCCGCTTCCCAGCGCGACGAAACCCATATCCCGCCATTCCAACACCTGCGGCAGCGACTCGAACATCAGCTCGATGCCTTTCTGCGCGGCCAGGCGGCTCACGATCCCCGCGAGCGGCGTCGCCGGCGGAATCGTCAGGCCCAGCCGCCTGATGAAGTCGCTCTTCAAGGACGCCTTGACCGGCAGGGTGTCCGGGTCGTAATGCGCCGGCAGGTAGCGGTCATTGCGAGGATCCCACACCTGGTAGTCCACGCCGTTCAGGATTCCCGTCAGCGCATCCGCCCGCATGCGCAACGAGTCCTGCAGGCCCATGCCGTACTCGTCCGTGCATATCTCGCGAGCGTGCGTGGGGCTGACCGTGGTGATTGCGTCCGCATACAGGATGCCGTGACGCAACGGATTGATTCTCCCCGCGTGCAGGTCGTCCTGGTGCAGGAGGTAGCTCTTGGGACCCAGCTCCAGGTCCGCGATGGCCGCCGAGCTGAAGATCCCCTGATAGCCGATGTTGTGGATGGTCAGGACGGTACGCGTGCGCGCGAACAGCGGCTCCGCCGCCAGCGGCGCCTTGAGGAAGAGCGGTCCGAAGGCCGTATGCCAGTCGTTGCAGTGCAGGATCTGCGGCGACCATTGCGAGCGCTGACACGCGGCCAGCGCCGCTCGGGTGAAGGCGAGGAACCGCAGATGCTCGTCCGGGTCGGTCGTATAGATCACCGGGCGCCCATAGAGCACCGGGCAATCGATCAGGTACACGAGAGCGTCGGACCCCGGAAGCCGGGTCGTCGCGACCGAATACACGTAATGGTGCGGCCCGATCTGCAGGGGTACGTCCTGCAGGCCATCCACGGGCTGAATCGGAAACTTCGCGCGGTCTATTGACGCATAGAGCGGCGTAAACAGCCGCACGTCGTGGCCGGAGGCGGTCAGGTACTTTGCAAGCGCGCCTGCTACGTCGGCGAGCCCACCCGTTTTGGACAGCGGCGCCACCTCGGCGGCGAGCAGGCAAACGCTCAAAGTCATGCGGCTCTCGATATGAAGCGCTGGATCCGGGCATCCTGCCCGGCCCAACGCGCCGCGGTCAAAAAGCGTGGTTTTTGCCCGCGGCTCCGCCACCTGTGGCGGCGGGGCACATCCTTGTGCCTGTGACGCGGCCGCGCCGCTTCATGGTTCGGAGTGGACGTGCGTCCTTGGGGAATTATCATGGCGCCTGAGTCCGCAAGCCTGCCCCTTTTTGCGATGCAACGGTTTCTCATAGGTCTCACGCTCGCTCTGCTGCTCATCGTCTCGATCGGTATCGGCATCGCCGTGGCCCGGTGGCCGGAGTGGCGACACTTCCTAGGATAAGCGCTGGATCGGGGCATCCTGCTCCGCCCCGCGCGCCACAGGCAAAAAGCGTGGTTTTTGCCTGCGGCTTCGCCACCTGCGGCGGCGGGGCACCTCCCTGTGCCTGTGAGTTTCATGCGGTGACCCCCCGCCCGGAGTGTCAATCGGCTGAGCGGTAATCTAAGTACTTGATAATAAATGGGTAAATGGTTCCGCTGGCCGGTCCAGGCGCCGCTCGCTGGTAGACTATGCCCATTCTCCCGCTTCCAGCCACCCCGATCCGCGCGTCGTTGCGCCAGTTCCCGGGGCATCTTCGGGGCCGCTTTTGGCCTGGCATGGAGCGGTCGAACGAGAAGAGATCATGTCAGCCTCGCCATACAAACAGCTAGAGCAGGAGTTCAAACGGCTCCACGCCTTCCGCGGTGCCCTGTCGCTTCTTCGTTGGGACGCCGCCGTCATGATGCCGCGCGGCAGCGCGGATGTCCGTGGCGAGCAGCTTGCCGCCCTCGAGACCGAGCACCACGCGCTGCTCACGGCGCCGCGCATCACCCGCCTGCTCGACCGCGCGCAGGCCAATACCCAGGGTCTGCAGGACTGGCAGGTCGCGAACCTGCGCGAGATGCGCCGCCAGCGCGACCACGCCATCGCCACTCCAGTGTCCTTGATTTCCCGCCTCGCGCGCGCCACGTCCCGGGCCGAGGTCCGCTGGCTCGAGGCGCGCCAGCAGGGCAAGTTCGAGCTCTTCGCGCCGCACCTCGAAGAGGTCGTGCACCTGGTGCGCGACAAGGCGGCGCTCCTCGGGCAGGCCCTGAACCTGGCACCCTATGACGCTTTGGTGGACGAGTTCAGCCCCGGGTTCACCACCGCCGACATCGACGCGATGTTCAAGGGACTTTCACGGCGGCTGCCCTCGCTCATCCGCGAGGCGATCGCCGTCCAGGAGAGCCGCTCGCCCCTGCCGCTCAGCGGCAAATTCCCGGCCGGCAAGCAGCGCGCACTCATCGTGGAGGTGATGAAGCAGGTCGGTTTCTCCTTCGACCGCGGGCGTCTCGACGAGAGCGAGCACCCCTTCACGGAGGGAGTTCCCGGGGATATCCGCGTCACCACCCGGCTCGATCCCAACGACCTCTTCTCGGGGCTGCTCGGTGCGCTGCACGAGACCGGCCATGCGATGTATGACCTCGGCCTGCCGCAGGACTGGCGCGACCAGCCCGTCGGGCGCGATCGCGGCATGGCGCTGGAGGAGAGCCAGTCCCTGCTCATGGAGATGATCGTCTGCCGCAGCCGCCCCTTCGTGCGTTACGTGCAGCCGCTCATCGTCAAGCACTTCGGCGTCACTGGGCCGGAATGGGACGTCGAGAATATCTATGCTCATTTGACGCGTGTGCAGCGTGGTCTAATTCGTGTGGATGCCGACGAGCTCACGTACCCCCTGCACATCATGTTGCGGTATGAGCTCGAGAAGCAGTTGCTAAACGGCACACTTGCGGTACGTGATCTGCCGGACGCCTGGAATACGGGAATGGAAGAGCGTCTGGGCATCCGTCCAGGGAACGACAGCGAAGGTTGCCTCCAGGACGTGCACTGGGCCGTCGGCTCCTTCGGCTACTTCCCTTCGTATGCGCTGGGCGCCGTCATTGCCGGGCAGCTCTACGAAAGCCTGCGCAACGACGTACCCGCGCTCGACGAGCAGCTCGCGCACGGCGAGTTCTCGGGCCTGCTCGGCTGGCTGCGCGCTCACGTCCACGGGCTCGGCGCCAAAGTACCGGTGCAGGAGCTGCTGCGCAGCGCGACCGGCAAGCCCCTTTCCGCGGCCACCTTCGTGCGCTACATCGAGGCGAAGTACCTGGAAGTCACACCCAGCGAGGCCGCCGCCTAGATGGTGGGGAAGGGCGAGTCGCAAGTGCCTTCCCTGTTCTCGCTGAAAGCACCGGCTCGCCCGTCGCGCACGCTGGCGCGGCTGCAGGCGCGCCTGCGCGGCTCGGTCGGCAAGGCGATCGAGGACTTTCGGATGATCGCCCCGGGCGACCGGGTCATGGTGTGTCTCTCGGGCGGCAAGGATTCCTACACCCTGCTGGACATCCTGCTGTCGCTGCAGCGAAGTGCCCCCGTCCGGTTCGAGCTCCTGGCAGTCAACCTCGACCAGAAGCAGCCCGGGTTTCCCGAGCATGTCTTGCCGGACTACCTGACCGCGCTCGGCGTCCCCTTTCACATCATCGAGCAGGACACCTACAGCGTCGTCAAGCGCGTCATCCCTGAGGGTCGTACGCTCTGTGGCCTATGCTCACGTCTGCGTCGCGGAGCGCTTTACCGGTTCGCCGCCGAGAACGGTGTCACCAAGATTGCCCTCGGCCATCACCGTGACGACATCGTCGAGACGCTCTTTCTGAATCTCTTCTTCGGCGGCCGGCTGAAGGCCATGGCGCCGAAGCTTCTCTCCGAAGACGGCCGCCACATCGTCATCCGTCCGCTCGCCTATGTCGCGGAGCGCGACATCGCGCGCTATGCCCGCGGCCGCCGTTTTCCCCTCATACCCTGTACCCTATGCGGCTCGCAGGACAACATGCAGCGCGTCGCCATCAAGAAAATGCTCACCACCTGGGAGCGCGCCCACCCGGGCCGTAGCGAAAGCATTTTCTCCGCGCTGCGTCACGTCGAGCTCGAGCATCTGGCGGATCCGCGCCGCTTCGACTTCGCCGCCCTGGACGAGAAGCGTACGCCATCGCCGTTCCCGGCCGGGGTCGAGCCGATGTCAATGGCCGACGAGGACCGCATGCTCGAGCAGGCGTGAGCGCCGATGGCAAACGCGCCCGCCGCTCCGCTTTCCAACACCTACTGGGCCCTCCCGGGTCTGCTGCTGGCGGGTGAGCATCCCTCCGGCATGACGCCGGAGGCCACTCGCCAGCGCCTGGGCGCTCTGCTCGGCTGCGGCATCGAATGCTTTCTCGATCTCACCCACCCCGCGGAGATCGATCCCTACGATCAGGCGCTTCCCGTCCACATCGAATACCTGCGCAAGCCCATCCGCGATCACGGCCTGCCCGAGAAGCGCGAGCACATGATCGAGATCCTCGACTGCCTGCACGATGCGCTGCACGCCGGCAGGCGCGCCTATGTGCACTGCCGCGCGGGCATCGGCCGCACCGGCATGGTGATCGGCTGCCTGCTGGTCGACCGCGGCCTGACCGGCGCTCAGGCGCTCGATGAGCTCGGGCGCCTCTGGCAGCAGAGCGAGCGCTCGAAGTTCTGGCCCAGCGTTCCGGAGACCGAAGCGCAGACCGATTACGTCCGGCGCTGGCCCGCGCGCAAGCTGAGTTTCTCGCTCGCCGCGCCGGCCGCGCCGCCGCTCGGGGCGCCCCCGCCGCGGCCGGGATCCGCGCAGGTGCAACCCCCTCAGCCGGGACCCGCGCAGCCGAGAGCCGTCCCGGCGGATTCCGCGCACCCCGGATTCGCGCAGCCGGAATCGGCGCGTCCGAGCTCCGCTCCACCGGAATCTGTGCGCCCGGAAGTCGCGCGTCTGGAATCCGCGCGCGCGGAACCTGCGGCCGCTGCCGCGGTGGACCCCCTGTTGGAGCCGACCACGCTCGCCGCGGCACGCAGCCTCCGCGAGCGCTTCCTCGGCGCGTTGCTCGGCCTCGCAGTCGGCGATGCCGTTGCCGCGGCGACGCAGTACCGCCGCCCCGGAACCTTCACTCCGGTCGGGGACCTGATCGGCGGCGGTCCGTTCGAGCTGCCCCGCGGCGGCTGGAGCGACGACACCGCGATGGCGCTCTGCCTCGCGGACAGCCTGCTCGCAGCCGAGGGCTTCGACGCCCGCGACCAGATGGACCGCTATCGGCTCTGGCAGCGCGAAGGCTATCTGTCCGCCACCGGTCAATGCCTCGGCATCACCGCCAGCACCGCCCGCGCCCTCGCCGTCGCGGAGTGGCGGCGGCAGGCCTTCTCGGGGTCACATGCTCCCAATCAGCTCGACCCGGAGCCGCTGTCCCGGGTCGCTCCGGTGGTCATGTTCTTCTTCGCCGCGGAAGAGGAGGCCGTGCAGCTCGCCAGCGAGGCGGCCCGAACCACCTGCCAGGCCCCCGCCGTACTGGCCGCATGCGGCGAACTCGGGCGCGCGCTCTTCCGGGCCTTGTCCGGGCACCCGAAGGCACGCATCCTCGCCGCGGCCTCCGCCGCAGCCGAGCCTCGGGCGGCCGGGGGCGGCCCCGAGGCCCGCCCGCGCAAGCGGGAGAGGGCGCGCGGCAACGTCACCGTGGCCGATGCGCTCAGCGTCGCGCTCGAGGCTTTTGCCGCGACCGATAATTTCCGCGACGCGGTGCTTCACGCCGCCAATCACGGCGGCAATTCCGACGTGGCAGCCGCGGCGTGCGGCCAGCTCGCCGGCGCGCACTATGGCGTGGCGGGCATTCCGGCGCCGTGGCGCGACTGTCTCCTGCAGCGCCCTCTGATCGAGGCCTACGCCGACCAGCTTCTGCAGCACGCTCTGCTCAAGATGGGATAGGCTTCGGGCCCCATGGGCCCGAAAGCAAGCCAGCACAAGAGTCTTGCGTGGACTCGTCTCTCCGACGAGAGCCTGCTGTCTCTGCGCTTCTGCGATCTCGGCCTGCGCCTTTCGGGCTCGCGGCTGGAGCGCCGCGTGCGCCGGCTCTATGCGGAGCTCGAAGGCCGAGGCATCCGCTTCCGGCCGCACGTGTGGCTGTCGGAAGAATGGTTTTCTCCCGACGGCGTTCCCGGCCTCGCAATTCCGTTCTACCTGGCGCATCCCCGCCTGGAGCGTCTGGAGCGCCGGATCATGCGGGAAGCGGAGGGCGGCAACACACCCTGGTTCATGCGTATTCTG
>Ga0335075_10014299_pt1 | contig 11931 bp, 10 predicted proteins | sample Lox_Sample_24_FD_206723 | JGI IMG/M metagenome (GOLD analysis project Ga0335075, IMG submission 206723) | Soil microbial communities from Loxahatchee National Wildlife Refuge, Florida, United States - Lox_Sample_2.4 | ecosystem: Environmental > Terrestrial > Soil > Wetlands | place: USA... | reverse complement strand
GCCAGTGTCGATATGACCAGGAACGTCAGCGTGGTGGCATCGAGTGCCACCAGGTCGGCCAGCAACACTCCGGCGATTCCGGACAGGATGCCGCAACCGAACCACGCCGCCGCCTCGACCCGCCTCACGGGAACGCCCAGCGTGGCGGTGATCTCCCGATCGTTGGCCATCGCGCGCATTGCCGTGCCGAGCTTCGTGTAGCGCAGGAACGCGGAGGTGGCCACCGTGATCGCGAGTCCCAGGGCAAGCGCGATCACGTTGGTGTACTCGACCTGGATCCCGCTGAGCATGAACGTGTCGTTGTCGGTCGGGAGCGTGATCGAGCGCGATGCACCCCCGCTCGAGGTCCACAACAGGTCCATCACTCCGAGCAGGATCAGCGTCAGCCCTAGCGTCGCGGTCGCCTTGACCAGCGGGTCTCGCTTGGCTAGGGCTGGGCCGAACACCATCCCGTAGGCCAGCGTCAGCACGCCTCCGAACAACACACACGCCGCGTACGCCAGCCACTGGTTCCAGGCCGAGTGGTTGATCAACTGCCAGGCGATCAGCGCGCCCATCGCGCCGACTGCTCCGAACGCGAGGTTCAGCACCCCGGTGGCCCGGTACAGCACCACCATCCCGACCCCGGACAGGGCGTACACGCCGCCCAACGACAGTCCGGTGACGAGAAACGGCTGAAAGTCCTGCCAGCTCGGCAGACCCAGAATGCCGGGGGTGAAGAGCATGTCAGCTAGTCGGTTGCGCCGATCGCCTGCATCCTACTTACTCACTCAGTGCCTCACCTATGACCCACTCGGCTGCCCGGGGGCGATTGGTGCCGTGCCGGCTGCCGCGCGGTAGGCCGCGATCTGTGGATCGACGGACGAAATCAGCGTGCAGCCCTGCTTGAGCACCATCTTGCCGTTGTCCGGCGTGACCGTGTAGTCCATGTTGTTGGCGATATGCAGTGGATAGTCGCCAAATGTCCACGGCTGGCACAACATGCCCGTGTCGTAGTCCTTGACGGCCTTGAACGCCGCGTTGACGCTCTGGGTCGTGTACGGGCCGGTGATCGAATCCAGCGCGTGCTGCGCGATCTCGCCCATCGTGAATCCCATCTCGCTGAAGCTGCCGATTCCGCCGGACACGTCGGTCCCGTACTGCTTGAGGATCGCCTTGTACAGGTTCATCGTCGGGGTGTTGGTGGCGTCCGGATCGGCCAGCTCGGCGTTCACGAAGAACTTGCCGTCCCACTTCGGTCCGAGCGACGTGGCCAGGAAGTCGGTGTTGCACGGGGTCGAGCACGCCCAAGCCTTGACCCGGTCCTCGAGGCCGAGCTTCTGGGCGGCCTGGAGGATGACCAGCGCCTCGGGCGGGGTGTAGTTCAGTACGACGGCGCCGTTCGGGCCGGCGTCGTCGACCTCCTTCAGGGCCACCGAGTCGGCGTCGGTGATCGGCACGTTCTCGGTCAGCTGGGTGATCGGCACGTGGGCGTTCGCGGCCAGCGCCGCCGGGCCCGCGGCGATGTAGCCCGTGCCGGGGACGTTCGACTGGTCAAACACGATCTTGCTCGGGTGCAGCGTGAGCACGTACTGAACCGCTCCGTCGGAGCTGTAGCGCGGACCCATGTTCACATCGGCGTAGTTCGGGGTCGAGTAGCACTCGGGCGCGATTCCGGCCGCGATCACGTAGTAGTGAGTCTTCTGCCAATAGGCGGAGTTGATCGTGCACTCGAGGATGCTCGAGCTGCCGGAGATTCCGTCGACCTTGTCGGTCTGCACGAGCTTGCTGGCATCGGCCGCAATCTGCGCCGGCTGCGTGGCCTCGGTCAGCTTGATCAGGTTGATCGGGTGCCCGTTAACCCCACCGTTCGCGTTCACGCAGGCGAAGTAAGCGCCTTCCATGTTCTCGATGTCGGTGAAGTCCGTGCCGGGCTGTTTGGTGTTGATCGCGCCCAGCGTGATCGGCGAGCCGGTGGCGGCAGTGCCGGGCTTGGGCCCGCATGACGAGGTGCTGGTAGACGCGCTCGACGCGCTGGTGGTGGTACTGGACGACGCGGCCGCTGCAGTGCTCGTCGAGCTGGCGCTGCTGGTAGTGCTACTGCTGCTGCTTCCGCAGCCGGCCACAAACAAGATTCCCAGGACCGCCGCCGTCGACAGTCCAAGCCGCACACGCGGCACGTGTTGGAGCATCCTCACCGATCTCCTCCTCCTCGAGGATTGTGTTCGAACTCGCCCCAGGGTTGGCGAGCGGGGCGATAGTAATCGGTGAGAAAACTGTATGCAATCTGTCCTAACACGAACTGAAGAATGGCTCGGGTCGTGGCGAGATTGTCGATTTTGCATGCAATCGCGCTGTCGGATTACACTGCCGCGACGCCGAACGACGGCCTGCCGTGAGCGAGGAGAGAGTTGGCCGATCGCGCCAACAGAAGTCAGATGACCCGAGCGGTGCTCCACCTGCGCGAGCTGATCCTGCGCGGTGAGTTCGCCCCTGGGGAAAGGATGTCCGAGCTGCGCCTGGTTGAGCGGCTGGGGGTGTCCCGCACGCCCGTCCGGCTCGCGCTCGCCGCGCTCGAGCACGAGGGCCTGCTCCGCGAGCTCAAGTCCCGCGGCTACGTGGTGCGCGAGTTCGCCGAGTCCGACATCAGCGACGCGATCGAGCTTCGGGGCGTGCTCGAGGGCACCGCTGCCCGCCTGGCCGCCGAGCGCGGAGCCACGCCGGCGGCCGTGGCCTCGCTGCGCGAGATCAGCGACACGATCGCCGAGGCCGTGCGCCGGGCCGACTACGAGTCGTTCGAGCAGTTCGTGGCCCTCAACGAGCGATTTCACTCCGGGATCGTGCGGATGGCGGCCAGCCCGATGCTCGAGCGTGCGCTCGAGGGCATCATCCGGCTGCCGTTCGCCAGCCCCAGCGCGTTCGTGATGGCGCAGGCCGTGTTGCCCGAGTCGCGAGAGATACTCCTGCTGGCTCACCGCCACCATCTCGGGCTGATCGATTCGATCGAGCGCGGGCAGGGGACCCGGGCCGAGGGTCTCGGCCGTGAGCATGCGCTCCTCGCGCGGACGAATCTCGAGGTCGTGCTGGATCATCCGGAGGTGCTCGAGCGGATGCCGGGCGCTTCGCTACTCGCGGTCCCGGGACGAGAACCGGTCCCGGGACGAGAACCGGTCCCGGCCGCCCGGCTCGAGCCGGTGTGACCCAGCCAGAGCCCGGCCCAGTGGGCAGTCGGAGCGCCCGGGCCCTGGGGGTGGACGGCCACCCTTCCCCGGGCGCTCCGATTCGTCGCGGTCGTCCTGGGGCGACGACGACAATTCCCTTTACCCGCCCGCGTCTAGTTCACCGGCGGCTCCGTGGAGGGTGCCTCGCCCGCGACCGAGCGGTACTGCGCGATCTGCGGATCGGAGTTGGAGATCGGCGTGCACCCCTGCGCCGTGATCATCCTCCCGTTGTCCGGCGTCGTCGTGAAGTCGGAGTTGTTCGGGATGTGGAGCGGATATGGGCCATAGGTCCACGGCTGACAGAGCATCTCGGTCTTGTAGTCCTTGATGTTCTTGAACGCGGTGTTCACGCTCGCCATCGTGTACGGACCCGTGACCCCGTCGAGTGCCTTGGTCGCGAACTCGGCCAGGACGAAGCCCATCTGGCTGAACGAGCCGATGCCTCCGGCCACGGCCGAGCCGTACTTGGCCAGGATCGCCTTGTAGAGCTGCATCTCCGGGCCGTTGTGATCGTCCGGATCGGTGAGCTCGGCGTTGACGAACAGCTTGTGGTTCCACTTCGGCCCCAGCGCCTTGGCCAGGAAGTCCGTGTTGCACGGCGTCGAGCAACCCCAGCCCTTGACCCGGTCCTCGAGTCCAAGCTTCTGGGCCGCCTGGAGGATGACCAGCGCCTCGGGCGGGGTGAAGTTCAGCACCACCCAGCCGTTCGGGCCGGCGTCGTCCACCAGGTTGAGCGCGACCGACGTCCCGTCCTGAATCGGGACGTTCTCAGTCAGCTCGGTGATCGGGACGCCCGCGGCCTTGGCCAGAGCGGCGGGGCCGGCCGCGATGTAGCCGGTGCCGGGCACGTTGGACTGGACGAACACGATCTTCGAGGGCTTTTGCGTGAGCCCGTACTGGACCGCGCCGTCGGAGCTGTAGCGCGGGCCCATGTTGACCGCGGCGCTGTGCGGGGTCGACCAGCACTCCGGCGCGATCCCGGCGCCCATCTCATAGATCCCGAGCGACTGCCAGTAGCTCTGGTCGAGGGTGCATTCGAGCAGGTCGAACACGCCGACGATGCCGACCACGTGATCTTGCTGGATCAGCTTGTGTGCAGCGGCCGTGATCTGCGACGGCTGCGTCTGGTCGTAGTACACGAACAGCTTGAGCGGGTGGCCGTTGACGCCACCGTTGGCGTTCACGCACGCGAAGTACGCGTTGATCATGTTCGGGCCGTCGCTGAAGTCGGTGCCCGGCTGCTTGGTGTCGATCGTGCCGATGTTGATCGGCGAGCCGGTGGCCGCAACCCCCGGCTTCGGCCCGCACGACGACGTGCTGCTCGAGCTCGCTGCCGTGCTTGCCGTGGTGGCCGCGGTCGTCGCGCTGGATGCGCTCGAGCTGCTCGTTGCGCTCGAGCTGCTGGAACTGCTGCCGCACGCCGCCAGCAGCAGTGCTCCGGCGACCATGGCGAGCGCGGCGCCCGCGCGCAGGCGCGGCGCCTGGTGGTTCATCCTCACCCTTGTCCTCCTCCTCGAACTGATTTGGTCGACCCGCCCCGGTTGGCGAGGCGACGATCTTATTGTCAAGCATTTCTGTATGCAAGACCGGCCCTGAAACACCTAACAAGACCCAAAAGAACGATTGCAGGGCTCAATTCAGGGTCCCTTGCATACAGGAAATGCGGCCGCAATACTCTCCCCCCGCTGTGGTAAATCAGACCAACCGGACGCAGATGATGCGCGCCCTGTTCGCGCTCCGAGAGCAGATCCTGAGCGGCGAGTTCAAGCCCGGGGACCGTATGTCCGAGCTGCCGCTGGTCGAGCGGCTTGGGGTCTCCCGCTCCCCGCTGCGGCTGGCGCTCGCCTCACTCGAGCACGAGGGCCTGCTGCGCGTGCTCCCCGCCGGCGGGTACGTGGTCCGCGAGTTCACCCAGGCCGACATGCGGCAGGCGATCGAGATCCGCGGGGTGCTCGAGGGCACCGCCTGCCGCTTCGCGGCCGAGCAAGGTGCCAGTCGCCGCGACCTCCGCGCGCTGCGCGCGATCAATGAGCAGATCGAGCCACTCGTCCATCGCGCCGACTATGAGTCGTTCGAACGGTATGCGGCGCTCAACGAGGAGTTCCACAGGCGGCTGACCAAGATGGCTCACAGCCCGCTGCTCGAGCGCACGCTCGACACCGTCCTCTCGCTCCCGTTCGCCACCCCGAATGCGCTCGTGCTCCAGCATGCACAGCTGCCGGAGTCACGCGAGATCCTGATCGTCGCCCATCGCCAGCACCTGTGGCTGGTCGACGCCATCGAGAACCGCGAGGGCTCCCGAGCCGACAACGTCGCCCGCGAGCACGCCCGCCTGTCGCTCACCAACCTCGAGATCGTGCTGAGCCAGCGCGGCCTGCTCGAACAGGTGCCCGGCGCGTCGCTGATCGCGCTCGAGGGCGAGCTCGAGCCGGCCTGAGGAACCTGGCGGCGCTTACGGCGGGGCGATCGCGCCGTGGTCCCAGGGCTCGGCGTCGTATTCGCCCCACTCCATTGCCGATTTCGCCGCCCGGACGATCTCGTCCGGTCCGGGACGGTAGGCGTCCTCGAGCGGCGGGCTGACCGGCACCGGGGTGAACGGGGCCCCGACCCGCTGGATCGGCGCCTCCAGGTAGTCGAAGGCGGCCGCCTGGAGCTGGGCGGCGAGCTCGGCCCCGAACCCACCGGCCGCCACCGCCTCGTGGGCGATGAGCGCCCGCCCGGTCCGGCGAACCGAATTCGCCAGCGTCTCGAGGTCGAGCGGGACGAGCGTGCGCGGGTCGATCACCTCGGCCTCTATCCCGTCCTGGGCGAGCCGCGATGCCGCCTCGAGCGCATCGCCGAGGAGTCGTGACAGCGCGACGATCGTGACGTCTCGGCCGGCGCGCACCGTGTTCGCGCGGCCCAACGCGATCGGCTCCGGCGGGTCGGTCAATCGCTCCTTCCGGAAGTAGAGCGATTTGTTCTCGACGAACACCACCGGGTTCGGGTCGGCGATCGCGCTGAGCAACAGCCCGGCCGCGTCCGCCGCGCCGCTCGGCATGACGACCTTGAGGCCGGGGATGTGGGTGAGCCACGCCTCCAGGCTCTGCGAGTGCTGGGCGCCGTTGCGCTGCCCCGACCCGCCCTGGGTGCGGAGCACCAACGGCACGCTCAGCTGCCCCCCCGACATGAAATGCGCCTTCGCTGCCTGGTTGACCAGCTGGTCGAGGGCCAGCGTGATGAAGTCGATGAACATGATCTCGACCACGGGCCTGAGCCCCGACTGAGCAGCGCCAACGGCGACCCCGCAGACGGCGCCCTCGCTGATCGGCGTGTTGCGCACCCGCTCGCGCCCGAACTCTTCGGCCAGGCCGGCCGTGACCAGGTAGGGGCCGCCCTCGGCGACGTCCTCGCCGAGCACTATCACCCGTTCGTCCTCGCGCATGGCGTGCGCGAGCGTCCGGTTGACGGCCTCGACGAAGGTGGCCTCGGTCATTTCGCGTAGACCAGATCGGCCGTGATTGCCGGGTCCGGGAACGGGCTGTCGCGCGCGAACTGGACCGCGGCCTCGATCTCCGCCGCTGCCTCTCGCTCGATGGCGGCCACGGTCCGCTCGTCGACCACTTCATCCTCAATCAAAAAATCCGTCAACCGTGCGATCGGGTCGCGCTCGCGCCACTGCACCTCGGCCGCCGCGTCTCGGTACTTCTGCTGGTCGCCCTCATAGTGGCCGCGCCGGCGGTAGGTGAGGCACTCGAGGAGAAACGGTCCGTCACCGCGGCGTGCCTTCGCCAGGAACGCGCCGAACGCGTCGTACACCGCGGGCACATCGGAGCCGCTGACCGTTGCCCGCTCGAATCCGTAGGGCGCAACCACGTCGCTCACGCGCTCAACCGTCGAGTGCTCCTCCCGCGAGGTGAACTCGGCGAAGCCGTTGTTCTCGCACACGAAGATCACGGGCAGCTTCCACAGCGCCGCCAGGTTGATCGTCTCGTTGAAGTGCCCGGCCTGGACCGCGCCGTCGCCGAAGAACGCGACCGTCACCTCGTCGGACCCCAGCAGATGTTGCGTGAGGGCGGTGCCGAGCGCGAGCGGGAGGTTGCCGCCGACGACGCCGGTGGCGCCCATGAAGCCGTGCTCGGAGTCGACGAGGTGCATCGATCCGCCGATGCCCTGGCACAGCCCGTCCACACGGCCCATCAGCTCCGCCATCACTCGATCGATCGGCGCGCCTTTGGCGATCGCGTGGCCGTGGGCGCGATGGCCGCTATAGACCGCATCGTCGTCGCGCAGCTGGCCGCACACCGCCGCCGCCACGCCCTCGCCGCCGATGCTGAGGTGGATCAGGCCGTGCACCACGAGCGTGCGCTTGAGCTGCGCGACACGCTCCTCGAAACACCGGATCCGCCACATCGTGCGCAGGAGGCGGCGCGCGGTGTCACCGTCGAGCCGCGGGGTGTCAGACACGCTCAGGCCGCGACGGGCGCCTCGCCCAGCACCTGGCGCACGGAGCTCGCGATCTTCTCCTCGTTGGGAAGAACGTAGGCCTCCATCGGCTCGCTGTAGGGCACGGTCACGTCGAGCGCGGTCACCTGCGCGATCGGCGCCTTGAGCGATCCGAACCCGTGCTCGGCGACCTCCGCGGCGATCACCGCCGAGGCGCCACCGTGCCGCGTTCCCTGATCGGCGATCACCAGGCGCCCGGTCTTCTCGACCGAGGACAGGATCGTCGCGGTGTCGAGCGGGTTGAGCGTGCGCGGGTCGATCACCTCGGCGCTGATGCCCTCTTTGGCGAGCGTCTCCGCCGCTTCCAATGCGCGTCCGACGGTCCAGCCGGTGGCGACGATCGTCACGTCCGAGCCTTCCCGGCGGATCGCGGCCTCGCCGAACGGCACGACGTACTCACCCTCGGGGACATCGCCGTGCTCGAGGACCTGGAGGTAGTTGATCAGGTAGCAGACCGGGTTGTCGTCGCGGATGGCCGCGGCCATCAGACCCTTGGCGTCGGCGGGAGTCGACGGGAGCGCAATCTTCAGGCCCGGGAAGCCCATGAACATCCCGTAGATCGAGCCGGTGTGCTGTCCGGCCCATCCGGCCGTGAACCCGTACCCGGCCTTGAACACGGCCGGCACCTTGACCTGTCCGCCGCTCATGTAGCGAAGCCGCGGCGCCTCGTTGACGACCTGGTTCATCGCCACCAGCATGAACTCGGCCATCAGCAACTCGACCACCGGGCGGTAGCCGGCGAGCGCGAGGCCGACTGCCATCCCGATCTCGGCCGTCTCGGAGATCGGCGAGACCCGGACGCGTTCGCGTCCGAACGCCTGGACGAGCGGGTCCTCGTCGCTCGGGGCCACGTCCTGGCCATAGAAGACGACTGTAGGGTCGCGCTCCATCTCCACGCGGATCCCCTCCTGGACCGCCGCGATGTAAGGAATCTCTCGTGCCATGGTCGTCTCCTAGGCGTACACGTAGTCGTTGCGAGCCGCGGCTGCGGGCTCGGGGAACGGACTGTCGAGCCCGAACTGCACGGCGGCGTCCATCTCTTCGGTGACTTCCTGGGCGATCTCGTCGGCCCGGGCGGGGGCGAGCACGCCCTGCTCAACCAGTCGTGCCCGGAACCGCGGGACCGGATCGCCGCGCAGCGCGGCCTCGTATTCCTCGCGGTTGCCAAACGTGGTGATCGCCTCGTGCTCGGGGTAGTGCAGCGGCACCCCTGGCGGGGCGATGATGTTCCCGTGGGCCGACAGGCGATAGACCTTCGATTCGACGAGCGTTGGGCCCTCGCCGGCGCGGGCTCGGTCGGCCGCCGCGCCGACGGTTTCGTACACGGCCACGGGATCGCCGCCGTCGACGGTCACGCCCGGCATGCTGTAGGCCGCGGCCTTGACCGATAGCGGTTCGCCGTTCGCCGCGTTCGCGTCCTCCTGCTCGGAGCGCGTCGACACGTTGTAGTTGTTGTTCTCCATCACGTAGACGACGGGCAGCTTCCACAGCGAGGCGAGGTTGAGCGACTCGTGGAACGCCCCCTGCTTGGAGGCGCCGTCGCCGAAGAAGGAGAGGACGACCTGGGGTGGTTCGGGGGTGGGTGGGCGGGAGCTATTTCGCAGCTGCGCCGCGAACGCTAAGCCGGTCGCCTGCGGGATGCCCTGGCCGACGATCCCGCTCGTGCCCATGAACCCACGCCCCGGATCGATCAGGTGCATCGAGCCGCCGTAGCCGCCGCACAGCCCGTCCTTGCGGCCGTAGATCTCGGCCATGATCGCCTTGGTGTCGGTGCCGAGCGCGATCGGGTATCCGTGGCAGCGATACGTGGCCATCAGCTGGTCGCCGGGCTTCATCGTGGCCAGCGAGCCGACGATCGACGCCTCGGCCCCGTCGGCCAGATGGGTGTGCCCGCGGATCACGCCCGGGTGCTCTTCGAAGGTCCGCTTGACCCTCTCCTCGAACTCGCGGATGCGCAGCATCTGGGTGAACATCCAGACGAGCCTGTCGTTATCGAGCTGTTCCATCGTTCTCCTTGGGTTCAGGTCACGCCGGCGCTGAATTGCGCAGCCGTCGTCTCGTAGGCGCGCTTGAACGCCTCGTCGATCGGAAGCGCGCGCAGCTCCGCGGAAAGGATCTCGACCCCCCACGGCCCGTCGTAGCCGACGGCCCGGCACGCCTCGATGTAGCCGGGGATGTCCATCTCGCCCTCTCCCGGGCACCGCCGGTGGTTGATCACCTCGTCGAGCGGGTCGTCCATGTACTCCACCGGGCCGTCCGAGAGCTCGACCCAGGCCAGATACTCGGCGGGGATGCTCCGAAGATTCTCGGCCGGGATCCGGAGCTTGCCCATGTGCCAGGTGTCGATGGCCAGGCCGCCGTTCGCCCGACCGGCGCCGGTGACCAGCTTGATCCCGTCCTCGAGCGTGTGCACGTTGGGGTCGAACGGGATGATCTCGTAGGCGACCTTCGCGCTCGTGTGCTGCGCCGCGTCGTCGCACAGTGCGGCGTACTCCTCGATCAGCCGGTCGAGCTCACACGGCGTCTCCGGGATGTTGCCCACCTTGATGTGATGGGCGTCGAACGCGGCGGCCGTCTCGAACAGCTGCTTGCGCAGCCGGTCGGAATCGACGCGCTTCGGCTGGCCCGGCGGGACCCAGAAGTCGGCCAGGAACTCCACCTCCATGTACCTCAGCCCGGCGTCGTGGAACACCCGCTTCATGTCCTTGAGCGTTGTCGTCTCGAGCTGATGCGAGACGTCGGAATGCCAGAGCCCGATGCCCTCGAAGCCCGCCTTGGCCGCCTGCTCGCACCGGTCGCTCCAGCTGTACAGGCTCCACTCCCGGCCGGCGTGGATCTCGACCGGGCCGGCGGTGGTCCAGTACAGAGCCATTAAGGATGCATCCGCCATCGTCGCTCCTCTCTTGAGAGATCGACCGTACCGCCGTACGCCGGACGGAGTCCAGTCATCCCGCGCATCCGTTCTTGCCGATGAGCGCTCCCGCCCCGGCCGGGTGAGGACTTTCTCGCCCCCGGCTCAATCGCGATTGCGGGGCCGATCGGCGGGTAGTAATTCCCCGCCATGGCTTCGCCCCCAGCGACGATCGAGCAGCTGGCGCGCGAGACCGCTCAGATCGACGACCCGGAGACGGCGCTCCGCGCGCTCACCGCGCTACGGCGCGAACTCGATGCCACCGAGCCCGAGATCGTCCGCCGCGCCCTCCAGGGGCGGTCCTCCTGGAGCCAGATCGCGCGCGCCCTGGGGATCAGCAAGCAGGCCGCCCATCGCAAGTACCGGCATGTCTTCGAGCAGACCGACACGGCCGTCGATCAGCGGATCGCGGTCAGCGCCGAGGCCCGTCAGTGCATTCAGTTCGCGCGCGAGGAGGCCAAGCGGTCCGCTCAGCCCGCCGTCGCCACCGAGCACATCCTCCTCGGCATCCTGCGCTGCCAGGGGAGCGCGGCGCTCGAGGCGCTGGATGCCGAGGGCATCACACTCGAGGCGGCCCGGGGCGCTCTGCAGGCCACGATGCCCGGGCTCCCGCCCGGGGAGCTCGAGCGGCCCGCCGAGGAATACGCGGTCAGCGCCCACGCGCGCCGGATCGTCGAGGGTTCCCGCCGCGAGGCGCGTGACCGCGGTCAGAACTCGATCGGCGTCGATCACCTGCTGCTCGCGTTGCTGTCCGACTCGCGCAACGGCGCCGTGCAGACGCTCGAGCAGCTGAAAACGACCCCGGAGCGCATCCGCCGTCGCCTCGACCGTCCGCCCGTCAGCGACCCCGTGGTCGAGCTCGCACCCGCGGAGGTTCAGGTCACCTCGCGCAGCCGGCCGGTCTCGACCTCGTAGACGAACCCACGGATCGCGTCCTTGCGGGGGATGAACGGCGAGGCCTTGATCCGCGCGATCGACTGACGCACGTCGCCGTCGAGGTCGCCGAACGCCTCGGCCGCCCATTCCGGCCTGATCCCGGTGTCCTGCTCGATCGCCTGCCTGAACTCGTCGTCGCTGAAGGTCAGCATGCCGCAGTCGGTGTGGTGGATGAGAACGATTTCCTCGGTCCCGAGCAGCCGCTGCGAGATCGCGAGCGAGCGAATCGCGTCGTCGGTCACGACGCCCCCGGCGTTGCGGATCACGTGGGCGTCGCCTTCCTGTAGCCCCAGCGCGCCGTACACGTTCAGCCGCGCGTCCATGCACGCGACGACCGCCACCTTCCTGCCCGGCGGCAGCGGCAGGTCGGCCTTGTCGAACGAGCCCGCGTAGGCCTCA
>Ga0335075_10014298_pt1 | contig 11932 bp, 10 predicted proteins | sample Lox_Sample_24_FD_206723 | JGI IMG/M metagenome (GOLD analysis project Ga0335075, IMG submission 206723) | Soil microbial communities from Loxahatchee National Wildlife Refuge, Florida, United States - Lox_Sample_2.4 | ecosystem: Environmental > Terrestrial > Soil > Wetlands | place: USA... | reverse complement strand
CTCAGCCGAGTCACGCAACCAACCCGGCATACGCAGGCCTATGGTGAAAGTTTCGGGCGACGCCGTTTGCACTGAGATTGTGGTGGAGTCTCCGGCAGGGTAGGTCGTCTCCTGCACGAGCTTCACAGGCGAGCGCCCACCGCGAGCCCAGGTCACCTCCGATGGCACGAAAAGATTCACGTACACACCATCGTCCGCACGGAAATAAATCCCCAACACGTAATCGGCGACGCCCTGCACTAATGTCCCAGAACAACAGGGCCACTTGCGCGAATAGTATTCCTTCACTGCCTGCACACCGTAGGTGGAGTAGTACGGGTAATCACCGTCGCTGTCGGGGCGTTTTACCGCCAGCAGGGCGTTATAGATGATGCGTTCGAGCCCATCCCCATAAAAAGCGGCACCCGTCGCGCGCATCAGATAGCGCGCAAGCTTCATACTTGCGTAGCTGCCACAGGGTGTCTCGAAGTGATCCTTGGTACGTCGCAGGCTCTCGAACAGTGCCCCCCTGCCCGGTGCCACAAACTGCTCGTCCGGCCCGAATCCCCCCGAGGCGTAGCGCTGAGAATCGAGAAAGCGCCACGCGTTCACCATTGCCTGCTTGTACTTGCCGTCGCCAAGTACGAAATACGCTTTCGCGGCCGAGCTCAATGCCATTGCATGGCTGTAGGCGTGTTTGGTCGGCAACACATCCTCGCCCGCCGCGAGGGGCTCGAAATACTCCTTGTTCAAGAGATAGTTGACCGCCAGGTCGCGAAAGCGGCTTTCGCCCGTGATTTCCGCGACGGCGAACAGGTTTTCCGGCAAGACATAGGTTTCATCGTAGGGCGGGTCCTTCTTGCCGACACGGTCGCGACTCACCGGCGAGACAAAGGGGAGGGCGCCGGCGATGACGCGAGGCAGAAGCTCCCGAGCAGGCTCGAAGCCACTGAGTCGATAGGCATCGATGAGCCCGATCGCGTGCTTGTCCAGGACATACGCCGGCCAGACCTTCTCGGAGTTGGGTCCCGCGAATGGATTGGCATTGGCGTTGCAGGTGGCGGCGAATCCCTGCACAAGGTCACGGACTTTGGCATGACATGCCGCATCGCCGGTACATGACCCGAGGCGCGCGAGGCCGGAAATGTATTGTCCGAGCGAGTGGCCAGGGACAAAACCGTCGGCGTCATACCAACCACCCATGTCGCGCCCAGGCGCGGGCAGCCCGGCGTGTTGCCGATAGACTTTCAGCAGCCGGTCGTTGTCGAGGCCGAGATAGTGAGCGTGAATGTGATCGTACTGCTGCTTGAGTGGACCGCCGGTAAGTCGAACGTCCTGGTAGTCGAACTCGTGGAGAGCTGGAGCTACCGCCGACGGTGCCTCATCACCTCGAGCTCGCCGAGGCAGTGGTGCCGCGGTGAGTGTGTCCGCCTGCGCTTTGCCTGACGCCGGTGCCGGTATCGCGCCTACGGCACAGAGAGTCGCGGCGCCGGATGCAGCTTTCAAGAATGTACGACGAGTATGCGTAGCCATGACCCGGCAGCTCACCCAAAGCTCGGTTGCGATGTGCCCGCCCCGGGGTCGGCATTCGTGTCGGGATGTGAACCCGTTTGCAGCAGCGACTCACGGAACATCCGGTTGATCTCGCTCACCACCGTCCTCCCCGGCTCACCCACCTGTAGCGCAACCAACAGCCGCTGCGCGGCGGCTGCCTGGAATCCCATGTACCCGTCATGCCGGGGCCGCACCCATGCCCCGGTAAGCGTGGCGAGCGTGTCGCGATAAAACCCAAACACCGGCCCGTTGACCTGAGTATCACCCCACGCCGCGGCATTGCCGGGCTGACCACCGCTCGATGCGTAGAGTCCCCGCTGCACATCGGCGCTGGCGATCCAATAGGCGAACTCAACAGCCGCCTGCGGCTGCGACGAGTACGCCGACACGGCAATCCCGGTTCCGCCCAATGCGGAGCCCACCGGCGCGGCTCCGGGGTGCAGGACCGGAATATCCGCAAACCCGATGCGCGCCTGCCGAAACTCCTCCCTGGCGTAGCTGACATACCCATAGATGAGCGGCACACAATCGATGGCCGACTCCTGCAGCGACATCGCCTCGAATACCGCGATAGGATCCATAGAGAAGCACGCCGGATCCAACAGCGAGACGAGCTCACGCAGTAGTTCGTAAGCCTGCCCACCAACAGCAGCGTCAATGAGCTGCGGCCCGCCAGGCCGCCCTGACTCACCTACCTGTCCGCACAGCGTATAAAACGACATAAGGTTGTGCGGAGGCAGCATCGGACACTGAACGCGTCCGCCCCGAGCGAGTTGAAGCATGCTCGTCCATTCACGCGGAGGGCCGGCGAGACGGTCCGGCCGTATCGCCTGGACCTGCGCGGCGGCATCGATTGGCAATGCCCAAAGCCGCCCATCCCAGACGTAGCTGTCAAAAGAAGCCCCGACCGAGTCGCGCGCCAGGGCGGCTCGTACGCTGCCGTGATTCGAGTCGTCCAGCGGCAGCAGACAGCCCTCCCGGGTGATCTGCCCCACGTGCGGATGATCGATCACGATCAAGTCGTATTCCCGCGCCAGCGCCCGCACGGGAAAGGACTCGAAATCCTGAAGGGAGCGCCGATCCCACGACACCTCTATATCGGTGTGCCGCTGCCACTCCCGTGAGCAGGCCACCAGGGGGTCGAAGCCCCTGGGGTGATTCCAGGTCATTCCCCGTAAATGGCTACCAGGTCTCATTGCCATAGCAGACCTGTGGTTGACATGATTTGTCAACAAACCTAGCATTCATATACGAATTATACGGCCTGCTTGCAAAAGGGGGGCGATTGAGGCGAGCGCAGCCGGATGCGGCTACCGACCGACCGTTGCAGGGTCTGCTGGTCCTGGATTTCAGCCAGTTCCTGGCCGGCCCCTCCTGTGCATTGCGACTGGCCGATCTGGGTGCGGAGGTCATCAAGATCGAGCGCCCGAATGGCGGCGATCTGGCCCGCGGGCTCTTCCTGGCCGACCAGGAATTTGCCGGCGAGAGCGCGCTCTTCCACACCATCAACCGTAATAAAAAGAGCTTCGCGGCCGATCTGAAGCGGCCCGCCGACCTCGAGCGCGTCAAGGCGCTGGTCCGCCGCGCGGATGTGATGGTTCACAACTTCCGCCCGGGCGTAATGGATCGGCTAGGCCTCGATTACGCGACGGTTGCCGGGCTCAATCCGAGACTGGTCTACGCGGCGATCACAGGCTACGGCTCCAAGGGGCCCTGGCGCGACAAGCCGGGACAGGATCTCCTCGTGCAAGCCATGTCCGGGCTCGCCTGGCTGTCGGGTGATGCGGCCCAAGGCCCGGTGCCGGTGGGGATCTCCATTGCCGATATGACGGCCGGTGCGCACCTGTGCCAGGGCATCCTTGCCGCGCTCGTGCGTCGCGCCTCGACGGGGCGCGGCGGCCGTGTCGATGTCAGTTTATTCGAGTCCGCGTTCGATCTGCAGTTCGAGCAGTTCACGGCGTTTCTCAACAGCGAACGGGCACAGCCGGCTCGCGATGAGACCAACAGCGCCAGTGTGTATCTCGGAGCGCCCTATGGCGTTTATCGGACCGCGGACGGCTATCTCGCTCTCGCCATGACGCCGATCAAACGCCTCGGCGAGCTCATTCAATGCGCGCCCTTGAGCGCGTACGGCGATCCGAACGGATGGTTTGCCGATCGCGCCCGTATCAAGTCGATCCTTGCGGAGCATCTCGCCAGACAGCCAACCTCACACTGGCTGGCCATCCTCGAGCCGGCGGACGTCTGGTGCGCCGAGGTGTACACATGGCCGGAGCTTCTGGCCCAGGAAGGTTTCGAGGCACTGAGTCTCACGCAGGAGATCCAGGACAACGGTCACGGCAAGATGCTGACCACCCGTTGCCCGATCCGCATTGACGGCCAGGTGCTGACGAGCGCTCGCGGCGCCCCCACCCTGGGACGCGACACCGAGGAGATCGTCCGCACTTTCGGTCTCGACGCGCAGGAGGGCGGCAAATGATCGTCGAGCAGTTCTTCGAGGACTACGAGATCGGCTGCACCCGCCGCAGCTTCGGCCGCACCATCACCGAAGCTGACATCGTCGCCCATGCCGGGCAGACCGGCGACTTCTTTCCGCATCACGTGGACGCCGAGTGGTGCGCAACACAGGATTTCAAGAAACGTATCGCGCACGGGACCCTGGTCCTGAGTGTCGGTATAGGGCTGACAGCGACCACGATCAATCCACGCTCCATGTCGTACGGCTATGACCGCGTGCGGTTCGTCCGCCCGGTGTTCATTGCCGACACGATCACCGTCACTGCGAAAATCACCGACAAGCGCGCTCACCCGAAGCGCCGGACGCACGGAATCGTCGTGGAAGCTGTCGATATCACCAATCAACGCGGGGAAACGGTTCTTGCATGCGAGCACCTCTACCTCGTCGAGCGCAGGGACGCGCCGCCGTAAGTCAGTTCTGGAGAGCGTTGGCCATGTTGATGCTGACGCTTGGGTCCGCGGATGCGACCCCGATGAGCTTCGGGCTCTCGAGTGCGGGCCTGAGCTATCCGTTTGCGGCGGCAATCGCCAAGGGCTTTCAAAAAGCCGCCGCCCGGGCCGGTGTCACGGCAATCGTGCTGGACGCACAGGGGCGTGTCCAGAAACAGGCTGACGACATCGACGACCTGATCGGTCAGAAGTTGGACGGCATTGTGCTCATGCCGTTGGATTCAGTGGTGGCGCAGAGCTGGGTCGATCGTGCCTCGGCCGCGGGAATTGCCGTGGTCGCGGTCGGCTCGCAGATCGGTGATCCGAGAACTCGAGCGCTCCGGGATGTCTATCCCAAGCTCGTGGCGCTGGTAACGCAGGACGAGATCGCAGCCGGCCGCGAAGCAGGCGAATTGGCCGCGCGGCTTCTGCCACGCGATCGGATAGCCAACATCGCGATCATCGAAGGGGCGCCGGGATTCGCCGAAGTCCTGCAGCGCGCCGCGGGCTTTCGCCAGGGACTGCAAGCGAGCCGGGCCCCCTATCGGATTGTCGCCTCGCAGCCCGGCGACTGGACCGCCGAAAAGGCGGACATCATCTGTCAGAACATTCTCGCCGCGCATCCCGATGTGGACCTGTTTTTCAATGAAGCGGACGACATGGCGGTCGGCTGTGCCCACGCGGCCCGGGCGGCCGGCTCCGGCGCCAGGCTGGTTGGTATCGGCGGCTCGAAGTTGGCCATCGTGTCCATCGAGGCCGGTCGGGTCGATGGCACCGTCTGCTACAAGCCGGAGGACCTGGGCGAGCTGGCCTTCGAGGCGCTCTACGAGGATGTGACGCGCCGAAATCCGCGGCACGCCGGCTTCATCACGTATCGCACGCCTGGAGTAACCCGCCCCGACATCGCGCAGTGCCCGGCACAATGGTAATGGACACAAGCTCGTCAACCGCTGCGCTGCTCGAGCTCGCAGGTCTGGCAAAGACCTTCCCGAACGGCACTCTCGCGCTGCGCGGTGTGGATCTCACGGTCGAGGCGGGCACGGTTCACGGCCTGCTCGGCGCGAACGGCGCGGGCAAGTCGACTCTGATCAAAATCCTCTCTGGCGCATTGGAAGCAACTTCGGGCGAGATCACCTGGCGTGGCGAGCGCGTGCGCTGGCAGCGTCCGTCGGAACCGAAGGCCGCCGGGATTGCGACCTTATATCAACACATACCTCTCGTACCCACTCTCTCCGTACTAGAAAACGTGTTCCTGGCCGAGACCACCGGATGGCGGCGGACGAGGCAGCTCGAAGCGCGATTGCAACGCCTGCTGCACTCGATTGGCTACGACATTGAGATGCACGTGCCGGTGGGTGATCTGGCCATAGGCCAACGCCAGATGGTGGCGATTCTGCAGGCGCTGGCGAGTCAAGCGCGGCTCATCATCATGGACGAGCCGACAGCATCCCTGGCGACCGCCGAGCGCGCGATCGTCTACCGGACCATCAAGCACCTCGCCCACGAGGAAGGCGCCGCCGTGATCCTCGTGAGCCACTTTCTCGATGAGATCGTCGCGCTGACCGACGAGGTCACCGTTTTGCGCGACGGCGCCGTGGTGTTGCATGCCGCGACAAAAGACCTCGACGAGGGAAAAATCGCGGCGGCGATCGTCGGCCGCGCGGTTGAAGCGGTCGTACGTGAGCAGCGGCCATCGCAACAAAACACCGACGTGATCCTGGAAGTCAACCGCCTCAGCTCTCCCGGAAAGCTCGCTCCCTGCTCCTTCGCCTTGCACGCCGGCGAAGTCCTCGGCATAGCCGGATTCCTCGGCAGCGGCCGCAGCGAGTTGCTGCACGCCATCTTCGGAGCCGATGCTGAGGCTCACGGGGAAGTTAGAGTGCAGGGCAGGAAGATTGCCCGCTCACCCGCGGCGGCAGTCAGATCCGGCATTGGCCTGGTGCCTGAGGATCGCATGACGCAGGGCCTCGTCCCTGACTTCCCTCTTTGGCTCAATGCCACGTTGCCCTATCTGGAGAGCATCGCCTGGCGCCGTGTGTTGATCAGTCATCGGCGCGAGATTGAGCTGGCCCGCCAGGCGATCAACCGCCTGCACATCCAGGCGGCCGGTGTCGACGTGCCGGTCCGCGATCTTTCCGGTGGCAATGCCCAGAAAGTGAGTATCGCAAAGTGGCTGAGCGAGACCATCAAAGTCCTGCTGCTCGATGAGCCGACAGCGGGTGTCGACATCGGCGCCAAGGCTGAGATCCTGCGGCACATCCGGCATCGCGCCGCAGCCGGCGGCGGCGTCATCATGGTGTCCTCGGAATACGAGGAGCTGCTGGCGGTATGCGATCGCATCCTCGTGTTACGCGCCGGCGCGATCGTCGCCGAGCGTGAGATCGATGAAACCAACGAACAGGAGCTCATTCTGTTAGCGGGCGGCACGGTTGCTTCAGGTCCCCCATGCAGCGATATGGCCGACACCATCGTCACAGGCCCGCCTGAGGGCCTCAGGGCCACCTCTGCTGCTTGTGAGCGCGCTACGCGCGCGCCGCAAGCCTGAATGTCGCGCATCTTGGGCACCGTGCCGTCCCACCCCGACCTTCGTCGTGCCTTCGGATTACGCGCCGCAGGTGTGTACTACGCGCTCGCACTGTTGCTCGTCGTGCTGGCGATGGTGAGCACCATCATGGGACGCCCAAACTACCTCAGCGTGCTGAACCTCACCAACATCGTCTACCAGTCCTCTTCTGTCGCCATCATGGGTGTCGCCATGACGGTCGTTCTGATTACCGGCAACTTCGATCTGTCCGTGGCTTCGGTAGCCGCGCTCGCCGCGGTCACGCACATCAGCACGATAGATGCGCTGGGGTTCGTTCCGGCGCTCGGCCTCGCGCTCGCCGTCTCGGCGGCGGTCGGACTCCTGAATGGGGTGATGGTGCAACTGGTGGGTATCAATGCCTTCATTGTCACGCTCGGGACCTTGACCGCCGTGCGCGGCCTGGTGCTCATCGCGAGCGACGGCCGGTCCCTGATGGTCCACAATCCCGGCTCGCTCTCGGCCATGACCGCCTTCGAAAGCGGGCGCCTCGGACCGATTCCTTACCCGGTGCTCTACATGGCCGCATTGACCCTGATCGTATGGTTCGTGCTCAACTTTACAGTTCCGGGCCGGCGTATTTATGCGGTAGGCGGGAACCCGGAGGCCGCGCGACTCTCCGGTATCAATGTGCGGGCCTACAAGCTCAGTGCCTTCGTCCTTTCCAGCGTAGCCGCGGGTTTTGCCGGCGTCCTTTTCGGGTGCCGCTTCGGCGCGATCAATCCGACGGCACTCCAGGGCGAGGAGCTCACGGTAATCGCAGCCGCAATTCTCGGCGGCACCTCGCTATTTGGCGGGGCGGGCAGCGTCATCAAAACGCTGGCCGGCGCGCTCCTGCTCTTTACGCTGACCAACGGCTTCAACATACTCAACCTCGGTGCCAACTATCAGGGCTTGATCGAGGGGACTGTGCTGGTGGTCGCTGCGGCAATCTACACTGTAGGCGGGAAGGCTCGAATTCGCAGGCCGCCGGTCGCGACCGCCAGGGCGGCTCTCACGAAGGAGGCTACGTGAGCCAGGAGAAACTTCTGAGCCTGGAGGAGCGCCGCACGAAATACTCCGTGCCCGCGCTCGAGAAAGCGCTCGATGTGCTCGAATATCTTTCCGAGCAGGCCGTTCCGCTGACCCAGGCGCAGCTCGCCCGGGCCTTGAAGCGCCAGGCGGGGGAGATCTTCCGCATGCTCGCCTGTCTGGAAAGCCGTGGCTATCTGCGCCGGGAGCCTGCGACCGGCGCGTATTCACTCACCTTGAAGCTTTTCGAGCTCTCGCGGACCCACTCGCCCTACGAGCTGTTGCTGAAAGTGGCGCAGCCTTTGATGCGGGCCCTCGCCGAGGAGCTGCGCGAGTCATGCCATCTGAGCGTGATCCATCACGGGCGTGTGCTCGTTCTGGCCCAGGCGGAGAGCCCGAAGCCATTCCGGCTTTCTGTCGAAGTCGGATCATTGCATTCGCCGATGCATACCACCTCCGGACGGGTGCTGCTCGGATACATGGATGACGCCGTCCGCGATGAGATTCTCGGGCGCGAGAAGGACTGGCAGAGCGAGAAGCCGGCCGGGCGCGCCGCCTTTTTGAAACGCCTGGCGGCGATCCGCACCCGCGGCCATGAGCGCGCCGAAGGCGAGCGTTTCGTCGGCGCTCTCGACATCGGCGTCCCGGTTGGCTCGCCGCAATCTTCCATGAAGGCGGCGCTCACGATCGCGATGTTGAAAGAAAAAGGCGGCTCGAGCATCGAAGGGATGCTGCCGGCGCTACAACATTGCGCCGAGGCCATCGCCTTGCAGGCGGGGCTCAAACGCGAGGGGGATGAGAGTGAGCGCGAGGATTCGCCTGGCCGTCCGGAAGTTTGAGCCGTTTGAGAACGCCATCACCCGGCAGTTTGCCGATTTCACCCGCGCCGGCGGTGTCGACGCGCGTCTCGAGATCGAGGCGCTGGAGCTCAACCCGCTGCATGAGGCCCTGTTTGCCCGTCGAGGTCTCGCCGACGGCTCCTTCGACCTGGCGTTCCTGTGCACTGACTGGCTGGCCGAGGCGCACTCGGCCGGACTCATTCGTGATCTGACGCCGCACCTCAGCTCCGCGCCCATCCCCGACTTTCCCCAGGCCTGGAGTCCGTCACTGCTGAATCTACAGCGCTTCGACGGCGGCTTCTGGGGAATGCCCTATCACGACGGTCCGCAGTGCCTGATCTATCGCAAGGATCTGCTCGAAGAAGCGGGGATTGCGGTCCCCACCACCTGGCACGAGTTTCACCAGGCCGCGCGCCGCCTGCACAAGCCTGCCGAGGGCCGCTATGGAACCGTGCTAGCGCTTTACCCGGACGGGCATAACACCTTCTACGACTTCTGCATCCATGTCTGGACGCGCGGCGGTCTGCCGTTTTTTGGCGATGCGAGCCCGTATCGCGGTCTGCCCTGTCTTACCACCCCACAGGCCGTCGCGGCGTTGGATTTCATTCGGACTCTCGCGCGCGACGAGCATGCGATTGCTCCAGGCGCGGCGGACCTCGACAGTGTGAAGTCAGGCATTCTCTTTTGCGAGGGCAAGGTCGCCCTGATGACCAACTGGTTTGGCTTCGCGGCCTTGGGTGAAACGGCGCAATGGAGCCGTGTGCGGGGCCTGGTGGACATTGCCCCGCTGCCGACGGGTGATCACGAGCGTGGCCGGCGCAGCGCCTCACTGAATGTCTTCTGGGTGCTGGCCATGGCAGCCGGCGCGGCCAACACCGACCTGGCCTGGTCGTTCCTGCGCCATCTCGCCACGGCGCCGATGGACAAACTAACCACACTGGCGGGTGCGATCGGAGTGCGACGCTCGACCTGGTCCGATCCCGATGTCAATCGCATTGTTCCCTACTATCACAAGCTCGATTCTCTGCACACGCTCGCCCGCGAGCTTCCCATTCAACCGCGCCTGGCCGAAGTCACTCACGTCATAGACGAGCTGCTCCATCGAGCGACGACGACCGAAGTACACAGCGCCGTGCTGCTCGCGGAGGCGCAGAGGAAGGTCAAGGACCTCGTTGCATGACAACCGTCCTGAAGCAACAGCATCCCCTGCCTGCGAAGCCGCGTCCCATTGTTATCATCGGCACGGGAGGCATCGTGACCGATGCCCATCTGCCGGCCTATCGAAAGGCGGGTTTCCCGGTCGCCGGCGTGTTCGATCTCGACGGCGCCAGGGCGCGCAAGGTCGCACAAGAGTGGGAGATCCCGAGGGTCTTTGACTCGCTCGACGCGGCCGCTACCGTTATCCCCCAATGCGTGTTCGATGTCGCCGCTCCTCCGGTTGCTCATGCCGCGATCGTGGCACAACTCCCACGCGGCGCCGCCGTATTGATCCAGAAGCCGCTGGGCCTGGACCTGGAGACGGCGACCCGGATTCGAGCCGTCTGTCGCGAGCGCGGCCTGGTCGCCGCCGTGAATTTCCAACTGCGTTTCGCGCCCATGATGTTGGGTGTGGCGGATGCGCTCCAGCGTGGCCTGTTGGGGCGGCTGCTGGATATCGAGGTCCACCTCAACCTGGTGACCCCGTGGCACCTGTTCCCTCATCTCGAGCCTAATCCACGTGTGGAGATCGTTTCGCACTCTATCCATTACCTGGACCTGATCCGGGCGTTGGCCGGAAATCCACGCGGTGTGCTGGCACGGACCTACGGGCATCCGGCCACCGCCCTGGCCCAGACGCGGACCTCCGCCATCCTGGATTATGGCAACGATCTGCGGGTCACCCTGTCGATCAATCACCATCACGATTTCGGCCGCCGCTTTCAGGACGCGTCGTTCCGCTTCGAGGGCGATCGCGGCGCCGCGCTGGTAAAGCTCGGACTCCTGTTGAATTATCCCGCCGGGGAGCCCGACGAATTGTGGCTGGCTCCCCGGGGAGGCCCGTGGGAGCAGATCCCGCTCGCGGGAAGTTGGTTCCCCGACGCATTCATCGGTACCATGTCCAACCTGCAACGCGTTGCGGCAGGTGAGGACCAGGTGCTGCATTCATCCGTAGAGGATGCCTGGCGGACCATGGCCCTGGTGGAAGCGTGCTACCGCTCGAATGCCGCCAGCGCCACGCCGGTCCCCGAAACAGCAGAAATTCCGTAGAGGACGTCATGAAGAGCTTGCAAGGTAAGACCGCACTGATCACGGCCGCCGCCCAGGGAATCGGCCGGACGAGCGCGGAAGCGCTGGCGCGTGCGGGCGCGCGCGTGTTTGCCACTGACATCAATGAGGCGAAGCTGGCGCAGCTGCAGGGGATCGAAGGCATTCAAACCCGCAAGCTCGATGTCCTGGATACCCGCAGCGTCGATCTTTCGGTGGCCGAAATTGGCCGGGTCGACATCCTGTTCAACTGCGCGGGCTTCGTGCACAACGGCACGGTCCTCGATTGTACGGACAAGGAGTTGGATTTCGCTTACGATCTGAACGTGAAGGCGATGATCCGCACCATTCGTGCCGTGCTTCCCGGTATGCTGGCGCGCGGGGACGGCTGCATCATCAACATGTCATCGGTGGCAAGCAGTATCAAGGGTGTGCCGTCGCGATTCGTCTACAGTATGACCAAGGCTGCCGTGATCGGACTGACGAAGGCGGTGGCCGCGGACTATGTCGGCCGCGGCATCCGCTGTAATGCCATCTGTCCCGGTACCGTCGAAACGCCTTCACTGGATGACCGGCTGCGGGCGCAGGGCGACTATGACAAGACCCGCGCGGCCTTCATCGCGCGCCAGCCCATCGGCCGGATCGGGCGCCCCGAGGAGATCGCGGATCTCGTTCTTTACCTTGCCACTGCAACCTACACAACCGGACAGGCCCACATCATCGATGGCGGCTGGGCTCTCTAGAGGATACCTGACATGCAGCGAAAAGCCGGAATTCC
>Ga0335075_10014296_pt1 | contig 11933 bp, 11 predicted proteins | sample Lox_Sample_24_FD_206723 | JGI IMG/M metagenome (GOLD analysis project Ga0335075, IMG submission 206723) | Soil microbial communities from Loxahatchee National Wildlife Refuge, Florida, United States - Lox_Sample_2.4 | ecosystem: Environmental > Terrestrial > Soil > Wetlands | place: USA... | reverse complement strand
CCTGAGAGGCTGGCCGGAAATTACTTTGTCATTCCGGGGCGGCCCATTGGGCCGAACCCGGAACCCATGAACACAGGCTTGTCCAGGCGCCCCGCGGCGTCACGACCCCGATTTTCGCCATCCGTGTTCATGGGTTCCGGGCTCATCGCTGCGCGATGCCCCGGAATGACAACGAGAACTATAGCCACCAAACGAACGAATGCGCTTTTCCGGCCAGACTCTCAGGATGAGGACTTTCTTTATGCCGCCACACAACCCTCGTCATCCTGAGGAGCGCCGATAGGCGCGTCTCGAAGGACGCAAGGGTGTTCTTGCAGCTTTAAACCGTCTCCAATCGCTCATAGGCGGCTTTGAGGCGGTCGCGGTCGCGCCGCGTGTCGGCCTCGCGCTCGCGCTGCTCCTCGATCACCTCGGGCTTCGCCTTGGAGAGGAAGCCGGGATTGCCGAGCTTGGCGGCGAATTTGGCGAGTTCGGTCTCGAACTTGGCGATTTCCTTGCCGAGCCGCGCCTTTTCCTGACCGAGATCGACGACATCGCCGAGCTTCAAGATCAGGCTCGTGCCCTCGACGACGACCGAGACGCTGCCGGGCGGCACCGTGTCAGCGAGTTCGACGCTCTCGACGCGCGCGAGCCGCAGGATGTGTTCGCGATGCCGGTCAACGCGCGCCGCCATGGCTGCGTCAGCGTCTTTGACAAGGAGCGGCACCCGTGCACCCGGCGGCACATTGATTTCGTTGCGCACCGCACGGATCGCCGAGATCGCGGCGACGACCCAATCCATCTCGGCAGCGCTCGCCGGGTCGTGCAGATCGGCGGGCAGGTCAGGCCATGCGGCGGTCAGCAGCAAGCCCGAGCCGTTGCTCAACTGGCCCCAAACCTCTTCGCTGACATACGGCATGAGCGGGTGCAGCAGATGGACGATCTGCGCCAGCACCCAGCCGATCGCCGCCTTGGTCTCGGCCTGAGCCGCCGCGTCGCCGCCTTGCAGGATCGGTTTCGAGAATTCGAGATACCAATCGCAGAACGTACCCCAGACAAAGGCGTAAAGCCGGTTCGCCGCGTCGTCGAAGCGATAGGCTTCGAGCGCCTGGGTCACCGCCATCGCCGCGTCGCGCGTGGCGCTGGCGATCCAGCGGTTCACGGTTTCCTTGCAGCCCCGTGGATCAAAGCCGGGGTCGAACACGGCGCCGTTCATCTCGGCGTAGCGTGCCGCGTTCCACAGCTTGGTGACAAAGTTGCGGTAGCCCTCGACCCGGCTCTCGGCGAGCTTGATGTCCCGGCCCGGCGCGGCGAGTGCCGATAGCGTGAAACGCAGCGCATCGCAGCCATAGCGGCCGATCAGATCGAGCGGATCGATGATGTTGCCGCGCGACTTCGACATCTTCTGGCCGCGCTCGTCGCGCACTAGAGCGTGGATGTAGACCGTGCGGAACGGCGTCTCGCCCTTGAAGTGCAAGCCCATCATCATCATCCGGGCGACCCAGAAAAAGATGATGTCAAACCCGGTCACCAGCACATCGCCGGGGTAGTAGCGCGCGACTTCCGGTGTCGGCTCAGGCCAGCCGAGCGTCGAAAACGGCCACAACGCCGAGGAAAACCAGGTATCGAGCACGTCCTCCTCGCGGCGCAGCGCGACGCCCTTGCCAAACTTGGTTTCGGCTTCAGCGCGGGCCTCGTCCTCGCTCTCGGCGACAAAGAGCGCGCCGTCCGGTGCGTACCACGCCGGGATCTGATGTCCCCACCACAGCTGACGGGAGATGCACCACGGCTGGATGTTGCGCATCCATTCGAAAAACGTGTTTTCCCATTGCCGCGGCACGAACACGGTTTGCCCGGTCTCGACCGCGGCGATCGCCGGCTCGGCCAGCACCTTGGCGTTGCAGTACCACTGATCGGTCAGCCACGGCTCGATGATGACGCCCGAGCGGTCGTGATGCGGCACCATCAGCGTGTGGTCGTCGATCTTCTCGATGAGGTCGGCCGCTTCGAGATCGGCGAGCACCTGCTTGCGTGCCACAAAGCGGTCGAGCCCGCGATAGGCTTCGGGCGCGTTGTCGTTGAGATGTGCATCCTCATCAAAGATGTTGATCATCTCGAGGCCATGCCGCTGCCCGACCGCGAAGTCGTTGAAATCGTGCGCCGGGGTGATCTTGACCGCGCCCGAGCCCATTTCCGGATCGGCATACTCGTCGGCGACGATCGGGATCAGCCGGCCGACCAGCGGCAGCCGCACATTCTTGCCCACCACATCGGCGAAGCGCGCATCCTCGGGATGCACCGCGACGCCGGTATCGCCGAGCATCGTTTCCGGCCGTGTCGTCGCGACGACTACATAGCGGCCGTCCTCGCCCTCGATCGGGTAGCGGATATGCCAGAGTTTGCCCTTGGTCTCGCGGCTGTCGACTTCCAGGTCGGAGATCGTCGTGTGCATCTCCGGGTCCCAGTTGACCAGCCGCTTGTCGCGGTAGATGAGGCCTTCGCGATAGAGCTGGACAAACACCTTGCGCACCGCCGCGGCGAGACCCGGATCCATCGTGAAGCGCTCGCGCTTCCAGTCGGGTGAGCAACCGAGCCGGCGCAGCTGGTTGACGATCGTGCCGCCGGATTCCGCCTTCCACTCCCAGACGCGCTCGATAAATTTGTCGCGGCCGAGGTCGTGCTTGTTGATCTGCCGTTCGGCGAGCTGGTTGGTGACGACGATCTCGGTGGCGATGCCGGCATGGTCGGTCCCCGGCTGCCACAGCGCGTCGCGCCCGCGCATCCGCTCAAAGCGGATCAGAATGTCCTGCAACGTAAAGGTCAGCGCGTGACCCATATGCAGGCTGCCGGTGACGTTGGGCGGCGGCATCATGATCGTATAGGGGCGCTTCGCGCTCGTGGGGTCGCAAGTGAACCCGCCCGAGCGCTCCCACGCCGCATATTGCCGCGGCTCGACCTCATCCGGCCGGTAGGTTTTATCGAGAGTCACGGTAGTGGTACGTCCTTGTTAAGGTTGGGCAGCGCGAAGAGTCTGTGCTCAGTCTTCAGAGGGGTGATGCACGTAATAATTGTGTATTCACCCTCGTTTCCATGAATTCGCGAAGTATCTGCCCAGGGAATGTGATTACTTGCACTCACATCCTCTAACTCTCAGTTTGGCGAGTCGCAACATACAATTGTAGTGACAACTATGACGTGTTTATATATTGTATATTCTCGGTAATGTATATACCCAGTTGCTTGGGAAAACTCCATGACCCTACGAGTTCGTGAAATTCTTGATGCAGGTCTTGTCGCTCCTGAGCGGCTGGACGAGCTGCGCGAGGTGGCGGCGCAATTCTCGGTCGCGTTGACCGAAGATGTCGCTACGCTGATCGATCCGGCCGATCCCGCCGATCCGATCGCCGCGCAATTCGTGCCGAGCGCGGCCGAACTTCAGACCGCGGAAGAGGAACAAACCGACCCGATCGGCGATGAGCGCTGGTCGCCGGTGCCCGGGATCGTCCACCGCTATCCCGATCGCGTGCTGTTGAAGCCAAGTCTCATCTGCCCGGTCTATTGCCGGTTCTGTTTTCGCCGCGAGCAGATCGGTGCGCGTGGCAAGGTACTGAGCCGCGCCGCGCTCGACCGCGCTTGCGCCTATATCCGCGAGCGGCCGGAGATCTGGGAGGTCATCGTCACCGGCGGCGATCCGTTTCTGCTGTCGCCACGACGCATTAAATCGATCGTCGAGACATTGGCGGCGATCGACCACGTCCAGGTTATCCGCTTCCACACCCGCGTGCCGGTCGTCGACCCGCGCCGGGTCAACGCCGCGCTGGTCGCCGCGCTCGATAGCGACAAGGCGGTTTATTTGGTGATCCACGCCAACCACCCTCGCGAGCTTACGGACGCCGCGAAGGCAGCGGTGACGAGGCTCACCCGCGCCGGCATTCCCTTGCTGTCGCAAAGCGTGCTGTTGCGCGGTGTCAACGACGATGCGGCGGTGCTGGAGGACCTGTTTCGCAAGCTGGTCGCGATGCGCGTCAAACCCTATTACCTGCACCATCCCGACTTGGCGCGCGGGACCGGGCATTTTCGCGGCGACATCGCCGAGGGGCAGCAATTGATGCGCGCGCTGCGCGGTCGCGTCTCTGGTCTGTGCCAACCGACTTACGTGCTCGACATCCCGGGCGGTCACGGCAAGGTGCCGATCGGTCCGTGCTGGTTGAAACACGATGGCGAGGGTTGGGTCGTCGAAGACAGCGCGGGGACGCGGCATCGCTATCCGCCGCGAAATTGACGCCCGCGCGTCGAACTTTGGATTAAGCATCAATTTGATGGATTTTTGAGCTGTCTGCGACGATGGTCGCGGCATGCCGATGCTCGTCAACAAGCTCGACCGAAGCGAACTGCGGCGCGAACGCCGCTACGCAACCCCGACCTTCGAGGTCATCGTCGAATGCGAGCTCTTCCGCTCGGTCGACCTCTCGCTTGGCGGTGCCCATCTCGACGGCGTCTGCGAGGGCATGCCCGTCGGGACCCCGGTCGAAGGCTGGATCGCCCTGCCGGGCCTGTCCCAGGCATATTCGTTTTCCGGGGAAATCGTGCGCACCGACGCAACCACCGGCAACACCGTCGTGCGCTTTGACGATGTCGAGCCGGACACCGCGGCGTTTATCGACCGCGCGGTGGCTTGGCGGCTGCATTAGCACGCGGCTAGGCCGCCAGCTCGCACCAGATCGGGGTGTGGTCGGACGCGCGCTCCTTGCCGCGCGGCGACTTGTCGATGTCGCAGCCCAGCACCTTGTCCGCCGCATGCGGCGACAGCAGCAGATGATCGATCCGCAACCCTTCGTCGCGCTGCCAACGGCCCGCCTGGTAGTCCCAGTAGGTGTATTTGTGCGGTTCGCGGTGAAAGACGCGATAGGCATCGACCAGCCCCTGGTTCAGCAACGCGCGGAAGCGCGAGCGCGCCTCGATCCGGCATAGCGCATCGTCGCGAAACCCGACCGGGTCGTAGACATCGTCATCGGTCGGACAGATGTTGTAGTCGCCGGCCATGACAAACGGGATTTCCTTGCGCAGCAGGTTGGCGGCATGCGCGTTGAGCCGGTCCATCCAGCCGAGCTTGTAGCCAAACTTGGCGCTGTCGGCGCTCGGATTGCCGTTGGGCAGATAGATCGCGGCGACGCGGACCTCGGCGCCCGCCGCTCCGAACGTCGCTTCCAGATAGCGCGCATGGTCATCGCCATCGTCGCCGGGCAAGCCAAAGACGATGTCGCGCGCCGGCTCCTTTGAGAGGATCGCGACCCCGTTATAGGCGCGCTGGCCCAGCGCCTCGACCTTGTAGCCGAGCGTCGCCACTTCCAGCCGCGGGAAGTCGTCGGCCAGGCATTTGATCTCCTGCAGGCACAGCACATCGGGCTGCGCGTTCTTGAGGAAATCCATCAAATGCGGCAGCCGGACCTTGACCGAATTGACATTCCAGCTGGCGATCTTCATGGCTCTTTCCCCGTGTCTTGCTCGGAGCTGATCCGGGCATCTTTGCGCCCCTGGGTCAAGCCTTCACCCCCACCCCGACCCTCCCCCCTCGAGGGGGAGGGGGATACCATGCGGCATCGCGCTCCCTCCTGCTTGATGGGGGTACCGCCGTGCTTCATGCCGGTGCTTCGCGGGCGCCTTCGCCGATGCAGTAATAGGCGAAAAGCTGCATGGGCGAGGCATGGGCGAGCGATGGCGGGCGGCCGCGCATCCGCTCGGCGAGCCGTTGCATGTCGGCGAGGAATGCCACGCGCGGGTCGGCCGGGCGCAGTCGCACCGGTGGCGGCGGTGGCTCGGGCTTGTCGAACCAGCGCAAGCTCGCGGCCTCGGCGGGGTCGATGCCGGCACGCCGCAGCCCGTCGCGGATCAACCCGACAAAGAGCTGACGGGCGTCGAGCAGCTCCTGATGTTCCTCGGCCGGCTCCGACCAGCCGCGCACGATCCCGGCGAGACGCGCGAGCCGGCGCTCCAGGGCTCTAAGCCGGTGAGGCATGATCGGGTTCCTTTCGCAAATTCGGTCTGCGATGTCGAATTGCCCGTGCCGGCCCCCTCCCTAACCCTCCCCCGTGTCCACGGGGGAGGGAGATTTGCCGCGCCAGCGGCAAATGGGTGGGGGCCGGCACGGGCGGCTGGGTTGGCCTAGCTCCGGGCTTCCTCGACCTCGCGTTCCAGCTCGGCGAGGCGGCGTTCGAAATCGCCGATCTCGGCGGCGCGCAGCGCGGTCTCGACCAGGCGGGCCATCTCGGCGGCGTCAAACGGGGTGATGACGCCCTCGGACGCGGCGCGGGCGATCGCCGCCATCGCCGGCACCAGGTCGGCGGCGGTGTTGATCTCGGGGAGCGGGAAGGGGCGGGTGCGCGCGCGGCGCGGCACGATGCGCTCGACCGCGAGCCGCAGCATCGCCGGGTCGCCCGCGAGCGCCAGCTCGACGAGTTTTCGCGTCAGCGCCTCGGCCTCGCCATCGAGCAGCGCCTCGGCCAACTGCGTCGCCGCGTTGCGCGCCCCGATCGGCCGCCCCGCGGGATTGCCAGATTGCCCTTTCCGAAACGGCCGCCCCGGCCCACCCCGTCGCTGTTTTTGCAGCGGATTTACAGCCATCAATGATCCTTGCGATTTGCGTGTCCCCCTCGCGGCGGGACGAAAATCGCAATGGTAAAATATGAATATGGCAATAAGACGGATCGGATTTTCTGTCTATGTGATAATCCGGTTTATCACGAGGAAGCTCGGCGGCCTCGGTTCTTCCTGAAGGAGGCGATTAACTGTTTTATATCGACACCTATTCCCCAGACGGTTGGCTTAAGAATAACGGCATCTGAAATAGCGCCGAAGCGATCGCCTGAATAAACCCGCTTTGATATCTCGAAATTTGATAGGGGTTTTCGAGCTGCGATATCTTGTAATATCCCCTCGATAACGCTAACGAGTTCAATTCCAGTACCGCATACCTTCCGTAAGGGTATGAGTAGCAAATCGTCGTCACAATTCCCTGAAGTCAAATCAGAGCGTTGCTCAGAGTACACATCTTTAAATTTATTTGGATGAATAGTGGTAATCATTATGGCGGGGAGTATATCGCGGCCGTCTTCACCATTGATGCTGTGATGTGAAAATTGCTTGCTATCCATATGAGCAGAAAATACCTGTTCAGCAAAGTCACGCGGGTTAGTGCCAGCCATTACAACGGCTCTATTACGCGCGGCAAAATCCGCTATCCGTCGAAAATTGTCTTGGAGAATGTGATTGAAGCTGTGTTCAAAATCGAAGTCGAGTATGTATATATAATAATCCCTATCTAAGTCGTCGGATAACCTGCTAAGGCTATGAATATAAAGACCCATGATCGCAGCCTACTTCATAAGGGCTTCGGACTAGTGTTTGAAGCTTAGAAAACGTTAAATTACAATCCGCTCAACTTCATCAAGGCTGACTTCATCTTGCCGGCGATCGTAGAGCTGTGTCGTTCGCGTCGAGGCGTGGTTCGCCATCGCCGCAGCCTTCTCCAGCGTGCCCCCATTCTTCAGATAGGCGGTGATGCCGGTTGCCCTAAAGCTGTGGTTTCCCAGCCTGGTTTCAATGCCGGCGGCCACAGCCCGGCGTCGGATCATCGCATAGGCGTTCGCTTGCGGCAGCACGGTGCGCGTCAACAAGCCGGTGCCGCGGCCGATCGTACGAAAAAGAGGCCCTTTGGGGTCTTTGCGTAGCTCCGCACCGTCGAGATAGGCGGCGAGGTATTCTTCGAGGTTGTGGTGGCACGGCATCGCGTGCCGCTTGCCGCCTTTTTCGCGCAGCCGCACCCAAAGGCGGCGGTTCTGCGTGAAAACATCTTCGGCGGCCATGCCGAGCGCCGCACCGATGCGGGCGAAGGAATAGACCATTAGCCCGATCAGGGCGCGGTCGCGCAGACCCGAATGTGTCGTCACATCAATGCTGTCGAGCAGCGCACGTGCTTCGGCGGGATCGAGCACCGGCGTTTGCCCCGACGTGACGACATGTCGAGGCCCGCGCACCGTGTGTGCCGGGTTAACTGGCACGACCTGGCCAGTGACCAGCCAATCGAATAGATGTCGCAGCGCCGCGAGCCGCTGCTTGACGGAAGGTGCTGACAGCTCACGCGTGCCTGCTTCGATCCACGTCGCGACGTGCACCGGCTCGACAGCGGCGATCGACGACAAACCAATGCTTCTGCACCAGGCCAGGAATTCCTCCGCAGCGCGGTAATAGGCCCGCCGTGTGTGCGGGTTGCGGATATTGGCGGCGAAGAATTCAAGGAAGCGGATCGATGCACGCTCGCCGGCGGCGGTAACAAGCGCCGGCAGCGATGACGTGGCGAGCGGGACAAGCTGGCTCATTCCGTTTCCGCCTTTGAGACTCTTGCGTGAGCTTCCTGATTCAACGCTGTGGCTATGGCGAGAACCTGTTCGTCCGTTTGCGCCTCGATGGTCTTGACCTTCCCGCTTGGATGAAATTCCACACGAACTTTGCGGCCGGGCCGTTTGAGCCATGCCACCAGGGGCGCCTGTAACGACCGGGCTGGCGATTTGGGCGAGAGCGACAATCAATTGTCCGGTGTAGCCGCTTACCGCGTCGGCGGCATCTACCGCCAAGAACGGGGCTTCTAGTTCAATCCCTTGCTTGTGAAGAGCATCCACAAGGCCGTGAAGCTCGACCTGGTGCTCTTTCGTGAACGTCTCCGCATCAGTTGGGCCGCGCTCCAGCCAAATCGCGATTTTTCCCTCCTGCCTTCGACGATCGCTCTCTTCAGCCTCGCGCGCCCGCCATTGCGCGACAGCGTAGGCCTTGTCCTTCCAATCCTCGGAGTTCGGGCTCATGAAGTGCCGTACCATAATATCAGATAAAGGACATTATCACATATTCGGCGCGGAAGTATTGAGATGGCCGCGGCGCGCGGCGATGACGGTCGGAGCTAGGCGATCGAGAAGGAGTTGCCGCAGCCGCAGGAGGAGGCGGCGTTGGGGTTGTTGATGCGGAAGGCGGCGCCCATCAGGTCTTCGACAAAGTCGACCTCGGCGCCGGCGAGGAGGTCGAGCGAGACCTCGTCGACGACGACGCCGATCCCGTCGCGCTCAAAGACGCGGTCGTCGGGGTTGGTCTGGTCGTCAAAGCTGAGGCCGTATTGAAACCCCGAGCAGCCGCCGCCGGAGACCGCGATGCGCAGATTGGCCTCGCCGACCTCTTCCTGCTCGCGCAGAAAGGCGATGCGCTTGGCCGCGCTCGCGGTCACGGTGATGCTGCGCTCGCCAGCTTCGCTCGCCATTTCGCTCATGTACCGCGGCTCCGTTTTGAAAGTGCGCTGGGCCATCCGGCCCAGCCGCGGCTGGAGCCGCATTTCCGCATACGCGGAAATCACCAAGACAGTGTATGTAATCAGCTATGGCCGATCATACCACCCTTGAGACCCGAACGGCAGACGCCGTGCCGGATGAGCGGCTGGCGCTGCTGCATGCGCTTGAGAAAAAGGTGCTGTGGCTCTCCACCTGGATGATCCACAACGCCAATCATTTGCGGGAAAGCCGCGACGGCTTGAAGGTCGGTGGGCACCAGGCGTCGAGCGCTTCGGTCGCCACCTTGATGACGGCGCTTTATCTCGATGTCGTGCGGCCGCAGGACCGGGTCGCGGTCAAGCCGCACGCGGCGCCGATCTTCCACGCGCTGCAATACCTCATGGGTCACCAGAGCCGCGACAAGATGGAGCGGTTTCGCGCGCTCGGCGGGGTGCAGGCCTATCCGTCGCGCACCAAGGACGGCGACCATATCGTCGATTTCTCGACCGGGTCGGTCGGGCTTGGGGTCGGGGTGACGCTGTTCGCCTCGCTGGTACAGGATTATGTGCATCTGCACGGCATGACGCCCGAAGGCAGCGAGCCGGGGCGGATGATCGCGCTCGCCGGCGACGCGGAGCTCGACGAAGGCAACATCTTTGAGGCGCTGCTCGAAGGCTGGAAGCACGATGTGCGCAATCTCTGGTGGGTCATCGACTACAACCGCCAGAGCCTCGACGCGGTCGTCTCCGACCGGCTGTTCGGGCGGATCGACGCGCTGTTCGAGCTGGTCGGTTGGCGGGTCGTGACGCTTAAATACGGCCGCAAGCTCGAGGCGGCGTTCGCCCGGCCGGACGGCGTGCATCTGCGCGAGTGGATCGACGCCTGCCCCAACTCGCTCTACTCGGCGCTGGTCTACAAGGGCGGGGAGGGATGGCGCGAGCATTTGATGCGCGACCTCAACCGCTATCCCGGGATTCGCGCGATCCTCGACGAGCATGACGACGACGCGCTGCATGCGCTGATGACGAATCTCGGCGGGCACGACCTGGAAACCGTGCTCGACGCGTTCCACAGCATCACCGACGACCGGCCGACCTGCTTTATCGCCTATACGATCAAGGGCTATGGGCTGCCGCTCGCCGGTCACAAGGACAACCATGCCGGGCTGATGAACCCGGCGCAGATGGCCTCGTTCCAGATGGCGATGGGGGTGCCGGAAGGCGAGGAGTGGGAGCCGTTCTCCGGGCTCGACCTGCCGGCCGAGAAGCTGAGCGCGTTTTTGCGCTCGGTGCCGCTGGCGGCGAGCGCGACGCGGCGGGTGGACAGCGCGCGGATCGCCGTGCCCGACGACATCCCGCCGCCGCGCGCCAAGCGGCAATCGACGCAGGAGGCGTTCGGCCGCATCCTCGGCGGGATCGCCGCCAGCGACAGCGAGCTGGCGCGGCGCATCGTCACGACCTCACCCGATGTGACCGTGTCGACCAATCTCGGCGCCTGGGTCAACCGCCGCGGCATTTTCGACCGCACCGAGCGGCAGGATGTTTTCCGCGAGGAGAATGTCGTCTCGGCGCAGCGCTGGGTCATGTCGCCGGGCGGGCAGCACATCGAGCTCGGCATCGCCGAGCATAATCTTTTCCTGCAGCTCGCCGCGCTGGGGCTCGCCGGCCCGCTGTTCGGTGGCAGGCTGCTGCCGATCGGCACGCTCTACGACCCGTTTATCAAACGCGGCCTCGACGCGCTCAATTACGCGCTTTACCAGGATGCGCGGTTCATTCTGGTGGCGACGCCATCGGGGATCACGCTGGCGCCGGAAGGCGGGGCGCACCAGTCGGTCATCGAGCCGCTGATCGGGCTGACCCAGCCCGGCCTCTTGGCGTTCGAGCCGGCATTCGCCGACGAGCTCGCGGTGCTGCTGCGCTGGGCGCTGGGCGAGATCCAGGAGGATGACGGCGAATCGGTTTATTTCCGGCTGTCGACGCGCCCCGTCGAACAGCCCGAGCGGCGCATGGACGCGACGCTCGCGGAGGGGATCATCGGCGGTGGGTATTGGCTGCGCGAGCCGGGCCCCGAGTGCGAGTTGGCGATCGCCTATTGCGGCGCGGTGGCGCCCGAAGCGCTGGCGGCGTTCGACCTGCTGCGCGAGGATTTGCCGCAGGCGGGGCTGCTCGCGGTGACCTCGCCCAACCGGCTGCATCGCGATTGGCGGGCCGACGCGACCCAAGGAAAACAAGGGTTTGCGGCGCGCTTGCTGAGCCGGCTGCCGGCTGACGCGGCGATCGTCACGGTGTCCGACAGCCATCCCGCGACCCTGTCGTGGCTGGGCGGCGTCGCGCGTCACAAGGTCGTGCCGCTGGGGGTCGATCATTTTGGGCAGTCGGGTGATCTGCCTGATCTTTATCGCTACTACGGTATCGACCAGGACGCGATTGTCGATGCCGCGGCCCGCGCCTGTCTGCGCGACTCTTTATCCAGCGGAATCGCTTAACTTCTGTAACTTCCCGATGCTAGGATGCAGACGCCTATAGCGGTGCCTTAACAGGTGCCGCCATAGCTGCTCTTTCAGAGCATCAACCCCAAGTTGTTCCAACCTGTTGCAGCCAGCGGTTTTCCCGACACAAAAAGAGATGTTTCGAATATAATGAAATC
>Ga0335075_10014295_pt1 | contig 11933 bp, 12 predicted proteins | sample Lox_Sample_24_FD_206723 | JGI IMG/M metagenome (GOLD analysis project Ga0335075, IMG submission 206723) | Soil microbial communities from Loxahatchee National Wildlife Refuge, Florida, United States - Lox_Sample_2.4 | ecosystem: Environmental > Terrestrial > Soil > Wetlands | place: USA... | reverse complement strand
GTATTAATGAATCTTCCCTCATAGACACCGAAGAAGAGTGTTTGCAACACCTGATGGTCATGCTTTATGGAGGACATTGGCGGTGGTGTTTCTGGCATGGTCAAGGATGGGTCTCGGACATGGCGAGCAAGTGACGGGGAATCCACTTTGGAAGCCGCTATCGAACTGGGAAGAGGTGGAACCGGATATGATAATGGTGCGGATCCCTCAACGGACCCGGTCTTAGACATCCTTCGACCAGACTCTTGCCCTGTTGAGGTTGACCTTCGGGTTTTCTGAGAAAACGGCAGAGATGGCGATTTAGAAGAGAGAGCTGTGATGGAAGTTGCAACAGAAGACACCATGCCCGGCCGTTTCGACTCCTTCCGGGCGCCTGGAAAGAACGAGGTCCCCACACGGTCGCTCTTTGACAACGGCGATCCACCCCAATCGCTTGGAGTGGTGGGGTCTGAGCCACTCTTTACCTCAGGAGGCCCGTCCCATCCAGGGGGAATGGCAGGATCCAAGCACCTCTTCACCTGGGACGGGCCATCAAATCCGCGCGGGATCGCGGGATCTGTGCATCTCTTTTGGGGTACTCTGACTGCTCTAGGACGTCGATCGGAAGGTGAACCCTCAGCAGTCTGTTTTTCTGGCGTCAAAGGAGGAAGGAAGGAAAGCTCTGCCGAACGAGCGGATCTGATGATGGGGGAGTCTCCAGAGTGGGACTGTTGGCCGAGTTTTGTGTTCAGCCTCAACGGTGGGACTGGTGGCCGTGGTGGCTTGGGTGCCGCTGTCGCCAAAAAGCGATTTGCCAAGAAGGAAGCACGGCGTGGTTTGTCTTCGCCTGGACCATTTGAGTCGAAAAACATGTAGCTCGACACCGAAGTCCTTGAGGTACTCGTCGTTTCAGTAGAGCTTATCACTGATCCATTCCGTCTCCGATCTATGAATGGCGCCGTTGCATTCATTCGTTGGTCTGATGATGGCAGAATAGGAAAGATCACATCTTCTTCGAGCATTTCCAAATGACCATTGACGGCGAGGACTCGGTATAACTCTGCAAATAAACCATCCCACTATAGATATCAAAGCAAAAACGGAAGGCGTCATTACCGTCTGTCAGGCCGACTGCTTGATGGGATACACCGACTCACCTTGTCCTCGGGAACCCCACGTGCGATTCCTGATACGTGGATGTAGTCAAACTCGCCATCTGGGAAGGGCAGGGACTTGAGAAAGTTTGCCTGAACCCATCGAATTCGAGGACTGAGTGGCGCGGTGCTAGCGGAATAAGGTTGGGCTGGATTACCGAACCCAGTGTTCGATCGAGCCCTGGGTACTTCTGTTCCTGGGGATTTGGCGCGTGGAACATGTGGGTCATGAGGACCCTGGTCTACCGACTCGTCGAGGAGATGGACAGGGATTTGGTGGCCAATGACGAGGTCGACGCCGACAAAGGTGGTATTTGGCCAACATTGACTGGCTGCTAGTATCCAGTCACCAGACGAGCATCCAAGGTCCAGGCATCTCCGGGGGTGTGTCTTCGGGCTGTCAAGTCGGATTTCGGGTATACTGGTCGGGCTGCCCTCGAAGATCTGTAACCGGAAGGCCAAGTCCAATGCGTCTCTGTATCACACTGGTAAGCATAGCTGAAGTTGGTTGAAAACGGAGGACATACGCATCCAGGACGGCCTTTTCATAGTTGACGGGATAAGGGGCAATGGCTCGTGGAAAGGGGTGGTGCGGCTTGCCATGTTTTCCGACGAGTAAGGCCCTAGAAGTTGCTAGAGGGGGTGTGAAAACCGATTGCTGATGATACGGAGATGTGTTTTGCGTACTAGGGAGAGGGGTGGTCTCGTTCCCAGCCGATGGTACAGAGCCGTTCATAGGACGCATTCTCGCAGCTGAGGCCGCAATAGCGTGCATATGAACAGATAGAGAGAGTTGTTGGAGGAATTGGAGACGAGTTATATGACAATGAGAGGGAGTGAGGAGCGAGGGGGAAAGGGAAGAAGCGAGTGAGAAACTCGACGATCGTCCGCGAATGGAAGAGGAGAGTACTGTCAGGAACGAGATCTTGGATCCCACAAACCAGTGCGGTTGCTAGTTAATATTGACGGAGGCCGAGGAGCGACGAGAACAATAATGGGCAGGCATGTAATCACTCATCACTCTCAGGGTCCCAGGAACTGAATGATGCGGTCTGACCGGAAAACGATTTGACCACCGGTATTAACGGCTATGTTTCTTTCCCCTCCTAGCCTGGGACGAAGGGTCCCGGCCATGGGGACTGGCCGCCGTGAAATACAACCGAATTAAAGTCACTAAGGTGAAAAAAAAGGACAGGACAGAAACGCAAAATCGGACATTTTAATTGGAGACGCAACTCCCGATGTATTAATACACCGGCTTCACTTTGTACATCTTTAGCCCCGTGACACCAACCGGTGTTGCATCATTCACCGCCTTCACCGAATACATCGCATGAACGGGCCCAGACGCTACCCCACTCGAGCTGGCGCCCGACAGACCCGTAGTCACCGTATTTGCACCCGTTTTGCCTCCCGAACCAGCTGCAGTGGAGGCGGCGGTAATAGCAATTGAACTCCTCTCCGCTTTACTCCCAACCGTCCCTACCTTGCCATCGGGAATCAGGAAGAATACCATCTCAACTACTTCCTTGCCATCACCACCTCCAAACCTGACAGAATCCAGGATATAGTACCCTTTACGCTCAAACTGGATCGTCGTCCCTGCCTCTAGCGTGCCACAATTCGAGTCCACCAACACTTCTTTCCGAAATTCCGTAACTGGTGTCAAGAAGTTGAGCCAATCGTCGTCTTCCTCGATCTTCTTCTTCGTCAATAGGTAGTCAAAATCCACCAACTGTGCTTCGATAAGGTTTGGGGTACCGGGCGCGGTGGCGAGCCATGTGATCTTCTTGTCCGTTTTCTTAAAGTCGCCTTCCAAATGAAGTTCCACTTCTATATTTTCCACGATACCAGAGGCAGATGTACTGATTTTACGGACAATGGCATTTCCCCAATCCATCAGGGTGATCTGCAAAGCAAAAAGTTGAATCAAAAGAAACCAACAAATGAGTGACATCACGGACCTCCTCGTCTTTCGCAAACGACTGGGCATCTGCCTGATCAATGATAATCTCCGAGGCATATACCGTATTCTTCGTGCCAACTGCGGGATTCTTCTTGTGTCGAGGCATTTCTTTGGTTTCCACCTTGGCTGGACCGCCTGTTATCGTCACAGTTACTCTTCGCAAAAATAGATCAGAGATCTTCCCAAGAATTGCATGCAGCATCACACCTGTCGTGCTTGTCTACCGCATAGTACCGTGGTGCAATTGGGTCGATGACTTTCTTGTTCGCAGTCCATATCGAATCCCACTCCATGTGCAGGATCGATTGGGACGCCCCGAGGCCAAGAATGTAGCTTCTGAGAGCTTCGGCCGTCATACCCCGCCGTCGAAGTCCCCGGATTGTAGGAAAACGCGGGTCGTCCCATCCCCAAACCATTCCTTCCTCTACAAACTTCCTCAGCTTTCGTTTTGACAACAACGTGTAATTGAAGTTTAATCGACTGAGAGTAGAAACGATCAAATACAGACACTCATCGCAATGTGGCACATACCTAAAATCCCAGATCGCGGATGGCCGTAGACCTAGAGCGTTTTGGAACCAGGCGTATTGTGCGTTCCTGTCACGGTATTCGTTTGCACGGAGTGCGTGGGTAACACCCTCTATTGAATCCAGGATCGGACAGGTGAAGTCATAGGTGGGATAAACTTTCCACTTGTCACTGTCGTCATTTCAGAGCGCAACTCGGTCGCGCTTCTAAATCAGTACTCACCCAGTGCGATGGTGCGGATTGGCGACGTTGCATCTGTAGATGACGGGATCCCTCATGGCTTTATTGACATCGTCGATGCTCATCTTTGCTCTGAGGCACCATCGTTGACCTTCCTCCGTCCCCATTTTCATTTCCTCGAATATAGCCAAGGTTTCCTCCACAGGTTTTTCACGGTTTTTGGACGCTATTCCGTCCATTCTTTGTTGTTTCATCTGGAGAACGTTTAGCGTCTTGGTGTACATAGCAGCAATGTAGACGTAACGTACAACAGCACCCTCTGTATCGTCTGCATAAGCGTTGCCAGACTTGATAAGCTTCACCGCGTATTCCGCGAGAACATCAAAGTAATCAGAACTATGAGAGACCATGTCTCCGACAATCTCCATCATCTTCAGATCTTCCGTAATAGTAGTCTCGAACTCTTCCTGTGTCAAAGGGTTCAGTAGAACTTCAAGCCGTTCTTTGAGATAGGCTAACTTTCTCATTGGCGGGGTTGGTATCATCAAATCGAATGAGCAATTTGCCTTGGTACGTTTTGGCAAAGTATTGGTTAAGCATAGCAGCTTTTGCGTGGCCCACATGCAGATAGCCACTCGGCTCTGGTGGAAATCGAGTGATCACCTTGCCTATTTCTGCATTAGGGAGATCGAGTGTGAAGCCCGTGTTTGCTCCCTTGGCGACTTGAGCCTGATTCGCCGTCAATGGGTATGGAAAATAAATTTGAAGACGAAAAAATCACCTTCTTTTGCTTTGCGGCATTCACCGAGTTTAGAACTTGCTGGGGAATGGACAATTTCTCCAGGTGCGAATAGAATCGAAAAAGATGGGGATGCTGAGCCCTTTTGAAGACTGCGATCACTTGACCACTTCCTGAAACAGAGTCAATATATTGCTCTACTCGTCAGAGATACTCACCTTTGCAAGCTCCCCAAATTGCCAAGTCGAGGGAAGAGACTTTGTGACCGGTCAAATATGTTCGAAATGCTAGGTAATCATCTAGGCTGTCCAGTACTGAAATGAGCTCTGGGAATGCAAGGTTGCCTCGTAGTTGAACTGCAGTCTGAAGGAAGTCGGGCGTCTGTCAATGGATTAGACACGGCGATAATCCACAACGAGGACGACAAGCCTTGGAGTTACTTGCTGCTGGTGCCGCTATATCTGCGAGTATGGTGGCGATTTCGGTTTGATCGATGACCAGTTTACCGTTGTGGTGCAGGGAGATTTCGTGCTCAGCAGCGTCGAGAAACGACATTTCGATGTTTGCGAATGCTGCCTGTGCTGCAAAACCGTATGGTATAGAGCTGGCTTTGAGCGAGACATTCAAGACGGTGGCTTCAGCCATGTCGCGACTCAGGAGAACAGACTTGCTGCCACCGTCAGCGAGTCATAGATAGAAGGACGAACTGATGATCTTTGGACTACATTTATGCTCTTAGCCATGATCATGGCTGCTCTAGAGGAGAGAGGGGCTAGAATACGTAACTGCAAGACTGGCTGGCCATTTGCGTCTCAAATACCCGTGATTTAGCTTCGAGACGGAATTTAGGAACAAGGATAACCTGTATTTCAGGCTCCTTCGACAAGAATCAGAGCACTGTGGAAAAGGGGATACCGGACAAGCAGGGGTGGGCCGTGGGCCGGTCCACCAACTGAACGATATGTGATGAGAGCAGCTGGACCGCTTGGAACACGTGTTCTATCGATTCGAACTTTGGTTCCTTCTTTCAATCCGGGAGCTTAATAGTCTCCACATCATGCCCACGGACGGGTCTACTTCCTCCTGTGGTCGGCTGTCGCACTGGGATACATTCTATTATTTCCGGTGTGATCCCAACCGCCAAATTTCGGCATCCTGATCAAAAAGCATATTGGGTGGATTACGTTCCCAGTCACTTGTGGGCACAAGACGAGGTCGGGCGGATCAAGGCCACCCACTAGCTCTTCATGTATCCCTCAAATTGGTCAAGCCTACTACGAGCCAGCTCTGGTCAAATGCCTCTCTACTCGATCTTGGATGCTTACTACAGCGGCTGACCCCGGCCGTTCATTGGACTCATGATTTTGCTCCTCCGAGCCGTTTGTGGAGGTCATCGAAGAAGTACCAAGAGGGGAACAAAGGACATCCGTAATTAAAATTTTCGATATTTGTCACGTTTATGGTCAGTGGCCCGAAGTGTGTTGCGTGGCTGAATAATGCATTGTAAGCACGCAATTCGACGGATGGGAACATAAAAGCCAGGCAGCCAGAGACTGTCACCCGCCTATCTCATCAATCTCAGTCCCCAACCATGTCTCAATACTCTTTTGGTACTCGTGCAATCCATATCGGATCAGAACCAGCCTCGGAGACGAACGCAGTCATCCCTTCAATTACCCTTTCCACAACGTTTAAACAGGACTCTGTCGGCGTCCACAAGGTCAGTGGGGCCCGTTGCTATCACTTATCTGTTCCACATCCTGACCGAAAACCCCACAGGGCTTCGAATATTCAAGGAGCGATAATCCCAATCGTCGTGCCCTTGAGGCCCAGCTCGCCTCTTTGGAATCTGGCAAACATGCGCTTGCGTTCGCATCTGGCTCAGCAGCGACAACAACAGTCCTCACTGCTGTTGGTGCCAATGCACACGTCATCTCGGTCAATGACGTCTATGGTGGCACTCACCGATACATGACCCGAGTTGCAAAGGAGCTCCAAAACGTAGATGTCACCTGGCTCGACCTCGAGAATGCAACAGAAGAGACCATCCTTGGTTCCATTCGGAGCAACACAAAGGTGGGCCCCGCCGTCCCATTTGGTTTATCCAAGGACATTCACTGACTTCACCCAGCTTCTATGGATCGAGACACCGTCGAATCCCACCCTTCGCGTGATAGACATACCATACATTTCTCGCATTCTATTGTCTCATCCCTCCAAGCCGCTATTGCTGGTGGACAACACGTTCATGTCGCCTTATTTCCAAGCACCCCTCCTCTTGGGTGCAGATGTCGTGCTGCATTCGATCACCAAATACATTAACGGACACTCCGACGTCATAATGGGAGCCCTGATCCTTCCCGAAGTCACGCAGCACTCGAAACCCTTCTTCCCCTACTTCCTAGAGAAACTCCGCTTCCTCCAAAATGCAATGGGCGCAGTACCATCTCCACACGACGCGTGGCTAGCGCAAAGAGGTGCAAAAACCCTCCACTTACGTATGCGCGCCCACGGTCTGGGGGCGTTGAGCGTCGCAAAGGCCCTCGAGCGTGCGAAGGAACGCGGTCTAGTCCGTGACGTGATATACCCAGGTTTACGCTCTCACCCCCGTTTCCATGTCGCTTGGGACTCCAACATCAGCGAACAGGCAAAAGCATGGATACGCAGCCTCAAGGGGAGCGTTGTCCCTGGGCTAGGTCTCGAATCGGAGGGAAGAGGATACGATCCTGAGCTCGATGGGATTCCATTCAGCGGAATGGTCAGCTTCAGAATCAATGGCGGCGAGCAGGAGACCAACGAATTCCTCGCAAACTTGCGCCTCTTCACATTGGCCGAAAGCCTGGGTGGTGTTGAAAGTCTTGTTGAAGTGCCAGGGAAGATGACGCACGGTGCTATCCCCGCTGCCGAGCGCGCACTGCTCGGAATCGGTCCTGATCTCATCCGTCTCTCCGTTGGAATTGAGGACCCTGACGATCTCGTACGCGACATCGAGTATGCTTTGGAGTCAGTTAAACGCCCCATTCACATTATTGTCGATCCTTCAAGTCCTGCATCAGAGGACGAGTCACCTCTTGCAACAGCCCTACATTCCGCTGCCGCCAGTGAGAATGGTGATATCTCGAAACCTTCCCTATAATTATCATATGTATTTTGCTATTGTCTGTGCAATCTCAGTGCCTTTCTTGTTAATCTGCACACCTTTCATGTGAGCGGGCAGCATCTGTTACTATACGCATGTCGAGTACAGTTAATCAGAGTCCTGTATGTGTACAGAATAAGGAAAATAAGACGAAATAATACCGGTTGTTAGTCAAGGCCAAACTAAGACACGGAGGATGCGCGGAGTCTATAAAGTTAAGATAATAACACCATAACATGCACAACCCATTCGGTGGGCCCAATATTCTACGTCATATCACCCATGAACGGTGACCCCGATCTTGTGATCGGTGAGGCTTTTTGCCATAAAGGGAGTGAAGGATGTGCCATCGTGTATAATGACCTTCTTCACCGAGGAGAGCAACGTTGCTACCTCGATGACTCCAGGAATTGAGTGGTTTTCCTGACTCACTGAGGATGCCAGGGCTGATACTTCGTCTCCAATTGCAGAATAGGCTTCGGCTCGACTAGAAGATGCAGCTGAACCCTGGGGTCGAGAGCCGAGAAGCAGTCCAACAGACCTCGTGTTTACGCCCGGAGGAGCGAGTCGCTCGGGGTCAGGCAAGTCCCTCGTTCCGGCAGCGAGAGGCGCAGGTAGGTCGTCGATGGCCATTTCAGGCGTGCGCACGGGAGTTTCTACAATGGCAAGTGACCGAGGTCTGGAGAGTGGGGCGACGATCTTTGCGATGATGTCTTTAGGGGTAGAGAGCCATGAGGTGCGCCTCTGCGTATTGGTGGGAGTAGACCTTCTCGGTTTGGATATTTTGTTGGGAGATTTCGCGTTGGGTGATGAGGAAGAGCTAGGGATGGTAGACTGGGGACCGGGGGATGAAGAGTGATCTCGTAGTGCCTCGGACTTAGCCTTGGACGCCGGTATTTCAACCGATCGTGGAGTTGAGCTAGTAGTTACAGGGGCGCGGGCAACCGGGGGAGCCCCTATCTTGGGCGCAGGTGCATCTGCCACTGAAGGGGCGTTGGCATGATGGAGCCCGAAGATGGCTATCAAAGCATCGACATTGTCGTTTCCCCATACTTCAACGGTCTTGCAACTGTCGAATTGCTGCAGGATAAATGATATCTGGTCCTTTACATCCTTTGCCGGCCTTCTGTGCGACGCCGACGTCAAATCGTGAGTAAGAGGTCCAAAATCATTGGAATGCAAAAATTCGAGATGGGTAACGGCAGCTTCCGTTGTTTGGATGAATTCATGGATTAGTTGCACATTCTTGTCTACCAGAAGGGGTCCCGTTGCCGCTCGTGTATCCTGTGGCAGGATCGATAAGTGGTTGAGAGACGGTAACATGATTGTGGGTGCAGAGGGTCGTGATGACTCGACGAGGAAGAGGGGAATTATTCGATAGAGATCCGGGAGGGAGATGATCAGTCGGTGAAGCGAGGCCGGCATCGATATCGATGGTGCCCCGTTCAGATGGGCTGCAGCAGCTACAGTGACAGGAGACACAGAGGTAGAAGCATCGGTTCCAGCTGCTGATATCGGTGAGGCAGAGGGGAGTCTGATTTCCAAGTCGACCAGGTTACGCGTGACCTTCAAGAATTGGAGAAAGCCTAGGTTGTCCGTGTTGTGTGGTTTTGTTAGGAGCCGGTCAAAATGGGAAGTGTAGATAAGTTTGAGGGATGTGAGGTTCGAGTAGGGGTCGTCAATTCGGGGGGTGGTCGCCCAGTCATAAGACAAATTACAGAGTGTAACCTCTTTCGCACAAGGGATGAGGCTTTTACCGTACGGGGGACTGAAGAGACCGGAAGGGGTTTCATGCCCATGCGGCACATCGCGATAAACGCTATCGCGTGCAATGAAGACAACCTCTTCTGGCTTAGGACATTTTGAGAGCCAGTGCAACTGGGAGTTCCTGCTTTGACCTGCAAGTACTTCGTGCTCGCACAACTCGTCGAAGTCGATCTCCAGACGTGCGATCCGGAAAGTGCGCACGGACTCTGGTGTAACGATTTCCATGGATGGCATACCGGGGGGAACAATAGAGTCACCAGGCGCGGCGTCCTCGGTCTCCGAATCAGGCGTAAGTGAAAGTTCGATGGTGGACGGTGCATCTGAATATCGTCTGGAATGTGAAGGAGTTTCTGCGACCTGTATATACGTGCCAGTAGGGGCCCTTTTTGCATCGTTGCTTACTAGCATATGTAAAAGCTTTTGCAGGGTGTCACTGGAAGGTGGATGCCCATGTTCCATCCACCCCGTGAAGACAAGTGCCATTCCAGGGTTATGGCTCGGGGTCTCCGTTGGGTTATGTCTGGCCTTTTCCATAAACCAGCTCACCATACTCCTACTCTGCAGCCCGACATCGGGCTGACCACCAAGTCGAAACTGGATGGTGCGCCATAAACCAGGAATTTTGTGGGCCGTGGTTCTCCAATATGAACAGACTTGAGACATGCGAACGGCAATGGGAAGTGTCCGGGCACAATGCTGTCTGGTCGAAGGAGATTCGTTTGGGTTTGAGGTATCATCGAGGCTATTTATTCGACCAGGGGGCGAGCGACGGTGGCGCACTAAGGAGTGTTGATCTGGCAGCAAGATGGCCGCCCTCCTGTCGAGTTCTTCCCGGGCCGCTGCAAACTGCATAATCATCATCAAGAGTTCCATCGGAAGCTTTCTAATGGGGTGAAGAAGGCCTGTGTGCAGCGCTCTCAACCGTTTCAGCTGCAATATTCTATCCTGCATGCCACGATACCCTTGGGCTATGGATTCGTGAACCGCTTGCGCCGACAGTAGCTGGTGGCCACTGTTTTCTAAGACCCCCCTCGACGCTTCTCGGTTGACAAAGGCGACACGCGATTCGGTGCTGGCCAACAGCTTGCCAGCCTCGCGAAGCTGGTCTTCCAACGAGTCCAACTCTGCAGTGTAGAGTCCTATGAGTTGTTTGAGAGCAGAAACGTCGCTTGAATACACGTTTAGGTGACCAAATCGTTGAATGGAACTTCGGGTATCGAGTGCTTCTTTGCGGGCTGAGGGTAGGGGGGCTGACAGTATCTGAGGGCTCGAGACAGCACGCCTCGATTCAGCAGGATGTCCATTTGCGAGAACCGTTGGATACGCGGGGGCTCCCGAAAAGAGTTCATCAGTCGTGAACGCTTTGGTGTCACTGTACAGGGACACCGGTACTGGGACGGGGGATCGATTGGTCATGGTGAGCTGGAGACTGTTGTGACAGTAGGCTTGAGGAGACTCTCTTGCTAGGTTGCTTTCACCGGTCCTAATAGGTTGCGCTCCGAAGGGGATAGTCTAACCAGAGGGGGGAGAGGGGGCGACAGGCGGGCGCTCCAAGGAAGTGGAGGATAGAGGGGGGATGGAAGGTAGGAGACGATTAATGGAAGACCGTGTACGTCTCTCGGGAATAAACTGAGAGTTTTGGGACTGATAAAGTGCGGCCGGTTACTCGTGAGACGAATATCGAAATCTTTATCGACGGGCCGGAGGGAAAGTAGATGGAAGCTATAGGGCGGGATGAGCTATTCGACATTCTCTAAAAGATGGATTTCGTTATTACCGTTCAGAGAGCGAGCAGAAGACAAACAAGGATAATGGCAGGGTCCACAACTGAAGGATCCACTGAAAGGTGGCTCACTTGGACCCCACGCTGCCCAGCACAGACTTCCAAAAATGTCAAATAAAATCGTCGTACGTATATTTTCACCAACTTCATTTCTTATAACCCTCTGCCAATCCAAGATGTTGACCCCCTTTTCCCCGTCCCGTCTCCCCCTCTAATTTTCACTAAATTCCCATAAATTCACCCCGGGTTTTCTTTTTGTTCCCTAAATCTGATTCCATCGCCCCATTGCTGGCTTCATTTATCCTTCACTTGTCCCATCGCTGGGACCGCCTCTCCTGCTGGGATCCACCCTACAACGTTCAAACTCGTCGTCTCTTTGATGTAATTACCGGGTTTATTGTATCATCTCGATTCCTGGACCTTCCTCGGCTTCGTGACGTCTCCCCGTCACCTCACGTTGCGATGGTCAGCCTGGAGTCTATAACGCCATTATCCAAGAGGTCGTCGGCTCCCTGAAAGCCGACTTTGACGAGTTTGGAGTTGGAGAAGAGGTGTTGCAAACCCTTCAACAGGTTCGTCTTCCAACCTCCCACCCAACTCACCCCCTCACCGCTTTGTCATTCATATCCATCGCTGACAAACAAAATGGGCAGAAATGGGAATCGCGCGTCATTGCATCCCGTGCGGCGGACTTTTCT
>Ga0335075_10014294_pt1 | contig 11933 bp, 9 predicted proteins | sample Lox_Sample_24_FD_206723 | JGI IMG/M metagenome (GOLD analysis project Ga0335075, IMG submission 206723) | Soil microbial communities from Loxahatchee National Wildlife Refuge, Florida, United States - Lox_Sample_2.4 | ecosystem: Environmental > Terrestrial > Soil > Wetlands | place: USA: Florida... | reverse complement strand
CGCGCGGGCGCAACCTGGTGGTCTTCCGGGATCTCGTCTCGGGGCGCTGGTTCATGCAGGACGCGTCCGCCTGACCGGGAGCAAGCGCGATGCCCACCCCGCCATACGTCGAGCTGCACTGCCACTCCGCCTACTCGTTCCTGGACGGGGCCTCGCTGCCGCACGAGCTTGCGCAGCGGGCGAGCGAGCTGGGGCACACGGCGCTCGCGCTGACCGACCACAACTCCCTGTCGGGCTCGATGGAGCTGGCCCAGGCCGCCTCCGACTGCGGCATCAGGGCGATCCACGGGGCCGAGGTGGACGTGCGGCTGGCCTCAGCGCCGCCCGCGCGGGCGGCCGGCGTGCCAGCGCGCGCACGGGAGAGCGCCGCGCGCGCCGCCGCCAGCACCGTCCACCTCACGCTGCTGGTGCGCGACGAGCGCGGCTGGCGCAACCTCTGTCGCATCCTCACGCACGCCCACGCCCACACCAGGGACGGCTCTAGCCGGCGTGCGCCGGGGCCGCCGTGGGTGGAGCTGGAGACCGTGCTCGAGCACGCCGAGGGGATGGTGTGCCTGACCGGCTGCGCCGAGCGCTCGCTGCTCGGAGACGAGACCGGCCGAGCGCCCAGGCGGCTGCTGGAGGCGTTCGGCAGCGAAGACCTGTACGTGGAGCTGCAGCGTCCCTACGCACGCCACGACCGCGCCCGCAACCGCGCCTTCGCCGCGCTGGCCCGGCGCCTGGGGCTGCGCTGCGTGGCCACCGGCGACGTGCACGCCCACGACCGCGCCAGGGCGGAGCTGCAGGACGCGTTCGTGGCGCTGCGCCACCACACCACGCTGGACGCCTGCGAGCCGCTGCGCCGCGGCAACCACAGCCACGTGCTGAGCACCCCGCAGGCGATGGCGCACCGCTTCGCCGACCATCCCCAGGCGGTGCGCCACACGCTCGAGCTGGCCGAGCGCCTCGCGTTCGACCTCGACAGGGACCTCGGCTACCGCTATCCGGGCGCCGAGGAGCGTGGCGCGGGCGCCCGCCTGGCCGAGCTCTGCCAGGCGCGGCTGCACGAGCGCTATGGGCCGGGCGCGCCGGCGTCCGCGCGCCGCGCCCACGCGGAGGCCGCGGGCAGGCTCGAGCAGGAGCTGCGGGTGATCGATCACCTGCACCTGGCCGGGTTCTTCCTGCTCCACCACGACATGCTCGAGCTGGCGCGCGAGGTGGCGCTCGAGGTGCGCGGGCGCGACTCGCCGCGCGCGCTGCTGGCGCCGGGGCGGGGACGCGGCTCCTCGGTGTCCTCGCTCGTGTGCTACCTCACAGGTCTCTCCCACATCGACCCGGTGGCCAACAAGCTGGCGCTCGGGCGCTTTCTGCACGAGGAGCTGCAGGGCCTGCCCGACATCGACCTCGACTTCCCGCGCGAGGTGCGCGAGCGGCTGATCCCGCGCGTGCACGAGCGCTACGGGCGCGACCGCGCGGCGCTGGTGGCGGCCTTCCCCACCTTCCGCGTACGCGGCGCGGTGCGCGAGCTCGGCAAGGCGCTGGGCCTGCCCGCCGGCGAGATCGAGCGGGTGGCGCGCGGCGCGGAGCCGTGGGGCCCCGACGCCGTGCGCAGCGTCGCCGGACTCGCCCCCGCGGCGGCCGGCTCGCCCCGCTGGCGCTGGCTGGTGAGGCTGGTCGAGCAGGCGCAGGGGCTGCCGCGCCACCTCTCCCAGCACTCCGGCGGCATGGTGATAGCGACCAGGCCGCTGATCGACTGCTGCCCGGTGGTGCCGGCCGCGATGGAGGGCAGGCAGATGGTGCAGTGGGACAAGGACTCCTGCGCGGACGCGGGCTTCCTGAAGATCGACCTGCTCGGCCTGGGCATGCTCTCGGCGGTCGAGCGCTGCGTGGATGAGATCGCGCGCGTGCGCGGGGAGCGCGTCGACCTCTCGCGCATACCGTTCGACGACCGCGACACGTTCCGGGCGATTCGCGCCGCCGACACCGTGGGCGTGTTCCAGATCGAGAGCCGCGCGCAGATGCAGTCGTTGCTGCGCACCCGCCCGCGCAGCCTCGACGACCTCACGATCCAGGTCGCGATCGTGCGCCCCGGGCCGATCCAGGGCGGCGCCGTCAACCCCTACGTCCAGCGCCGCCAGCGCCTGCGCGAAGACCCCGGCTATGAGATCCCCTACGAGCACCCCGCGCTCGAGCCGGTGCTGGCGGACACGCTCGGCACGATCATCTTCCAGGACCAGGTGATGGAAGTGGCCGAAGCGTTCGCCGGCTTCGGCTCGCGCGAGGCCGCGGCGCTGCGCCGCGCGATGAGCCGCAAGCGCTCGCACGAGCTGCTGCGCGCGCAGCGCGAGCGCTTCATCGAGGGCGCAGCCCGCCACGTGGGCGCCGACGAGGCCACCGCGGAGCGCGTGTGGCGCATGATCGAGGGCTTCGCCGGCTTCGGCTTCCCCAAGGCGCACGGGGCGGCCTTCGGCCTGCTCGCCTACCAGTCCACCTGGCTGCGCGTGCACTACGGGCCTGAGTTCCTGTGCGCGCTGCTCAACGAGCAGCCGATGGGCTTCTACGCCCCCGACAGCCTCGTCCACGAGGCCGAAAGCCGCTCGTCCGAGCCGATCGCCGTGCACGGCGTTGACGTCAACGCCTCGCACGTGCGCTGCACCGTCCAGGACGGCGCCGTGCGGCTCGGGCTCGGCTACGTGAAGGGCGCGCCGCAGCGCGAGCTGGCGGCGCTCGTGACCGAGCGCGAGCGCCACGGGCCGTATGTGAGCCTCGGCGACCTCGCCGCCCGCTCCGGCGCCGCGCGCGGCACGCTCGAGCGGCTCGCCTGGGCCGGCGCCTGCGACGGGCTCGTGTCCGCCTCCACGAGCGCCGGCACGGCCGCCCCCGCTGTCAGGGCCGGAGTCGCCGGCGCCGCGACGCCGGCCGCGGCGAGCGCGGCCGGCCGGCGCACGGCGCTGTGGCAGCTGGGCGTGGCAACCCCCGCCGCATCGTGCCCGGAGGGGGAGACGAGCGCCGGCGTGGGCGCCGACGGGGAGGTGGACACGCAGCTTGCGCTGCCGCTGGAGTTGCCGCCGGCCCCGGACCTGCGCCGGCTCGGGCGCTGGCAGCGGCTGCTCGCCGACTACGCCACCAGCGGCGTGACCGTGGGCCAGCACGCGCTGGCGATCCTGCGCGGGCGGCTGACGGCCTGTGCCCCGCGATGGGGTACGCCGATGCTCGCCACCAGCGCCCAGCTCGCGCGCCTGCCCAACGGATCGCAGGTGGCGGTGGCCGGGCTGGTGATCGCCAGGCAGCGGCCGGGCACCGCGGGCGGCACCATGTTCCTGCTGTTCGAGGACGAGTTCGGCACGGCCAACCTGATCGTGCCGAAGGCGGTGTACGAGCGCCACCGGGCGCTCGCGCGGAGCGAGCCGCTGCTGCTCGCCAGGGGCCGTCTGGAGCGCTCGCAGGAGCCGGCCGCGCTGCGCGCGTGGGGCGCGCACGCCCGCCGCCGGCCCGCCGGCGCGGGCGCGGGCGCGGGGGGAGGGGACGAGGACGAGCGGGCGCGTCCCGTGATCAACGTGGTCGTGCGCGAGCTCGACGCGCTCGAGCGCCACCTCGGCGGGGGCTTCGAGGCATGCTCGGGCGAGCAGCCTCCAGCCGCGGTGCGCACGCTTCCCGCCGGCGCCCGCGCCGAGCAGCAGGCCGCGCGCGCGGCGCCGCAGCAGGCCGGCGCCGGCGGCGAGGACACACCGGACGCCGAGATCGGCTCCAGCATGCGGGCGGTGGCGCCGCCGATCCAGAGCTTCGCGATGGGCCGGCGCCGCTAGAGCTAATACTCCGCTGCCTGTACTCGCAGCGCCGAGACTAATCGCCTTCTCCCTTATCTTCGGCCGGCTCCACGCCTATGCCCATTCCTAGATCTGAAGCGGCATGAAATTCGTGCGCCTCCATACAGCGGAGCACCGGATCGCACGTCAGATTCCGTGGCGCCCACAAGGCAGCCGTATTCGTGCTGATACCTGGGATAGCGGGTCCTATGTAAGCGCCTGTCTTTGATAAACACGACATCCGTACACAAAGTCCCAGGGGAGCCCGACCGGTGGGCCATATTGTCGCAACAAGCGACACGATCCTGGTGGTATTGATTAGAAAAGGTCACTCTGCAACTCGCGACAAGGAGGTGTCAAATGACGCTGGTTAGACAAGTAAGGGGGCGTCTCGTCGGGTTCGGCCTAGCGGCGCTCGGGTGTCTTGCAATCGCTCTTGCTCATCCGCATTCGGCATTCGCCGTCATCGAATGCGGGAACAAAGCGCTGCCTGCAGGAGACTGGTTCGCGTGCGGTGAATCTGGTGATCTTGGCTCTATCTACGGCGGGGTCAATGAAGGCCCGGGAAACCACGATCTGTGCGTCGGCCCGATGGTGCCTAAAAATGGGAAATATGAATTCCCGTACGGTTGGGACTGCGGGACCGGCACTGTCGATTGGGAATTCTCGCTGATCGACAGCTATCCGGCGCTCGACAACGATTCCAACGCGGAGTACAACGCATTCGTTCAGGGCTACTGACGGAACAACCCAGCGGCGCGCGCAGCCTTCGTTGCGCGTGCCGCCGGATCCTTTTTCATGTTTGCGTTGAGTCAATGCCGGCATAGTTGCGCCGCCCGGATCGACATGCGATGGTGGCGATTCATCGCATTCCTTTTGGCGATATGCGCCTGCCTGACGATCGTCTTGATGCTCGCGCTCTTCCCGAGTGAGCCCACCCAGCACTCGATGCAGGCAAGCTTCGCGGTCCTCGACACCGCTGCGGCGACTGGCGACAAACTACCACGCGAAGTGATCGCCTCCCTGGGCTTGAGCGCGGTGCCCGAATTTACACTGGTCGAGCTACGGCAGGCGCGGCGCGTGCTGGCTGATCAGCCTGGGTGGTTGGTTCCGGCCCAGGGAGGGGAATTGTGTTTGGTTCGTTTGATTGATCTTGTGGGCGGAAAGCCGCTCGATGGCGCCTTCACGCCCGCGATCACGCACGTCTGCGTGTCGGAGCACGCGGCACAATCTGGACAGCTAGTCGAAGTACAGTCACTCGGCACCTCGATCGCGAAGAGCGGAGTGTGCAGGGTTGTAGGCGTTGTCCCCGATGGTGTCACCGCCGTTCACGTGGGCAGCGACCACGGCACCGCGAGGGTGCCCGTTGATAGAAATGCCTACGAAGTGATTGTCTATAAGCCTACGAAGCTTTGGTTTATTATCAATGGTGCAAACAAGGAACGAAGGACGGTCTTGCTTCCATCGTTCCAACCTAGGAACGCGTCACCGTATTCCAACTCGACCGAAGCTGGCTTCTGAGGCGACCGCGGGACCGTAGGACCCGTTTGGACGCGATTCTTCGAGTCAGCCGGGTACTACAGTGACCCGAGAGGCGAGCGCATCTAGTGACATTTGGCTTGAGCAATGCTCCAGGAACCCCTCAAGGCGCAAAGCCAGTCCGATCTCTAGATGGCGACTGAGCGGGGGATACCCGAGCTCGCGCTCGACAGCCTCAATTCGCCGCTTGACGGTATGACGATGAAGACCGAGTGCGTCCGCGGCTACCTTGTATAGACCGCCAGCGGCGAAGTATGCGCGCAGAGTCTCGCGAGCTGTCTTCCCATGATCTCGCATGCGGTTGAGCGGCCCTAGGTAGGTGTGGACGAAGGCGTGTGACATAGCTACGTCGACAAGAAACGGGGCGAGTAGCGCCACATCTGCATAGCGAAGGAGCGACCGCTGCTCGATAAGAGCAATACGCAGGGCCGCTTGTGCCTGGCGGTGTGCTAGTCGCCAACCCTCGTGGTTGCGCGACGGCTCACTGATTGCGAGGGTAAGCCCACTGCGAGCACCACCGAGTGGAACTCTTGCAATCTCGGTTGGCGGGAGTCGCCGCGAGCCCCCAAGCCACGCCCAGACATGTGTTTTGCTCAGGGGAACTGACAGCAGCGAGCGATCGAGTGCATTCGCGACCGCAGTGACAGCCCGTTCAGCCGTCGCGCCAATGGCGATCATGCAGATATGCCAGGAGCCGTCTAGCTGGTAGTCGAGTTGCGAGGCATCGGCAGTGACCCCAACAAGAAGGCGTCGCACGAGCTCTGTTCGCTCATCTGGACGCAAGGAATGGGGCGCGTTCTCGCGCTCGAACTCGGCCGCCACTGCGGCTACGAGGCGATTAGTTCGCCTTTGGACGGCGACCAAAAGATCTGTCGCGACTTGATGATTGGCAACTTCGCTCAGATCGATCTCGTGCTTGATGATCTCAACGAGCCGCGCCTCGCTAGCGTGATAGCGGCGTAGCAATGTCTCCAGTGGTATGTCGAGCCGAGCGGCCCGTCGGGCTTGGGCAAGCGGTATGGGCGGCAAGTCTTGATTCGTGCCAGGGTTCTCAATGCCACCAACCGCGAAGCTGATCGTTTCTACTACGGCAGCGTATTGGCCAATCTCGTAGACGATGTCCTCCTCGCCGCCTCTTGGATCGACGTCGCGAACGACTGCGTGGATGCGTTCGTCCAGTGCCGGTCTAGACTCGCGTAGATGTTGGAGGATCTGGGCGCGAAGATCGCCCATCGCTTTAGACATCTCCGCCGATATACCGGTGACGACGCTACCTGACGTGCGCATTGACGGGGTGCCCCATTTGCTTGCTCAGAACACAAGGCGCGACCTGATACAGCACAGGCCCGTAAGGCAGCCACGCTCTTTTCATCAAATAACCCGCCTCTCGCCCCCTTCGGTGCGTGCGACGACCGCCGCAATCTTTAGCGACATCTCCGACAACTCAAGAGCGTAGGAGCATTGGTCAGCGGTGTCAAATAGCCAGGATACCTGGAGACATTTGGATCAGACAAGTGCCGTAGCGTCCTTGCGTTTCGTCGAGCTTCGGCATCTCAAGTGCCCGCCCGGACGCGCATACACCGAACGCAAGCGGCCTCGCAAGCTCGCCTGGGGGAGGGCTGGTCCTAGCGCCCTGCCGCGCCCGTGGCCGCGCGCCTCATTCGAGCACGAAGCAGGCGCGCATGCCAAGGCGCCCGGCGCTCGCCAGGTGCGCCTTGATGGAGTTCGACAGCGCGCGAGCGGCGGCTTCCGCGATCGCGTCCTGGTTGCCGGCGGTGGCCGAGGCGATCGCGCGCGCGTCCTGTGCCTGCTGGGAGTAGACGCGCACCAGGCCGGCGATCTGGCTCGCCTGCGCGGGCGGGCGCGGCAGCTCGCCGAGCCTGCGGTCGGCGGCCTGCGAGATCGCCGCGGCCTGCCGCACGATCGACACGAACTCCTTGGTGGCCTGCGCTTCCGGCAGCTTCCTCAGCGCCTGCTCGCGGCTCTTCAAACGCTGCTGCTGCGTGCTCGCCCGGCGGCAGATCGAGCTCGCTTGCGCCGCGAACTGCGCGCGCGTGGTGGGCGGGCTGGCGCGCTCGCCGGCCGACGCGCCGGTCGTATGCGCGCTTGAAGCGCCGCCGCCACAGCCGGCCAGCGCGACCGCCATCGCGGCCAGCGCAAGCGCCACCGCCAGGCCGGCGAGGCCGGGCGGTGGCGTCGAGCGATCCCTCATCCGGAGCATCCTAGGGCGGGAGACCGGGCCGCTGTGGCTAGGCTGGGCGGATCGCGCGCATCGCCGACAGCCCATCGTCATCGAAGCTGGAGCTCGACGTCTTCCCCTTGTGTCTGGGCGGCAACGTGTTCGGATGGACGATCGACGAGCGCCGCTCGTTCGAGGTGCTGGACGCCTACGCGGCCGCCGGCGGCAACTTCATCGACACCGCGGACTCCTACGGACGCCGGGGGGCCGGCGGCGCGGGCGAGTCCGAGCGCATCATCGGCCGCTGGATCGCCGCGCGCGGCAACCGCGAGCAGCTCGTGATCGCCACCAAGGTGGGCATGTCTCCCGAGCTGCCGGGCCTCTCGCGCGAGACCATCCGGCGTGGGATCGAGGGCTCGCTGCAGCGGCTCGGCATCGAGCGCGTGGATCTCTACTACGCCCACCGCGACGACCCCCACACGCCGTTGGAGGAGACGCTGGGCGCCTTCGGCGAGCTGGTCCACGAGGGCAAGATCGCGCACGCCGCCGCCTCCAACTACAGCGCCGAGCGCCTGCAGCAGGCGGCCGACGCGGCCGCGGCGGGCGCCGGCGCGTCCTACGTGGCGCTGCAGCCGCACTACAACCTGATGGAGCGCGGCGCCTACGAGGGCGAGCTGCAGGGCGCCTGCGAGCGCCTCGGCCTGGCCTGCATCCCCTACTTCGCGCTCGCGCGAGGGTTCCTCAGCGGCAAGTACCGGCGCGACGGCCACGAGATCGACAGCCCGCGCGCCACGGGCGTGCGCGAGGCCTACTTCAACGAGCGCGGCTTCGCCGTGCTCGACGCGCTCGACGAGATCGCTGCGGCGCACCGCACCAGCGTGGCCGCCGTCGCGCTGGCCTGGCTGCTGGCCCAGCCCACCGTGCTGGCGCCGATCGCCAGCGCCACCTCCACGCAGCAGCTCGCCGAGCTGCTGGCCTGCGCCGAGCTCGAGCTGAGCGCGGCCGAGCTGGAGCGGCTGGACGCGGCCAGCGCCGCCGGGTGACCGCCGGGCCTATCGCTCGAGGAACCGCAGCCGCTGCCCGTCGGGGTCTCGCAGCGTGACGGCGCCGTCGGTTGCACGCCGGAGCTCGTGCTCAGGTGCGCCCGCTGCGGGCTCCAGCCTGCGAGTCAGCGCCTCGAGCTGATCGGTGTCCGACAGCTCGAAGAGCACTTCGCGCAGCCCCGGCGCCCCGTCCGGCGCCGGCCCCGCGCCGCGGCTCTCCCACGAGTTGAGACCCACATGGTGGTGGTAGCCGCCGGCCGCCAGGAACGCGGCGGAGGGCAGCGCCGCGGTCTGCTCGAAGCCGAGCGCGTCACGATAGAACGCGGCGGTGCGCGTCACATCCGAGACCTTCAGGTGCACGTGGCCCACGCCGGTGCCCGGCGCGACAGCCGCCGCCGGCTCGCCACGAGGGGACTGCGCCAGCAGGTCATCGAGATCCAGCGGCTCGCTTACCATCGCCACGCCGCGACCGTCCGCGCCGTGCTGCCAGCGCTCGCGCGGACGGTCAGCGTAGATCTCGATGCCGAGACCGTCCGGATCCGCCAGATACAGCGCCTCCGACACGCCGTGGTCGGAGGCGCCCTGGAATGGCCAGCGCGCGCCCGCCACGCGACGCACCGTGTCTGCCAGCGCCGCGCGCGAAGGATGAAGCCAGGCCACGTGATAAAGGCCGCTGGCGTGCGCCGGCGCCGGCGCGGACGCCTGGAGTCGCCTCAGCTCCAACGAGGGCTCGCTGCCCGGCACGCCAAGCAGCGCCATGTCCGGCTCGCGCACGAGCGGCGCCAGCCCGAGCACGCGCTCGTAGAAGTCGGCGCTGCGCTCCAAGTCCGACACCGCCAGCGCCACCGAGCGAATGCGCAGGGAGGGGTCGATCGCGTCGCGTCCATCACCGCTCCACAGTCTCACAGTCTCACAGTTTCACAGTCTCACAGTCCGCGGCACATGGGGGGTTGGCTCAGCGCGGCTCCACCACCAGCGTCTGAAACGCGCGCCCCACCGGGCCGCGCCGGTCGTGCAGCACGCTTTCGGCCAGGCCGGTGCCGCCGGGGTGCAGCAGCGTGCGCGCGTCGAGGCCGATCCACTCCCCCTGCGGCTGGCGCTGCAGGTGGATCGAGAGGTCGGCGTTGATGAACAGGAAGCGCTCGAAGGGGAGCGCCGCGCCCACGCCGTTGCCGAAGTCCGCGCTGGCCGCGAGGCGCGCCAGCGGGCTCGTGTGGGCACCGGCGAGCAGCGGCCGGCACAGGCGCATCCACACTTGCGCCGGCCCCGGCGTCCACGGGTCCGCGAGCCAGCGCATCTGCATCGAGCTGGTCGCGAAGCTCGGCTCTGCGGAGCCGTTGAGCGAGAACTCCACCGGCCTGCCGGCGGACGGCTCGGCCATCGGCCGCTCCTCGCCGGCGTCCGCCGCCGGCACGCCGGCGGCGATCTCGCGCACCCGCAGCGCGCTTGCGCGGCACACCACCTCCTCGCCGGCGCTCAGCTCCGCGGCCAGCTCCTGCACGCGTCGGCCGGGGCGCACGATCCGCGTCGACAGCGCCAGCGGCGCGAGCGGCACCGGGCGCAGGTACTCGAAGCCGAGGCGTGCGATCTGCAGCTCCGCCCCGGGCTGCAGGCGCTCGAAGGCGGCGGTGATCAGCGCGGCCGGCGCGCCGCCGTGCAGCGCGTGCGGGTCCCACGGGCCGCGCGCGTGCGCGCTGGGCGTGAAGCGGCCGTCCGCTGCGGGCGCGAACACCGCCTGCGCGGTCTCGCCCCCGACCGCCGCCCCCGGCTCCGACACGTTCAGCGTCGCCCGCTCGCCGGCCGGCTCACGCGCGCCTGGCCTCCCAGGAGAAGCCGCGCACCGCCAGGTACAGCCCGAAGACGCCCCACAGCGCGATCACCGCCAGCTCGTCGAGGTGCGAGCCGAGCCCGCCGCCGGCCACCATCGCCCCCGACAGCCCGTCGATCAGCGGCTTCAGCGGCAGCGCTTCGGCGATCGTGCGTACGAAGCCGGGGGCGCTGTGCGAGTCGAACACGTAGAACGACACCGCCACCACCGGCAGGAACACCGCGTTGACGTAGGCGGCGGTGGACTCGAAGTTGGGGATCGCGTGCGCGAACGCCACACCGAGCGCGGCGAAGCACACCACGCCCACCAGCACGAACACGATCAGCGCGCCCCAGTGCAGCGGCCAGCCGATGCCGAAGAACACGCGGCCGGCGAGCACGATGATCGCGATCTGCAGCGCGGTGTTGGTGACGGCGTTGGCGGCCACGCCGCCGAAGTAGGACAGCGTGGGCAGCGGCGTGCCGCGGATGCGCTTGAGCACGCCGCGCTCGCGCAGGAACACGATGTTGTAGGCCAGCGCGGTGAAGGTGGTGGACATCACGCTCATGCCGGCGATCATCGGGATCAGGCGGTTGAGCTGGTGCTGGTTGCCGCTGAGCGCGGCGCCGGCGCCGGTCAGGAACAGCAGCGGCAGCACGAAGTTGAAGAAGGCGGCGCTGGGGTTGCGCCAGAACATGCGCCGCTCCAGGCGGTACTGGCGCCAGCCGAGCCCAAGCGGGTGGCGCAGCCGGCCGGAGGACGGCGAGCCGGGCCCCGCGACCGTTCCGATCGTTCGTTCAGACATTGGCGGTGAGCTCCAGGTACACGTCCTCGAGGGTGGGCCGGCCCACCGACAGCTCCTCCAGGCGCTCGCCGCGCTCGAGCGCGTCGCCGGCGAGCTCGTGCAGCAGCGCGGTGGGGTCGTCGGTGTGGCGCTCCACCAGCTCGCCGCGCTCGTCGCGGTAGGCGACGCGGTAGCGTGCGGCGCCCCCGGGAGGGTGGGTCATCAACTCGCGCGGCGCGCCGATCGCCAGCACGCGCCCGTCCTTGACGATCGCCACGCGGTCGGCCAGCTTCTGCGCCTCCTCGAGGTAGTGGGTGGTGAGCAGGATCGTCTTGCCGAGGTCGCGCAGCGAGCGGATCGTGTCCCAGGCCGCGCGGCGCGCCTCCGGGTCGAAGCCGGTGGTGGGCTCGTCCAGGAAGATCAGCTCGGGGTCGCCCACCAGCGCCAGCGCGAAGTCCAGCCGCCTGAGCTGCCCGCCGGAGAGCAGGCGCGAGCGCACGTCGGCCTTCTCGGTGAGCCCGGCCAGGTCCAGCACCTCGTCCACCCGGCGCGGGTGGGGGTAGAAGCCGGCCCAGTGGCGCAGCGCCTCGCGCGGCGTGACGTGGCTGTAGATGCCGCCGGACTGCAGCACGATGCCGATGCGCCGGCGCAGCCGCAGCGAGCGCCGCGCGGGGTCCTCTCCGAGCACCGACACCTCGCCGCCGCTGCGCGCGCGGTCGCCCTCGAGGATCTCCACCGTGGTGGTCTTGCCGGCGCCGGTGGGCCCCAGCAGCGCGAACACCTCCCCGCGGCGCAC
>Ga0335075_10014293_pt1 | contig 11933 bp, 16 predicted proteins | sample Lox_Sample_24_FD_206723 | JGI IMG/M metagenome (GOLD analysis project Ga0335075, IMG submission 206723) | Soil microbial communities from Loxahatchee National Wildlife Refuge, Florida, United States - Lox_Sample_2.4 | ecosystem: Environmental > Terrestrial > Soil > Wetlands | place: USA... | reverse complement strand
AGTTGAACCCAGCATTTTTTGCAATGAACGACGAGATCTATGGTCTGGCTTTTAAGAAGCTGGACGATGAGGTCAGGGGTCTTGCGGGAAGCAAATTCACGAGCAGCGCATGGACACGCGACTTCACGATCGCCCTGCAAGGACGACCATATCTTGCGATTCGCGAAATCGAGGATCCGGCCCGGAGCATCATTTACGATCGTTGTGAGGCGTGCAATCGCTCCGGCCATCCTGCGACGTTTGAACTTCAATTTCAAGGCAAACCGTACATGCAAGACACATTAGAAGACGTCGAGAACGATGAGGAGGATGAAGACGAAGACGGCGACGATGAGCGTTCAGAGTATGACAGCAAAGGTCGAAAGGTTCCCCCTGAGCACACAATCTACCACGTCGGGCAATTTTGCATGCGAAATGCTCATACAGCTCATGCGCTTGACCATTGGCGGTACCATCTGAACGATTTCATCGTCGACTACCTAAGAAATGAGGGTACCTTGGATCCAGAGAAAATTGTCGAGAGGGACAGTTGGAAGACGAAGAAGCGCAGGAAGTTTGCGGAGAAGCTGGTAGACGAGATGGAGGCGTCAGGGGAGATCAAAAGACTGTATCGTGATTTCAGACAGGAGATTGATGATGCCAGAGAGGCGAAGAGTGCTTACAGTAGGGGACGGAATGTGGAGGACTTCACGTTTGCATGATTGGAATAACAATCCGAGAAGACCGTATGAACCGTTCCCTCTGCTCCTTGAATGTGCTACTATTTACAAAGTGTTCGAGCTCCACGATTGATTCTCCATGCCCAGTCTTCGTTTTATTTGAGCACGCCCGTGGTTTAGTGATAAGTTGTCTATTTTGGCCTAGTGCTAGCGCCTTCTTAGAAATCAAATGAGGTGCCTTTTTCAGCCCACACATCATAACGGCCATCTGTCCATTGTGAATTTGTACATATCATAATTTTCATATCTCAAAATGGGCTTGCTACGAAACATCTTTCTTGCCTCTTTGGCTATCCTGGGTTCGAATGCTGTTTCTGCTGTGATAGACCTCATCCCTAGCAACTTTGACGATGTTGTCTTCAAGTCGGGCAAGCCGTCACTTGTCGAGTTCTTTGCGCCGTGGTGCGGACGTAAGTACCTTTTGGCAACTTCTATGATCGTTGTGAAAACTTTGAAATCCACTACTATTCATCTTGAGCTCCTTTTGCCGCGACTTGCTTCAGTGCGCTAATCTTGCCGACAACAGATTGCAAGAACCTCGCTCCTATCTACGAAGAGCTCGCCCAGAACTTCCAGCATGCCGAAAGCAAGCTCAATATTGCCAAGCTCGATGCCGACGAGCACAAGGAGCTCAGTCGCAAGTATGGTGTGCAGGGCTTCCCAACTCTGAAATGGTTCGACGGCAAAAGCAAAAATCCTCAAGAGTACAAACTGGGCCGAGACCTAGACAGCCTCTCAAACTTCATCACTGAGCAGACTGGTATCAAGCCCAAGTCCAACAAGGCTCCGAGCCACGTCCGCATGCTCAAAGACTCTACATTCCATGACACCATCGGCGGCGAGGCACATGTCCTCGTTGCGTTCACGGCGCCGTGGTGTGGACGTAAGGACCAATCTCCTTGTCCCTAGCTTGTTGTTTGAGAAGTGTGGATCTTGAGTGGAGTCGGGCGTGCCATGGGAATAGGACGGAATGACTCTTCGAGCAACAAACCAATCTCACACCAGCCGTTCCCGACCATGACTTCCCACTTGGGACAATACGAGACTCAAATAACGGCCACCACCAATTCCACGACATCGACGCAATGGCCTGGCAGCCTCCCACACTTGCTCAAAGAAGCTCAAGATTCCCATGGCGATCAGACTCCACTCAAAATCCATTTCTCGAACAAGGACATCCACACCGTATCAGAACAACATACTAACTCCTTCTCGCAGACTGCAAAAACCTCGCTCCAACCTGGGAAACCCTAGCCCTCGACTTCGTCTCCGAGCCCACCGTCATAATCGCCAAGGTCGACGCTGAATCCCCAGACTCGAAAAAGGTCGCAGACGAGCAGGGCGTCAAGTCCTACCCGACAATCAAGTACTTCGCCGCCGGCAGCAAGGAAGCTGTTATGTATGAAGGCGCGCGCAGCGAACAGGCTTTCCTCGATTTCTTAAACGAGAAGGCCGGCACGCAGCGTGCGGTCGGAGGGAAGTTGTCGGCTGCCGCAGGCACGATTTCGAGCCTTGATTTGCTGATTCAGCAGATTGCTGATTCGGGTAAGGATATTGTCGCGGCGGCGGATGAGGTGGTCAAGGCAGCAGCGAAGGAGACGGGGAACAAGTTTGCTAAGTACTATGCCAAGGTTGCGGGTAAGATTAAGGATAATGCCGGCTATGTGGACAAAGAGTTGAAGCGCTTGGGGGGCATGCTCAAGAAAGGTGGTTTGGCGCCAGAGAAGGTGGATGACTTGACGGCCAGGAGCAATATTTTGAGGAAGTTCAAGGTTGCGGCGCCTGTGGACGAGAAGAGTGAGCTATAAATGCATAAAGGAGCCGAAGTCTTCAAGTAGGCATGCTTGTATTATATAGTATGTAGGTGGGAGTGGGCAAGTGTTCCATGGTATTCTTCATAATTGGGCGTTTGGAGCGGCGGGATTGAGATGTCTTAGCATTTGACATGGAAATTGCTCAGACCTTGATGGGTATTTAAGCAATAAGGTGCTAGCCCCGCCAACAATGTCCATCATTCCCCTTCCGTGCTCTCGAGTTCCTCATAGCCGTCCTTTAGCCCTTCTACTCTTCCCAGGCCTCTGTTTCACACCCTTCCCACCACCGGTCTTACCTTTCATCCTCGCAACAGAGAACCCTCTCATATCCGAGCTACTCATCGCATCGCCACTCTTCGCATGCCTCTTCTTCCCGCCAAATCCATATCGCGCGTTTTTAGCTTGCCGCTTGGCATTCGGTTTATTCTGCCTCGAATCCGACGGCGCGCCATCCGGTCTTCTTCGCTTCGACTTCTGCGAGTCGTCCGCATCTTCAAGCTCAACATCAAACATATCAGGCTCGTTCTCATTTGTCAACGGAGCGTTTGATCGTTCTGCATCTCGTCAGCATTCAATCAACAATTTTCACCGTAAACCAACAAAAAGGATATGGGGCAAAACATACTCCTCTTCAAACTCTGAATCTTCTCCAGCGTCTCCCTCTTCGCTCGCTCCCTCTCCTGCCTCTTCTCAACCTGCACCTGTTTCCCAAACTTCTTCAGATCGCGCTGCTTGCGCGCCTCGGCCGCGGCCTTCTTGCTTGCCGCCACGTCGACCAGTTTCTGCCGCACCCGCCCCATGTGCTCGTCCGACTTTACCATCTCGGCGAAATAATCTGCGGGCCGTGAGAAGGGGATGCCTTCAGCTTTGAGGAGTCGTCGTGCCTCTTGCACGGCGGAGAGGGATTGCTTGTAGAATGCGAGTTCGCGGTTGAGGTCGTCGTTGATGTCGCGGATGAAGGTGGGGTCGGAGGAGGTGACGGATTGGTGGGCGGAGAAGGGGAGGTTGGAGAGCGGGAGGGCGATGCGTTTGTGGGCGGAGAGAAGGGCGGTTGTGTTGTTGATGGTGAGGCGCTGGTGCGGGACAATGTCGCCTTTTTCTTCGGATGCGATGGAGGCAATGTCGGAGAGGGGGATGTCTTCTTCGTCCTCGGCGGGAGAGGTTTCATTTGCGATTTCGCTTGGTGCTCCTTTCGTACCATTTGGGGCCTTTGCGTTGTTGGTGGTCTTCTGCTCTTCGTCTTCATCTTCGTCTGAGCTTTCGCTCTCGTCCAGCCTTGAGATATCGATCTGCAACTTATTAGTTTTGAAATTAGGACTTAAGCCTAGAGTAGATTCCTGGTACCTCTACACCCTCATCTTGCTCATCTCCATCGTCTTCTTCCTCCGTATCCCATAGATTCTCCTCATCCACTTCAGCTCCGTTTTGTGCCGGCTTCTCTTCGCCTTCGAACACAGGGTCCTCGTTTTCTTCCAATGAAGTCAATGCCCCACTCATCGTATAGTCTTCCTCCCTCAGTTCACTAATTCTGCCAGCTCGGTTCTGCTTCTTCCTCTTCTTTTCCGCCGCCTTCTGTAATTTCTTCTGGCGCTCCAATTTGTGATCAACGCCTTTGTAGCGATCTAGCGTGGCTTTGAGTTTTTTGTCTCTCGCCATGATTGAAACGAGGAAGAATTGAGATTCGGGTGCTCTGTAGAAAACCTCCACGTTTATTTCTGCTCCACAGCGGCAGAAATTCTCGAAATCTTGGCATCAGATACGAGAATCCAAGCATACCAGCCACCCAACATCGAGATTTGTGGCTTGTCCACACATAAACAAGCGCAAGCGCGTTGATACTTCAATACCCTTGTTAATCGTGAAGCCAATGCAGAATATACAATTCTCGTGTCCCGTACCAATCGGTTGCCACTAAGGGCCTCGCCAATTCTTTGCTCCAAGACACATTCCCAGTTCCAGATTCAGTACCTCCGATTTTCAAATGTCATCCTCAGACAAGCGTCCCTCGACCGCTTCCTCCCGAATAAAGATCGATGATGCTCTGGTGATACTCTCCATTTTCAACGTGAATGACTCCAATTCCTCTAACATTGCCGACTTAGCCGTCTCCACCGCCAGACCAGGCTACTGCGGAATTGAGTCAGGTCATCGATGAGCTGCTGAATCAGTTGAGTACCAAGTTCTCCTCGATCAGCGAGGAATTACTTTCGAAGAGTGAGTTGGTTGTCTTCTTGGTGTTATTAAGGAACTGAATGTTTGCGTGTTGTTCTGGTAGATGGCTAATATGCGGGTAGTGGATAATATGTCGAAGCGTCTCGACAATCTTGAGGCGGCGATTCAGGCAGGGAAGAGCGGGGAGGGGAAGTGAATATCGAACATCTGTTGTGAGTTCACTATTGCAGGCGTTCATGTGTTGTTACGGTTGTCAGTCAGTTAAGGAAATCGCATTTCGCATTGGCTCGGCGTGGGTGGGTGAATTTGGTGGATGGACGCAGAGGTATGGAGTCCAAATCTCTGCCGTTGATGTACAGCTTAAGTAGCCAGTCTACTTTCAATGGATTAGGGAATAATGGTAACAACTCAAGATAGAAGTGTGGATTGTGCAACCATCGACCGACCACAAATTGTCAAAGTTGCAACGAGAGACGGATTATATGTAAGGAGCGCCGCTCTGCTCAAAGCCGCACAGTGTATCCAAAGGAAAAGCCGTGATAATTACAATGTCTCAAAAGCCTTCGGAAAGATGGCTTACTGTCAGGTTTCTCACTTTAATGGTAGCGGGAGGCAAGCTCATCGGCAATCTGCCTCATGTTCGTAATACGCATAGCCTTTTCTCTACCTGTGTATACACCAGATCTAGACAAGCCCATCAATCCTAAAAAGGTACGTCATATGAGGTCTTTGCCTCTTCTTGCTACCGAGACGTCTAGAAATCGTCACGAGCAATCGGCAAAGGGTATCATGCTATTAAAACAAAAGCCGAAAACAGCACTCTCATTGCTGAGGAGCGTCAAGAATCAAGCAACTCAATTGCAACCAAACCGGCTTTAAGAGAAACACTCGTGGGTGCCAAATCATTTTCATCCGAATCGGTTCGCTTTACAATTATGTTGCAGGTTCTGAGAGGGGTTACCACAATCCGATGAAACAGATTGGTGCCAACAATAATCCATCGAGGGGAGAACGCGTTACTGAGATGTGGGCGTATGTCCAGGTTGATCGTTTCTGGGACAGCCACCGTCGATAAGAATTTGTCAAAGCTAAGGGTGATGTGATTGAGAGCTCTTTTCGGGCTTTGCCGGTACTTGCCATCCTTTCAGCTTACCAGGCTCCGTTGTGCTCGGTGACAAGGGGTTCGGTCGAGGGGAAGATACTGATGAGGAATCCATCGAATGCGTCACCTCGGTTGTCGAAGGTGTGACATCACTTGCCTCATTCGAGTTTGAGGTCTCGGATGCGCGAAGCAGTTCATCAACATCCTGATCCCAGTCCTGCAGGTCTGGAGCTGCTGGAACCATCGAGGACTCACACATGACCGAGCGAGCCAAGTATTGGCGGATGCCCTCGCATTCGCAGGACATGTGCTGGAGACACTTATCTTTGAGATCAAGCATGTCGTTCTTCAGCGTCGCGACGGTGACATGAAGGACCTTGTTCAGTGCGGCTAGGTCGCGTGCCCTCTCTTCCAACTCGGCGATAAGCTCCTTCTTCTTTTGCCTGCATTTGCTCGCAGCAACACGATTGCGGGCGAGGAGCTCCTCACGATGTTGGTCCTTTTTGTTCTCGCCACGAGCATCCGCAACTTCGGTTGCTTGCTCGGACTTCGCCTTTTGTTTCCTCTTCTTTATAACGCCTGTGTCACCCCAAGGATCCGTCGCCGGTCTTTTTCTGAACGATTTCGTGTCTGAGTTTCTCAGAGACTTCTCTCCGTCGAGTTCATTGGGAAATAAGTGGCTCGATGGCGTGATATTCGGTGAGAGACGGTGCAATGGAACACTGTTCGGACTCTGGAAATTGTCTGGGCTCTTCGGCTGGGCAGGCAAGCTGTTTGCGCTCAACTGCGTGAGCCATGGCTCCACGGTGGACAGATTTGGTGCCGGCTGTGGCCTACTGATTGTTGGTTGGACAAAGTAATCATTCAAAGCCCCAGTCACGTTCGAAAATATCAACCAAGGCGGGTCTTGGCTGAAGAAGAGGTTATCTCGTATACCCGAGTGGGTGGGTTCATCGGAGAACACATAGTCGAAGTCCTCATCTCGGTACTGATTATCTTCGTTGTGCATTTTGAGGGCCTAATGACTCGCAAATGTGGTGGCAGGCGCCGATCGCGAGCGAACACTCCGGATTGCTCTATATCCATGTCTAGTTAGTCTTAGTAGAAAACGTGAAAGGTAGGAACAAGCCACAATTCCGTATGAAATTGCAGGCCATGGCCGGTTCCATGTCTGTCATGACATCCGCCACTCTCACCCAATCGCAATATGGAGGTTCAAGAACCTGGGGGATTTACCTAATCTGCGCGATAGTATCCTGAAAGAGTGTTCAGCAGTCGTGGTGGTTCTCAGTGAGATACACGGCGAGGCTAATTTTATGTTTAGAAAGGAATGGATATTGAAGGTTGGATGTGGCAAAGTTGTGGTGGGAGATCCATTTACATGCTGGGCGGGGGATTAGCCAAGAAGAGGATACATAAGGCGGTCTGCCTTGACGGTTGGCTAGTCCACTTTAATGGGCTTGAATGGGAATGTAGCCCGCAATTTGCCCAGGAGCATCAGGCCAGTTCGTCGATGATTTTCTCTATTTCCGCGTGTGACATGACGAGCAGAGACTTTGTGTGCCCGGCAATAGCTTCACACCTTGGCAGGCAGGAGATGCACAGGCTGAGGTACTCATTAGCAGCCACACCAGGGCGATCATAAGTGGAAATTTTGTTGAGCGGTCCGTGGTAAATTCGCACCAACGCTTCCCGTCATGCAATTCTCACATTTCGATGTTTTCCTCGGTGTCTCCGAAAGAAGCTTAACCCGGGTTGTTAGCGACCTAAGCCCTGTCTGTTTTCGTTAAAGCGCAGATCCATGATCTCCAGTTCGTAGCTTCTACAACTTTACCTAAGGGAACGTTGGGTTGCTTCTTAGGTGGATGCTATGTCTAGCTTCATCCAATCGTTCCACGAGTGAGGTAGGTTAAGAAACGCGCTTGTGAGTCAAATTACCGCCATCATCGTTAACTGGGATTACTGCAAATCGTCATGAGCGCTTGGTGGATATTATCGTTTTGGCTGTAACAATTGACACCTTTTAATAAATCCGTTTTGTAGATTTCGGGTGAGAGAGACGCCTTTGTTTGGAAATAGTTTGACTTTGCTGCCACCACACCAAGAACTGAAAACTATCGGTCAATATTTGATAACGTAGTACACGAGAGGACCGTGAACGGATTGGTAACGTCCTACATTTTTACATATTTTGAGTCAAGGGTTGATTATTGGCGCGGCTCTGACTCAATTTTTCAAGTTGTACCGTACAAGTAGTACTTTCTTATATTCCTTCTCAATTGCTTCCTTGAAAATGCAAGTTTATCCTCGCCGATGTGTCCTGCAGGACAATTGGTGAAAGAAACTCGCAATAGCTAACCTCATAAAATCAGTCAAAACATTTTCTTCTACAAACTTCCCGACATTGTCGCCCTAAACTAAAGTTACATTTGAATTCGTTGTAATTAATCTTTTTGCGGATATCTTATCCCGAAAGGGCAGCGGATGGAAGCTGGCAGGGTTCCCAGCATCCTCGGCATGTGAAAGACGACTTTGTCTGCGATACATATCACCATCAACCATCCCAAACCTCCACGCCACCGCCAAACCCAAATCCCGCCATGTCCACCAACTCGCTCTCCTCACTCAACGAAAAGCCCTTCGTCAGCACCTCCTTCCCCTCCACTCTCCCCACCCCCTTCGAGTCTCGCTCTCCCACATCAAGCGCGCCCTCCTCCTCTGCACGCCTCCGAAAGCTCTACCTTCTCCTCTTCCGCACCGACCGTACCCTCACCCGCCTCGCAGCCATCCTCTCCACGCCCGCAGGCCAAGACACCCTCCTCGCCACCCTCGGCTACACCCTGCAATTCCTCCACGCAAGCTTAGACAACGTGCTAGCAACCCACCTCCACCTCCTCGCCCAGCGCATCCTAAAAAATGCCGCCTCCAGCCTCCTCCCAGGCGAGACGGTCATCGCGTCCCTACCAGCGCCCATGACGGCGACGATCCTCGCCCGTCTGAGCGCAAGCAGCAAGGCCTTATCCGACCTCGTTGCAGACTATCGCATTTTCGTGAGGCTCTGGGGCCTGCTGGGGGTATACCAGTGGGGGCGGAGCGTGGTGGTGGATCCGCCCAAGGACAGGACGTTGGTGCGGATCGCGCTGGCTCAGGTCGGGGTCAATATTCTGTATCAGGTCTTGGAGAATGTGGCGTATTTGGGGCAGCATGGCATCATTAGGAGGTCGGAGCGGCAGCAGGCTAGGGACTGGGTGTGGAGTAGCAGGTTTTGGGCCGCGCATGTCTTGTTGGAGTTTGTCAGGTTGTGGAGGGTGAGGGTTTTGTGGGATAGAAGGGATGCTGAGGGCGAGGCTAAGGAGGAGGGTGAGGAGAAGGAGAAGGAAGCAAAGGTTAAGAGGAAGGAGGAAGTTAGTGCTTGGTGGAGGGAGTTTTTGATCAATGCTTGTTATGCGCCGATGACGATCCATTGGAGTGTGGAAAGCGGGACTTTGAGCGATGAGTGGGTGGGAATTTTGGGTGCCATTGCGGGTGCCATTGGGCTGAGGGAGATGTGGAAGAAAAGTGCTTGAAAAGCATGCGCCGGAAATCGCGGGCACGGTATCAGCAATTTGGTCTTCGATTCGGATATAAGAATTCGGACGTTTCTGGGAACTTGGCAAGCTGAGAGCATCCATATTTCCTGGAGGTTTGACCGTCACAACTCTGGGTGCCAGGAAATTTGAGGTCACTCTTCCCTATAAAACCCGAGGCAGCCTTTCTTAGCGCTTGTCACGAATCCTCCCAGAATTTGCTGAATGCTGTTGACAGATCGAATCCTGACTCGCAAAAATCTCAAGTTTCCAGAAATTCCAATATCATTATTACACAAAATAGAAGCAACATCTCCCAATGTGAATCCATCAAGTCCTGGCAATTATCTTTCCTTAAGCCCAATCTCTCCCAACTTCTTCTTCCAAATCGACGCAATAACTTTCGGGTCCGGTCCCCCTTGATTCCCCGTAGCCCTAATATCCTCAATCCTTATCTTTACGAATTTCACATTTCCAACCTCTCCAATCTCCTTCTTCACTTGCTCAAACTCCTCGTCTGGAATACCCGCTCCAGCTCCAATAGACAACGGCACCCTCCTCTCAGTCTCGGGCCGCTTCACGTTACTGCCCAGCCCGGAAGAGGGGAGTTGGGATAAGTCGCCGGAGAGAACGGCGCGGAACTCGCGGGCGGCGAGGAAGGGGTCATGTCCGACCACTATGTGAACTACTGTCGTAACTGTTAGAGGTTGTGGTTGCGTTTCCGTGGTAGTGAGACGAACCGTCGTATTCAGGTTGCATAAGCTCAGTTACGCTTGTAGCAATATTGGCGTCGCGACCGTAGATGCCGATGGGGATGCTTGAGTCTTTCGCCATGTTTTTTGGAGAAAGGTTCGGAGCATATAAGATATGATAATGACAATTTCCTAGCTCTTGATGACTTGGAGACTGCTGAGACTGTGGAAAGAGATTGAAGGCATAGAAACATGTGGTAAATAGGACGGTCAAGCCGAAAGCCAAGTGAAAACAGAAGCTTTTACTGGGTTTATGCTAAGGTTATCGACTGGCCTAGTACTCTACCTTTGTAAGCATAGTGATGGACGAACTTGACTCCGCTTCGACCATCTTTACAAACCTGTTGTCTATCGGCGAGATTTTCGACCGCTGTGGCTTGAAATACGAATTCTGGATGGTCTGGACCACCTGAATCTTCAAATGCGGGTAGTTGATGAAAGAGTGAGAAGTTCTGAACGATGATTCGGAACGAACGAGGCCACGAGTTCATCAGCAACAGATTCTCAAGACTGGTGGGTCTAGAACTATATTTGCCAATGAGCTAGATGTGTACTTTTTATGATATAAATATAAATTTGATCGCCATATTCATGGAACACTACCTGCTCACATGTTTCCGGAGTAGTAGCTCGCTAAGACACCGTCCCTCCATACACCTCTCAGATTCAGAGTGGCATCAATATCTGCGCAAGGATTACCTTCAACGAGAACAAGGTCCGCCTTGAGCCCTTCTGCTATCCGGCCACGATCAGGGAAACCAAAACGCTTCGCAGTCACACTGGTCGCTGACTTCAGCGCCTCCACAGGAGTAAATCCGCACTCCTTGACGAAGAGGTACAGCTCATGATGCAGAGACAAGCCAAAGGCTGTGCCGAGCGCTGGGCCCGCGGAATCAGAGCCGCTGTCAATATTCAGCACCATTCCTTATGACAAGCAGGTAAAAGAAATTCGTCCTACCAGATGATATCAATACCGGCCTTCTTCAACTGCCTCACACTCTCATATGCATACTCCACCTTACTACTCTCCTTTCGAAAATTCATGCACCTACACAGCCGCTCCAGATCCAATCCATCAACCTTCCCCTCCACTCTCGGATCATGCGCAAACCTTTCCGCCAACGTCTTCCCCTCTGTCGTCAAGCTCCCAATAGCCGCAAGCGTCGGATTCAACCATGCGTTGTTCTTCTTATACGCCTGAATCAACTCCCGCGTCGGCGGCTGATCGTAAAACGTGTGCGTCAGCCCATCCACACCGAGGCCCAGAATCTCAAGATGGTCATTTAGAGCGAGGGCATGGGCAACGGCGACTTTGCCGGCGGCATGAGCTTCCTTGATGACGGCGGCTTGGAGTTCCAAGGTGGGTTTGGCGAATTCGACGCCCATGGACGAGCCGGATTCATGCATGAGTTTGATGTAGTCTGCGCCGTTTTCGACCGAGGTTTTGATGAAGATTTTTGCATCTTCCGGAGTTTGGAGTTTCCACCAAGTTGTCAACGCGGCCATTGTCTGGGATGGCGTTAGCGTCCCTTTTTGTCTTTTCATATTGTTACTTGGTGATAAAGACGTGTTTGGCGTTGTATGATGGGATACACGAATTTGGATGCCGTGAGATATAATCCTCCTTAGAGGCATGCCATCATTTTCTGATCGTTCATTTCCTCTGTTTTGAGATTTAGGGCACTCATCACCAACACATATTGGTGGTGGTTGTGCTTAGATCTGGAGAAACATGAAATTGCATCAACGTTCAATTGCGTGCTATTCTTGATATTCCACCATTTCGCAGGTTTACTTTAATTTTACCA
>Ga0335075_10014292_pt1 | contig 11934 bp, 11 predicted proteins | sample Lox_Sample_24_FD_206723 | JGI IMG/M metagenome (GOLD analysis project Ga0335075, IMG submission 206723) | Soil microbial communities from Loxahatchee National Wildlife Refuge, Florida, United States - Lox_Sample_2.4 | ecosystem: Environmental > Terrestrial > Soil > Wetlands | place: USA... | reverse complement strand
CTGTTGAAGACCTCGCCCTTGTCCTCGATCACGACTCCGCGGTCGAAGCGCTCCTTGAGCTCGTCGAGGATGTCGATCTGCGCCGCCATCTGGTCCTCGCGCCGGAAGACGCCGAAGTTCTCGAGCATCGAGCTGCCGAGATCCTGGCGAATCTGCCACGGACGCTCGCCGTCGCTCACGTCGAGCATCGCCTTCAGCTCACGCTCGGCATCCGCCTCGAGGCTCTCCGGCACCTCGATCGTCGTGTGCGAGAGCGCCCACTCGGCAGCGGCACGGCCGGCGCGCCGGCCGAACGTGATCGTCTCCATCAGCGAATTGCCGCCGAGGCGGTTCGCGCCGTGCACCGAGACGCAGGCGACCTCTCCGGCTGCGTACAGGCCGGTCAGCCCGGTGAGGCCGTCGTTGTCGGTCTCGACGCCGCCCATGTGGTAGTGGGCGCCCGGCCGGACCGGCACCGGGTCGTAGATTGGATCGACACCAGCGAACGTCATCGAGAGCTCGCGCGAGCCCGGAAGCCGCTCGATGATCCGCTCGGCGCCGAGGTGGCGCATGTCGAGGTAGATCGAGCCGTTGATGCCGCGCCCCTCGTCGATCTCGGTCTGCTCCGAGCGTGAGACGACGTCGCGTGACGCAAGCTCCATCGCGTTCGGCGCATAGCGCTTCATGAAGCGCTCGCCCTCGCTGTTGATCAGGTAGGCGCCCTCGCCGCGACAGCCTTCGGTGAGCAGGATCCCCGACGGATAGAGCGTCGTCGGGTGGAACTGCATGAACTCCATGTCCTTCAGCGCGACGCCCAGGTAGAGCGCCATCGCGGAGCCGTCGCCGGTGCACGCGTAGGCGTTGGTCGTGGTGCGGTAGATGCGACCCTGGCCGCCGGTCGCGAGCACGACCGTCTTGCCCCCGACAGTGTGCAGACCGCCGTTCAGCAGGTCCCAGCAGATGACACCCTGGCACCGCCCGTCGTTTTCGACGAGCTTCCACGCGTGGTACTCCTCGTACACCGTGATGTCGCGCTTGACCAGCTGTTCGTACAGCACCTGGATGAGCACGTGACCCGTGATGTCGGCGGCGTACACGGTGCGCGGCGAGCCGGCGGCGCCGAACGGGCGCTGCGCGAGCTTGCCGTCGTCGCGTCGTGAGAAGAACGCGCCCCAGTGCTCGAGCTGGATGATGTCGGCCGGCGCCTCGCGCGTGAAGAGCTCGATCGCGTCCTGATCACCGAGGTAGTCGGAGCCCTTGACCGTGTCGAAGGCGTGCGTCTCGGGCGAGTCCTCGGCCGCGTTCCCGAGCGCGGCGTTGATGCCGCCCTCGGCCGCGCCGGAGTGGCTGCGGGTCGGGTGGAGCTTCGAGATGACGCCGACGTTCGCGCCCGCATCGTGCGCCTCGATCGCCGCGCGCATGCCCGCGCAGCCGGCTCCGACGACCAGGACGTCGTGGGTCGCTTCCACGTGGAGGGACGGTAGCGGAAGGGCCGTCCGCTACGCGGCAGTGCTGTCGAGGATCCAGAGCGGTCCGTCGGCGCCGTCGGCGTCAGGGCTTCGGGCCGGCGGCGCGAATCGCCGGGTCGGCGTCCGCGAAACGCTTCGAGAAGTTCTCGGTGAAGAGGTCGGCGAGCTCGCGGGCCTTGACGTCGTACTGCTCCGAGTCGCTCCACGTCGCGCGCGGGTCGAGCAGCCGGTCGTCGACGCCGGGAACCCGAAGGGGAACCTGGAAGCCGAAGGTCTCGTCGGTGCGGTAGTCGACATCGGCGAGCTCGCCGTTGAGCGCCGCGCGGAGCATCGAGCGCGTCGCCTGGATCGGCATGCGCTCGCCCTCCCCGAACGGGCCGCCCGTCCAGCCGGTGTTCACGAGCCACACGGTCGAGCCGTGCTCGTCGAGCTTCTCGCCGAGCATGCGCGCGTACACCGCCGGCGGCTGAGGCAGGAACGGCTGTGCGAAACAGGTCGAGAACGTCGGCTGCGGCTCGGTGACGCCGATCTCCGTGCCGGCCAGCTTCGCGGTGAACCCGGAGAGGAAGTAGTACAGCGCCTGCTCGCGTGAGAGCTTCGCGATCGGCGGCATGATCCCGAACGCATCCGCGGTCAGGAAGATCACCGACTGCGGGTGCCCGGCTTGCTTCGCCGGCAGCGCGTTCGCGATCTGCTCGAGCTTGTAGGCCGCGCGTGTGTTCTCGGTCTTCGAGTCGTCATCCAGATCGAGCCGGCCCTGCTCGTCTACCGTCACGTTCTCGAGGATCGTCCCGAACGTGCGCGTCGTCTTGTAGATCTCCGGCTCCGCGACGGGTGAGAGCCGGATCACCTTCGCGTAACAGCCGCCTTCGACGTTGAAGACGCCGTTGGATCCCCAGCCGTGCTCGTCGTCGCCGATCAAGAGCCGCTCCGGGTCGGCCGAGAGCGTCGTCTTCCCCGTGCCCGAGAGGCCGAAGAAGACCGCGACGTTGCCGTGGTCGTCGACGTTGGCCGAGCAGTGCATCGGGAAGACGCCCTCGAGCGGCAACCGGTCGTTCATCACCGTGAAGATCGACTTCTTGATCTCCCCGGCGTAGAAGGTTCCGAGCACGAGCAGCTCGGTGCGCCCGGGGTGCAGCACGATCGCGGTACCGGTGCGCGTGCCGTCACGCTCCGGATCGGCCTCGAGATCGGGCGCGTGCAGAACGAGCGCCTCCGGCTCGAAGCCGGCGAGCTCGTCAGCGGCGAGGTCGATGAACATCGTCTTCGCGAAGAGAGCGTGGTAGGGGTGCGCAGTCACGACGCGCACGCCGATCCGATGCTCCACGTCCGCGCCGGCCCAGGCATCGACGACGTACAGCACTTCGGCAGCAGATAGCTGCGCGGCAACCCGTTCGCGCAAGCCGTCGAAGCTCGGCTCACCGAGCTTCTGGTTGACCTCGCCCCACCAGATGCGCTCCGTCGACGACGGCTCGTCGACGAGGAACTTGTCCTTCGGCGAGCGCCCCGTGAAGCGGCCGGTGTCGACGACGAGCGGCCCGCCCTCGGCCAGCCGGCCGTCGCCGTGCGCCAGCGCGTGCGCATACAGCAGCGCGGATGTCGGATTCCGGTAGACACGCCCGCGCGGGTCGAGGCCGTGCCCGGAGAGATCGAGATGAAGCGGCAACTCCGTCGCGGTCACGAACGTGCATGGTACGGAATCCCGGATCCGAAGCGGGGACCTACCGCCGTCAAGTGGAGAAACAGCGCTCTACAGCTGCCACTCGAGGTTCCGGAGCACCGGAACCCGTTCGCCGCCGGCCGTGACGCCGTCGACGACCAGCTCGGCCGAGCCGATCATGAAGTCGATGTGCTGCGCGCTGTGGTTCACACGCGCCTTGTCGGCCTCCTCGACGAGGAACGGGAAGCCGCCGCCGAGCGCGATGTGACTCGATGCGTTCTCGTCGAGCAGCGTGCTGTAGAAAACCGTGCCGAGCGGACCGATGCGTCCCTTGCCGTCGACGAGCGCGAGCTCGCCGAGCCGCTTCGCCCCGTCGTCGACCTCGAGGAGCCCACGGAGCGCCTCGGCGTTCTCGTCGGCGTCGATCTCGACCGCGACCCCATCCTCGAAGCGAACACGGAGTCCGCGAATGATCGTGCCGTCCTGCAGGACCAGCGGCTTCGTCGCGGAGACGTGCCCATTCGTACGCTGCGGGTCCGGCGTCGTGAAGACCTCTTCGGTCGGCAGGTTCGGCAGGTGTCGCAGGCCGTTCGCGGTCTGGAAGTCGGCGGACCACCACGTCGCGCTCGACAGCAGCCCGATCGTCAGCTCCGTGCCCGGGCCGCGCAGCTCGATCGCGTCGAACCGCCGCGCGGCGAGCCGCGCGGCGGCGTCCTTCAACACGGCCATGCGCTCGTCCCAGGCGGCGTTCGGATCGGGCTCGTCGAGGCGCAGCACGTGCTCGAGCGCGCTCCACAGCTTCTCGTATGCCTCGTCGTCGGGCAGCTCGGGGTAGACGAGCTTCGCCCACGCCGGGTGCGGGGCCGGGACGATGCACCAGTTCGTGCTTCGTTCGCCGACAACCTTCGTCAGCTCCTTCACGCGCGGCAGCATGTCCTTGCCGAGCAGCTTCTTGTCGAGGTCGTCGAGCAGATTGGGGGCGGTCACACCGTGCAGCGTCACGCGTGCACCGTTCTGCTCCGCGTGCTCGAGGACGCGCTCGCCGTACCAGTCCGGGACGAAGTCGAGCGTGTCCGGGTCGGCGTTCTCGATCCGCGCGCGCTTCAAGTGGGGATCGAAGTACACGACGTCGACGAACTTCGCTCCGCGCTTGTACGCCGCAGCAGCCGTCGCACGGGCCTGCTCCTCGAGGCCGATGTCGGCGTTGACCATCACGATCTGTCCCTCTTGAACGTTGGCGCCGTGCACGGAGAGCTCGGCGAGGCGCTGGAGGCGGTCGGCCATCGGCAGGCGATCCTAGCCGCGACGGCGAACTCGGTCTCATGACAACCGACGCGGCGATCGAGCGGTTCGTTGCCACGGCCGGTCTCTCGGACGGAACGCGCCGCGTCTACGCGACCGACTTGGCGGAGTTCGCGCGCTGGTTCGGCCCGGACAGCCCGCTCGAGGACGTCGACGTGCGCGTCCTCGCGGACTGGGTGGCCGAGCTCGGCGGGCGGCGGCCGGGTGGGAAGCTCGCGCCGGCGACGATCGGCCGAAAGCTGACTGCGGTTCGATCGCTCGTCCGCTTCTCCCTCGGCCCGGATCACGTGCCCGACGCGGCGCTCGCGCCGAAGCGGCCCCGCCGGCTGCCGGATGCACCGAAGAGAGAAGAGGTCGAGGCCATCGTCGATTCGCTCGGCGGCGACGGCGCGCTCGCGCTGCGCAACAGCGCGCTCGTCGAGCTCGTCTACTCGGCAGGGTTGCGCGCTGCCGAAGCTTGCAGCCTCGACCTCGGGGACGTCGACTTCGAGCAGGAGCTCGTGCACGTCCGCCTCGGCAAGGGCGGGAAGGACCGCGTCGTGCCCCTTGGCGAGGAAGCGGCGGCGCTCGTCTCGCGCTACGTCCGTGAGGCTCGGCCTCAGCTGGCGCGCGGCGCAGAGAACGCGCTGTTCCTCTCGACGCGTGGGCGGCGGCTCGACACGTCGACGCTCCGGCGCCTCGTGCCGCACCCGCACCGGCTGCGGCACGCGTTCGCGACGCATCTGCTGGAGGGCGGCGCCGATCTGCGCACGATCCAGGAGCTGCTCGGGCACAGCTCGCTCTCGACGACGCAGATGTACAGCCACGTCGACGCGAAGCGACTCCGCCGCGTCTACGACGGCGCACACCCGCGGTCCTAGAGGCTTGATGCGTATTGGGGTGTGCGCGGGGATGCGCCTGACCAAGCAGATCAAGCCTCTACAGACCGGGCGACACCTGCTTCACCTCCGGCGAGGTGTTCGCAAGTGCGAGGACCCCGGCGGCGGCGAGACCGAGCAGGCCCGCAACGGCGTAGATCGCCCGCGGTGACAACACCACCGCGACTGCGCCGCCCACGAGGAGCGACGCACCCTGGGTGCCGCCGACGACCGCGCCGGCGGCGGCGGACACCCGGCCGCGTGCGCTGTCCGGCGTGCGGGTCATGAGCAGGGTCGAGAAGCAGACCCCGGCGTAGCCGTTCCCGATCCCACCGATCAGCGAGAGGGGGACGAGGATCGCGACGGCCGGCGCGATCGCGAAGCCGGCCACCCCGGCGCAGGCGACGGCCGCCCCGGCGATCGTGGCCCGTACCTGCCCACGTTCGGTGCCGACCTGGCTCGCCCCGATCGAACCGGCCACCATCCCCGCCATCCAGGACGCCTCGACGACGCCGTACCAGACGCCGCCGGCGTGGAGCGTGTCGCGGACGAGGTACACGAGCACGACGTCGACCATGCCGACGAGGAGGAGGACGACGCCGACGCCGACGAGCAGCGGCGCGAGGACGCGGTCGGACCGGAGGATGGCGAAGCCGCCGCGGGCGCTTTCACCGTCGTCGCTGGCGACGCGCTCCGGCACCCGACGCGTGCGGACGAGGGCGGCCGCGACGGTGAGGACGGCGAAGGTGGCGACGTCGATGGTCACGGGCAGGCCCGTGCCGAACGCGCCGGCCAGCAGCCCGCCGACGGCGGGGGCGCCGACGAGCACGAGTATGTTCAGAGACTGCTGGGCCGAGACAGCCTTGGCCAGGTGCTCTTCGCCGACCACACGGGGGATCAGGGCCGACCAGGTGGTGCCGGTCGTCGATGCGACCGTGCCCAGCACCGCGACGAGCAGCACGATCGGCACGACCGAGTGCAGGAAGATCAGCGGGAACGTCACCGCGACCTCGGCCAGACCGCCGCCGACGAGCAGGCGCCGCGAGTCGTGGGTGTCGACGAGGCGCCCGATCGGGCGGGCGAGCACGAGCTGCGGGACGACCCCGCCGGCGAGCAGCAATCCCACCTCGTACGGGCGGGCGCCGTCCGCCTGCAGGCGGAGCGTGAGGGCGACGAGCGCGACCCCGTCTCCGAACCACGAGACCATCCGCCCGGCGAGGGCGACGATCAGGTCGCGACGTCCTGGACCGATGTTCAGCATTTATTGAACAGTATTCGTTTAACATCTCGCCGTCAAGTCCTATGCTTCGAGCCGATGCCTCGCGACGAGAACAGGCGGTATCTCCGGGATCCCCGCGCCATCCGAGCGCTCGCCCACCCGGCCCGCATGGCGATCATCGACGCCCTCGCGTCAGGCGACGAGCTGACGGCGACCGATTGCGCCGAGCTCACCGGGTTGAGCCCGAGCGCGACGGCGTACCACCTCAAGTTCCTGGAGCGCCATGGCTTCGTCGAGCCGGCCGCCGCTCGGAGCGACGGACGGCAACGTCCGTGGCGGGCGACCGACAGGGGCGCGCTCTACGTCCTCGACACGACGACACCCGCGGGCGCGGCCGCTACGACTGCGGTCGGTCTCGCCTACTTCGACCGCAGCCGCGCGCTGGCGGAGGCGTTCGTCGCGACCGAGCACGAGGAGCCCGAGGAGTGGCGGGACGTCGCGCTCCTCGCCAATGCAGACCTCTGGCTGACCGCCGAGGAGACCCAGAAGGTGACCGCCGAGCTCTCCGCCGCGCTCGAGCCGTACCGGGGCCGAGTCCTCGCCGAACGCCCCGAGGGAAGCCGGCGCGTCCGGGTCATGAACCTGGTCTCACCCCACCGACGAAGCCTCTAGCAGTCGAGCGCGTTGCGCCACTCGCTGCGCTGCAGCACGGCGAACGTCTCGCTCGCCTTCGGCTCGCGGCCGAGGGCGTCGCGCACGGCCTGCGTGCGCGACTTGCGCGCCGGTAGGCCGGGACGCCGCGCAACTTCGCCGACGATCCGCCAGTCGCCCTTGCCGACCTGCCGGAAGACGAAGTACCCGCCGGCTACGCCCACTCGGTCAGCTCCACCCGGTTGCCGAACGGATCGCGGCACATGAACCGCGGCCGGCCGACGATCTCCGTCGTGTCCTCGACCTCGACGCCCGCTGCGTCGAGCCGCGCGCGCAGCTCGGCGAGACCCGCGTCGAGCCGCAGGCAGAAATGCTGCGAGCGCAGCGGCCGCTCGTCCGAATGGAACAGATGCAGCTCGAGGTCGTCGCCGACACGGAACCAGACGAGCTCCGACGGATCGAGCTTCGGCGGCACGTCGCGCTCCTCGAGCCCGAGCAAGCCGCCGTAGAACGCGCGCCCGGCCTCGTCGCCGGCGGCCGGGATCGGGATCGAAACATGCTGGAGCGAGAGACGCACGACCGAAGGATAGGCGCACGCCCGCCGCGAACCACTCCAGCATGGATTCGGACGTCCAGGGCTTCCTGACGCTGCTCGCGGCGACGCGCTCGCCGCGCACCGTCGACGCGTACCGGCGCGACCTGGCCGCGCTCGGCGACTACCTCGGCAAGCCGGTCGGCGAGGCGAGCGTCGAGGAGCTCGAGCGCTACACGGCGCAGCTGCGCGCGGACGGGCTCTCGGCGTCGACGATCGCACGGCGCACCGCCGCCGCCCGAAGCTTCTTCCGTCACCAGCAGCTCCTCGGCGCCCGCACCGACAACCCTGCCGCCGCTGTCGCGCTGCCGCGCCGGCCGAAGCCGCTCCCCAAGACGCTCTCGCCGGGCGAGGCGGAGCGGCTGATCCAGGCTGCAGCCGGCACGACGCCACGGGCGCTCCGCGACCAGGCGCTCGTCGAGCTTCTCTACGGCGCGGGCCTGCGCGTCTCGGAAGCGGTTGGGCTCGACCGAACCGGCATCGACCTGGACGATCGCTTCGTGCGCGTCGTCGGCAAGGGCGGCAAGGAGCGCGTCGTCCCGATCGGCCGCCCGGCGGTCGAGGCGCTGCGTCGCTACCTCGCCCGCGGCCGGCCGTACCTCGACCGCCGCCACCGCCCCGAGCTCTTCCTGAATGCCCGCGGCGGTCCGCTCACGCGCTCCGGCGCCTTCCTGATCCTGCGCGGCCTCGCCGGTAAGGCTGGGCTCGACCCCACTCGCGTCCATCCCCATCTGCTGCGCCATTCCTTCGCCACGCACCTGCTCGAGGGCGGCGCCGACCTACGTTCCGTTCAAGAAATGCTCGGCCATGCCGATCTTTCGACCACAGAGCTCTACACCCACGTAACCGATCGGAGACGTCGGGAGTTGTATTACCGGGCTCACCCACACGCCCGCCGAAGGTCGAAGGAAGGAACCCACGTAGATGGATCCGCACGTCGAACTGTTCATGGTGCTGGCGATGCTCGCAGCGTGGCTGATGACGAAGGCGGGGCTCGCGAAGAACATGCTCGAGCCTAAGCGCCGCCGCATCGTGTGCCCGTCGTGCGGACGCCAGAGCTGCGCGTGCGGTAGCTAGAGCTACCGCGCCGTCGTCTTACGCCGCAGGAGCTGCGCAACCTTCGCGGCAGCCTCTCGCAACTCACGCGGCTGCTCGTCGTCATCGCCGAGCGACGCAAGGATCTGAATCGTGTCCGGACGTGACGACCCGTTCTTGAGCGCAGCGACCGCGAGCCTGCGCACGGCCTCGTTCCCGTCGTTCGCGACGAGCTCGTGCAGCAGCGGGCGCACGTCGTTGACGTCGCCGGGATGGTCGCGCGAGAGACGTTCGAGCGAGAGCAGCGCCGAGCCGCGCACGGCCGGGCTTTCGTCCTCGAGCCCGCGCCGGAGGAGCTCCTTCTTCGTGCGGAACCTGAACTGGCCGATCGCACGGTAGGCGACGGCACGCGCGCGAAAGTCGGGGTTGCGCGCCGCGGACTCGAGCTCGTCGTCCCACTGCGCGCGAAGTTGCGACCGCTCGCGCTCGTCCTCGAGGCCGTCAGCGTGTGCTGCAGCCTCGGCCAGGCTCACAGGCTACGCGGCGCCGGCCCGACGTAGCGGGCAGACGGGCGGAACAGCTTGCCCGTGCGCTTCTGCTCGAGGATGTGCGCCGACCAGCCGGCGACGCGCGAGCACGCGAACATCGCGGGCGCGAGCGGCGGCGGAACCTGCGCGACGTCGAGCACGAGCGCCGAGTAGTACTCGACGTTCGTCTTCAGCGGCCGCTCCGGATGGCGGCGCTCGAGCTCCGCGAGCGCAGCTTCCTCGAGGCGCTCCGCAATCTGGATCTGCGGCGAGCCGAGCTCGCGTGCGGTCTCCTTGAGGATGCGCGACCGCGGGTCCTCGGCGCGGTAGACGCGGTGACCGAAGCCCATGATCCGCTTGCCGGAATCGAGCGTGTCGCTGACCCACTTCTCCGGGTCGCCCATCGCCTCGACCTCTTCGAGCATCGGCTTCACGTAGGCCGGGGCGCCGCCGTGCAGCGGGCCTGAGAGCGAGCCCACGGCAGCCGAGAGCGCGGCGGCGCAGTCGGCGCCGGTCGAGGCGGCGACGCGCGCGGTGAAGGTCGACGCGTTGAGGCCGTGCTCTGCGGTGCAGATCCAGTAGGTGTCGATCGCCTGCGCTGCACGCGGATCGGCCTCGCCCTTCCACTGGAGCAGGAACTTCTCGGCCGCGGTCTTGCCCTTCGCGACGACGTCGGCCGGAACCTCGTCGTCGTTCCCGTCGGCGACGCGCGCCGAGCGGGCGACGATCCCCATCATCTGCGCGGAGATACGCCCGAGGTCCTCGCGCGCCTGCTCGTCGGAGATCTCGTTGAGCTTCCCGAGGTCCCATAGGCCCGACAGTCGCGCGGTGTTCGCCTGGAGGTCGGCGGGCGCGCTGCCGGTCAGGCCGACCGGCTCGTAGGGCTCCGGCGCCGGCATGACCGAGTCGAGGTCGTCGTCGACGAGAAGGCCCCAGACGTTCTCGTACGGATAGCGGCCGACGATCTCCGAGATGTCGTAGCCGCGATAGCGAAGGACACCGCCTTCGCGATCCGGCTCCGCGATCTCGGTCTCGACGGCGATGACGCCTTCGAGGCCCGGCTTGAAGTCGGTCGTCGTACTCACCGGCGCGGAGCGTACAGAAGAGCGCGAGCATGGCGGACGGTTGAGCGCACGCGTGTGTGTACGCTGGCGCGCGGCGATGAGCCATCGTGTGACACTCATTCCAGGTGACGGCACCGGGCCCGAGCTGACGGAAGCGACGCGGCGCGTGCTCGAGGCAACCGGCGTCGAGTTCGACTGGGACGTGCGCGAGGCCGGCGTCGACGTCATGGAGACCGCGGGCACACCGCTGCCCGACGAGACGCTCGCTTCGGTGAAGGAGAACAAGGTCGCGCTCAAGGGCCCGATCACGACGCCGATCGGCACGGGCTTCCGCTCCGTCAACGTCGCGCTTCGGCACGAGCTCGGGCTGTACGCGTGCCTGCGCCCGTGCAAGACCTATGCGGGCGTGCGCTCGCGCTACGACCAGGTCGACATCGTGATCGTGCGGGAGAACACGGAGGACCTCTATGCGGGCATCGAGTACGAGGCAGGCACGCCCGATGCCGAGAAGGTGATCGCCGATCTGAACGGTCTCCAGCGCAAGCAGATCGCGAGCGGCTCCGGCATCTCGGTCAAGCCGCTCTCGCGTGAGGGCTCCGAGCGGATCATCCGCTACGCGTTCGAGTACGCGCGCGCCCACGGACGCAAGCGCGTCTCGTGTGTGACGAAGGCGAACATCATGAAGTTCACCGACGGCCTGTTCCTCGACGTCTTCCGCGGTGTCGCCAAGGACTACCCGGACATCGAGCCGTGGGAGAACCTCGTCGACGCGCTGTGCATGGCGCTCGTGCAGCGCCCGGAGGAGTTCGACGTGCTCGTGCTGCCGAACCTCTACGGCGACATCGTCAGCGACCTCACCGCGGGTCTCGTCGGCGGGCTCGGCGTCGCGCCCGGCGCGAACATCGGCCCGGACATCGCCGTCTTCGAGGCGACGCACGGCTCGGCGCCGAAGTACACCGGTCAGAACAAGGTCAACCCGACGGCGATGATCCTCTCCGGGAAGCTCATGCTCGATCACCTCGGCGAGGCGGATGCGGCGGAGCGGCTCGAGAGCGCCGTCGCCGAGGTGATCGCCGAAGGGAAGAACGTCACCTATGACATGAAGCCGTCCCGCGACGATCCGACGGCCGTCGGCACGTCGGAGTACGCGGACGCGATCATCGAGAAGCTGGAGGCATAAGAAGATGGCGAACCGGCCCAAGGTCACGATCGTCGGTGCAGGCGCGACCGGCGCGACGTGCGCGGAGGTGCTCGCCCGTCGCGACTACGCGGAGATCGTCCTCGTCGACATCAAGGAGGGCCTGCCGCAGGGCAAGGCGCTCGACATCAACCAGATGGGCCCGATCCTCGGGTTCGAGGCCACCGTCACGGGCACGAACGACTACGCGGATACCGCAGGCTCGGACGTCGTCGTGATCACCGCCGGCCTCCCGCGCCAGCCGGGCATGAGCCGCGACGACCTCGTGCAGACGAACGAGAAGATCGTCAAGTCGGTCACCGAGCAGGTCGTCGGTGCATCCCCGGACGCAATCATCATCGTGCTCTCGAACCCGCTGGACGCGATGTGCCACGTGGCGAA
>Ga0335075_10014290_pt1 | contig 11935 bp, 10 predicted proteins | sample Lox_Sample_24_FD_206723 | JGI IMG/M metagenome (GOLD analysis project Ga0335075, IMG submission 206723) | Soil microbial communities from Loxahatchee National Wildlife Refuge, Florida, United States - Lox_Sample_2.4 | ecosystem: Environmental > Terrestrial > Soil > Wetlands | place: USA... | reverse complement strand
CCTTACATCACTCATCCAGGAAGTCGGTACGGGCTGTCCTCACCCGTTCAATACCCTACAGACTGTATTCGAACGCTTCGGTCTCGGCCATTCTGCTTCTCTGCGCGGAGTTGCAACAAATGGGCGTTGGGTAGAGTGATTCTCGCCGGCGATGCAGCCCATGTGTTCCCTCCATTCGGTGGTCAGGGAATTGCTTCCGGTTTCCGCGACGCTTCATCACTTGCCTGGCGCCTCGCCATACTGTCCTGTAATCCGCACTCCGCCGACCACGACAGAGTCTTGGCTGCATGGTATGCTGAACGCAAACAGCAGTTGGAGAGATCTTTGGCAGCCACAATACAGAATGGTGCATATGTTACAGAGAGCGATCCTTGGAAAGCATTTGTGCGCGACTGGTACCTGTGGGCTATACAGCTTGTCCCCGGCTGGAAGCGCGACCTTGAAAAGGGCCCTCGAAAAGACGGTATGATACGGTACCAATACCAGTCTGGCATGCCATTTTTGCCTCAGTATGGTGGAGGTGTCTGCTTCCCGCAGGTTTACTGTACTGGTCTTGATGGTGCCCAGAATGCAGGCCGAGTGGCATTCACAGACGACTTGATTTTTGCACCATTGAAAGAGGGACTCTGCCAGGTTGTGGTTTTGGTTGATCGCGTTGATGAGGTTGGCCCTGCAGTCAGTACACTGACCGGACTTTCGCAGCTCTCACAAGGACTTGTGCGGGAAGACGAAGCCACGATCTTTGTGCACGACTTCACCGCCAAACTACCAGCCGACGCGAAAGTGGAAGTCGGCAAAACAGCCCGACTTGCCCGAATTGCAACAGGACCAGAATTTGCTGCAGATGTGAGACTCTGCACGAACAGACCAGCCCCGAGATACTATGATGCGTATCGAATGAAGCATGAGGTTCACGGCAAAAAATTCGTTATCGTCAGACCTGACCGGTTCGTCTATGCAGCTTGCTCCAACATGGAGGAGTTGCAAAGAGCTGCAAAGTCAATGCCGCAAGCGCTGACCATATCGACATCCTGACAGGCCTTCTGCTCTGCAGGACGAGGCCTAGACCCAGCATCGCATCAACTCTCACGGAAAGCCACTACATGATTCACACCCGTACATCTATCATCGAAAGTTTCGCCTGAGGCTTCTAGAGCTGTACAAGAGCAATTAGCATCTACACAGCCCCAGAAGGCTCTCGACAGCCCGCTACCAATCCAATTTCAGACCCAGCTCTTGCTGCTTTGGACAGCCGTTGCGAATTCCGTTCGGTCCTTCCAGTGCACGACACAGCATAACCGCGTCCTGCTCACCAGACCCTGACTGATCTTTGGATGCTGGATCAATCGTCTTGCCGGCCCTCTGTTCTTGCTGCCTATGATCTAAGATCAGGTTGTCGATCTCATCAAGCTTGCTCCCTGTGGCGACAGTTAGTTGGATTGCACTGCTCAGGCATTCCATAGTTACCTTTACGAATGCAGCTTCGCTCGATTTGCAGTTCTTCAGCAGGCGTGTCCTCCAGTCTGGCCCAGTACTGGTGCATTTGAGACTTGAAATCATGGATGGCATTCTTTCGGGACGTCCCAGTCTGGTAGATATCAAATCTGATCGTGCTGTTCGACGACGATTCTGGCAGAACGGATAGTGTGCACCAAGAGTCTCTGTCTATGTATTGCAGCATCGCCAGTGGACCCAAGGGCCTATCTCTGGCATCGCTTCGGAATGACAAGAGCCGGCACGGAATGCCCAGTGTCGTCTTCTCCGCTTTCCCACTGCACTTCTCGAGGTGCTGTGCTGTAACGTGTCACTAATGAACATCTTCGAGAAGCTTATGTTCATACCTGCAATTCTCCAGTTGAGGTTGGCTTTGATCTCAAATGACTCCCAATAGAGCGCACCGCCATAATTCTTGAGCGAAGATGTCCAGACTGGTGGACTGGTTGCGCCGTTCGCAAAGTTGACGAAGATGAAGCCGTCTTCATCTATCCGGAGCGCTACTTCATACAGACTATTATTCTGCATGTTGAAGCCGACCGTATTCTCGAATTGGGGCGCTTTGACAAGCTTGCCCAGACTGTCATACTGCCAGCCGTGATACTTACACGAGAATCGAAGTGATGAACCTTGGGCTCGTCGGACGACTGTGTATGCGCGATGGCGACACACATTATGGAATGCGCGAAGTTGCGAGTCGCTGCCCAAGACAACGAAGAAAGGTTTGCCAGCAATTGAAAAGGTGTGGTAGTCGCCGGCTTTCGTAAATCGGCTACGATGGCATGCGAAGAGCCACGACTGCGATACGGTTAGCACTTACTGTGGAATTGATACTACTGCTCGCAAGTCTTTTCGAAATTTCTCGTCGACGCAGAATGGTGAGGCTGCCGCCGCGCGGCACATTGCATACCTGATTGAAAAATGCCCTTTTTTCCAAGCTGAACAGGTCTTCGTCAAGTGAGATTCTCCTTCCTATTTCAAGCCCTCCTTTCTCTGCTGCATCCACGTTGAGCGCTTTTTCATCCTGTATGCCGTGTTTGCGCAGACGGTGTGCAAAGTCGATGGCAAATCGACACATCAGACACGCAAGACTACCAAGAACGAAGCCCGCCACGAACACCGGGCCACTGCCATCATTCCTGAACATACTCCAGGGAATATTCAATGCCATGGTAGCTGATGCAAGACGCTGAAGCTCGAGCAACTGATTCGAGATATTCCGCAATCTTCAATGCTTTCAAAGGCTCCACGCTGACTCCACCGATTCAACGCCACCAATGTGCGAAAGCACATGATCATATGGCTTTTGGGAGTAATTCTCCTTGTCAGACGTATTCATTCATGGTCATGAGCTCTCTTCATGAACATCTCCCTTTCGCTGACTGGTTTGGGTTTGTTGTCTAATGAAAATTCCTAAAATGGTAATGTTTTCCTGTTGCTGTCTCCTTCGGCCAACCAATCACATCATGATGACGACACTAAGGGCCATACCATGTCGACAAGGGACCCCATTGCGTTCTAGGCCTGACATTCAGATACTACAGCTAATGTAGACTCGTGGTCTCCACCAAGTCCACGATGCCACAAGGACAAGCATGCATTTGCTGATAAGGTTCTCGGATGACTCAAAAGTTGTTGCACTGCAAGGACTCATTTTCTACGTTAGGCACTGTTGGACAAGTCGACAGCCACCTTGAAAGGACACGTCATTGCCCGGCATCTCACTGAGCCTTCTGGATATAAGCGACGGTGAATATCGGCATCTAGGACCACACCTACTTCCTTTCAACCTTTCGCATCAAGACTTGCGCCACCGTCCCTGAAGCTCAAGATGGGCGAGCTGACCAAAACTCTTCCGGGCTCATGGTATTGTTCAAAGCAACTCCACGATCTTGAAAGACGAGCAGTGTTCTTGAAGGTAGATTTCTTCACAGGGGAACTGCCCTCACATGGACTGACAGCAGGTGGAAGGCGTGGTACCTTCTAGGTCCGGTTACGCGATTTGAAATTGGGAACACCCTTAGTTATGAGATTGCGCAAGTTGAGCTTGAGGTAGCCAGGGATAGCCAGTCTGCTTTCCATGTCTACCAGCGGCCAGACGTATGTATGACCGACCGGGGATTCGACGGATGATTGATTGACTGTCCAATACTAGATGGTGGAGCTGCCCCATCACTTGACTTCTACCGGACTGGTCTTTGCCGCTTTGTCAGTTGACGCGGTGCCGTTTGAGACCTTCTTCCCAGGGCTGGAGACACTGCTCGGCAAATTCGACTTCACGCGTCTGCCGCATCGGCGCAGCATCGCGTATGAAGGGAACTTCAACTGGAAGACTATGTAAGCTAGAGCCTTTCGCATCTCAGGCTTCAAGCATCTGCAAGTGAGTCTATTGCGATCAGCTAATGTCCGTCGCAAAAGGGTGGATGGATATCAGGAGTGTCTCCACTGCCAATACACCCACCGCTCGTTCTCAGTCCTCTACCCGCCAACATTCTACGCCGTACACAACTACGGCAACTACTCGCAGCACATTGTCGACCCGGAGAGGTCGATAGACGGCCTCTTTCTCTACTTCTTCCCCATTTGCACGCTGAACTTCTACAATGGCGGCATGTCGTCGTTTCGAGTCTGTCCGACCGCCGAGCCAGGTGTTACGCGGATGGAGTTTGACTATTATCACGAGAAGGATGGCGAGGAATTCGAGGACTACTTCACGTTTGTAAGGAAGGTAGCGATGGAGGACTATGAGTTGTGCGAGACGGCGCAGGGGAATTTGGAAAAGGGGGTCTATTGTCAGGGGGTTTTGAATCCCAAGAAGGAGGGGGGTGTCATTCGTGAGTACACCTTTATTCTACTGCGTCAAGGTTCTCAGGGATAGCACCGGGTGCATAGTGGGAGAAGGGCTAATGAGATTTGCGCGCAGACTATCAGCAGCAAGTGAAGAATCTGGTCATGGCCGCGTACAAGGAAGAATTGACGTGTGCTTGAGGGTTTTACCGTGCTTGGACAAAAGGATTTCGGGGAACAGCGGGGAAGTACCAGGTCTGCTTACTCGTCTAGTTTCATCTGCGTTAATGCATGTTCTGGCGCCAGCATGTCTCCTTCATGATGCCCAGCTGTTCTTTCCATTATTGCGCCCACGCTCTTTTTGCTACATGAGCGTTCTTTAAACTCCTCCCGGAACTGGGGGACGTATCGTAAAACGAACAGTGGATGGACCACTGTGGGAGCGATTCAATCGGCCGCCGACCGCCGGGAATGCTAGCTACATTTCAATAGCCGTTTAGATCTCCTTATCTGTTCACAACTGTAATTTTCAGTACTCCCAGTTGATGAAATTGCAAATTTAGAACAGGCTGGCGCGTAAATCAACCAATATAGATTTGAGATTTGAATAGACTTTGACCTAAACATGAAATGCAGTTTATTTCTTGAGGCGAATCCACAACGTGTCAGCCTGCAGGTGGAAGCGGAAGCAACCAAATCACGCTCATTGGTTCGTTTGGAGCTATTGCGGGCCAAAGCTGCGGTCAATGGCTTTCCGTCGGCAATTGCAATGCATGAAAATCGGGACATGTCACGAGCTAGAAGATCATTTCGCCAACCAATGCCCTTTTAAATCCCCTCCACAAGCCTAAGGCTCAGGTGAAGGACAACCACTACTATTCTCTTAAGGCGCTAGTCGCTCCCCTGCAGACACGCCGCTAGTCGTGAATTGAGTTGGATGCTCTTGTCCAAGCTTTCAAAGATGACACCCTCAAGACCGCTCGCTTCTGCGCTTCGGAGTGCCACACGACTGCAGACACGCGCATACACGGGGCAGTCCATCCTATCTAATCCTCGACATCTCCTCTCAACAAAAGATCTCGCTCCTGAAGAGTTCTCTCAGCTTGTGTTCAATGCTTCCCAACACAAGTTCAACAAGCCGACGCTATGCACAGACTGGAAGCTGAAGGACTCTCTGACGGGCAAGCTTGTTGCCATGCTCTTCTCCAAGAAATCGACAAGAACCCGTGTTTCGACCGAAGGAGCTGCCGTGGCTATGGGCGGACATCCCATGTTTCTTGGCAAGGATGATATTCAGTTGGGCGTCAACGAAAGCCTCTACGACACATCCGTGGTCATTTCTAGCATGGTCTCTTGTATTGTTGCGCGCGTTAATGCACACAAGGATGTTGCACAACTCGCAGAGCACTCCAGCGTGCCGGTGATTAATGCCCTTTGCGACACATACCACCCACTACAGATGATTGCAGACTACTTAACCATGTTTGAAGCTTTCGCAGGCAGCGAGAGTGCCCACGCCCATATCAGCGTTGCGAAGGCTCTGTCTGGCCTCCAGATCGCTTGGGTAGGAGATGCCAACAATGTCCTTTTCGATATGTGCATCTCTGCGAGGAAGATAGGCGTTAACATTGCCGTTGCGACACCGAAGGGCTACGAAATTCCTGGTTTCATGAAAGACATCATTGAACAGGCTGGAGCAGGGGTCCAGAGTCCGGGAAAGATCACAGAAACGAACGTGCCAGAGGAGGCCGTCAGGAACGCAGATGTCATTGTGACCGACACATGGGTATCAATGGGCCAAGAAGAGGAGAAAGCTAAGCGATTGAAGGCCTTCGAAGGATTTCAGGTCACATCTGATTTGGCGAAGCGCGGAGGAGCAAAAGGTAACTGGAAGTTCATGCATTGTCTTCCTCGGCATCAAGAGGAAGTCAGCGACGAGGTGTTCTACAGTCCTAGATCGCTCGTCTTTCCCGAGGCCGAGAACAGATTGTGGGCAGCTATTTCTGCTTTGGAAGGGTTTGTGGTGAACAAAGGCAACATCGTCTGAAGCCTAGCTTGTGCGGCCACAGATAGAGATATGGCCAAACGTGGCTTTGACAAGAAGCCCGCCATGAGCCCTAGCTAGTCTCGAGCAAGCCCCTGTTCCGGGCAAGCATACAAAAGCCAGTGTGACCTTTTCAGATTTCGGGCCTTTGTCCGTAGGGAACGATAACTGCCAAAACGGCAGAGAGATAGGAGAGCTACAATTGTAGGGACTTGCAAGAATAGCCATTCATTGGCTTCCAATCGGGAGTTTCGGTCTGATGGCTTGGCTTGGCACCGCGGTCTCAAGTCCGAGCTTGCGCTGTGCAGGCGGAGAATTGACTGATACACGGCCAGCTTCTTCTCAGACGTACTGGTTCTCTGAGCTCCTCCGGGCCGTGCTCAAATATCGGCTCATATTACTGTTGTGTAAACACCGCGCCTTAGACCTGCACCTATCTCATGCTCTGAATGTCCAACTGATCGCCTCTCAATGGACTGATCACGCAACTTCGTTAAATCGTAATCTTCTAGAGGCTCTGATGGAAGTGAGTGACTGTCTACGGAGCCCTCCCAATTGCCCCAGGATTCGGGCGCCAGTTACGTGCTACAGACGTTCTTCACACAACAGCCTCTCAGACACTTACGAATTCGTTCTAGCTTCTCTAGACGTAATAGAGACGCATTGTACTGACAACCCGCAGTCTCGCAGCTCTACCTTGTCCCTCTCGCGTTCTCATTCCTCCGCCAGTGCATTCGCCCCGGGTGCCCACCGACGCTCTCACCCCAACCTACAGCACCTATCTCTTGCACCTCTAACGCCAAAGTATCCTATCAATCCCTCGGATTACGATGCATACTTCAACCCGGGCACGAGCGAGCTACATACCAGTACCTCACTGAGCCATATAGCAGGGCTGCCCAGCCCAGGCGGCATTCTGACCAATTCACCAACCAGGAGCCGAGCGACCAGTCGGACGGGAAGTCTGAAACGGAAAGCTAGAAGCACAGTTGCCTTTAAGGCATTGGAAAAGGAGGAGGCGTCACTCCCTCAAGCTGGATCTGGGACGCTCCCCCATGGTGCGGTGACAAGTCAAGGCTTCGGTGGGACCATAACAACTACCGTTGAAAAGTCCACGACTGCAAAGTCTGGATCCAACCTGCGCCTCAGGATCAACCCCCGCAACCCGGATCAGAGCTGGCTCGTGCAGACCGGACTGGCATTGACAGAAGGTTCGCGCGAGAGTAAAGGCCAGTCATGGCTCGTGAAGCGTGCTTCGTCGACCTCGCTACATACACCTCCAGAAGACTACCGGAGCGATGAAAAGAGAGTGGAGCGTCCTATGCGATCGCCTTACGTGTCTGGGAGAAATACCCCGAATCGAAGCAGGCGGAGCAGCAGAGACAGGAGAAGAAACAGGAGAGAACTGGCCATGACGCCGGCTACTGCGATGTCACCTTCTACCCCGCGGCCGGCTGGCTCGTTCCTTCAGGTTATGGAAACAGGCACAGATGATCCAGCACTATCCAGACTGATCACGACCGAATCCCATGGCCAAGGATATTCTGGACCCGATTGGGTAGATAGTCAAACACATGCCGAGATTGCCGCAGAGCTCGAAGGTGAGATGGCCGCTGAGTTAGAGCCCGCGGAGCTATACGACGAAGACGATGAGGACAAGGAGTGGTGGCGCGAAGATCGATATGAGGCGGTCGACTTTGAAGGCCACTGGGACGAAGACGAAAAGCAAGACGAGGCCGAGATACAACGCGCTGTTAGGGAGAGGGGATTTGGAGTTGGGCGATGGGTAGACGGGGTGGTAGATGCTTTCCTGAAGCTCGATGACAACGACAGTGAAGAAGAGCGGGATCTGGAGGTTGGCATACCGGAAGCAATCCCTAACAACAACAGTGAACAAGCTCCAGCTGAATCACGCACGACTAGAGAGGGGAAAGACGGCCCTAAGAGCTCTCCAGACGAGAGCTCTGGTCACGTTTCTGACGACGCGATGGAACCGGCACCAACAAATCCTACAAGCGTGTGGGAAGATGTAGCATGGTTCAGCCGTTTAGTGTTTAGAACAGCTCGTTCATAGCAATTGATTCGGTTAGACCGAACTGGACATATCAGGGACTCAGGAGAGGCTGCATCTTCTCTCCAGCGTAGTCTGTGACCCTGTATCGGACTAGGAGAAGTCCATCATCCCTAGGAATGCCTATGCACCAAGCAAGATCACATCAACAGTGGCGTCGGCTGGCGAGAGCAATGAAGCACGCGGGAGGGCTGGTTCAGTTGGTTCAAGACTCTCACGATTGTGGCTTGAGATGACTGTTCGGCGGAGACGAGCTTCTAGAAAGTCCAGGCTTGCAGTTATAACTTCCAGGTGGTGAGCTTTCCTAGTCAGTATCATCTCATCGGCTCCTTCCTGTCTTGTGAGCTGAACACTCGCATCGAGAAGTAAAAGAATGTCCAGAGATGACTCTAAGTTTCCAAACGGTGGGGGCTGTTGTACAACCTGTCTATCTACACTATCCTACAATGCCTCATGCTCATTGCCCAACAAGTTTATCATGCTCGTGTCTACAACTAACGCAATAATCATCATACCATTCGCGTACGTCATTCCCTCTAGCTGCCAGCGCATCCGGAATCAGCATCTTCGTGCCGTTGTTCCCCGACTCTTTCAGGACTGCCTCGATCTGCCGACATCGTCTGTTCTCCGTCGTGAGCCAGCGCTCCCACTCGGTCTGCAGTACCTCTCTCTCGATGCTGTTCACAACCCGCATGGCCACGAGTAGGTCATGTCGATATGTCCCCAGCCGCTGCCGCGTGCGCTGCAGGCGATGTGCAGAAGCGCGTGTTGTCATTGCTGTGTGGGAGGAGCTGGGCCGTAGGGGAGCGTCCAGATCGTCAAGCTGGTGTTCATCGTGGAAGACAGAGTAGCAAGTGGTTGTCTCCAGCGAGGGGAGGTCGCCGTTCTGGCTGAGCAATTCCTCCAAGTCCTGGACGTGCACGGCTTTACTCATGACCGTGTTGGGTGTGACGCCAATCCGGACCATGAACTTGCTAGCGTTACGCTCATGCCACCAGGAGTAAGTGTCGCGGTAGGAGTAGAAGGTGTTGAAGAGGATGCTGACGCCTAGAAGAACCAAGATGAGGGAATGAGCTGTACAGGTGTTGTACGTCCATTTCAGTAGGCCCATGATGCCTTGAAGCATCATGGCTAGCATGCTCTCCAATACTGACCCTAAGTCCTGGCGCACGAGGTCGAACAGGGTTCTGGATGTTGGGTTGCGGCGCAGCTCAAGGTTTAAAGCCGAATGGTCCAATTGAAGCTGGGTGATTTCAGTAGACTGACCTAGCTGGCCAAAGATCTGGATGGCCTTTTTCGTTCGGCTGTGAGGGCCAAGGCGGCGAACTTGGTCGGCTACCAGGTCAACAATGTCCAGTGCGTCAAGGTTCAGATCATTCATCGCATATCTCTCGATAAGTCCACCCACTACCCAGGGTTTCTTGAGCCATTCTACCTTGATGAAGATGGCCAGCTTGCACTTTCCTTTTGCAACATGTGTGATTACGACTTTGCTCACCAAACGGTAGTTGCGGCGGAATGGTAGATGCCAAGCCGTTCGTTTGTCTGTTACGACGTAGCAGAGATGATCATTGTTGACATCGACAACCTGATAATCTCTGACCTCAGCGAGTTGAGCACGACCGAGAATGTCAGTTGTGGGGATAATGAAGTCAAAGTCTCTTCGCAGTCGTGCTTCTCCCATATTAATCCATGGTCCTTGCTTAAGGCGTTCTGCGCGTCGCTCATGTTGCAGTAATTGCCACACTGCACTCTTGTCACCAAACAGAAGATGGAACAATGCTTTTGGGCTAACGTCAAAAAGCTTTTCAACAGCCAAAGGCAGGTTCCCAGGAGGCGTGTAATTGACAGGTTGCGCAGGTAACTTGAATTTGCTGAGATCTTTATTCAATGTGAAGGTACTGTCGAAGCCTTGGCCAAGAGTCCTGTCGATTCGGGTCGGCGCCTTGTAGTCTGTCAAAGTTGGCATCGAGCGACCGCGCTGGTAGATAGGACTATCGGGTGCAGGCACAATCGGGGATGATTCATCCCAGCTCTCCATGCTTGGGCTTCTTTCAGGTCCCTCCTGCTCCATTCTGACCAAAATTTTGATGATGTTCTCCAAGTTTTGTGGCTCATCAGCCACACTGTTCCGTACTAAGAAGCTCAGTCGCCTTTGCAGAAGTCCAAAAGGTTCCAAAAATGTCTTGATAGTGATGCGTGTTGAGCTGTTGTCGGGTCTAGATTCTTTCAGATGGAGGAAAACGAAGTCGCATTCTCTTCCAGGCGCGGCCGTCACCTCATCGATATTTTTGAAGGCCACCGCTGTTGCAAGAACCAGACCAAGATGATGACTGTAGAAGTAGATTTTGTCACTAGTGACATACCCTCTACCAGGGAACTCCTGCTGGTCGCTTGGGTTCCATGTGGCCCGGAAAACAAACACAAGCCTCTCCTCTCGCTTGGCACCAGGGAAGAGCAATCGAAATTGTGCATCTTGTGTCTTGAGTTGTAAGGGATAGTAAATTGGAAAGTCTGCAATGTCCACATCAGCCCTCACCCGTCTTGCGGCGTCTCCTTCTCCACTAATGGTGTTCTTGTGCTGTGAGCCCGGAGATGGTGTCCTGGACCTGCCAAAATCCTGCGACACCGAATTATCTGCTGTAGACAGCGTCGTCGTCGTTGCAGCAACATCTTTCGTTACCAATAGGCTGTCCTTTGAAGGAAATCCAATCAGTAGCCCTGTCGGAGGCGCTTGCTCCGACGGCTTCGCAGCACGGGAGGTTTGGGACTCATTATGCTCCGGACGATTGACAAAGGCCCAGTCTAAGCTTCCCCACATATTGGCCATCATGCCTGTAGAAATGGCATTAGCCCTACCACTGCCTGCGCCGAGGCGTCGTTCTCCTGCGACGACGACAGCTGTTTTGCTTAGGCTGGTTGCGACGGGAGGGTTAGCAAGAGTGGACGGAGCTAAAGTACTAGGAGGCATGTCGCGTAGTGCAAGCGTGAAGCCGACTTTAGGCTTCGTTGACTGGGTGTCAACTGGTGTTATCGGTACGCTGGGTCCAACCGGCATCGAGCCATGGGTTGCAGCAATCAAGCTTGCAATACCCCCGCCAACGGTAGGAGTTGAGGGTGAAGAAGGTAGCGGAGAGTTATTGGCCGACTTCCGGTGTAAATCAAGCTTCCTACCTAGCCTTGAGGTAGATTCACGTGGCGGTTCATCTCTGTCGAAAGTGGTCGCTCTCCTTGCGGCATCCACGCTGTCTTTAGATAGGTCTTGGCCAGGAACTGGAAGCGTATTCGAGCGTTCCACTCCAATACCTTCGTCGGCTGCACCGGGTTCTAGGGAACCTAATATACTCGTACCAAATTCAGGCACAGGTGGGGCAGAAATAGCGAATGCCGAGTCCGCGCTCTCTTGTCTTGTGGAAGTCAATGGAGCAGAGGCTTGAGGGTCTTCCAGTGCTCTTGACTTGGCAGTCTCGAAGACACTGATCCATTCGTTGAGTTCAGCTTGCGTTTCAGCTTGAAGCATGATTGCATGTTTCTTTGTC
>Ga0335075_10014289_pt1 | contig 11935 bp, 10 predicted proteins | sample Lox_Sample_24_FD_206723 | JGI IMG/M metagenome (GOLD analysis project Ga0335075, IMG submission 206723) | Soil microbial communities from Loxahatchee National Wildlife Refuge, Florida, United States - Lox_Sample_2.4 | ecosystem: Environmental > Terrestrial > Soil > Wetlands | place: USA... | reverse complement strand
GGAGCTAGCCCGCCAGGCTGAGACTGGCCAGTGCCGTGCCATAGCGGATGGCCACGAGCTGGCCGATCGCCTGGTGGGCGCCTAGCACCCGGGCACACGGAGTATCGAGCGCGGCGCTCAGGTCGTCCAGCACGGCGACGTTCGCCTCCGGCCCGATCAGGCACGGCGACAGAACCGGGCGGGCGGCTCCGGATGCGGTCAGCAGGTTCACCGCATCGACGATGCTCGCCGGGTTGCCGAGCGAAGCCGGAACGACCGGTACGGAGAGCCGGGACGCCAGCAGCACCGCGGCGACTGAGGCCGCGCTGGCCGCTTCCTCGCCGACGTCGGCCAGCACGACAATGCCGCGCCCGTCAGCCGAGATGCTGAGGCCGCTCGACCGCGCCTGCCTGGCAAGGCCGGCCTCGGCCAGGCGGCCGTGCAGTGCCTCGGCGATCAGCGGGTGCGGCCCGAGATGCGGCGCCACGATCGCCGGGAGGGGCGGCTGGGCCGCCATCTCCTGAAGCCGTGCGTCGATCGCCGGACTGGGACTCACCAGCAGCGGGACTACTACGCTCGGGAACTGGTCCTGACCCTCCGTGTCCGCCTCGTCAGACAGCAGGCACCCAGCCAGCGACAGGTTCTCGCCGTCAAGGTAGCCAACGCGGATGTCCACGCCGGGGCAGGACTGAGCGGCAATGGAAGCTACCCGGGCGCCGATGTCTGACGTGTCGGCAGCGGCCGTGCCAGGCACAGCGAGCACCAGCGCCGGGGCGTCCGATGCGACGGACAGCCGGTGCGGACTGCGATGACGGCCCGACCGCTGCGTCCTGGTGGTGCGCCGGGGAAGGGCGCCGAGTCCGCTCGGCTGCGCACCGCCGCGTTGCGGGAGGTCGCTGCCGCGCTGGGGCAGCTGGTCGTTGCCGCGTTGCGGGAGGTCGCTGCCGCGCTGGGGCAGCGGGTCGTTGCCGCGCTGCGGGAGGTCGCTGCCGCGCTGGGGCAGCGGGTCGTTGCCGCGCTGCGGGAGGTCGCTGCCGCGCTGGGGCAGCGGCTCACCGGCCGTCAGCCTTGGCAGCTCGTCGGTTTGGTCCGGCGCCGTGCGCTCGAAGAATGACCCAGCGCTACGCGGCAGCAGGTCACGCTGGCCCGGCGCATCACGCTGGCCCAGCGCATCTCGCTGGGGGAGTGGCTCGCGGGTGGGCAGCGGCTCGGGCTGAGCCGGCGCCTCGCGCTGCGGCAGGGCTTCGCCAAACGGCTGGCGCCGCCGCAGCACCCCGCCATACTGCGGCTGTGCTGGCTGCGGCTCGGCTGGATGGCTCTGGTCCGTCACGCTCCCGTATCGTAATCGGCTTGCCGAAATATTGGCGCGCGTTCTGCGATAGTCACACCAAACCGCCCATAAGTACTACTCTGCTGGCAGCATGCTCCGCAGCACAGCGATCAGCGCGCTCTTCTGATCCTCTGTCAGTCTCTGCTCGGCCCGGATCGCTGACTCGATGTCGGACGGGCCAGATGCCGGCGAAGTATCGGTCGCAGGGTCCCTGTGCAGCAGACCAGCCTGAGCCAGCAGAGTCTGGGCCGGCACGTTGAGCGCGTCTGAGATTAGCCTGATAACCCGGACAGACGGCTGATGCAGACCGCGTTCGATCTGGCTCAGATAAGGGTTGGATAGCTTGGTTCGCTCGGCCAGCTGACGTAGTGACAAATTGGCCCGCTTGCGCTTGTCCCTGATGAAGGCGCCGAGCGCCTGCATCTGGGAGTCCCACGGCGGCTCTGTCATCCGGCCCTTCCTAACCTTCGGGCTTTCCGCTTTCCGTGCCGACGACCGAGGCGAGCCGCTCGGCGGACGGCTCGCCTCAGTCGTGTCGTGGCTGGCTGCGGAGAGTTACTTCTTCTCGGTGCGGGACTTGCTGCTCGCCGGCTTCGTGCTCGCAGCCTTCGTGGTGCTGGCAGCCTTGGTGCTGGCAGCCTTCGTGCTGGCAGCCTTGGTGCTGGCAGCCTTCGTGGTGGCAGCCTTCGTGGTGGCAGCCTTCGTAGCGCTGGCGGCCTTGGCGGTGCGGGCAGGCTTTGCGGTGGCCAGCTTGCTGTCAGCTGTATTTGCAGTGCCGCTCGGCTTCGCAGCGGCACGCGCAGTCCGCGGCTTGGCCACATCGGCGGCGCTGACAGGCTCAGCAGCGGTCGCCGCCTCAGCCTCAACGCCGGTGCTGGCAGTCACGTCAGTCTCGGGCGTGACGGCCGCTGGCTCGCTAACGGCAGCCGTCGTCGCGGACGGGGCATGAGCCGGCACCGCTGTCGGCTCGGGAGTCGGCGCTGGTGTCAGAACTTCCGCCAGCCTGCGCACGCCGGGCAGCGTGCCAACAACTGGCAGGGTGCTCGCCGCCTGCGAGAGCCTGACGACGCGCTCAACAACTGCCGGACTCGCGGTCTCGATGGCCTTGCCGGTGAGGTGGCGGCGGGCGGTGTTGACCTGCTCGGCCAGCGGACTCGCGGTCTCGATGGCCTTGCCGGTGAGGTGGCGGCGGGCGGTGTTGACCTGCTCGGCCAGCGGGCCAGCGGTCTCGATGGCCCTGCCGGTGAGGTGGCGACGAGCTGTCTTGACCTGGTCGGCCAGCTCGCGTGCGCTGGCCTGCAGCTTCGCTGGGTCCGTTAGCGTACTCACCGGCGGCACGTGCAGCGCCGGACGCACAGACTTCGCGATCTCGTTACCGGACTGGATGGCATTTTCTACGACGGCTCTGCTCTTGCGCAGCTGCTGCTGGCTCTTGCGGACCTGCTCTTGGCTGCGATGCACAGCGGAAAGCACATGATCCTGAACTTCCTGAGCGACAGCGCGGGTGTCGATCATCTGATCCTCCTCTTACCCTCTGCTGCAAACTATACCAAGCAGAGAGCGTGATATGTCAAGCGCGGTGCGTGGTATGTCAAGCGCTGGGCTCAGGAGTGATGCGGCCGGAGGCAGTCGTAGAAGAGGCGGATGGCGCCGCTGTCGGTCCCGGTCATCTCGCTGAGCGACCAGCTGCGAGCAGGCTGCGCGTAATGCTTCCGCTGCTGAGCACGATGATGTCGCCGGCGCGAGGCTGGCTGCGCAGGTGCCGGACGGTGTTAGCGGGCTCAGGGCGGTGGTGGCCGCGCCAGTGAGCTTTGCCAAGTGCGCGAGAGCCTGATCGGTCAGCGCGTGCCGCGCGACCCAGCTCATGTCGTATTCGCCGCCGGATCCTGTCACCCGGCCGTCGAGCGATAGCGAGATGTTCGCAACGACGGTTCGGCGCGTCGGGCCGGCTGATTTCCGCAGTCATGGCCGCGTCGTCTCCTGGCCTTATCCCTGGCCCTGGTACATAAGCGAGCCCGGCGTGGTGAGCAGTTCGCCTGTCTCCAGCCAGGTCTTCAGGCCGGAGAGGATCATCGGCCAGCCCCCGTAGATCTGCTCACTGGCGCCCTCTGGCAGTTGATCGTGCGTGACTACGAGGCGGCACGAGTCGGCTACCTGCTCGATCTCCCAGGTGACCCTGGTCGGCCCGGCGCTTCTGACCTCGTCGCTCCAGAGCGCGGTCATGGTATGCACCAGCCGGCGCGGGGGATCGACCTCCAGCACCTCTCCGTCGGCCAGCAGGCCAGGCGCGGAAGGATGACCAAGCTCGACCTTCGCGCCGGCCGTCCAGTCGGAGGTGGCGCGAGCACCGAAGTTGTACTTGCTCCTGATCTCCGGATCGGTGATGGCCAGCCATAGACGCTCGGGCGTGGTGCGGATGTAGATCTCGAAGACCTTCTCCATCTGCTTCTCCAGCTGCTGCTTGAGATCACTGAGCGCAGCGGCCCAGGGTTCGGAGTACTTGCTGACCCAGCGGTCGTGGATCAGCCGGATCGGGACTGGGTTGAGGAAGTGCAGCTTTTCCCGGCCGCGCTTCCTTGCCACGATCAGCCCCGCGTGCTCGAGCTGCCGGAGGTGCTTCATGACACCGAATCGGGTCATGGGAAACCGCTCCTCCAGCGCGCTGAGGGTCTGCCCGTCGGCGCGGAACAGCTCGTCAAGCAGCTCGCGCCGAGTCGGGTCGGCGAGAGCCTTGAACACCTCGTCCACACCAGCAAAATAGGTGACCGTTTGGTCACATGTCAACCCCGGGAGCCCGATTGAGGCCGCGTCGCGGCACGGGCTACCGTTTTGGCTATGCCTTCCGCCTGGCCAGCTGTTTCCTACGAAGACTGGACTGCCACCTGCGACACGCTGCACGGCCACACCCAGGTGCTGGGAAAGCTGGCCGTCGCACTCGCGCCACCCGAGCCGGAGCTGCAGCATGCCGCGCTGCGCCTGACTGCCCGCGGCTGGGAGACGCTGCCGCTGCCGGCGCCGAACGGCACCGGGCGCATTGTCGCCCTGCTGGATCTCCGGTCACACGAGGCGGTCGCGGAGCACACCAGCGGCCGGAGTGAGCACATCCCGCTGACCCCCAGCCGGTCCATCGGGGCAGTCACCAGGGATCTCCTTGCGGCCGTGCGCAGGCTCGCCGGGGACGTGCGCATCGATCCGACGCCCCAGGAAGTCACCTGGACCACTCCGCTGGACGCCGACGACGATCACGCCAGCTACAACCGCGAGCAGGTGGAGGCCTACTTCGAGGCCGCTGGGCGGGCCGCCATGGTGCTGACCGAGTACCGTGCGCCCTATCGCGGCCGCTCGACTCCGGTCAACGCCTGGTGGGGGTCATTCGACGTGGCCGTGAGCCTGTTCTCGGGCGAGCCTGCAGACCCGCCGTCGACCGACTTCATCATGCGCAACTCCATGGACGCGCAGGAGATAGCAGTCGGCTGGTGGCCGGGCGACGCTCGCTACCCGAAGGCTGCCTTCTACGGTTACGCGCACCCGATGCCGCCCGGCTATGGCGACAGCCCGATCGCGCCGTCTGCCGCGCGGTGGAATGCGAATCTGGGCGAGTACCTGCTCGACTGGGACGATGTGCGGGCCAGCCCTGACCCGCATGCGGCTGCGCTGGAGTTCGCCCGGTCAGTGTTCAGCCACGGGTGTGATGTGTGCCAGTGGGACAAGGCGCTCGCCGCGAGCGGCCATGGCGTCCCGCCGCCGGTCCATTAGCGCGCTCGCTGTCCATTACGGCGCTGCCTGTCCATGACCTGGCCTCTGCTGGCATGCTTGCGGCGTGACCCCCAGCATGCCGCCGCAGACCCGCAGGGCCCGGCTGTGGCGTGCGGCGGAAATCAGGCACATACCGCTGCGCGCCATCCTCGTGACGGTTGCCGTCGTGGTGGCTGTCTACCTGGCTGGCAAGGTGGTCGACCGGCTGCGGAGCGTGATCCTGCTGCTGGTTGTCGCGGGGTTTATTGCCCTCCTGCTGAACCCGCTGGTCATCACCTTGCAGCGCTGGGTGGGTCGTCGCGGGATCGCGGTGGCGCTGGTGACGCTTGTGGCGGTGTGCGCATTCGCCGGGCTTGCCATCGCGTTCGGATACCCCCTGGTCAACGGCATCAGCCATCTAGCTGACAACCTGCCGCGGTACGTCGTCAGCGCCGAGCACGGCAGGGGCTGGCTCGGCCGGCTGGTGACCAGGTACAAGCTCGAGCAATGGGTGGACAAGAACGCACCCAAGATCGCCGCCTACGGCCGCGACCTCGCACGTCCGGCGCTGACCCTGGGCAAGGGCGCACTGTCCCTCGTATTCTCGCTATTCACCATCTTCGTGCTGGTAATCCTGCTGCTTCTGGAGAGTCCGAAGCTTCGCACTGGCCTGCTCGGCCTGATGACGCCGCGCCGGGCAGCCATCACCGGCCGGGTTGCGGCCGAGGTCAGCAAGTCGGTGACGGGCTTCATGCTGGGAAATCTGGCGACCTCACTGATTGCGGGCGTCGTCGTGCTGGTGACGCTGCTGCTGCTGGGCGTGCCGTTTCCGGTCTTGTGGGCGCTCTGGGTTGGCCTGCTGGACTTCCTGCCGATGATCGGCGGCGCGCTGGCCGGGATCCCCGTGGTGCTGTTCGCGCTGACGCAGTCGTGGACGGCCGGCATAGTCACGGCTGTTGTCTTCGTCGTCTACACCCAGATTGAGGACCACGTGCTCAATCCGGTGATCATGAGCAAGACAGTCCGTATCAACCCGTTGCTCGTCCTCGTCTCGATTCTCATGGGGGCGTCGCTAGGGAGCTGGGTGGGCGGGTTTTTCGGCGGCTTCGTCGCCGCATTGCTAGCGATCCCGTTCGCCGGAGCTCTGCAGGTGATTGTCCGCGAGATCTGGCACGCGACAGAGGCGCCCGGCCCGCCAGGATCCACTCCGAGCCATACCGAACTCTCCGGGGACGGCGAACGGCCGAGTTCGGCCGTCATCGCAGCCACTCTCGAGTCGGCTAGCGGTCGCGGCGAGCCGGCCGAGCCGGCAGCGAATCCGGAGCCGGCCTGACGGGGCACCGACAGCCGAAGAGAGCAGAGCTCCGCGCGGGCTGCCGTCCGCTCTCGTCTCCGCGGCTGCGCCCGGGCGGGGCGGCTAGGCCGGGGCGAGGTGTTCGAGAAGGAGGCAAACCAGGGTGAGGAACCTGACGCCCCAGCAGATGCTGGAGGAGTTCCACACCGCCTTCGGCGGCCAGGAAGACGACGAGCTTCGCTGGCGGCTCCTCGACGAGGAGCTCGCCGAACTCCGGGATGCTTACCAGGCCGGCGACCTGGTGGCGATCGCCGACGCCATCGCCGACATTGTCTACATCCTTGTCGGCACTGCGCACCTGAAGGGCATTCCTTTCGACAAGGTGCTCGCTGAGGTCCACAGGTCGAACATGACCGAGCTGGAGCCGGACGGCACGGCGGTGCGGCGCGCGGACGGAAAGATACTCAAGCCGCCTGCATTCGAGCCGCCGCGCATCAGGGAGATCCTCGAGGAGGGCGGCGGAGCCGGGCTCGGGCAGTCAGCGGTGCCCGGGTGATCCGTCCGGCAGACGGAAATGATCGGCTAAGCCCACGCGACTGAAGTCGGCGTCGCAACCGCAGCTCTCGCGGCGTATGAGCTGGGCCGGCAGCGCGATATCGCGGCCGCGGACGTCGGTGGATCCAGGTCCACGCTCGATCATCGAATAGACCGTCTCGAATGCGGTGACACCGAGACCCTGGACCGATTGCCGGACGCTGGTGAGCTGCGGGCGCAGGTGCCGGGCAACAGGTATGTCATCGAATCCGGTCACAGCCACGTCGTCGGGAACCGAAATCCCGTGCTGGACGAGAGCATGCAGTACGCCCATGGCCGAGTTGTCGTTGGCGCATACGATGGCGCGCGGCAGCGCTGAGCCGCTGGCTATGAGCTGCTCGATGACCTGAGCCCCGCCGGCCGCCTGGTAGCCACCCCGCCATTCCTCGCCCTCCAGCAACAGGGCACCCGCGGCCTTAGCCTCTTCCGCCAGCGCTCTGCCGCGGGCCATGCTGTCCGGGCTCCCGACGTGTCCGGCAACGTAGCTGAGCGTGCGGTAACCATGGTCGAGGATCAGATGCCGTGCTAGCGCGCGCATCCCGCCCTCATTGTCGCCGTGAACGTTCGCCGTGAATGGAGTCCGGACCCCCGCCAGAGTGACGATGGGCACCTGCCGCGCAAGGCGGTCGAGGTCATCAGGATTGAGTATGTGGTCGTGCAGGATGAGCCCGTCGCTCTTACGTGCGAGCTCAAAGACCCGGCGCGGGGTGCCTGGCTCGTTGAGGTCTACGGACCTGATCAGCAGGTCGAAACCGTGGCGCGCAGCGACGATCTCCATCCCGCGGTTGATCATGTCGGGGAACAGGAGGTTTTCGTCTTCGTTGGCGAAGATGTTCTGATCGTGGCGCCACTGCGGACGGCGCACCACGACGCCGACTACCTCCTTGAGGCGGACGCTCAGCGCCCTGGCAGCGCTATCGGGCACGAACCCGAGCTCCGCCACGGCCTGCAGGACGCGCTCCCTGGTATCGGGCCGTGGGTTGCCCTGCCCGTTGAGCACGCGCGAGACCGAGGCGATCGACACTCCGGCGGCACTTGCGACGTCGTAAATCGTGGGCGCCTGAGTTGTCGTCGTACGGTCGGCTTCTGCCGTCACGTGTCCTCCGCTGGCTGCGGCGCTAATGCGCAGGCGTCTAGTAAAGCGCTTACTTGCTACCTGAGCAATCCCGCTGTTACTAGATGAAACAAAAAGCGCCGCCACGTCGCGAAGTTGCCCTGACAGCAGCCAGGCGGAGGCTCCGCGGGGTTTCACGACACGGCGGACACGACCGGTTGGCCCCTGAGCTACGGATCGACGCCCTGTCATGACCGCGATCGGCGAGCCTCACCGTCGCGGCAGACCTGCTGTGCGACAAGAAAGCCGCAAATGGGGTATTCGAGGCGCCCACCCGCCGGACGCGGCCGGGCTGCAACAAGCCTGAAGCTGCCGGCGCCCCTCGCCCCCCTGGCAAGAGCCGCGAGCAGGCGCTCAGTTCCCGGACGGAGCGGTCGCCATGTGCTCTGCGAGCCGGTCGACGGCCGTGCGCAGCCGGCGGAAGTAGGCGGCCCGGCTCAGCAGCAGCTTGCTCGCCGCCTCCTCGTGGCTGCGCATCGGTTCCAGGTACCCGGCTACGAGGACGCGGAGCAGCAGCCGCTCCGTCTCGCTGTCGCCAAAAGCCTCGTCGGCGGCCTTGCGCACCTGCTGCTGCACCGACTCAGCCCGCTCGGCGACCGTCTGGCCGGTAGCCAGCGGGCTGCGGGCAAGTTCGCGCGGAACCCGGAAGTTCTTCAGGATCTCCCGGACTGTGGCGGCATCGATGACCGGCCGCGACGGCAGTTCCGGCGCCGGCAGCCCGAGCTCGGCGTAGATGTGCGTCCGCATGAACGGGAAGATGCCGCCCGGCCCATAGTCGAGCCGGTAGCACAGTGCCTCCGCCTCCCCGACTCGCACATCCAGGTCGGCAAGGTGCACGGCGCCGAGAGCCTCGGCGAACTCCACCGCGCCGGGGAGCGCCGGGTCGATCGGGAGGTAGGCGAACCTCGGGCTGGCGGCACCGCTGCGCAGCATGCCGGCGATGCCAAGCATGGCCTGGACCTGGCCCTGAGTGAAGTCCACCGCGGAGTGCCAGAGCACCGACTCGCCGGCTGCAAGGTTCCCGTGCGCGTGTGCCAGCCACGGCCCGGCGATCGGGTCGGCCGTGGCGAAGGCCGGCGCCGTGGCCAGGCTGATGCTCACCAGGTACCCGCAGATCTGGTCGGACAGGTCCCTGGCCACCGCGACCCGGTCGGGCGCCTGTGCGAAGTACCGGCGGGCAAGGTGCCACCAGTCCTTGTTGCGCTCGGTGGTGACCAGCTCGATCCGGTCCGCGTCACCGGGCCGGACCGAGTCGATGCGGAAGCTGACGTTCCCGTCCCAGCCGAACCCCCAGCGCAGCAGGGGGTTCTCCACCAGGTGCGCCAGCTCGATCATCATCATCTGGTCGCCGGCCATACCGCGGGCGAACAGGTGGTCAGCGACCCTCCGGCGCACGTCACGCTCGAGCGCCGGGTTCCGCTGCCGCAGGTCGGCAAGCAGGGCCTTGCGGGTCAGGTCGTGCATGGTCAGCCCGCTGCCGAGTTCCTCGGTGATGGTCAGCTCGGACAGCTGCCGGTAGGCTGCGTCAGCGTCCTCGTCGTGCAGCACGGCGCGGAGCAGGCCGGGCGTGACAGTCCTGGCCACGACTGCGACTCCGAGCGCGGACGGGCGCACGTCCTGAAGCTCCGTCTCGACCAGCCTGTTGAGCAGGGAGCGGAGCATCTCGGGCCGGTCCGGCGCGCTCTCGGCGGTCCAGCCGCTGTCGGCAAGCGCGGCATCAGCGGCAAGCGCCAGCGCGAGCGGGGAGCCGGCCGCCCAGTCGATGATCGCCGGGACCCGGTCGTCGCTCAGCCCGCGCGCCGCGAGCAGCTGGCGAGCATCGCGGGGGGGCAGGCCGGTCAGATCGAGCCGCGCCGTCAGTGCCTCCCAGCCGCCGCTGAGCCAGCCGGGGTCAGGTGCGCCGCGCCCGGCGATGAAGACCAGCGCCTGATCCGGCAGTTCCGGGAGCAGCTCGTGGCGGAGCTGCGAGTCCAGCGCGGTCATGCGCTCGTAGGAGTCGATCAGCACCAGCGGCCGGTCGTACTTGCTGGCCGCCCGCAGCGCGAGCTCTAAGGCGCCCGGCGCGGGCCCGAGCTCGCGACCGTCGACCATGACGACGCTGATGCCGCGCTCGCGTGCATGGCGCGCTGCCTCGCGCAGCAGAGTGCTCTTGCCGATGCCGCCCGGACCGCAAATGTGCACGACGCTGGCCGGCGGATCGTCGGAGTCCAGGCACTGATCGAGGAAGACGATCTCCGCGCTCCGCCCGGTGAACCGGGACCGGTCCCGGTCCTCTAGCCGTGCGGCCAGGGTGCGGCGCCCCGCCGGATCAGCTCCCATCAGGCCACCCCTGCTCGCGACGGTCGGCTGCCGCGGCCCCTGCGCACCCATTTGTGACACGGTCAGGGTACCAAGGCGAGACGTAACTGAGATCGTTCGCGGCGATCTTTACTGTGGAGTCATGGAGTTCAGCCGGGAGTTGCGCGACGACGTGATCGCGGGCGATATCACCGTATCCTTCCGGCTGTGGCAGCGGCCGAGGGTGCGCGCAGGGGGCCGGTACCCGGTCGGGCCGGCCATGATCGAGGTCGACTCCGTGGAGCTGGTGCCGTTCAGCACGGTGACCGCGGCCGATGTGCGCCAGGCCGGCGAGCCCGATCTCGAGACGCTGCGGGAGCGAGCCGCGCACGCGGGCCCGATCGCCGACGACACCCTGGTGTACCGGATCGAGTTCCACCTCGTCGGGCAGTCACCCGTCAAGCGGCACTGACGCCGCACTCATGCTGGCCGGCCGCACCGACAGGCGGCAGCGGTGCGTGAGTGCGGCACTGGTGCCGCTCTGCCGTGTCGCTACTGCTCGGACAGGATCGCCTCCAGCTCCGCGATCGGGTCGCGGACGACCGGGCCGGTCACCCGGACGACGGCGCGGCGGATCGTGCCGGGAAAGGCGAACGGCGCCTCGTATCCGTCACCAACTGCGGGACCCCACTCGTAGCCGCAGGTCAGGCCGACGCCTGTGCCGGTGAAACCGGCCGGGGTGAACCGCGGGATCGGCCCGCGGCCGATCTCCCGTCCGTCGCAGCGGAGCACGCCGGTGCCGCCGGGGCCATCGTCCTTGGTGAAGGCGTACTCGACCCGGTGCTCGCCTGGCGCGATGACGTCAGCCGCCTCGATCACGTGCCGTTCCTTGCCGTAGAGGTTGTGCACGTAGCGCAGCCGGCCGTGCAGGATGTGCAGCGACCAGCCGCCGAGCACCGATCCGAGGGCGAGCAGCGCGCCGTCCGCGGCTCCGCCATGACCGGGTATGTCCAGGTCGATGACGAGAGCATGCGACCGGTTGCGTACGTTGACAGCGACCACCTCGGGTACCTGCGCGCCGCCCTGGGCGTACTGGTACTCCTGCCGGGGCTGGCGGTGATCGGGCTTCGGATGCACCAGCGCCCAGAGCACCCGGTTGTCAAGCGGCAGGACCTGGTTGCGGCGGGCCTCCGCCCACCACAGCTCCACTAGCTCGGCCAGCCGCGCGGGCTCCTGCTGCGCCAGGTCCTGCGACTCGGACAGGTCCGCGGCGACGTGATACAGCTCCCACACGTCGTCCTCGAACGGCGCGTTCGGGTTCTGGTCGTCGTACAGCGGCCCGATCGGGTGGAACGTGACGGCCTTCCAGCCGCGGTGGTAGATGGCCCGGGACCCGAACATCTCGAAGTACTGCGTCTGGTGCCGCTCCGGGGCTGCCTGCGTGCCCGGCGGCAGCAGATAGGCAAAGCTCGTGCCGTCGAGCGTGGTCTGCGCGACGCCGTCGATCTCGGCCGGGAGCGACACGCCCGCGAGCCCGGCCAGCGTCGGCAGCACGTCGATGGCGTGCGCGAACTGATGCCGGATCGCGCCGGGCTCGAGCAGGCCCCGCTCG
>Ga0335075_10014286_pt1 | contig 11936 bp, 9 predicted proteins | sample Lox_Sample_24_FD_206723 | JGI IMG/M metagenome (GOLD analysis project Ga0335075, IMG submission 206723) | Soil microbial communities from Loxahatchee National Wildlife Refuge, Florida, United States - Lox_Sample_2.4 | ecosystem: Environmental > Terrestrial > Soil > Wetlands | place: USA: Florida... | reverse complement strand
CCGGTGCAATCGCGACCTCCTCGATCAGCAAACCAGCCGGCGATAGAGACCGAAACCCTCGATACACCATGGCAAGCATCCCCCCATGCTATGCCCACCAAATCTAGCGTATCTGCATCGGAAATGCGCCAGAGCCCTTATTCCATGCCGATGGTGGGTCCCTTTTGCATGCCGTTTGACAAGGCATGCTTCAAAAATGCACTACACAATGCGGGAGCTTGTTGGTTCAGGGCAAGGTCGATCGTTGGCCGGCGCCGTCGTCCAGGCTGTCGATGCTCTCGGACCGGAGGGGCTCAGGTCGGTACTGCAGTGCCGCCACCCCCAATGCTGACATCCTGTTCGTTGGCACGGAACTTGCTGTTTCCAGCAGATCAGATGGCGGCGGGATGCGATGGCAAAAGGAGCTGGTCGGGCGACCCTCTACGCGCTCTTTCTGGTCATGGCTTCGGCCACGCTGGGTCGCGGCGAGGCAGCGACAACCTTCCGCTGGTCCAATGACGGCGATCCGACGACCATGGATCCCGACGCCCGCAGCGATCTGTTCGTGACGACTTTCGACATGAACATGTACGAGGCGCTGATCCGCCGCGATCGCAATCTGAAGCTCGAACCGTCGCTCGCCACCGCCTGGTCGAACATCAACCCGACGACCTGGCGGTTCACGTTGCGGCAGGGCGTCAGGTTTCACGATGGCACACCGCTCACCGTCGACGACGTTATCTTCTCGGTGCATCGCGCGGCGGCGCCCGGCTCGGATGTCGCAAGCCAATTGTCCTCGATAAAGGAAATAAAGAAGGTCGACGATAGAACCGTCGACTTCATTACCTACGGGCCGGCACCGATCCTGCCGAATTATATCGTCAATGTCCCGATCATGAGCAAAGCGTGGTGCGAGGCGCACCATGCCGCCAACGTCGCCCTGGGCTCGAACAGCGAGAGCTATGCGACGAATCATGAGAACGGCACCGGGCCGTTCATGCTGAAGAGCCGGCAACCCGGCATTCGCACGGTCCTGGTCAAAAACCCGAATTGGTGGGGCCTCAAGGAGGACCCGATCGACCTCGATCAAGTCGACTTCATCCGCATCGTCAATCCGGCGACGCGGGTCGCAGCGCTGCTGTCGGGCGAGATCGACATGGTCTACAACGTCCCGCCACAGGACATCGAGCGACTCCGCCACACGCCGGGCATCAAGATCTGGCAGACGCCGGAGCTGCGGACGATCTTTCTCGGCATGGACCAGGCGCGTCCGCAACTCCTCGAATCCAACGTCAAAGGCAAGAACCCGTTCAAGGACAAGAGGGTCCGGGAAGCTTTTTACGAGGCGATCGACGAGGACGCGATCGCGACAAAAGTGATGCGCGGTTTCGCCCGACCGACGGCGTTGATGGTCGGGCCCGGCATCACCGGTTACGACCCCGCCCTCGACAAACGTTATCCGTTCGATCCGGACGCCGCCAAGAAGCTGCTCGCCGCGGCCGGCTATCCGAATGGGTTCGAGGTCGGTTTCGACTGTCCGAATGACCGGTATGTGAATGACGAGGCGATCTGCCAGGCGGTCGTCGTCATGCTGGCCCGGATTGGTGTCAAGGTCGATCTGTTGGCGCAGACCAAGTCTAAATACTTTGCCAAAATTAACGCGCCGGGCTTCGACACGAGCTTCTATTTGCTGGGCTGGACGCCGACGCCGCTCGACGCGCTCGACATGCTGACGAACCTCGCCGAGACGCGTGGCAAGGGCCTTCACGTCGGCGCCTGGAATGACGGCGGCTACTCGAACCCCGCTCTCGATCGACTGATCAAAGAGATCAGCGTCGAGCTCGACAGCAAAAAGCGCAACGCACTGATCAGCAAGGCCCTTTCGATCGTCAAGGACGATTTCGCTTACATTCCGCTGCACCAGCAGATCGTCGTCTGGGCGAGCCGCGACAATGTCGATCTGGCGCCGATGGGCGACGACGACCTCCAGCTGCGCTACGTCAAAATGCGCTAGCCGGGCGAGAGCGCGATGCTGGCTTTTCTGATCGAGCGCCTGCTGCAATCGGCTGTGGTGATGCTGGCCGTGGCGCTGATCGCCTTCACGCTGTTCAACTATGTCGGCGATCCGATCGAAAACATGGTTGGGCAGGACACCACGATCGCCGAGCGCCAGCAGTTGCGGCACGAGCTCGGCCTCGACGACAGCGTCGTCGTCCAGTTCGCCCGCTTTGTCGCCGATGCCGCCTGCGGCGATTTCGGCATCTCCTACCAGCAGCAGAGGCCGGTCGGGCAGATCATCCTGGAACGGCTGCCGGCAACGTTCGAGCTGAGCTTTGTCGCCGTGGCGATGGCGATCGCGCTGGGCGTGCCGATGGGCATCTATACCGGGATCCATCGGCACTCGTGGCTGTCGCACGGGCTGATGGGCTTGTCGTTGGTCGGGGTCTCGCTGCCGACATTCCTGGTCGGCATCCTTCTGATCCTTGTCTTCTCGGTCGATCTCGGCTGGCTGCCATCCTTTGGCCGGGGCACGGTGGTGCATATCGGCTGGTGGAGCACCGGCCTGCTGACGCTCGACGGCTGGCGGGCGATCATCATGCCGGCCACCACGCTGGCGCTTTTTCAGATGACCTTGATCATGCGGCTGGTGCGCGCCGAAATGACCGAGGTCTTGCGCACCGACTACATCAAATTCGCCCGGGCCCGCGGCCTGAGCAATCGCGCGATCCATTTCGGACACGCGCTCAAGAACTCGCTGGTTCCGGTGATCACGATCACCGGCCTGCAGCTCGGCTCGGTCATCGCCTTCGCCATCATCACCGAGACGGTGTTCCAGTGGCCGGGGATGGGTCTGATGTTCATTCAGGCGGTGAGCTTTGTCGATATCCCGGTGATGGCCGCCTATCTGATGCTGGTCGGCGGCTTTTTTGTCGTCGTCAATCTCGTCGTCGATCTGCTCAACCATGTCATCGATCCGCGACTGCGGGTTGACCGCGTGCGGGTGGGCATTGGCTGACCTCGTCGCCCCTGCTGCTGCCGGTCGGCCCGGCGCGCTGCTGCGCCGGATCTTCGACAGCGATCTGTGGTGGAGCTTCCGCCGGTCGCCGGTGACGGTCGCAGCGGCAATTGTCGCCTTCGTCCTGATCGCAAGCTCGCTGCTGGCGCCGTGGATCGCACCGCATGATCCGTTCAACCTCGCGTCGCTGAACCTCCTCGACGCCGAGCACCCACCGGCCTGGCTCGCCGGCGGCAGCTGGCGGTTTCCGCTCGGCACCGATCAGGAGGGGCGCGACATGCTCTCGGCGATCCTCTACGGGTCGCGGCTGTCGCTGCTGGTCGGGTTCCCGGCGGTGCTGGTGTCGATGGTGCTGGGGGTGACGCTCGGCCTCGTCGCCGGCTGGCGCGGCGGACTCATCGACACGGTCATCATGCGGGTCGCCGATGTCGAGCTGAGCTTTCCAGCGATCCTTGTTGCGCTGCTGATCGACGGTGTGGCTCGCGGCGTATTGCCGCGCGGCATCCACAACGAGATCGCCTCCTATGTCGTGATCGCCGCCATCGCCTTGTCGTTCTGGGTCCATTACGCGCGCACGGTGCGCGCCTCGACGCTGGTCGAGCGCGACAAGGAATACATCCAGGCGGCCCGCGTGATCGGCGTGCGCCCGGCGAAAATCCTCTTTGGTCATCTATTGCCGAATGTGATCGGCCCGGTGCTGGTGGTCGCGACGATCAACCTCGCACTGGCGATCCTGACCGAGGCGACCTTGTCGTTTCTCGGGGTCGGACTGCCGCCGACCCGGCCGTCGCTCGGCACCTTGATCCGCAACGGCAACGACTACCTGATGTCGGGGGACTGGTGGATCTCGCTCTTTCCCGGCGCGGCGCTGGCCGCACTGATCCTGTCGGTCAATCTGCTCGGCGATTGGCTGCGCGACGCCTTCAATCCCAAGCTGCGCTGACATGACGGAACCTCTGCTTCGGGTCGAGAATTTGCGGGTCGAACTGCCGGGCCGGCGCGGCGTCGTGACCGCGATCGATGATGTCAGCTTCGCCGTGGCTCCGGGCGAGGTGCTGGGGATCGTCGGCGAGTCGGGGGCCGGCAAATCTCTGACCGGTGCGGCGATCATCGGCCTGCTCGAGCCGCCGCTGCACCTTGTCGGTGGTCGGATCGCGTTTGCCGGACGCCGGATCGACAACCTGCCGGGCGAGGCCATGCGGCGCATTCGCGGCCGACAGATCGGCATGATCTTCCAGGACCCGCTGACCAGCCTGAACCCGCTCTACACGATCGGGCGGCAGCTCATCGAGACGATCCGCACCCATCTCGACCTCGCGCCGGCGAGTGCGCGCGAGCGCGCGCTGGCTCTGCTGCACGAGGTCGGCATCGCCGGCGCCGAGCGGCGTCTCTACCAGTACCCGCACCAGTTTTCCGGCGGCATGCGCCAGCGCATCGTTATTGCGCTGGCGATCGCCGCCAATCCGCGACTGATCATCGCCGACGAGCCGACGACCGCGCTCGATGTCTCGATTCAGGCGCAGATCATTGCACTGCTGCAGCGCTTGAGCCGGAATTCCGGTGCTGCGGTGGTGCTGATCAGCCACGATATGGGGCTGATCGCCGAGACCGCGCATCGCGTCGCCGTCATGTATGCCGGGCGGGTCGTCGAGATCGGCCCGGTGCGCGAGATCATCTCGCATCCGCGGCATCCTTATACACGCGGATTGATGAATGCCATTCCGCGGATCGGCGGGGGCCGGGACCGACTGTGCCAGATCGAGGGGGCCATGCCGCGACTGGGCGAGATCCCAGCCGGCTGCCCATTCGGCCCGCGTTGTGCCGAGGCGTCGGACGCATGCCGGCGCTGGCGGCCGCAGCTGCTGCCCGCCGCCGGCACCGACGCGGCATGCTGGCTCTACGCCCGGATGCCGGCGCCGACCGGCGAAGTCGTCAATGGCTGATCCCGCGCCGCTGCTCCGGGTCGAGGATCTGCGCCATCATTTCGACGTGACGCTGCCGGCAGTTGCGCGGCTGCTGCGCCGAACCCCCCGTGCCCGATTGAAGGCGGTCGACGGCGTCAGCTTTTCCATTCGGCGTGGCGAGACTTTCGCGCTGGTCGGCGAGTCGGGTTGCGGTAAATCGACCCTGGCGCGCCTGGTGGTCGGGCTCTATCGGCCAAGCAGTGGCCGCGTCCTCTTTGCCGGCCGCGACCTGGCCCGGCCGCAAAGCCGGAGAGAGGCGACGGCGCTGCGCCGGCACCTTCAGATGATCTTTCAAGACCCCTATGCCAGCCTCAACCCGCGCTGGCGCGTCCGACGCATCGTCGCCGAACCCTTGCGGACGCACCGGCTCGTGCCAAACAGCGCAGCGCTGCGGGAGCGGGTCGCCGAGTTGCTGGCGCAGGTGCGGCTCTCCCCGGCCGATGCCGAGAAATTCCCGCACGAGTTTTCCGGCGGTCAACGACAGCGCATCTCGATCGCACGCGCCCTTGCCTCAAATCCGGAATTCCTTGTCTGTGACGAGCCGACCTCGGCCCTCGACGTATCGGTCCAGGCGCAAATCCTCGACTTGATGAAGACGCTGCAGCACCGCCTCGATCTGACCTATCTGTTCATCTCGCACAACCTTGCGGTTATCTATCAGATGGCCGACCGGGTCGGGGTCATGTATCTGGGACGGCTGATCGAAATCGCCGACGCCGAGCAGCTGTTTGCCGTGCCGCGCCACCCCTACACTCGCCTGTTGCTTGAGACGATCCCGTGTATCGACGCGGTCGGGCGTGAACGCGCGCCGGCCGGCGGCGAGGTGCCGAACCCGCTCGATCCGCCAGCGGGCTGCAGCTTTCACCCGCGTTGCCGGTTTGCCAATGAGCGCTGCCGTCGCGAACCGCCCGAACTGCTCGACCTCGACGGCAGTCTGGTCGCCTGCCACGCTGCTGCCGAGGGCCGTTTGCCGCCCACGGTGGCGGGAAGTTCCTGTTCCACAATCGCATGAGCAGCAACGCGGCGCGCGGCTCCGAATAGGCCGGTGCCGTCACGGCATGATCCGGTGCGAGCTTCCAGCGCATGCGATAAGCCGCCCGGTCAAATCCATGCGCGACCCGCAGATGTCGATGACGCAGGGTTTTGGCTTGAAATCCGCATTCCAAACACTCGCCATGATTCGTGCCGAGGCCGCTCAGTATGTCTGATGCGCCGTTGCAATCAGCCAAAATATTAGAGAGAAACGCACTGCGTTTCTTCGTGTCCGGCCATTTTTATGAGGATGTGATAGGATATCGTAAAGCTAGAAATATGCAAAAGCCGCAACCGGAACAATGCCGCATGGTAATAGCCCAAAGATTCGGCCAAGAATTCTGAAACCACGGGCCGCTCTCGCCGAAGGCGATTTTCGAGTGGGCACCGCAACTGTCTGCTAACGTCCCCTCAATGGTCATTTCGGGAACAGCACGAACCCGTGCTCATGACATCGGCGGACGCCTCCCCGGCCGCTCAGCAACCGCAGCGCATCCCCCACAGAACGAAGCGCAGTGCCGGCGCACGGAGGTGGCGAGCTCCACGCCAGCCGTCATCGTCGCCTCATCCGCCGATGATCGGCGCGATCAAGGCCGCGTCGAACCGCTTGCGGTCGATCTTCAGATAGGCGACGCCCTCGTCCGGCGCGATTACCGCCTCGACGACACCCGGCACCTCGTTGAGGTATCTAGCGAGCTCGCCGAGCTGGTCTGCGTCAACCGCGCCGAGGCGGGCGAGATAGCTCGAATACTGGCCTGGCCGGCGCATCGTTGCCGCGACCGCGAGCCACAGTACCGCAATGGCGAGCGCGAACTCCATGACGCCGCTCGCGCCGGCCGCGCCGAGCGCCCAGCCGCCGCCGGCGCCGCCGACGAAGATGCCGAGGAATTGCGAGCTCGAATAGATCCCCGTCGCGGTCCCCTTGGCGCCGGCCGGGGCGATCTTGGTGACGAGCGACGGCAGCAGCGATTCCATTACGTTGAAGGCGGTGAAGAACGCGACAAGCGCCGCGACCACCACGACCGCGCTGCCGCCGCCCAGCGCAAGGCCGGCAAGACTTGCAATAAGCAGCGCGATCGCCGACACGAAGACGCCCTTCATGCGCCCGCCCTTCTCGGCCACGATGATGGCCGGAACCATGAAGGCGACGGAGGCGATGAGCACCGGCAGGTAAACCATCCAGTCGCGGCCGCTTGCCAGGCGAAACACGCCGGCCAGGAGCGACGGCACCGCGAGGAAGCTCGCCGTCAGGATCGCGTGCAACGCAAAGATCGAAAAATCGAGCCGCAGCAGTTCCGGGTTGCGCAGGATCCGGACAACGAGCGCAGGCAGCGCCTCGGTATCGCGGTGCCGCACGATCCTGGCGGGCGTCGGCACCGCGCCGTGCGTCACCGCGATCCCGCAGACCGCGAGCCCGGCGGTCAGCCAGAAGATGCCGGGCACGCCGATGGCGCCGTTCAGCACCGGGCCAAGGACGATCGCAACCAGAAATGAAAAGCCGATCGTCATGCCGATCGTCGCCATCGCCCGCGTCCGCACCTCCTCGCGCGTCAGATCGGCGACGAGCGCCAGCACGACCGACCCGACCGCTCCCATACCCTGCAGGACGCGTCCGACAATGACGCCCTCGATCGTCGCCGACATGGCCGCCACGGCGCTGCCGATCCCGAACAGCACGAGCCCGATCGTGATCATCGTCTTGCGTCCGATGCGGTCGGACAACAAGCCGAATGGGATCTGCAAGACCGCTTGCGCCAGCCCGTAGGCGCCGAGCGCAAGCCCGATCAGGAACGGCGTCGCGCCCGCAAGACCGTGGCCGTAGGCCTCGAATACCGGGTAGATCATGAAGAGGCCGAGAAGGCGTACGGCGAAGATCGCAGCGAGTGAAAGGGTCGCACGAGTTTCGCTCGGCGTCATCGTTCGGCGCTCACCTCTGCCTTATTCGCCCAAGGGTACGAGCGCTGGCGGCCGAACCGGCGGCCGCGCAGGCGATGATCTTGTGCCCGAGAGCTGCCCGATCGGAAGACGCAAGTCTTGCGGCATAGCGCCTCGCCGTGTGGGGCAACCGATGCTGCAGCCGGCATCGGCACCGGTTCGTTGGTCAGCGGTCGTTCCCCCGGTCAATGCAGACGTCGCCACATCGACCGGAGCCGGATGGACGGCGAGCGTCCCGACGATCGCAACCTCGGCTGGCGAGATCACACCGCGCGGCAGGTAGAGCGGCAGGCTCTCTCCGCCGCGCGCCGGATCGGGGGCAATGAAGATGATCAGCAGAGCGGATCGCAGCGCGATCAGCCGAGCAGTGGCGAAAGCCATCGCCTGTCATAATGCCGGCAAGCAGGAGCAGGCGGACCGCACCATGCCGTGGGGTCCCTGGGCGACGGCCGGGATCAAGAACGCTCTGGCCGGGATCGAGCGCTAACGACGGTCGACGCGGACGGTCCGGCGAATGGCCGGACCGCCCGGCGTGCGCCGCTGCGGAGAGAGCGACATAGCCGCTCGGCGCGCCAGAGCAGGGGAGCGCGCTCCCGAAATAGCGGGAAGTGCCTATCCGTGCAGGAAGCGTCGCAGCGCCTCGCGCGTGTCGTGCTCGGCCTGCCTGGTCACGCGGGCATTCGTCGCACGATAGAAGCCGTGATACGCCCGTGGATACATGTGCAACTCGACGGCTACTCCGGCGCGGCTCGGCCTTGTCGTCACCTTCGTGCCAAAAGTGACGCTAAGGAAAGTGCGTTAGTTCAGGGCCTTACGGCTCTGTCATCCTTGCAACTCGTTGACAACAAGGGAAACCCTGATTTTTCAACCTGCGGCGTGTTTTCTGACGGCCACAGCTGGGCGGTCGAGCAGGCTCGGCCCGAGCTGCGAGAGGTCGAAGCTCAGGATGCCGCGCAGATTGATGTGCTTGTAGCCGATCGGCGCGATGGCTTGCAGCACCTCGTCCGGATACGTGCCGGGTGCTTGGTCGACGGTGAGCTGAAAACGGTGCGTGTTCCAGGCCATGACGATATTGGCGAGCAAGGCGAGAGCTCCGGAGATCGCGCCGAGCTCTTCCATCGTGCGCCCGTGCTTTGCGGTGATGACACCGTTGTAGACGGCACGCTGGAGGCTGTGGACCGCCTCGCCCTGGTTGAGGAGGTCGAGAATTTCGATTCGGAACCCCGGATTGCCGAAGAAGTCGCACAGATAAAGGGTACGCAGAAGCTTTCCGAGTGCGTCGCCGGCCTCGAAGACGGGATCGCCGGCGGCGGCCGATCCGAAGCGCTCGAGCGCCTCGGTCGCCGGGTACCAGCCGTGCTTCACCGAGGCGGCAAGCCGCAGCAACCCTTCCCAGCCTCGCGCGATAGCGCGGCGCGACACGGTCTCGGCGACGCAGGGTCGCAATACCTCCGGGACGTCGAGACCGCGCGGCAGGTAGAGCTTGCGCCTCTTGAGGGTTGCCAGGCGCGGACACAGGTCGAACCCGACGAGCTTGGCAAGCGCCATCGCAAAATGCGTAAAGCCGTGAGTGTCGACCGCCACGCGTTCGATGCGATCGACCTGCTGCTGTCGCAAGGCGCCCTCGATCGCAGGTCCGGCCTGGCGGCGGTTCAGGACGATCGGTTGGTCGTAGAGAATGCCCCATTGATCGAGCACATGGGCGTAGGTGCCGACGGCATAGGTGCGGCGCCGGGGATCGAGGCGTGCCGCCCACAGATAGCGCGTCGCTTCAAGGCTCATCATGTCGGCCGAAGCGAACAGGCCCCGCCCCCCAGAGATCGGCGATCCGGTGTCTGCGCATAAAGCGCAGCACCGCATCATTGGCAGCGCGTAGCCGGCCGTCCGCTTCGATCCTGAGAACCATCTGACCGAGGCTGTCGGCTGCCAGAGCCGGCACCATGCGCACCAGTTCAGCGGCGGAAAGATCGGAGCCGAGGCCGAGGAGGCCGGCATAGAGCGTCACCAACTCGCTTTCCGATCGGGCCGGTCGGCCGAGCAGGGTCCAGGAGAAGCGGGTCAGATGGTCGACTTCGATGATGACCTCGGGGAGCTGCGCATTGCCGACCGCGATCGCCAGCGCCTGTCGGGCGGGATCGGCCCGAGGATCCCGTGGCGCTGGCTTGCGCCGTGGCAGCCGCAATTCGTCGTCCTCGACGGCGACGGTGCCGGCCGCGACCGCCTCGGCCAGGGACGCAAGACCCGCCGTCAGGCCAGCTTCCAGGCGCTGCAGGTAGGGTTCCGGACGGGCGGGGAGGTTGAGCGCCCGGACAAAGCGGGCGCGCGAGCGCTGCCACAGAGATGCCGGGATCAGCTTGTCCTCGGCGGCGCGGTGCGAAAAGCTGTGGGCGACCGTAATCGAGCCGTTCCGCAGCCCGCGCTTGAGGGCCATCACCGTCGCGGCGCGAAAGCAGCCGAGCGCTGCGACGCGGTCCGGCTGATCGATGAGGCCCTGCCAGGAAGGACCAAAGGGCTGTGGCATCGTTGGCGGCAGCGCCGGCGCGGATGCGGGAAGCGCATCGAGAGCCGCGAAGGCGGTTGCGACGACATGCTCGGTCGGCATCGCCAATTCCGCCGCCCGCACCGTCTTCAGCAACCGGGCCAGCTCGTGGGATTTGTGCCCGAGCTCGTGGCGAATCTCGGCCACTCGGGTCGAACGGCGTTCCGCTTCGAACGGCGCGATCAAATCGCGCAACCGCGAGCGCAAACCGACGACGTCGAGCGCTTCGTCCTCGGTCAGGGCCGCGAGATTGTCGAGGAGCCGATGGAGGCGGCGCAGCCGGCTGGCCTGGACCTCCACTGCGCGCTCGCGGGCGCTGCGCCAATGGGCGGCGATCTGATGATCGGCAAGGGTGAGGCTCGCATCGCTGAGCTGCAGTAGCCGAAAATGCAGAAAGCAGGCGACCTCGATCGTGCGATGCGGATCCTTGATACGCGCGAGCGCCGCGGCTTTGCGCGATGTCATCCGCCGCGCAAAATGCTTGAGGCCCGTGAGCGGCAGGTCGGAGAGCACCAGCCGGTCGGCGCCCAATTCCTTCAGAAAGCCGATCTTTTCAATCTGCGCTTCGAGGCTCGTCGGCCCCCTGCCCGGCGGCACGGCGCCGAGCCATTCGAGACGGCTGATCCCGCCATCTTCGATTGTCGCCAAAAGGCGCGGCAGCCACGTCTCGCGGTCGGACCCTGCGATGGCGACGATAGTTCTGAACAGCGCCTGCTCCTGGTGCCGGCGCGCCGCGGCAAGGAGACGGCGGATGTCGCGCTCGCGCAGCAGGAGATAATCGTGATCGACGAGCCAGGACCGCGAGCGCGCCATCAGCTCGGCATTGTCGAACACCGCAGCGGCCTCGCGCCGCAGATAGGCGACGAGACCGCGCCCGGCATGCTCGCTCGGCTCCGTGCGACCGAGCGCGGTGAGGGCTGCCGCCTGATGGTCAAACAAGGTGCGCCGACGCCGGTAGAGCGCCCGGATCGAGGCAAGCTGCGGCGGCGCACATCCGAGCTGGCGGCCAAGATGCTCCAGCACGCCGGGCGGAATGATCTCGACCGAATTGAGTGTCCCGCCGGTCATCTTGAGGAAGCCGATCTGGAGCGCGAGCGCCAGCCGGTTCAACACCCTCCGCCGGCGCCGAACAGCGGCGTACTCTTCCTCGCCGAGCGTGAAGAAATGCTCGATCTCCATCGCCGACAGGGCGTCGGGGAACCGTTCCCGGCCGAGATAGCGGTGCTCCCATCGGCTCATCCGCGGACCCTCCGCAACCGCCGCTGAGCGTCGCCGGCCGCCACGGTCCCGAGCCCGCGATAGAGCGTCGCCGAATGCACGTTCAGGATACGCGCCGCCTCGCGCACGGCGGTGCCCTCGTCGATCAGGCGTCGTGCGACAACCAGCTGCTCGGCGGTGAGTTTTGGCGGCCGGCCGAAACGCACGCCGCGAGCGCGCGCCGCAGCGCGGCCAGCGCCAGTGCGCTCGTGAA
>Ga0335075_10014285_pt1 | contig 11937 bp, 8 predicted proteins | sample Lox_Sample_24_FD_206723 | JGI IMG/M metagenome (GOLD analysis project Ga0335075, IMG submission 206723) | Soil microbial communities from Loxahatchee National Wildlife Refuge, Florida, United States - Lox_Sample_2.4 | ecosystem: Environmental > Terrestrial > Soil > Wetlands | place: USA: Florida... | reverse complement strand
CAAGACGGTGCAAGCGTTCGACGCGATGCTGGAGGAGCTGTCTCGCATCAAGCAGCCCGCGAACAACGAGAAGTAACTCGCTTCTCGGACAGGATTGAACCGCCAAGACGCCAACAGACGCCAAGGTCATGAAAAAACCACGACCTTGGTGTTTGTCGCGTTGCGGCTGATTCGCCGCCGCGCCTGAGCCTTCACGGCTCTCGGCGCCTTGGCGGCTAGTTCTGCTCGCTTCGGGCTAGTAGAGCGTGCGCCGATCGAGCGAATCCAGGTTCTTGTTCATCACGACCTGGAAGCAGGCTGCGTTGCCCTGCTCGGCGACGATCTGCGACCAGGCGAGGAAGAACTGCCAGATGCGGAACCAGCGTTCGCCGTGCTCGGAGACCACGCGCGCGCGGTGGCTCTCCCAGTTGGCGCGCCACAGGCGCAGCGTCTGCGAGTAGTGCCGGCTGACGTTCTCGACGCCCTGCACTTCCCAGCCGCTCTTCTCGGCGACCTTCAGCATCGACGACAGCGGCAGCGCCGCGTCGGCGCCGGGGAAGATGTGCTTGTTGATGAACAAGCCCCACATCAAGTCTTCGGGCTGCAGGCGGCGGCGCAGACCGTTCCATTGCAGGTAGAACAGGCCGTCGTCGACCAGGTGCTCGCGCAGCTTCTCGAAGAAGCCCTTCAGGTTCTTCACGCCGACGCGCTCGACGGCCTCGATGCAGACGATGCGGTCGTACATGCCCGGCGACAGATCGCGATAGTCGAGCAAGAGCGTGCGCGCCTGGCGTTCGATGCCGAGCTCGGCGAAGCGGCGGTTCGCCTGGATTTCTTGGGCGCGTGACAGCGTAGTGCCCACGCACTCGGCGCCGCGCGTGGCCGCGACGTGCGCCAGGAACGAACCCCAGCCGCAACCGACCTCGAGCACGCGATGGCTGGCGCGCAGCCCGATCTTGTCGCAGATGCGTGCGCTCATCTGGTCGACGCCGTTCTCCAGCGAATCTGCCGGCGAGTCGAAGTGGGCGCAGGTGAAGGCCAGACGATCGCCGAGGAAGGCGCGGAAGAAGTCGTCGCCGCGATCGTCGAACAGCTCGCGGGCGCTGCGCGCGTCGGCCTCGCGCGAGTGCGCGACCATCTCGGGCACGAAGTTGGTGACCGCCCACTGCAGGTGCTGGCGCGTGATGGTGTGCTTGACGAAGGCGTTACGGCTCTGCAGGAACTCGACCAAGTCGCCCGGGATGTCGAGGCTGCCGTCGAAGTAAGCTTCGTACAGCGTCGAGATCGGGATGGGCTCGGCGGCGTAGCGGCGCGCGAGCTTCTCGTCGTTGAACACGACGTGGTCGCTGAGATGTACCTCGCCCGAGGGTGCCTCGAGCTCGCCGCGTGCGGCGTTTCTGGTCAATCCGAGAGGCCCGACGCTCGCGAGCGGCGATGACGCCGGACGGCTGCGCTCGGGATTGGATGGCTGTCGCATCGATGGCTCCTGCGCCGGGGGAAGCTCCGCCGGCGCTCGCGGGACGTTGATTGCCCGGGAAACGTTAGCTTCGTCGACCAGCGCCTCGCGTGCCAGCCCCGCCTGCTCCTCGCTGGCGGGAACGAGGGCCGCCGCCGCGACGGGCGCCGCGTCTTCCGTCGCTCGGGTAACGGGCTCGCTCGCCTCGGTGTTGGCGAGCGCTGGCGCGTTGGCGAGCGAGTCGTTGGTGAGTGACAGCGTCTGAATGCCACGCGCTACAGAGCGTCGATGGACCTTGGAGCGCTTCGCGCTCGGACTGAATTCTGCACCCCGCATAAGAGGACTTCATACACGAATACCCGTGTGTATTTCATAGTTTTCGGTGCGAAATTGTTTTCGCGCAGGCTGCTGTCCTGGTTCAAACACGAGGCCTTCGCGCGTCAAAAAATTAACGCAGGCGCTCAGTCTTCAGCTCGCCTTCCGAGCGGCGTGAATCAGCCGCGAGAGGGCGTGTCACGAGCTCTGCGATGATGTGCTCGCTCGAGCGTTCCGCGCCCCGATGCGCATGCTGCCCGCGCCAGCGAGACGAGCGTCGCGTCGCGCCGGCGCCACGTGTTCGTCGAGGTTTCCACCTGCGATCCGGAGCGCCGCGTCAATAACGATGTCGAGTGCGAAGCGAATTGCCCTGTGGTCGATCGACCACACCGCGATCGACGCGAGCGCAGCCCATGACGAAAAACTGACGGGCCAACCACGATGTGACAGAAGCATGAGCCATTTGCCGGACGAATTGACATAGCGTTGTCCCGGTCAGACATCCCTGCCCGGAACCTATTGGAACAAGCACGTGGTCATCGCCCTCTTTTTCCTGGCCCATTGGCACCTGTCGGTCTTCTGCCAAACGTTTTTTCTGCACCGCTACGGCGCTCACGCTCAGTTCTCGCTGAGCCCGCGCTGGGCGCGCTTCTTTCATCTGTTGACCTACGTGTCACAGGGCGCGAGCTTCCTGCATCCGCGGGCGTACGCCGTGTTGCATCGCATGCACCACGCCTACAGCGACACCGAGCGCGACCCGCACTCGCCGCTCTTCTTCCCCAACGTCGCGAAGATGATGTGGCGCACCAAGCAGCGCTATGACGACTTCGCCTACGACCGCGTCCAGGCCGATCCGCGCTTCGGCTACGCCACGCCGTCGTGGCCCTTCATCGACCGGCTCGGCCAGAACTGGGCGATGCGCGCCGCGTGGGTGGCTGGCTACACGCTCTTCTACGTGAAGTTTGCGACCAGCGCCTGGATGTTCGCGCTCCTGCCCATCCACTACGTGATGGGCCCGATCCACGGCGCGATCGTGAACTGGTGCGGGCACAAGTACGGCTACCGCAACTTCAAGACGGGCGACGTGTCGCGCAACACCTTCCCGATCGAGTTCATCACCTGGGGTGAGCTGTTCCAGAACAACCACCACCGCTTCGCGATGAGCCCCAAGTTTTCGGTGCGGCGTTTCGAGCTCGACCCGACCTGGTACGTGATCATGGCGCTGCAGCGGTTCGGCGTGCTGACGCTCTCGGAGCGCAGCGTGCGCCCGGTGTGGCCCGACAACGGCGAGGCCGCCCCGCCCGAATCGACGAACGACACGAGCGAGCCCGGCACGATCGCCGAGCCCGGTCGCGCCGTCGCCTGACATCGGGAGGGGGGAGAAATCAACCGCCAAGCCCGCCAAGGCGCCAAGGCGGAGAGATGGATTGACTCCTCTCTCCCCGGCGTCCTCCTGGTGTCTTGGCGGTGACTCGTTTCCGCTCGTCTCAGCGGATGTGGAAGACGCTGCGCTGCAGCTTGCCGGACACCTTCTCGACCTTGGTCCAGGCGCTGTTGTCGTTGAGCGCCGTCCAGCGCCGCTCTTCCTTGCGGTAGTGCCAGTCTTTCTCCATCTGGTAGTAGACCATGCTGCCGCGGCGCTCGATCACGCTGGCGATCTCGTTGTTGTGGTAGTTGTGCTCGTCGAAGTCGGTGACGGACTTCTGCCCCATCTCGGAGTAGACGGTGTTCAGCTCGAGCAACAGATCGTTCAGCTCGGTGTCGAGCGCGGTGGCGTTCAGCCCGAGCCGTTCGGCCTCCCGCAGCGTGATCGGGTAGTCGTGCGAGGGGTACGACGAGTTGAGCATGTTGCTGATGCGATCGGCGGTGTCTGCGCTCTTGGTGTGGTAGCTCAAGATCTCACGGCACAGCCGGATCGAGAGCGAGCTCGCGCGATCGACCGCGCCGACGACGAGTGGATGCACGAACGGCATCAGCGAACCGACCGGGTTGCCCTCTTTGGACGACCCGTGCTCCTTCCACAGCGCGATCACGCGCGCCAGCTCGTCTTGGCTGACGCTGACCAGCTCGTTGTCGATGTCGCTCGGCGACAGCTCGTGGCGGATCGACGTGTCGACGGCCGTCAAGAAGGCGAGCGGCCCCATGCTGATCTCGTCGGCGCCGAGCGCCATCATGGTCGCGGCCGATGCCGCCTCGAGCGGCACCAGCGCCGTCAGCCGCGGCGCATACTGGCGCAGCAGGTTGACCATGCGCAGCGCGGCGCGGCCCGAACCGCCCGCGCTCTTGATGAACAGCCCGAGCGGCTCGCTCTTGGTGAAGCCGTTGCGGCAGTGGTCGTACATCACCACCACGTCGTCCTGACACACGGACCCGTTCGCCGAAGACCAGTACGCGAGGAACGGCCCAGCGAGCTTCTGCTCGATGCGAGCGATGATTTTCTGGGTCTGATCGAACAGGATGGGTGGCTTCTGGATCTTGGGACGACGTTTCGCTGCCATGGGCGCGGAACCTACCAGATGTTCCAGAGCTGGCACTCGCAAACGTGACGCGGTCGTCACAGCCGCGCCGTGAGTTGACGAACGGGTCGAGACGCCGCAAAAAGCAAGGAGCCGCCGCTCGATGACCGTGATGAACTCCGACGCAGAGCCCGAACGCAGCGCCGTTTCCAACGGCTCGGGCCCCGAGGGCGAAGATGCCGCGCTCGACGCGGTCGCGTCCGAGTCCCGAGCGCCCGAGTCGACTGCCGAGGGCTCTCGGGTCGACGGGGCGAGCGCAGCATCCAACCGGCGCTCGCGCACCAAGCTCATCGTGCGCTTCGCGCTGGGGCTCGTCGCCCTGCTGACGCTGGTGGTGCTGGTGGTGCGCACCCTGCGGCCCGAGCTCGAGGGCATCGGCAAGTGGTTCGTCGAGCGCTTCGGCCTGGTCGGCGTCGCTGCCGGCACCTTCATCGCCGACGGCTTTCATTTCCCCGTGCCGCCCCAGTTCTACATGCTGCTCGCCATCGCGGCGCAAACGAATCCGATCGCCATCCTGGCAGCGACGAGCCTCGGCTCGGTGCTCGGTGGTGGTACGGGTTACCTGGTGGCGCGGCGGCTCGGTCACATCCGCGTGCTCTCCCGCTGGCTGGAGCGGGTCGGCGGCGGCGTGGGCGAGCGGCTCGGGCAGCGTTATCCCTATCGCAGCGCCGTGCTGGCCAGCGTATCGCCGATGGCGTTTTCGGTGCTGTGCTACATGGCGGGGCTGTTCAAGGTCCGGCGGGGGCCGCTCTTGGTGCTGCTCGCGCTCCGCCTGCCGAAAATCGCGCTCTACTACTACCTGGTCCGCATCGGCTGGAGCCTGTCCTGAGCGCCGTGGAGGTGGTCTCGAGAGCCACCTCGCACACCGCGCGACGCCGCTCGCCAAGCTCGGCGCACACCCGGCGCTGCGCCGTTTTGCCGAGCGTTGGCGCGGACATCCAGGCGCGGGCTCGGGCCCGGGCGGGGCATTTAGTGACGGCCCGTGACGCTGCGTGACGGCGCGTCATGGCGCGCCGCCCTCCCGGGCCGCCGCCGGCGTGGCGGCGCCCGACAGCGCCCCCGTCGAGGTGAGCAGCCGCGCACACCCGAGCAGCGAGGAGCGCCTACCGGAGCCCGGAGCCCAGGTCCGGCGGCGCCCCAACCCGCTGAACTGGCGACGAAGTAGCCCCCGAAGTCCGCTAAATGTAAGGTACAGTGAAGCATGCCCGCGTCATCGCCGCGCCCCTCGGGAGCACCGTCCAGCATGGCTGAAGGAAACCGCAAAGACCCGCGTGCTCGCGTTCTGAACATGACGGTGCGCTACAAGAGCGCCACGGTTGACGAGTTCATCGAGAACCACTCGCACGACATCAGCCGCGGCGGCATCTTCATCAAGACGCGCTCACCGTTTCCCGCCGGTACGCTGCTCAAGTTCGAGGTGCGCATCGCGGAAGATCAGAAGCTGATGCACGGCGTGGGCCGCGTGGTGTGGCGACGCGAGGTCGATCGCGCCGAAGAGAGCTACCCGGCGGGCATGGGCATCAAGTTCATCAAGACGGGCGAAGGCGCCGCCGAGCTGATCAACCAGCTCGTTGCCGCGCGCCAAGGCGCCGAGTCGAGCTTCGACGCCGGCGTGCGCGAAGCGGTGAGCACGCCCGCAGCTGCCGCGCGAGTGTCGGCGGTGCCGCCCGCACCCACGCCGCTGCCAGCAAAGCCAGCCACGCCGGTGCCGACGTCGTCTCCGGCGCTCAGCGTCGAGAGCAGCCCGCGCAGCAGCGTGCCGCCGCCCGACGCCGCACACGAGACGGCCGTCACGAGCCCCGCCAAGAAGCGGCAAGATCTGTCGCCCGAGAAGCGCAAGGTGGTGCTGCAAGGCCCGGCGCTCGAGTCACCGCCCTCGAAGCCGCGCCCGTCGCCGCGTCCCGCTGCCGCTGCCGAGCCCGCGCCGCCGCGGCCCGATCGCAGCTCGATCGCCGAAGAGACGACGGCGCGGCGCGTGCGTCCCTCTGCGGCCAAGAAGCAATCCGATGCACCCAAGTGGTCGGGCCTGGTGGTGATCCTCGGCTTGGTCGGCTTGGTGGTGTTCGTCGTCAGCCGCCTGCGCGGTGGCAGCGAAGAACAACCGCCGCCCGCACCCACGGTCGCCGCAGAGCCACCTCCGCCGGCAACGCTGCCCACGCCGCCGGCCGCCGAAGTGCCGCCGAGCGAGCCCGCACCTGCGGTGGATCCGAATGCGGCTGCAGTGCAGCCGGCCTCTGCCACCGAACCCACACCGAGCGCCGCCGGCGACGCGCCGAGCGCGGCGCCAGCTCCGGAAGCGCCTCAGGGCACGAGCACCGCAGCACCGACGCCTCCCACGAGCGCAACCCCGACCGCGCCCGCCGCGACGCCGACGCCCGCTCCGAACGCAACGGCAGCGCCAAGCCCCGCGCCCACTCCGGCCGCACCAGCGCCGAGCGCTCCGGCCCCGAGCACTCCTCCGAGTGCGGCGGCTCCGCAGAAGCCGCCGCCCCCCGCCCCGGCAAAGCCGCCGGCACCCGCGCCCGCCAAGCCGCCGCCGCCGAAACCGTCCGCGTCCGCCGCGCCGGCAACACCGCCAGCGAGCGAGCCCGCACCGAAGCCCACCGAGCCTGCGCCCGCACCTCCCGCCGCTGCCGCCGGCAACGGAGGCGACAGCTCGACCGCGAAGAAGCCTCCCGCCGCCGCGTCACCGACACCCCCGGCAGCAACGCCGCCCACGACGCCACCTGCCGGCGGTGCGCCGCCCGTGACGCCGCCACCGCCGCCCGACGACAATCCCTACTGAGGAAGGCGGCCGGAATACGCGCCCTCGGCGGCGGCGTTCCGAACCCCCTCCCGAGCGAGCGAAGGCGCGCTGCGCGCCGAGCCCGCGAGTTGGAGGGGGCAGGCGCGCTGCGCGCCTGGGGGGAGGCAACTCATGCTGGCGTTGCCCGGCTCGGGCGGCGCGGGGCTTGGGGTCAGCGCAGGGCGAGCGGGATTTTCACGGACATCGGGCCCGGAGCGCGCAGGTTGGCGTTCCACGCTGTCTCGAGCAGACAGGCGCCGAGCCGGGAGTGGGCGAGCTCGGCGGGTAGCAGGCGGACGCCGGTGAGCGCGCCCGATGACCCGAACTCGAGCTCGACCTGCTGCGCGTTGACGGCTTCGTCGCTGCCGTCGGCGCAGTGTCGGAGCTGATTGCGCAAGTCTTCGACCAGGGCGTTCACGAGCGGCTGCGTTTGCACGGCGGCCGCCGGCGTCTGGGGCGCGCGGGCCGCAGCGCTCATGCCGCCGAGCCTGCCGAGGAAGAGTCCGAAGATGATCGCCGCCGCCGGGATGAGCACGGTCGGCACCATCATCATCTGGCGCCGGCGATCGCGCTTCTCGCGAGTGGCCTCGCGACGGACGCCCTGCGTGTGTTCCTCGACGCTGATGGGTTGCTCGGTGACGAGACCACTGACAAAAGCAGGTGCCTTGGACGGTGCCAAGCCGAGCAGGCGCAGCTCGTCGCGCACGCCGCTCGGGGCCGAGGACGCCGCCGTCGAGGATCGGGTCAGGCGCGAGAGCTGCGACCAGTCGGTGGTGGAGTGCACGCGCACGAGCGCCATCAACTCCTCGCGCATGCTCTCGTCGCTGCGAGCCTGGATCCCACCGAGCGCCTGCGCGAGCTCCTGGCAGTTCTGAAAGCGCACCGAGGGGCTCTTGTCGAGGGCGCGTTTGAAGACGGCGTTGATGCGCTCGCAGCCCTCCCACTCGGGCATCATCAGCTCTGCGGGCGAGAGCTGGAGCACGCGCTGTAGCGTCTCGGGGATGGAGCGGCCGCGGAAAGGGTTCGAGCCCGTGAGCAGGCGATACAAGAGCAGCGCCACCGAGTAGGTGTCGCCCTGCGGCGTGGCGCCGCCGCCACGGGTGAGCTCGGGAGCCGAGTAGCTCATGCGCGTCTGGAAGAAGCCGAGCTGCATCTCGGCCTCGGCGGCCACGTCTTCGAGCGCGGCGAGGCCGAAGTCAGAGATGTTGGGCTCGCCCGACATCGGCAGGTAGATGCAGCCGAGCGTGAGGCGCCCGTGGACGAAGCCGCCGCCGCGCCGCGTGTGGCACTGGTGCAACGTCTCGAGCAGGCGACGTGCGATGTACACGGCGAGGTGCGGCGGGAACTGATCCTGGTTCTTGCTGTACACCTCGCACAGCTGGCTGAGCGGCATGCCCGGCAGGTGCGCGTGCGCCGTCACCAGGCACTGGCCGACGGTGCCGTAGTCGAGCAGCGAGATGACGCCCGGATGCCGGATGTGGGTGAGGCGGCTGAGCTCGGCGAAGAGGGCGGTCGCGGGCTGGCTGTCTTTGTCGCCGAGGTCGTGCAGGTAGTGCTTGACCAAGACCGGAGCGCCGAGGCCATCGCGGTGTTCGTCGCGCGCGATGTAGGTCTTCGTGAGCTTCTTGGATTCGATGGTCCAGAGAACGCGGTACCGCCCCAGAACGAGACTGTTCTCTAGGCTCATGCTCGGCAGCCCATTGCTGTTCGATCTGCGCGCGCGCACCGGTACATCAGCATGACATGGCGGGGCACGCTCGGGCGACACAACGGCCATCACCCGCGCCGTCTAAACGAGGCGGCGCTGTTTCGGATTCTGGCGGAATATGTCGATTTCGAGCCGCGCGCGTCGCTCTGAAACAGCTCAGTGCAACACCGAGCGTTTCACCTCGGGCGTGGCCGCTAGGCGCCGCGGCTTTGAGACAGACGCACGTCCATCCACACGGCAAGCGCCAGGACCAGGCCGCGCGCGATGAACTTCTGCTCGGGCGTGACCGCGAGCAGCGTCATGCCGTTGAGCAGCATGGCCATGATCAGCGCGCCGAACAGCACGCCCACGACAGTGCCGCGGCCGCCCTTCAGGCTGGTGCCGCCGATCACGCAGGCCGCGATCGCGTCGAGCTCCATGAGCTGACCGGTGGTGGTGGTGGTGGCTCCGCCGAAGGCCGTCTGCAGGAAGCCGGCGAGCGCGACGATCAGGCCCATCAAGGCAAAAGCGCCGATCACGACGCGCTCGACCGGGACGCCGGCGACGACGGCGGCCTCCTCGTTGCCGCCGATGGCGTACAGGTAACGGCCGAGGCGCGTCTGCTGCAAGAGCACGTGCACGGCGAGCGCCACGACGCCGAGCAAGACGGCGGCGAGCGGCACGCCCTTGTACTGGTTCATCACCAGCACAAACAACAAGATGACCTGCGCCGAGAGGAACCAGCGCAAGAACAGCAGCTCACCGTCGCTCGCCAGGCTGCGTGCGGTGCGCCGCTGGTGGCCACGCCAGACGAAGAAGCCGATGCCGGCGATGCACAGCGCGCCGAGCCCGTAGCCCGCGGCGTTGCTCAGGTAGTAGGTGGTCAAGCGGGAGTAGGCGTTCTCGCTTCCGCCCGGCGCGACCGGAACCGTCTCGCTCGCGATCACCAGCCAGTGCACGCCCTTGAACACGAGCAGCCCGCCGAGGGTGATGATGAACGCAGGCACCCGCTCTTTGATGATGATGAAGCCCATCGCGGTGTAGAGCAGCACCGAGAGCAGTGTGCTGACGCCGAGCGCCGGCAGCGCCGACCACTCGTGACCGACGACCAGCACCGCCGCGACGGCACCGATCAAACCGACGCCGCTGCCGACGCTGAGATCGATGTGACCGGGCAGGATGACGATCAACATGCCCAGGCCCAGCACCGCGGTGGCCGACAGCTCGATACCGAGCTGCGCGAGGTTGCGCGCGCTGAGGAAGTGAGCGTCTTGTGAGTAGAAGTAGGCCGCGATGAGGACCAGCGCGATCAGCATCGAAAAATCGCGATAGTTGATGCGTTTATCCATGAGCGTCGTTCTCCGTGGCGACCGCGCGCTTGGCCATCGCCGAGCGCAACAGGTCGGCCTGCGTGGCGGCGGCCGCCTGGAACATGCCCCCCATGTGTCCTTCGCTGAGCATCAAGATGCGATCGGCGAGGCCGAGCAACTCGGGCAGCTCGCTCGACACCAGGATCACGCCCAGACCGCGCGCGGTGAGCTCGCGGATCAGCGCGTAGATCTCGCTCTTGGCACCGATGTCGATGCCGCGCGTCGGCTCGTCGAGCATCACCACCTGGGGCTCTGTCATCAGCGCGCGCCCGAGCACCACCTTCTGCTGGTTGCCCCCCGAGAGGGTGCCGACACGCACGTCGAGCGACGCCGCCTTGACCGAGAGCGAGCCGACCATGGCGCGGTTCTGCTCGAGCTCGCGATCGGAGTCGACGAAGCCGAAGCGGCTCAGCGCCGGCAGCGCCGAGAGCGACAGGTTGAAGCCTACGCTCGCGTCGAGGTTGAGCCCGTAGCGCTTGCGATCTTCGGTGACGAGCACGAGGCCGCGCGCCACGTTGCGCGGCGGCCGGCGCGTGTCGTAGGCGGCCCCGCGGAAGCGCACCTCGCCGCTCAGGCGCTCGCCGAAGCAGCCGAACAGGTGCATCAATAGCTCGCTGCGCCCTGCCCCCATCAGCCCGCCGATGCCGAGCACCTCGCCGCGGCGCAGCTCGAAGCTGATGTCGACCAGCAGCGGAGGCGCGCACAGCTTTTCGACACCGAGCAACACCTCGCCGCTGCCGCCCGTCGCCGGAGGAAACAACTCGTCGACGCGGCGCCCCACCATGTGCTCGACGATGCTCGCTTCGTCCGTGTCGGCTCTGGCGACCGAGAAGACCGTCTGCCCGTCGCGCAGCACGGTGATGCGATCGGCCAGGCTGAACACCTCGTCGAGCTTGTGCGAGATGTAGACGCAGCTGACGCCGCCCGAGCGCAGTTCGCGGATGATGCCGAGCAGCGTCTCGACCTCGCGATCGGAGAGCGCGCTGGTGGGCTCGTCGAGGATCAGGATGCGGGCGTTCTTGGCCAGAGCCCGCGCGATCTCCACCAGCTGCTTTTGCCCCATGCCGAGCTCGCGCACGCGCCGCCCGGGATCGACGTCGAGGCGCACCCGCGCGAGCACCTCGCGCGCGCGATCGATCATGCGATCGTGGTCGATGATGCCGAAGCGGCTCGGCTCGTTGCCGAGGAACACGTTCTCGGCGATGCTCATCTCGTCGACCAGCGCCAGCTCTTGATGGATCACCGCGATGCCCGCGGCCTCGGCGTCGCGGATCGTGCGGAAGGCGACGGGCGAGCCGCCGAGCCGCAACTCCCCCTCGTAGGTGTCGTGTCCGAGCACGCCGCCGAGCACCTTGATCAAGGTGGACTTGCCGGCGCCGTTTTCGCCGCACAGCGCGTGCACCTCGCGCTCGAACAGGCTGAAGGCCACTCCATCGAGCGCCAGCACGCCCGGGTAGCGCTTGGTCAGCGACCGGGCCTCCAATATCGGCGAGGGCATGCGGGCCCGGTTCTAGCCCACACCTCCCCAAAAAGAAAACGGCCCCTCCGAGCGGAGGGGCCGTCGATCAGCCCGGTGTCGAGGCGCGGCGTGGCCGCGCCTCGGTCGGGCTCGAGGGCTGCTTCTCAGCCGCCCTTCAGCGCCAGCTTGATCACCTTGTTGAACGCCGGGAACGGCTGTGCGCCGCTCACGAAGTAACCGTTCACGGTGAATGCCGGCGTGCCGCTCACACCCGCCTGCTTGGCGGCCTCGATGTCCTTGTCGATGAGCGCCTTGTGGGTGTGGTTGTCGAGCGCGGCCTTGAACTTGGTCATGTCGAGACCGAGCTCCT
>Ga0335075_10014284_pt1 | contig 11937 bp, 9 predicted proteins | sample Lox_Sample_24_FD_206723 | JGI IMG/M metagenome (GOLD analysis project Ga0335075, IMG submission 206723) | Soil microbial communities from Loxahatchee National Wildlife Refuge, Florida, United States - Lox_Sample_2.4 | ecosystem: Environmental > Terrestrial > Soil > Wetlands | place: USA: Florida... | reverse complement strand
GCCTAATGGTTCCCCACCACAGCCTGAACGCTCCAGTCCGTCAGGACAGTGAGAGCGAGTGGCAGGACTGGCTGATCGATGAGTCGGACAGTCAGGAAAGCACCATCGCCGATAGCGAAGAGCTTTCCGGCCGCAGGACCTTGCTCTCGAACGCGCTAAAGGCGCTGAAGGCGCGCGAGCGCCACATCCTGATCGAGCGCCGGCTGAAGGACAGGCCAACCACGCTCGAGGGTCTGTCAAAGCAGTATAACATCTCGAGCGAACGGGTGCGGCAGATCGAGACGCGGGCGTTCGAGAAGCTGCAACAGGCGACGAAGGCGCAGATCGCCAAACGCCGATGGCAGCGGGCAATCAGGGGGAAATCGGGCAATCCTTGCTGCGGCGCTCTGCTGCAAAAATAACTTGGCAGTGACCTGCGCAGGGGCTGATCGCGGAGGGCAACTTGGCGCTGGATGTCTACGTCGCGAACCGCACCGGCTTACTGTTGGTCGACCCGTACAACGACCTGCTAAGTGACGGCGGCAAACTGTGGCCGCACGTCAAGGATGTTGCCGACGCCGTTGGCACACTGGCGAATCTCTGCGCCCTGAGAGACGCTGCCAGAAGGGCGGGGGCGACTGTGTTATATGTCCCGCATCGCCAGTGGCGGGAAGGCAATTACGACGGCTGGCGATATCCCGGACCGTGGCAGACATTGCTCGACCGCGAAACGGTGTTCGTGGAAAACGGCTGGGGTGCAGACTGGCATCCCAATCTGGCGCCACTATCGGGTGACGTCGTCGTGCAGCAGCATTGGGGACAAGACGGTTTCGCCAACACCGATCTCGATTTCCATCTCAAGCAGTTCGGCCTGGAGCGGATCATCGTCGCCGGCATGATCGCCAACACCTGCGTGGAGGCGACCGCGCGTCGCGGCGCCGAGCTGGGCTATCACGTGACCCTGGTATGTGATGCAACGGCGGCGTTCAGCGCCGACGCAATGCATGCGGCGCACGACGTCAACGGGCCAACCTATGCGCATGCGCTGATGACAACTGAGGCCATCATCGCTCGGTTGAACCGTCAATAGGCCGCTGCCCGTTCTGCGTGCGCAGCCCCATCTGAGTCTGCACGCGGATGGACCAGGTTGCACCGGACGAAACGACAGCCGAACCCATGCCCCGACCGTGTGCCGGGATTACCTTACGCACCTCCGGGGCCACACGGACTTCTGCCAGGCGGACGTTGTGGCCCAGGGAAATTGTGCAACGAGCTGTTGCACAATGCGCGGTCGCGCCAGCAACGGCAACATGTCCACCGGGCACAATCTCACCGATGATCTCACCGCGGTGCGAAGCATGCGCCACGCCAATCTCCGCATGATCGCTATTTGGACGAAGGCAAACTTGGTGACCCCAGCGCCCGCGGGAGCTACAGCCGATAATACGCGATAATAGCCCTTCCCACGTGTTACCATCCGTGCTTCCACAGGGCCATGACAGACACCCTCCGCGCCGCCCGCTCCCGCCAACTGGCCCGCCTGCCCGAAGGTCAGAAGCCGCCGGCACCGCGCGCCGCCCTGGCGATGGCAAAATCCAAGGCCTATCAGGCCTCCGCAGACGCGCCCGGCACGCTGCGGGCCTACAGGGCCGATCTGGAGAACTTCAAGGCCTGGTGCGTCTCGCACGGCTTCGAGCCCATGCCGGCGGCACCGGAGACCGTCGGCGCTTATCTCGCGGCGGCCGGTTTGGGGTATGCGCTGCCCACGCTGCGCCGTCGCGTCGCCGCCATCGCCCGCGCGCATCGGATCGCCAGGCATCCCCTCGACACAAAGCATCCAGCTATCCGGGAAACGCTCCGCGGAATCGCGCGCACGCACGGCGAGCCGGCCAAACGCTCGGCTGCCCTGACCACGGGGGACATCAAGCGGCTTGTCGCGGTCTGTGTCTGTGGCGACGATCTGGCAGGGCTGCGCGACCGCGCCCTCGTCCTGCTCGGCTTCGCCGGCGCGCTCAGACGCTCCGAACTGGTCGGCATCGATGTCGAGCATGTGCGTTCCACCCCAGGCGGGCTCCGCCTGCTGATCCCGCGGTCGAAAACAGACGCTGCCGGAGAAGGCGCCGAGATCGGCATCATGCGCGGCACTCAGTCCGAAACGTGCCCGGTCAGAGCGCTCCGAGCCTGGCTACGGGCTGCTGAGATCACGGAAGGGCCAGTCTTCCGCCGCGTGACGCAGTGGAACACCGTTGGCGCAAAGCGCCTGCATCCGGATGCCGTCCGGCAGATCCTGCTCAAGCGCGCCGCTGCCGCCGGGGTCAAAGGCACCATGCGGGAGCCGGTCACGCCACACGGCATGCGCGCGGGGTTTGTGACGACCGCCTATCGGAATGGCGTCTCTGACGAGGAGATCATGGGCCATACGCGCCACCGCAGCCTGGCGACGATGCGAAGCTACGTCCGGCGGGCAAAGCTGGGCGGCTCAAGCCCATCGGGCAAGCTCGATCTGTGACGGCTTTCCTTCGGTCGGCGTTACAGCAAGCGATTCGGATTGCGAAACGCCTCGGGTGATCCATAGACTCGCCCATGAGCGATGCAACTGCCGATTCGCACGCGAGGCCTCCCGCGCGCCTGCCGTGGGATTTTCACCCGGCACTGACCGAGGAGCGCCTGCGCTTCTGTGCGCGGCTGCTGGCCAATGCGCGACGTGATGCCGTGGCGCTGGCTGCCTATGAGATGGGTGACGACAACTGGTCCGTCGGCTGTCGCGCCTACGCCTTCGGCAAACAGCGGCTGAAGCGCGTCGCCGAGTCTGGCGCGCATACCTGGTTGCGCGTGATGGATGACAGCCACCATTTCGTGTTTCTCATCGACCAGGTCCCGGTTCGGTTCTATCGCGGCCTGGCAGAGGACCCCACCGTGCGCACATTGCGACGACACGAAGCCGAGGCGCAGCAGCTTGGGTTGGCATTGGGCGACGCGTTGGCGGATGGGTTGATCTTCCGGCTCGCGGTGGAGGCGAACGCGACAGGCGGTTTCGAGCGCGTCGTGTTTCTGGCTCTCCGGGGGGAAGAGGGGCATGCCGAATGCGCTTGGCCGATCCCGCTCGATCTGCCGGCCGTGCAAGGGCCTGGCAGTGTCCAATTGCGGCTGATTGCCGATGACGGTTACGAAGGGCCCGCCCGCCCCGACATCATGACAGAGACCGTTGTGCCGCTCCAGCGCCGTACCGGACGTCGCCGAACGGTTGCCTGAGGTCACCCCGGTGCGGCGCATACAGGTCGGCGGTAAAGGTGCCACCACGTGGCCGGCTAAGTCGCTTGGTGGAACCTTTGGCGTCGCGGATAGGTTAGACAGACTTCTTCAGCACGGGTGAGGCTTTGAACCGGACCGTCTTGCCGGCCTTGACCTTCACAGGTTCACCGGTGCGGGGATTCAACGCCTTCCGCGCCTTGGTCTTTCGAACGGTAAACGTGCCGAAACTCGGCAGCGTAAAGCCACCACTCTGCTTCAGCTCCTTGACGATCGCCGCCAACAAATCGCCGGCGGCCTGATTCGCGACGGCGCCAGTGCACTCGGTAGCGTCCTGGATGACGCTCGCGATAAAAGCCTTACTCATCGATCCAAACTGCCTCATGTGGCTGCGCTTCAGCGCATCGGCCGCGTCATTAGGCGCCTCATCCAGTCGTTGCAAGGAATTTGCCAGCGCCGGCCACGTTTCGGCAGGCGTTGTGGCGTCACCCGATGGAGTGCGCGCTCGGTGCTGATCCGGCTCGACCAGCCAAAGCGCCCGCCACTGCGGTCTCAGAACCTCGCGGCACGTCGCGGCCGAATCAGCCTTGGAGCGGCCACTGACGTCGTGCCTCGTGCTTGCGCCCGCAGAGAGAATTGCTCCCGATTTCCATTGCCCCAGTCCACGCTCAACTCCGGTTAAATGGATACCCCAGAGGTGGACTATTGGGCGCGGGATGGGGTGCATTCGACATTTTCAGGAGGAACTCTGTCTTGCACAGTACGATCCACCCTTTTTCCAAGAGATAGAGAGGCCGTGCAACAGACCCAGCACGGCGCGGTCCCCACCGGCACATCGGGAGAAGGGTCAATTATCGCAATGGCGGCCGAGTTTTCCGCCGCGGCAGGTACCGACGGAACAATTGCCCGAAAGCAAGCCGTCGATCCCTTACCGGCTACCGCTGACAGGCGGTATGAGAATGGGTGGATGCGCGACACTGTAAACCGAGGGAAATGCATGGTTAACTGGCGGACGACGCTGCGAGCGCTGATTCGACTGGTCCTGTTCGCGACTACCGCTGTTGCACTCATGGCCGGTCAGGGTGCTGTCGGACAGACCAGGATCTCGGTACCACTGCCAAGTGTTCGCACCGCGCAGGCGAGCGCAGTGTCGGGCGACCAGGCTTCGGTCCAACCGGACAGGGCTGACCTGCACGCCAAAGAGATCGTCAAAGACGTGAACGAGGCGCTGGGCCGGGATCTCAATGCCACAATTGCGAGCTGGCGATCCGATTTGCATCACGTGGAGACCGGTCTGAGCCATCCGCGGCCGAAGTGGTCGCAACTGGACACCTATCGTGATGAGCTGCAGCGGTTGCGCTCGCAGACTGGGGATTTGTCTGGGCGGCTTCAATCCCAGCTGAATTCCATCAAGGCGCAGCTGAGTTTGCTGGGACCGGCTCCGGCTGCGGGGCAGCCACAGCCGGAGCAGATAGCGCTCAGTCGCGCTCGCCTGAACTACCGGCTTGGACTGCTCGCCGCCGGCGAGGCATCTATCAGGACCGCGAATCTCCGCATCGATAACTTGCTCGACAAGATAGAGGACATTCGGCGAGCCGAATTCACCTCGTACCTACTAAAACCAATTCCAGGCATCTATACATATCAAACCTGGTCCAAGGTGCCGGACGCAATTCCGGAGACAAGCCGACAGGTCCGTAACCTTGTGACCGACTGGTGGCGCAGCGCCCAGGATCGCAGTGCGGTAGCGCGGGTTGGATTCGAGGCTGCACTACTGTCGTTCCTGCTGTGCTTTGCCGGGTGGCGCGGGGTGCGCAGGCTTCGTGAGTGGCACGGCGCTGGCGAGGTATCGTTTTGGCGGCGCGCATCATCGGCGGCCGGAGTTGTGCTGTTCCGCGTCCTGCCGGTCGCTGTTCCTGTCATGTTTGCCTATTTCATGATAGCCGCGGAGCAGCCGTTCCCCTATCGCCTGAGTTGGCTGTTCTATCTTGCCGCAGAATCGATCGTGATCGTGTTTACCGTGGGCGCGTTGGTGACCACGGTGTTCTCGCCGTGGGCTCCGCGCTGGCGGCTCGTCTCAGTCCCAGATGCCGTCGCTCTGCGTATATGCTGTCTCGTGACCCTACTGGCGTTGGTCTACGGCGCGGCGACACTGCTCTACGCCGTGACACTCTTGGTGCGGGCACCCTTCGCACTGACGATCGCGGTAGCTTTGCCGTCGAGCCTGTTTTTGGTCGGCCTTGTTGTCGCCATTCTCCAGACTCCGTTGGGGCAGGACAACTCACCGGAATCGTCGATCCTGCTGCTTCTTGCGGTCCGATCGCTGGCATGGATCATCGTCTCCGCGATCGTCGTGTGCTCGCTGAGCGGCTACCTGGCACTGGCCCGCTTTCTGGCGCAGCAGTTGGTTGTGAGCGGATTGATCCTGGCCGTGGTTTATCTGTTGCTCGTATGGGTCGACGGCTTCGCGCAGTGCATAAGCGACGACAGTGCCGTCCTCGGACGGTGGCTTCGCGAACATGGCAAGCTGGAACTGGGGCGGCGGGAGCAACTGGCCTTGCCTGTCCGGCTTCTGATGAAGCTCGCCGTTCTGATCTTTGCGGTGCCATTCATCATGCTGCAATGGGGGTATACGTGGCCTGATATCGAGTCATGGTACGGACAACTTTTCTTTGGTTTTCATATCGGCAACACGCAGGTAACGTTGGGCGCCCTTCTGGCGTCAGTGATCGTTTTCGCCGTCGGCTACGCGGCGGCACGTTTATTCCAAGGCTGGCTGGATATTCAGGTCTTACAACCCGCCGGAATCCCAGGCGGGTTGCGCCATTCGATCCGCACCGGTGTTGGCTATGTCGGGATCCTGATCGCAGCCCTGGCGGCGTTCTCCTATGCGGGTTTCAGTCTTTCCAGCCTCGCGATCGTTGCCGGCGCCTTCTCCATTGGCATCGGTTTTGGGCTACAAAATGTTGTCAACAATTTCGTCTCGGGTATCATAATGCTGGTTGAACGCCCTGTCAGGGTCGGCGATCTCGTAGTCGTCGGCGGAGAGGAGGGTTATGTACGTAGGATCAGTGTGCGCTCCACGGAACTCGAGACATTCGATCACGCGAATGTTCTCATTCCAAACTCAGCGTTCATATCTGAAAAGGTCAAGAATTGGACGCTGCGCAATCACATTGGCCGCATTGCGATCTCTGTTGGGACAGCATACGATAGTGATCTGTCTGCGGTCAAGAACGTGCTGCTTCGGGTTGCAGGCGAGAACCCCGAGGTACTCGGCAGCCCCGAACCGATCGTTGAACTCACGGAGTTCGGCGGCTCAAGTGTCAACTTCTCTCTGTACGTTTTCGTTGAAATCTACGACATCGCCAAGACGATGAGGATTCGCACAGACATCTCGATTGCGATCTTTAACGCCCTTGCTGAGGCCGGCATAGGGATCCCGTTCACTCAGGCTGATATAAGGATACGCAATATCGACCAGGTGCGCGAGGCGATTGTCGGCTACACCTGGCAGCACCAAGAGCGGTCATCCAAGAATGGTAAAGACGGCCAAAGAGGAATGTCTGAGATGGGCTAGCGTGCGGCGGGCATGACCCGCATTCTTACCGAGGAACCGTATGTCGTGATTCTGGCGACCCGCAAGCAGGAATTCATGTTCCAGAAACGCTTTCTTGGCATACCGTAGCACTTCGAGGAAGTATTTCTACTGCGGATTCACGAACGATTCGCCTTTCCTAATTCGTAACAGACTTCTGGTCTACCGTACGTGTTGCGGCCTGTGGTTCGCGGACCGTCTGCTCAATAGTAATCGCATCGGGCTTACCAGTTTTCTGCTGCATCGCGGCGCAAGTGTTCCAGAGGCCGAGCCGATCAGCCGCACCGCCTGCTCGAACATATGTTCGATGTCGAAGTGCAGGCCGTAAAGGCAAACGATCTCGATCGCCGACCTGCATATCTGCCGATGGGGCGGACCCGTCATGCATCTGCTTGACCGCCGGCGCGACAAGACCGTGCGGGCACAGTCTCCATCCTGCATCTTGGACGTGCTCCCACATTGGCATGTCGTCGAATGACTGCGTGACTGTCGCAGCGGTTCTCTTCTGGTAGATAGCTCGCAGAACCCGGGTTTTCGGCACGATAATGTGCCGGCAGAAGCCCTGCCGGCGTGGCGCGTCGTCGGCGCTTCGGGCGACCTACCGAGGAACATTACGAAATGGCGTAGGTCTCGTGTCCGACTTTTCAGGCCACATTTTGGCCGGCCAAGGGTATTATACTGGCTACGCAGAGTCTCCCAGTGACGGAGGCAGGGATACGGGTGTGGCTATCGCCTAAAGTGATCCGCGGAGGTAGCGGCGGATACCGGCTGTCGGTGGCCTTTCGGCGGGCATAAACGCATGGTGGCGGTTCTCTTTGCCTTGTTGTGGTTTTGTTTGTTTCTCCGCATCACCGCCGCAGCTATGCTGATGGCCTGCTGCTGTGTCCGCTCTGTCTATCGGCTTGTGATGTTGGTTATGGTCACACCGTTCGCGGTTGTAGATCGCTTCTTCGGCGACGAAAAGTGCCCTGGCCCAACTGACACTTTGGGCCGTACTGCTATGCTGAAGGGAGGATACTGGGGGTGGTGGACAGACCGAGGTCGCTCGCCACCGGTGCCGTACCGGTGAGATGATGGGCGATCCGATGGGGGAGGCACTGCCGGGTGGACGCCCCGCCATGAAATTCTTCCGGCGGCAAAGATCCAGCCGTCGGCATCGGATGCTCTATGAGCTGATCGGGGTGCTGCGACGGACAGCGTTTGGTGTCTCCGTGTGCTTGTTGGGTCTAGGTGCGCTGCATGAGGCACGCACCTCATGGCTTCAAGCACGGTTTTTTTTGTGGTTCGACAGTGGGATACGATATTGGGTCGCTGCTGGCACGAGCGCATCGCTCCATTTTCCGCTGACTGGACCGCGCAACGTGCGGCTAGGCTACGCCGGCCTCCCGGTCATTGTCCCCTCCCTGGAAGCGCATAACTTCGAAATCGTGCGCCAGGCACGATGGTCGCGCAGACTTGACTGGTTTGTCGGCCGCGGCGGCTACGCGCTCTACACGCCGAAGGCGCAAACAGGGCTGGAGATACTCGACCGTACCGGCGTTCAGATGTTCAAGGCACGTTATCCGCAGCGCATCTATCGCAACTACGGTGAGGTTCCGCCGCTCGTCGCCAACAGTCTAATGTTCATCGAGGACCGCCACCTACTCGATGCGCGATATCCCGAGCGCGATCCGGCAGTGCAATGGAACCGGTTCCTTTTTGCCGCCCTCTGGCACATCGCCGGGTCGGTCGATCGGCATTGGCAAGAGGGCGGTGCCAGTACGCTTGCCACGCAAATGGTCAAGTTCGATGACTCCTTCGGGGGACGCACGCAGAGTGTCGGCGAAAAGCTGCGGCAGATGTTCACGGCCGCTGCCGATGCCTACCGCAACGGACCCGACACTATGATGACCCGCCGGAATATCCTGCTGCGGTATCTCAATTCGACCCCGCTCGCCTCTCGTCCGGGCTATGGCGAGATCATTGGGCTCCCCGAGGCACTTTGGGCGTGGTACAGCACCGACCTCGCCGAAGCCGACAAGGTGTTGACTCAGCCCGCCCTCACATCCGCCGCCGTCGCGCGCCAAGGCGAGATCTACCGCCAAGTGCTGAGCCTGATTCTGGCCGGACAGCGCCCTGCCTATTACCTGATTCAGAACCGCGCGGCGCTCGAGACACTGACGAGCAGCTATCTTCCCGCGCTTGCGAGAGTCGGCATCATTTCCTATCGGCTCCGCAACGCCGCCACCCGCCCCCTCCAATTCCAAAGCACGTTGCCTCCATCGCCTGACTTTTCCTTCGTCGATCACAAGGCCACCGACTCGGTGCAGGCAAAACTGCTCTCGTTGTTACACGTGCAGAGCCTGTGGGCCCTCCATCGCTTCGATCTCACTGTCAATTCCACGATCGATGAAGCGACGCAGCAGCAGGTTACCAACGCCCTGACCCACCTCGGCGATCCCACCTACGACCGCTCGCTTGGCCTTGTTGGTAGACAAATGCTTGGCGGCGGCAACCCCGCGCTGGTTGATTGGAGCTTCGTGCTCTACCAACGAGGCAATGGGGCTAACTACGTACGCGTCCACGCAGACAGCCTGAACGAGCCGTTCGATATCAACTCGGGCGCGAAGCTACAGCTAGGGTCAACCGCGAAGTTGCGGACTCTGATCACGTACCTTGACATCGTAGTATCGCTGCACCGCGAACTAGCCTCGGAACCGGCACCTGATTTACGGCAAATCACGGTAACCGCACCGGATGCGCTCACGCGCTGGGCCGCTGGGTATCTTGCGGGCACCAGTAACCGCACGCTGAAGCCGATGCTCAACGCCGCCATGCAGCGCACCTACTCCGCGGCGCCGGTCACCTTCTTCACGGGTGGCGGCGACAACACATTCGACAATTTCCGGTCGTGGGAGAACAGCCTGGCTCCAACCGTCGAAGTCGCGTTCGAGAACTCGATCAACTGCGCGTTCGTGCGTCTGATGCGCGACATCAGGGACTACTACATCGCGCAACTGGGCATCAACGAAAGCAGGCTTCTCTCAGATCGAGGCGATCCCGCACGAATCGTCTACCTGCGGAAGTTTGCTGAGGAAGAGGGTCTTAACTATCTTTATAGGTTCTATACTGAGGACCAGGGGCTCACGCCCACGCAAGTGTTGACAAAGCTCGCCGGTCAGACCAAGCCGCTCGCAAGCCACCTCGCGGTGATATTCCTCGCGGTCCGCCCCGATGCTTCGCAAGGTGCAATGACGGCGTTCCTCAAGGCCTATATGCCGGCGACCAGTTTTCGTGAGATCACGCACAAGCGGTTGGTCACGCTATATGACGAATTCGACGCCGGCAGATTCTCGCTCAACGATGAGGGCTACATCGCGGGCATCCACCCGCTTGCGCTCTGGCTTGCCTGCTACCTCCAGAGTCATCCGGCCGCGAGTTGGAGCGACATCGTGAAGGCAAGCCCCGCGGCGATCCGGCAATCCTATGTGTGGCTGTTCAAACGAGGCAAGACCTACCAACAGAACGTCCGTATTCGCACCGTGCTCGAGCAGGATGCGTTCCAGGGAATCTGGCACGATTGGCGGCGCCTGGGTTATCCGTTCGATCACCTCGTGCCCTCGCTCGGGACAGCGCTCGGCGCTTCGGGAGACCGACCGGATGCCTTGGCCAATCTGATGGGCATCATCGTAAATGACGGCGTGCGGCAGCCAACCGTGGACATAGATCGCCTCGCCTTCGGCGATGGGACGCCTTACCAGACCGACTTTGCAACGCGTCCAGTGCCCCGCCGGGTGCTCAACCCGCTAGTGGCGGAGACCGTGCGCCGAGCGCTGCTGGGCGTTGTCCAAAATGGCACCGCCAAGCCGCTCGACGGCACCTATGACGCCCCGAACGGCAGTCCGCTCTCGGTCGGCGGCAAAACCGGCAGTGGCGACAACCGCTATCATGTCTTTGGCCCAGGCGGATACGCGCGCGGGGAGCGCGTGGTTGACCGAACCGCGACGTTCGTGTTTTTCCTCGGCGACAAGTTCTTCGGCACTGTCGTTGCCTATGTCCCGGGAATCCAGGCAGCAAAGTTCCACTTCACCAGTGCATTGGCGGTAAAGCTTCTGAAGGTGTTGCAGCCGCAACTCAATCCCCTGCTGAAAGGGCCGGTTGCGGCGCGATCGTCAATGGCTTTTGTCCGCGATAAAGGCGCCAAACTTTCAGAAACAATTATCAACGAGTAGGAATGGACCGCTGACCTGCAAACGCCAAACCTACAGCACCAATAGAGGCCCTTAGCGGCATGGGGCGTCGACTGCTATCAATGGTTTCGAGACATGAGGCGGAAAAGATGAGAGCACCGTGCATAGAATTTGGCTCCTTTGCTAAGCCGGAGACGGTCGCCGCATGTTCGTCCCCTTCTTGGCGCATATAATCGGAGACTGCCTCGATCCGGACCGACAACATGGACGGCACTGGGATCAACGTCATACCGCACGATTTGCCGCCGGAAATACGCCAGAGCTTTTTTGGCAAAATAAGTATCAGGGGCGTACGGCTCGTTGCGCGAGCTTCCGATGGGACCTTACAGTGGTCGACGATCTTCTGCCACGTGGCTTCTCGATCGCAATGTCGGCGAGAGAGCAACTCTCAAGCACACCAGCCACCGCATCGCGGGCCTTCTTCATCAACGGTTGCAACTGACATGTTCGGATATCCGTGCAGTCATTGCATGGTCGGAAGCGAGTCCGGCTTGCGCAGGGCGTGAGCGCCAGCGGCCCATCAACGGTCCGGATGATGTCGGCAACCGAGATATGGTCGGGATCCCGCATCAGACGGTAGCCGCCCTGTGCGCCGCGACGGCTTTCGACCACTCCGTGGTCGCGCAGTTGCACAAGTATCAACTCCAGGAACTTGCGGGGGATATCTTCTTCCTCGGCAATCTCCGGCGTCTGCGCCCAATCGCCCGTCCGGGCGCGCCGGGCGATCTGCATCGCGGCGCGCACCGCGTATTTTGCCTTAGGAACCGTCCGGGAACAACCGAATCCGGTTAACGGCCGAGCGTTGCGGGGATTCTCGTCCGAGTAAGTCGCTCCTATCCTGGCTAAATGATCGACCCAACGCCGATTCGGGCGCGCTTTGCG
>Ga0335075_10014282_pt1 | contig 11938 bp, 6 predicted proteins | sample Lox_Sample_24_FD_206723 | JGI IMG/M metagenome (GOLD analysis project Ga0335075, IMG submission 206723) | Soil microbial communities from Loxahatchee National Wildlife Refuge, Florida, United States - Lox_Sample_2.4 | ecosystem: Environmental > Terrestrial > Soil > Wetlands | place: USA: Florida... | reverse complement strand
ACGCCATGGCTTTGTTCGGCGAGAAGTATGGCGACAAGGTGCGCGTGGTGCGCCTGTCTGACGGTTTCTCAACCGAGCTCTGTGGCGGCACGCACACCGGCGCCACTGGCGAAATCGGGTTGCTGAAGCTCACCGGCGAGGAGTCGGTGTCGAGCGGCGTGCGGCGCATTGAGGCCATCAGCGGCATGGGCTCGCTCGATACTTTCCGGCGCGACTTTGAAGTGGCGCAATTCGCTTCGCAAGTAGCACCACCTGCAGCCGATGGCAATCTCTCCGACTCGCTGCGCGTGAAGATCGCTTCGCATGAAGAGGAGTTGAAGCGTCTCAAGCGCGAGCTCGAAGAGATGCGCATGAAGTCCGCTGCCGGCGGGCTCGATGCGGCTGTCGCTGCTGCCGTTGAAGTGAAAGGTGCGAAGGTGCTCACGCATCGTGCCGATCACCTGGAACGCGGCCAGTTGCGCACTCTTGTCGACAATCTCAAGCAGAAGCTGGGCGAGGGCGTGGTAGTGCTGGCCTCGGCTCAACCCGAAGGCAAAGTGGCTATCATCGCCGGAGTTACACCCAGTCTGCTTACGCGCATTCAGGCGGGCAAGCTGGTGGGCGCGGTTGCCAAGCTCGTCGGCGGATCGGGCGGCGGCAAGGCGGAGATTGCCGAGGCCGGCGGCAAAGACCAGACGCAGATCGATGCGGCGCTCAAAGCTGCGCCGGGAATTGTCGGAGAGCTATTGGGTTGATGTGTGTGCTTTCCCGCCCTAGCGACAGAAATCCGCCGCGGCGGACGAAAGGATGGGGCACGTATAGATCGAAGATGCGCATACACGCGCAGCAGCCGGATGGCTTAAGCTGAGGCAATGGCCAGATCGATCGTGAGGGCGGAACGCGAGTCTTCGAAGCGCGAATCTCCGAAGATAGTCCGGCAGCGGCGCCGTCTGCTCGCGTGGTACGACCGCAACCGGCGCGACCTGCCCTGGCGCGCGAGCCGCGATCCTTACGCCATCTGGGTTTCTGAAATCATGCTGCAGCAGACGCGCGTCGCTGTGGTCGTCGAGCGCTATAAGGAGTTCCTCTTACGCTTTCCGTCGCTGGCCGCTCTGGCTGCCGCGCCGGAGCAGGAGGTGCTGGCGCTGTGGAGCGGACTTGGCTACTATCGCCGCGCACGCATGCTGCACAAGGCCGCGCAGTTTGTTGTGGAGCAGTTGAGCGGCGCCATGCCCGCAACCGCCGAAGAGCTGCAACAGCTTCCCGGCATCGGCGCATATACCGCCGCAGCCATTGCCAGCATTGCGCATGGCGAGCCGGTGGCTGTGGTGGACGGCAACGTGGAGCGCGTGCTGTGCCGCACGGAAGGATGGCAGGCCGGCAGCCGCGCGGGCGGCGCTCAACTCAAACGCGAAATCTGGAACCTCGCCGCGCAGTTAGTTGATCCCGAGCGGCCGGGCGACTCGAACCAGGCGCTCATGGAACTGGGCGCGACGGTCTGCGTGCCGCGCAATCCGCAATGTCTGGTTTGCCCGCTGGTGAAGGATTGCGCCACGCGCGGCGAGCACAAGCGGCCGCCGCGCGCTCCCATGCTGAGCCGCGAGATCGGCTACGCGCTGGCTGTGCGTGCGGGCCGCAAGCAGGGTTGGACAGGTCGCGCAGGGAGCCGCGAAGTCCTGCTCGAGCAGCGTCCGCAGACCTTAAGCGTGATGCCCGGAATGTGGGAGCTGCCTACGCTGCGCGATGCTGTGCCCGGGAATGAGGTGCGCATGACGGTGCGTCACGCCATCATGCAGGTCAACTATTATGTGCGCATCCGCACCGTCTTTGAAGACGATGTAGACGCGATGACTGTTACCGGCGGAGTGCGGCGCTGGATTCCACTGAGCGAGGCTGCGGGCCTGGCGCTCACCGGCCTGGCGCGCAAGGTGCTGACGCGCGCGCATCTCCTCGGTGCGATTGCGCCGGGGCGCGAGCCGGAAGTAGTCTGAACATGCTGCGGCAATTTACTTTCGGCCATCGGCCGAGCCATTCATCCTTTGCTACTCATCATTTTCCGGAGAATTTCATGAATTGCAGACTTTTGCTTGCCGCTTCGCTTGCCGGCGGTCTTCTCAATTCTCAGCTTCACGCGCAGCAGCCCGCTGCGGATGCGGTTCCCGCGGTGAAGGGTTTGCCGCCGGCTGCGCGCGCGGCTGCCGAATCCATCGATCCTGAAAAGATTCGCGCGCACGTGCGTTTTCTCTCGCTCGATCTTCTGGAGGGTCGCGGTCCCGGAACGCGCGGCGGTGAGCTGGCCGCCGAGTACATCGCAACCGAATTTGCTCTCGATGGACTGGAGCCGGCCGGAGACGGCGGCACGTACTTCCAGCGCGTGCCGCTCTACGCGGTGCACACGATTGAGGACAAGACAAAGTTTTCGTTCGTGCCCGCAAAAGGCGAGGCCATCGACCTCGCTTACGGCTCGGACGTTGTAACCAAAGACGAGACCGGCCAGCCCACCGCCGACATCGACGCGCCCATTGTGTTTGTGGGCTATGGAATCGATGCGCCAGAGTACAACTGGAACGATTACGCGGGTCCGGACGGCAAGGATATCGATGTGAAGGGCAAGGTGCTGCTGGTCATTGTCAACGAGCCTCCTTCAAACGACGAGAAGTTTTTCAAGGGCAAGGCTCTTACATACTACGGCCGCTGGACCTATAAGTATGAAGAGGCGGCGCGCCGGGGCGCGGCCGGAGTGCTGATTATTCATCGTACCGATCTGGCCAGCTATGGCTGGGAAGTGGTGCGCAACTCGCAGGCAGTTGAAAAAAGCTATCTCGATGGCGACCCCACGGCCACGCTGCGCGCCGCTTCGTGGATACAGCACGATGTGGCGCAGAAGCTGTTCACTCTGGCCGGGCTTGGCGATCTGGACCAGGCTATCGATCGCGCGGGCCAGCGCGGATTTCACGCTGTTGAGCTTCCGGTCAAGCTGCGTGCTCATATTGAAAGCCGCGTGCGGCGCTACGTGAGCTCGAACGTGGTGGGACGCGTGCGCGGCGCTGCTTCAGGCGGCAACGCTGTTCTGTATACCGCGCACTACGATCATCTCGGCATCGATCCGGACGCGAAGGGCGATAACATCTACAACGGCGCGGCCGACAACGGCACGGGCTGCGGCATCTTGATTGAAATGGCGCGAGCGTTTGCACAGTCTGCTATGCGTCCGCCGCGCGATATGTACTTCGCAGCTGTGACAGCCGAAGAGCAGGGTCTGCTCGGCTCGCAATACCTGGGCATGCATCCGCCCGTGCCTGCGAGCCAGATCACGCTCGATCTCAACTACGACATGCTGCTGCCTATCGGCATTCCGCGTTCGGTGGACCTGGGCGGCGCCGAACGCATCAGCTTCTGGCCCACCGTCGAGCGCGTGGCGAAGGACTTCGATCTGAAGATCGAGCCCGATCCCACGCCGGGAGCCGGCCACTACTATCGTTCCGACCATTTCTCGCTGGCCCGCGCGGGCATTCCGGCGTTTTCTGTGGATGAAGGCGATCTTTTCGAGGGCCATGACGAGGCATGGGGCCGCGCGCAGATGGCCGACTTCGTAGAGCATCACTACCATCAGCCGTCCGACGAATATCACGCTGACTGGGACTTTCGCGGCAACGCCAAGCTGGCGCGGTTCGGATTTGTATTAGGATGGCTGGCCAGTGCGCAGCCGAACTCGATCGAATGGCAGCCGGGAGATGAGTTCGAGAGGGCGCGCAAGGCGAGTGAAAGCGCGCACTAACAATTCGATCGCCCGCAAGTTGATCTAAACGGACGATTCATGCGCGAAGTGCGATTCGCCGGATGCGCCGGCCTCAATAGTAATCAGCACAGCTCAAGTAGTAGCCGCACTGTGTGCAGACCAGCTTGCAGCGATGGCCGGTGAGCCGATGGCTGCAGGTGGGGCAGACCTGGCAATGATGATCGACAGGCCTGGCCGAATCGGCGGGCGCGGGGCAAATTGCACCACTTTGTGAGAAATCCGGATGAAAATCGCCGACAAAATCCGGATCGAGAGCCGCGGGTCTCTGTGGCAGCATGTCCGACAGATTAGCATGGAGAAAGGGCCGCCTGCCGCGCAATGCCGGGCAGGTGCCTGATGCATCAATAATTGAGGACGGCGCCCGCTACCCATCTCGGCGTCTCCCGGAAACCACGATTGCAACCCAAGGATCTTCGCATCCCCAAGGAGGGAATGAATATGGCAAGCAAGGCAAGTGCGGTTTGGACAGGTTCACTGAAGGAAGGCAAGGGCACGATCTCCACGGCGACGGGTGTGCTGAGCAATGCCAATTACTCGTTCGCCACGCGGTTTGAGGGCGCTGACTCCGGCACCACCCCCGAAGAGCTGATTGCGGCGGCACATGCGAGCTGCTTCTCCATGGCGCTGGGCGCACAACTGGGCGGCGCAGGCTTTACGCCGGACAAGATCGAAACGCAGGCGGCCGTCACGCTGGCCAAGACCGATGCGGGCTTCGCGGTGACCAAGATTGCGCTGACCACGACTGCGAGCGTTCCCGGCGCAGACAAGACAGCCTTTGACAAGGCCGCAGCCGATGCCAAGGCCGGCTGCCCCATCTCAAAGCTCTTCGCCAACAACACGGAGATCACGCTCGACGCCAAGCTGGTGTAAGAAGCGCCGACTCTCATAAGGTCGCAAAATATCCCGCCATAAGGTGTGCGCCGTGAAGGGCCACCGCGTGGCGGGATATTTGTTGAAGGGCCGCTTAATTTGTGTGAGAGTGGATGCATTCTTACAGCTCAGCCCAGGCGGGGGCGCCATGAAGAAGTTCAAGTTTAAAGCGCAGATTCTCGAGGCCACCGGCGGCGGCGCTTGCGTCCTTTTTCCCTATGACGTGGAGCAGGAGTTCGGCACCCGCGGCAAAATACCCATAAAAGCCAGCTTCAATGGCGTGCCGTACACGGGGACGCTGATCAAATACGGCCATCCGCAGCACATGCTGCCCATGCTCAAGGCGATCCGCGACCAGATCGGCAAAGGGCCGGGCGACACGGTGGAAGTGGTGCTGTGGAAGGACGACGAGGTGCGCACGCTCGACGTGCCGCCGCAGTTTGAAGCCTTGCTCAAGAAGGAGGGCCTTTTTGCCGGATTTGAAAAACTCAGCTACACCCACCGCAAGGAGTATTGCCGCTGGATCGCCGAGGCCAAGAAGGAAGAGACCCGCCAGAGGCGCCTCGAAAAAGCCGTCGAGATGCTGCGAAAGGGTGTAAAAACAACGGGTTAGGACGGCTCTCCGCGCCGCTTTTGGGCATGTTTCGAATTTGACACAGGCAGCCACATTTGCGAGACTCAAAACTGCTGCCCCGTTCAGCGAGCCTCGCTGAGCATTCTCTCCCGTGCCGAAGTGGCGGAATTGGCAGACGCGCGTGGTTCAGGTCCACGTACTCGCAAGGGTGTGGGGGTTCGAGTCCCTTCTTCGGCACCAATCAGTCAAGCGAAACCTCTTTATTAGAAATCTTTCAGTATTGAGCCCCAACCCGGGCCTAAATGCTGCTGCCCTGAAGGACATACAGAACCCCGGGGGAGCTCGTTGTTGTTGGCTGCCCGATTGTTACAAAGGCGATGCCGTTCGCGCCCCAGCGGGTCATTCGCATGGGAGTGCCAAGGACATCGGGAATCACGATCGAGTTCAGCAGAGCCTGCGTATTGAGGTCGAAAATATCGAGCGTGTAAGACGTCGCGCCGTCTCCGGAGTTGTTCTGGCCGGATGCGGTCAGAACGAACGCTCGCCCGAGTGTCGAGTCCGTTACGACGAGACCTCCGGCGGAAAATTTGCCGACCTGGGCTGGTCCAACCGGGTTGGTGATTACGCCGGAATCGCTGTAGAGAAGGCTCGTGCCATCGTCGTAGTGAACCCGTGCACCGAGACCGCCGCTGTTCAGTGTGCCGACAAGGGAGACGCCGGACGCCGAAACGGCGAGCCCGTGGAGAGTCTGGGGTTCGCCAGCCGGGTCAGACTGAGAATAGAGCGCAGCGGCATCCGCGCCCCAGGCCAGCGTAGTGAAATCACCGGAGGTGCCATAGGTGAGGAAGTCTGGACGCGGAGTGGCATCGTCGTAGATTGCCACGCCGCCACATCCTCTCGGTTCGAAGTTGACGTTTCCCTCTGTCACCGCAATGGAGTGAGGGCTGCCGGGCGCCACTTTCACATCGACGGGAAAGGTGCAACTGTTCGCAGTCCCGATTCCGGTTGCAGAGAACTGAGAACCGGTCGGAATGGTGAGGTTCAGCGAGAACGCAGGCAAAGCGTAGCGCTGAACGGCGGCCTGGCTGGAGAAGCCGGAGTAGAGGAATTGGCCATCGTCTGAGAGCGAGATCGCAGTGGGCCCATCGGGAACTGGAACCGCCTGGTTGACGGTGAGCTTCGCTGGGTCGATGACGGCGATGGTGTTCGGGTTGACGGGATCCGTGACGGGAACAGCGACGTAAAGCAGGCTGCGGGTGCTGTCCCAAACCAGGTCCTGGCCGGAGATGTTGATCGTATTGATCTGAGTGGTCGACCCCAGGTTGGGAAGGACCGTGAAGGCGACCGAGTTCGAACTCCCGGTGCCGGGGCCGTTCGTGACGGTTATGCCACTGGCTTGCGCACTGGTGAGTAAAGAGGCGGGGATCGTGACAACGAGCTGCGTGTCGGAGACCGAGTCGACGAGAAGAGTCTGTTCGTTCCAGGTAACTAGAGAGGCCTGAGTAAAGTCGCGGCCAGCAAGAGTGACCTGCACGTCGGGGCTCCCGGCTTGAACTGCCGCGGGAGCGACCGAGGTGAGAGTCGGTGCCGGAGCGATGTAGCTGCCGACCGCAGAGGAGATGCCAGTAGGCGCTACGAAGGAACCATCAATGAGGTAGATCTGCGAAGAACCATTGATCGCCAGGCCGCTGGTTCCCCAGCGAACGATGGTGGAACCCCCGCTGAGCCCGTCGACAAGCATCGAGTTGATGTAATTGAGCTGATCGAGATTGAAGGCTTCGATATAGGTACCGTTCGGGAAACTGCCAGGGTTGAAAAACTCATTGTCCAGATAGAAGACGATGCGCTGGGTACTGTCCATCGCGAAGGGATTTTCCTCATACCCGATCGTGTTCTGGACTTGAAGCTGGCCTGCATACTGGCCGGTCGCGGCAGTCACCACGTCACCGTAGCCGTCTACAAGGCGGCCTGTCTTTGTGTCGAAGGCAAGGTTCTTGACGAAGCGGCCGAGTGCGCCGGGCTGGTCGCTGGAAAGCATGACGCCGCTGCTGTTCACGAGGAAGGTGTCTTCGTCGTCGGTCGAGATCGTGGGGTTGGTGCCGTAAATTGTGGTGGCGTCGCCGCCCCAGATGAGGGTCCCGTAGTAGTTGTCGAAGCCTGTGGGGACGGCGACATTCGGGCGGGCAACAGCGTCGTCGTAGAGAACAACGCTGCCGGGCGTGGAGGCCGATGTGCGCGAGATGGCAATCGTATGTGGCTCTCCAGGAGCTGCGGTCACTGAGGTAGAGCTGTAGGGATTGCCGCCGGTGTCGCTGCCGAGACCGATGGTTATGTCCGGGGTGAGCGATGGCAGCGTAAAGCGCTCGATTTGGCCGGTGGTTGGAAGCGCGACATAAACATAGCTGCCATCGTCGGTGACGGAGATGGCGGCCGGCTGCGCGGGAAGAGATTGTGCTGCGGTGACTGTGCCCTGAAGCGGATCGATGGTGACAATGCTGTTCGGATTGCTGGCGGAGCTGGAAAGCGTAGAGGCGATGAGCAGATTATGAGCAGAGTCCCAGCCGAGGTCCGCGGCACTGAGATTCAGAGTGCGAACGCGGTTGTCGGCGGTGATGACATTGAGCGTGCTCGTAGCTGAGGTGCCTCCGCCGGGCGCAGGATTGGAGATGGCGATCGTAATTGTTCCAACGGCAGAGACAGCGCTCGCAGGGATGCTCACTGAGGCGCTGGTCGGGGACGGGTAAGAATAAGGCTGCGTGGGCGTGCCGTTGACGAGTACTGTCGCAGAGGAGACAAAATTGCTCCCCGTGAGGGTCAGAGTGAAGCCCGGCGCGCCTGCGGTAACGCCGGCCGGCGATATGCTGCTGAGCACCGGCACAGGATTGATAACCTGCAGCGTAAGCGCGTTGGATGGGATGTTCTGCGACGCGGGGTCTTTGACCTGTACGGTGACGCTGCCCGCGTAGGTCAGGGACTGTACGGGAACCGTAAACTGAATCGACGTTGCCGACATGTAGGTGGTCGCGGCATTGTAGCCGTCGACGTAAACCACAGCGGTGGGCGTGAAGTAGCTGCCGGTCAAGCTTATGTTGGCCTGCGACGCGCCTACCGTGACCGTGGAAGGTGAAAGCGAAGCCAGCACCGGGGGCGGTTGAAGGAGTGTGACAGAGACGCTTTGCGAGGCTCCGCCGCCTGGCGCCGGATTCGAAACGGAAAAGCTCAAAGTACCCGCAGCGGCCAGTAAGGAAGCCGGAGCCGCGGCGGTGAGCTGCGTGGCGTTCACAAATGTAGTTGCGAGCGCAGTGCTTCCGGCCATCACCACCGAAGCGGAGTTGAAATTTGTCCCAATGAGAATAAAGGCCGTGTTCGGTGAACCGGCATAGAGCGATTGAGGAGTGACAGTGGAGAGAGCAGGCGCCGGATTGTTGACCGCGACTTGCTGCGAAGCGGCCCCTCCCGCGGATGTTTGACCGCCGGGATTGGTTACTGTGATGTTCGCGACGGACCCTGCTGCGACAAGACTGGCAGGAACGGCAGCGCTGAGCGCGGAGGAGCTCGAGTAAGTGGTTGTGAGCGCACTTGCATTCCAGTTGACCACGGCCTGCGGCTGGAAGTTGCTGCCGGTGACAGAGAGCGTGAAGGCGGGCGAGCCGGCGGGGACACTGGATGGAGAGATGCTGGTGACGACCGGGGTTACCGGGGCCGGGCTGCCACCGGAGTTGCTCGATCCACCCGAGCAGCCGGCGAGGAGCGCAAACAAAGTCGATGAGACGACAAGGAACAACTGAGACGCCGGGACCCTGTGCGGCACGAAGCAGAACCTCCATCGCTATTTCGGGGGATATCTTGAGGAATTGTACGACATCAGGGAAATCGCGCCACCCGATGCGACGAGACTGGGACATGGCGGGTATCTCCATCTGTGCTGGTTCACGGTCGGTAATCGGGAGTCACTTGATCGTTTTCACGCAAGCCGACCGTCCGACGGCTGCTCGGAGCGGACGAGCGCACTGGCAATTTTGCGTCGATCGGGAATGCCGTGGTAAGCTCCGGGGCACGCACGGAAGAGTAACATTGAGGAGTTTCTGCGCCGGCGACAAGCGATGATCGCTCCCAACCCAATTCTTGGTCTGGCGCTTCATGCTGTCGGCGCGCTGTTCGCAGCATTTTGTTACACCCCGCAAAAGCGGGTTCGCGGCTGGTCGTGGCAAAGTTACTGGCTTGTGCAGGCGGCCTTCTGCTGGCTGTTGCTGCCGATACTGGGCGCGTGGCTGACAATTCCCGAACTCGGCGCAGTGCTGCGCGAAGCGCCCCGGGGACCGATGCTGTTGTCGTTCGTTCTTGGTGCGGCCTATGGAATTGGCGGCACGGCCTTCGGCATTTCCATTCGATATATCGGATTCTCGCTGACCTATGCCATTGCCGTCGGCCTGTCGACGGTGCTCGGCACGCTGATTCCGCCGCTGGTGAGAGGCACACTGGCCGCCACGTTGAGCAGGCCGGGCTCAGATTGGATCATCGCCGGCATCGTCGTGGGCGTCATCGGCATCGCATGTACCGGCGCCGCGGGGCGGATGAAAGAAAACGATCTGAGCGCGCAATCGAAGCTGGAAGGTTTTTCGCTGATGAAAGGGCTGCTGCTCTCATTGATGGCGGGCATTTTGTCGGCGGTTTACGGCTTTGCGCTCGACGTGGGCGATCCAATCGCAGATGTAGCACAGGCGCACGGCGCGGGCGTGTTTCGCGGCAATGTGGTTTACATCTTTTCAAATAGCGGTGCGTTTCTCACTGCGGCGATCTACTGCCTCTGGCTGCATCGCAAGCACAAGACGCTCGGAGAGATAGTTGAGCTGCCGGCCGGCGAAGAGCGCGCCAGTCTTCCGGTGAACTGGGCCATGGCGGTTCTCACCGGCTGTCTGTGGTACGGCCAGTTTTTCTTTTACAACCTCGCACACGTGCGCATGGGCGATTACAAATTTACGAGCTGGGCGATCCACATGATCATGCTTATCGCGTTCAGCATCGTCGTGGGCGTGATCCTGCACGAATGGCGCGGCTCGGGAAATTTAACCAGGCTCACCGTGGGTATTGCGTTTGCGATCCTTGTAGGTGCGGTGTTGTCGTTGACCTACGGCAATCATCTTGCAGAGATCGCCAAAATGCCCGGTTCATGAAGATCGTTGCAAGAACGTTTGCGAGCGGCAATCAACCGCTACGATGCGGTACGAACTCAGGAGAAGGTTTATGCATATCAGCCGACGCACTGCGCTGAAGGGCCTGGCGGCTGTGCCGGCCGCAGCTCTGCTCGAATCATCGCTGGCCGCGCAGGGTTCCCTTGTCAATGGGCCTTACCAGCCGAATTGGGAGTCATTGCAGCAGTACTCATGCCCCCGGTGGTATCGCGACGCAAAGTTCGGCATTTATTTTCACTGGGGCTTATTTTCGGTTCCCGCGTTCGGCTCTGAGTGGTATCCGCACTGGATGTACCTGCCGGGGCGGCCTGAGTACAAGCACCATCTGGCCACCTACGGACCGCTCAATAAATTCGGATACAAAGATTTTGCCCCGATGTTTACGGCGGCGCACTTTGATCCCGATGCCTGGGTCACACTTTTCAAGCAAGCGGGTGCGCGCTACATTGGGCCGGTGGCCGAACACGCTGACGGCTTTTCCATGTGGGATAGCCGGATCAATCGGTGGAATGCGGCTCGCATGGGTCCGAAGCGCGATGTTGTGGGGGAGCTCGAACGCGCGGTGCGCAAGCAGGGGCTGAAGTTCTACACATCGTTCCATCACCAGTGGCTGTGGGGCTGGTACACGAGTCCGGTCGGCGATGCCGACATCTATCAACCCGAGTTCGGCGATCTGTATTGGGCGCAGAAGTATGTGGCAGGGCCTGACGACAAGTTTCATCCGGGCAATTCCGGCGCCTTCAACTTTGCTCATCCTGAGCCGCCACCCAGCGAACGCTTTTGCGAGCTTTGGCGCGACAAGGTGATCGAAGTTGTCGATCGCTACCACCCCGACGTCATCTATTTCGACAGCCGCGTTTCCATCATTCCCGAGTCCTATCGCATGCAGATGCTGGCTCATTATTACAACGCGAGCAAAAGCGTTGGGCGCGAAGCGGTGATGACATACAAGGACAACGACTTCGCCACCCACTGCGGATTGATCGACATCGAGGCCGGTCAACTGACAGATAAGGCCAGCTTCGTCTGGCAGACGGACGATGTGCTCGATTGGGATTCCTGGGCCTACCTGACGCAGCCGAACTATAAATCGGCAGGCCGGGTTATTCATCAGATGATCGATGTGGTGTCGAAGAACGGAAACATGCTGCTCGACGTGGGGCCGCGGCCGGACGGAACGATTCCTGAAGAAGTGGAAAGCCGGTTGCGCAGAATTGGCGCATGGCTGCGTATCAATGGAGAAGCCATCTATGAAACCCGTCCCGCCGACCAGTATGGCGAAGGCCCAACCGTCGTCAAAAAGGGATCGTATGTTGCCGACCACAACACGGACTTTACCGCGCAGGACATCCGTTTTACGACCCGTGAAGGCGCACTGTATGTGCTGGTGCTTGGCTCACCTGCCGGCGAGGTATGCGTGAAATCGCTCAAGCGCGATGCGCCGTTGCCGTTCGGCACGCTGCGGAATGCAGCGCTCCTTGGCTCGCAGGAAAAAGTGCACTGGAACTGGTCGCCTGATGGACT
>Ga0335075_10014281_pt1 | contig 11938 bp, 10 predicted proteins | sample Lox_Sample_24_FD_206723 | JGI IMG/M metagenome (GOLD analysis project Ga0335075, IMG submission 206723) | Soil microbial communities from Loxahatchee National Wildlife Refuge, Florida, United States - Lox_Sample_2.4 | ecosystem: Environmental > Terrestrial > Soil > Wetlands | place: USA... | reverse complement strand
AGCCAGGCAAAGCGGCGAAAGGGGGATACCCGATTCGGCAAGCCGCCACGAGTATAGGTTACGACGAGAAGTCGCCGCTTAATGAGAATTATCGTCTCACAGTGGACTTAGTCTAAACCTCGCAGTGCCAATCACCGTCTGAACGTAGACGGTGAGAAGCGCTGTCTACGTAGCTGAATGGGCTTGGTAGAAGCGGCCACCTCACAAGCTCGTGCGCGCGCTCAGGGCGTACGGTGGGGGAGAGGCCGGCTTGACCAAAAACCTTTTCCACTTTCAAAAATCAACCCCCACTTATCGAATCCTCCACCACACCCTAATAAAGCATCGTGAGATGATGATACCTATCTCAGAATGACCGCGCTGATGAGTTCTATAGATCCTCTCTACCGTATCCTTTTTCTCTGTCGAATTAACGATGCCCCGCCCTCGAATAGACCTTGATGCCTTCCGCGATCAGATCGAGCACCGAATTGCGAGTAAGCACACACACAGACAGATTCGAACCTGGCTGGCCGGGGAAGGTCTTACTGTTAGTAAGGGTACCTTACAGTCGCGGTGTGTGGCCTGGGAAACGTCTCGTCGAACGAGAACGGCAGGCACGAATACTACACTTATCGAGGCAGTAGAATCAGCATTCCACACCACAAATCATAGTGACCAGACGATTGCGGATAACATCACTACTCTGGGTATCCCTACAACTCGTAACCAGGTCGAGGAAATACGTCTAAAGAATGGTTGGCGGCGGCGAGCTAATAACGAGGACCAATTAGCTGAGATGAGGGCAGAGACGTTCGCTCTGACCAAACAAGCTCTCCACGAAGGGGTAGTTCGCTGCTATGGTAGAGGGCTACTGCGGACGTATTTACGTATCAAATATCGTCACAATGCTCGCGAGGACGACGTCCGCGATGCTATAGCAGCCCTTGACATCCCGGGTACAGAATCTCGCCGCAAAGGTCCTGATAAAGGCCGCAAAGGAGGAGAGTTTATCACACCCGGGCCCGACTGGCTATGGTGCTGTGATGGCCACGATAAATTCAGGAACTACGGTATTGAGATCTACGCCGGCGTCGATGCCTATTCAAGGCGCATTCAATGGTGCTATGTTGGTAATAGCAATCGCAGAGCTGTCAGTGTCCTCCGGCAGGCTATCACGACAATCAAGAAGTACGGCCGATGTCCTTCTTTCTTCCGATCTGACAGAGGCAAGGAGGTTCTACTCCTCGCCGACGCCCAATTCAGTCTATATATTCTTCACAAAAGGTCAATTGGAGTGGCCGATGCCTCAGAAGATACCCTGAAGCTCCGCGATTGCTATATGTTTGGTACGTCAACTGCTAATATCAGAATAGAAAGCACCTGGATGCGGATGATTAATAGTCAGACGAGGCCATGGTTGGTACGTTCAATAATCTATTCTAACTAGCTAATGTTCATTATGACCAAGGACTTTTTTCGCTATCTACAGACTCACGGGCTCTACGAGAGCGACGTGTTAGAAGACCGTGTTGTTTTCTTATTCGTTTTCGTTCCAATCCTTCGCTCTGAGATTAATACCTATGTGGATACCTGGAACGAGCATCGAATTCGGCCTCAGAAGCATCGAACTAACCACGTTGCCGGCATCCCTAATGAGCTCTATGCCGATGAAGCTATTCGTCACTACGGATGGACCCCAGACGCCACTTTTCTAGCTCAACTCGAAGAAGCGGTGAAGGACGTTGGTAAGTGGTCAGATCTGACCTAGCTTTCATATCTAACTAATAGAGAAAGACCCAGATGCTTATTTATCGGAGGACACTCTAACGTGGCTCGAGGAAAGCCTCCAATCGCTCGGCCACTCCGGCAATCCACTAGCTAATGAGTTCCTCCCTCACGTCCGTCATTTCCTAGTTCCTTCCTGGTATCAACAGCTACGAATTAAGGCACGGAGCCACATCGAGAGCGGTGTGGCCCCAGTACTATCTATCGCACCACGGCCTGACACAGCTCAACAGTGGCAAGCTCGACAGCAAATCATCGCTGAGATGCGGAATGAGGTCGATACTTTTGGGCTACTAGAAGCTGGCGATCTTGAAAATGAACCGGAAGATGAGCGAGGACACGAGGGAACCTCCGATGATGATTGGGACTATTAATCAGGGAAGAGAGGGGCAATAGGCCAACCGAAATAGGCCGAGCGAAGGGGTGACGCTGGGCCAACATAGGGACAGGCCGGTGGGGCATCGAGGGATGGCCTCGCCGCTGACGAGGGCGCGCATCCGGAGCGTGGGAACGGCGTGGGCGCGGAGGCGGGATGCAATGGAGCGTGCTCACGTAGCGCAGCGTCAACCAATCAGCCGCTCAGCTTCGGAGCTAGTTCTAATCAGGAGTTCACCGTACACGCTAGCATGTGCGGCAAAGTCTGCCTCAGGCGCCGCCAGAGGCTTCATCGGGCGCCAGCCCGTCAGACATATATATCATTCTCTTCTTTCATCTCTCATCTCTCTCGTCTTTTCTTCTATTTTCATAATCTTCTAATCATGCCCATGGATCAGTACTTCGAGGCAACAGGCTCTTGCCCTAACAGCCTCGAGGTTATTGATCATAGTAAGGTTACTACAATCCGATGTGGTCCTTGTGGTCTATTGAATCCTCGTCATTCTAAGCTAGTAGAGCAAGCTCGAGCTCGAACCCCCCCTAGCACCAAGGTCATTGAGATTAAGGACTCCCCAGTTGATCCTCGTTTGGCTCCGCCGCGTGGCGGTTCTACGGCAGAGCAGGGTATCAAACCTGCTCAACGACGTGGCCTTGCAACGCATATACCGTCCCTCCCTGATCTGAAGCTAGGCCACGCAGAAAAGGAGCGACAGGTGGCCGACCAGCGTGTTGCAGATCGGAAGTCCAAAACTGGGTATACTGCTCTAATCCCGGTTGTCCACTTTTCTGTTGGTATTGCTCATTTCACGTGGGATGACGATTCAGACGATCAAGGCTTCTGGAATGCGGCCAACCATCAATGGTCTGTCGATCAAGATAATCGCTCTATGACCTCCGACAATCTACAACACTCTATTCTCTTTGGAGTCGCTAAACAGTCGAAACGAGCGAATCTAAAGAAATGGGTATACCCTGATGCCAATGGCGAGAGAGGTGAATGGAGTTTCGGCCATACTAACCCTACAAAGGTATCACCAAGGGATATTGCGACTTGGGAGGACAATAGGATGCTTTCGACTGTGGTCGATTCAGGTCCTTATGAGCAAAAACAGGTACCGGGCACTACTCGGAAGCTCGTCAGCCTATGGCTATACTGGATGCCCAACGAGCCTGAACGCGATATGCCTCCTATCTCCATCCCCCGCAAGCGACAGAAGGCTACCAAGGCGGCTCCGATTAAGACAGAGTCAGAGATCAAGTCAGAGATCAAGTCAGAGGTCAAGAACGAGCCTCCCCCTCCCATCACCCCCGCGACAGTCAGGCGCTACAAATCTGGTGCTCTCATCTTCGCCCCGACTTCCGCCGCAAAGAGGAGTGGTGCCACAGTCACTCGTCGAGCTCTTGCCGCTAGCGACACTGACACTGGAGAGAGCGCTGGCGAGGGTGAGAGTGAGGGTGAGAGTAGGCGCCAGGGCACCGGCGACCCCGGGGGCAGTGAGGACTTGCAGGATATCAGGGAGATGCTTGACGAGGCTACAGGATAGTGTGGTGGAGCCAATTGGTCACTAGCCCCTTATGGGCACGAGAACTGTCCTTTGGGACATCTATTAGGGATAGCAAGCACACAAATAGATAGTAACAAGCAAGCTTTTCTACCCAACGTGTCCCTAGGTTCTGTCTTCCCATCGTTGCTATGCTCTCCCTATCGTACAACCTGCCTTTTGGCATACTGTGAAGCAGTCCAGTGTGGTGGGGTGGATCCGACCCCTACCATGGTGTGTGCCAGTGTGGAGTGATCATTCAAATAGCTGGCATAGCCCAGAGACAGACAATCAAGCATTCTCTCCCAGTCCTTCCTCAGTTGTTGTTGTCCACGGACCAGGCTTTTGGCTCCGAAGGACCCGGCGCAGACGGTGGAACCGGACTAAACACTGGCAGTACCGTGGCGGCAGGTACAGCCGGTGTTCACATAGCGGAAACGAGGCCGAGGAAGAGTCGAGAAAGGGGGAGAGAAGGGGGGGGGCTAGAGGCCAAAAAGAAAGGAGGACAACAGCCTTGAATCATCTAACAGCAGCATACACACACATCTTAAGACAGCAAGAAGAACTACACTCACTAGAACTTGAGAGACTAGAAGCGAGACTGCGAAAGGAGTACGCCTTACAGATGTCGAGCTCAGACAAGAAAAACGGTCGGGACAGCTCGAAAACCTCAGAAGCCACCTCCTCTGCGATGGCCACGCCTGTGATGTCCAACGTGGAAGGCCATTACCCTCGGATGAGCATGCTGATGCCGCTGCCGCAGCCTGGTACCTCTGGAGCTCCCTACTTCACCGGCAAGAACGTCTCCGAGTTCCTCAAGACGTGGGAGAATCTCTGTGAGGACTACGGGGTTAGTTCAGCAGACCAGCTTAGAAAGCTTCCAAGGTACTGGAAACAACCTCGCACAAAGCTGGCTAAGCTGTTGAAGGAATCCTTCGAACCGGAAGGGTTGACAAAGGAAATTTTACAAATGAAAGTGCCTGTTCCAGTCGGGCAACTTCTGAGCACGAAGGAAATGCAGCGGGTATGGTTCAATACCTTCCCAGTACAGCCAGACCACCCGCTCGCGGGGCTGCCGTTAATAAGCTCGAGGCTGCACCCGCCCATGAGGAAGACTATTATGCAAGCCACTTGGACTCCCCCTTTTATATCGCGGCTGTCCCGAAAGTTAAGGCATTGATTGCTGGTAGGGAGGTTTCGGTAATGCTGGACAGCGGAGCGGAGGTGTCGGTTATGAGCGCCGATCTTGCGCACAAACTAGGCCTCCCCATTTCTTCTAATGTGGACCTGGGCATGCTCAGCGTGTCCGACAAGCGTACGAAATTCTTGGGAATATGCGAAGATGTGTCCGTGTCGGTGGGGAGAGTGGAACATCGCGTTCCTATCTGGGTTGCTGAGCGATTCGGGCCGGAAATACTCCTGGGTCGGCCCTATTTCATACAGTCTCGCCTTACCTTGAAGGATCAAGGAGGAGGAGCCTGTCGAGGGACGATTATGTCTTCCGAGGGTCTCCAGCAGATCAATTTCCAAGCTGTAGCCGAGAATGCAGCAGAAAATCGTACCAGAGAGGACCTCATACGGGCTAAGACGTTAAACGCCCCCGCCGAGATCTAGTTGGACAGGTGGAGGCGTGTGCGGCAGACCCAACGAGGATGCGCCAAGGAAACGCCGAGACGGTAGGGGTAGGGCGGAACACTGGTGGTACCGTCGGCCAGGCGTACAGCCGGTGTTCACAAAGGATTCGACCCAAGCCCACCGTGAACGTGGCAGCTGTTCGTGCATTCCGTCCAAGGGTCATGTCCGGCGCGGGAGCTTCTTTGAGCCGCCTATCACGGAGATTCGATCCCTTGGTATTCGATAGCACGACGTTTGCTTCAGTGTCGACGATGTACAAGCGCAAGGCTCAGAGGGTGTTGCCCGTAAACCAGCCGCGGCTGACTGGCGATGGGCCCGGAGGAGAGGCAAGATGGAAGGAGAAGGTTCTAGTAGAAGAGAAGGAACGTCTGCGGGACCGACCACGGTCGAAATGGGACGATTGGCTCATACCTCGCTTTGCGGAGACTCCAGAGGGAACGTGGCTGACCCCAGATAGAATTGAAAAGCTGCATATCGGACCAGAGCTGAGGCCTGAGGAGCGGGAGGTGCTCTTGCAGGTCCTGAAGAATCGAGAGATGGCCTTGGCATGGAACTTCAGTGAGATCGGACGGGTGCGGCCTGAGGTGGCACCTCCGCAGGAGATCCACACTGTGAAGCATGAGCCATGGCATGCTCCAAATTTCCCTGTGCCGCGGGCTCTTCAGGAGACAGTTTGCCAGATGCTCCGGGAGAGGCTTGAGCGGGGGATTCTGGAGTACTGCAGTAGGCCTTACCGGAATCCTTGGTTTATAGTCCAGAAGAAAAATGGCATGTTTCGCCTAGTTAATGCAGCCATGAACATCAACAGAGTGACCATCAAGGACGCAAATCTCCCTCCTTCGCCGGACGCGTTCGCGGAGGAGTTTGCAGGCATGCAAGTGGGCAATTTCGTCGATTTCGTCTCTGGATACGACCAGTTGACACTGGCGAGCATATATCGGGATATGACAGCCATCATGACCTCGCTGGGGCTTCTCAGACAAACAACAATCCTTCAAGGAGGCACTAATTCTGTTTCTCAGTTCGTCAGAGTAGTGACCAAGATTTTAGAGGATCATATTCCACATTCAGCGATGCCCTTCGTGGATGATGTTGGGATCAAAGGCCCGAAGGACCGACACGACGAAGAAGAGGTTCCTGGCCTTCCTGGAGTAAGGAGATTCATGGGGAGGCGTTCTAATGCAACTTGACAAGCAGGGCAGGCGGCATCCTTCGCGGTACGAGAGCGGCCTGTGGTCTATAGCAGAGAGGCGGTACGACGCAGGCAAGAGAGAATGTAGAGGACTGCTGAAGATGCTGAAGAAGGTTCGACATGGGGTGCGATTCGTCATCGAAACGGATGCGAAGACTCTTGTTGCCCAACTTAATCGGAGTGCCAGCGATCTTCCTGGCGCCCTAGTGACCAGGTGGTTGGCATGGATCCATCTTTTCGATTTTGACGTCCGCCATGTGCCTGGAAAGAAACATACAGCAGCAGACGGCCTCTCTCGGCGGCCTGCGACACTGCTTGACGAACAAGAGGCGGAAAACGAGGAGGATATTGATGAATTCATTGCAGCCCAGCTAGCCATTGCCAACGTGGCTCCCCTGAGAGTATTTTCCAGCCCCTCTATCACCACTGCTCGAGTGCATTCCTTTGGCTTCGGCGAAGACCTCGATCGTGATCAAGAGGGTGGACAGAGTAATGCGCCAGCCGAGGAGAAAAGGGAACCTTCTGACCGATTGGAGCCAGGCTATAGCAGCATTTCTCAGCAATACGCCACTTATCTGACGACCCTGAAGAGACCAGAAGGCGTAACTGGCAAGGAATTTCGCAAGTTTAAGGCAGAAGCCTTGAAATTTATTGTCCTAGATGGCCATCTTTTTCGCCGCACAAGCAAGAATATCCCACTCCGCCGCGTTGTAGATAACGAAACCGACCGCTCTTCAATCTTACGAGCGCTCCACGAGGATTCTGGGCACAGAGGAAGGGAAGGAACGTATCGACGGGTGGCAGACAGGTACTGGTGGAATGATCTAGCCAAGGATGTGGCACGGCATTGCAAGACCTGTGAAGCCTGTCAGAAACGTGAGCCCGGAAGGGAAGAAGAGGCCTTATACCCTACCTGGGTCAGCGTTATGTGGAAGAAAGTTGCAATTGACCTCGTTCTCATGCCACCAGTCAACAACTACAAGTATCTCGCTCTGTTGCGGGATGACTTGAGCGGATGGGTAGAGGCGAAGCCCCTAGTGACCAAGGGAACAGCCGGAGTTGCAAAGTTCTTATGGGAGATCATCTGCCGCTTTGGAATCTTCGGTAAGCTGATTGTGGACGGCGGAACCGAGTTTAAAGACGAAGTGGAGACTCTGGCAAAGAAATATGATGTGCATAGGGTGCAGATTTCGGCGTATCACCCACAGGCTAATGGAATGGTGGAAAGAGGTCATAAGCCGATTGTCGATGCCCTGGCTAAACTGTCAGCTGAAGGAAAAGGGAATTGGCTAGAAAATCTGCAGGGGGTGCTCTTTGCAGACCGAGCAACGGTCAAGACCACCACAGGGGTCTCCCCGATGCGGATGAACTATGGGTATGAGCCCTTGCTGCCTATAGAGACTCGGGTGTCCACAAAGAACTATCTGCAATGGAGCAAGGCTGGAACAACTGCGGAACTCCTGCGATTGAGGACTCTCCAGTTTCAACGCCGGGACGAAGAAATGGTCGAATCACAGCTCAGACAGCGCAGAAAGAGAGAAGAAGGCAAGGAATACTTCGACGACTCGAGACGTATCCGGTCTGAGCCCATAAACGAAGGGGATCTGGTTCTGCTGCACAACACACAGAGGGATAAAGACATGACGAGGTCGCAGAAGCTCAGCTTTAAATGGTTAGGTCCTTATCGTGTCAAACGAGCTAATCTAGAAAGGGGAACGTTTGTCTTGGCTGAGGTCGCTGGCACCGAGCTTGGCGGGACCGTGGCAGGAAACAGGCTGAAGCTCTTCCACCCCAGACCAGAGGGTTTCTCAGTGACAGCACCAGAGGACGAAGCAGCCAAACGGGACACTCTGGAGGTGTCAGATGAAGCCGAAACCATGTCGAATGCTCAAGGGACGAGCATCTCCGGGGGTCCGGGAGGAGACGAACCCGCACGAAGACCAGGAGGACGCCCGCGGGGACGACCGAGGCTCAATGTGGTAGTCTAATGGAACGAGTCACGTGCGCTCGAGCTCGCAAGGAGGCTCGCTGCAGATTCTGGGCGTAAACACTGGTGGTACGGCGCGAGATGGTACAGCCGGTGTTCTGACATATGGCCGGAAGTGTAGGCATTGGCGGTATAGCCACAGATGGTACAGCTGACGATCTGATATCCAACAGGACGAAAGGAGACAAGGCAAACGACGTGACCGACGAGTTTCCGCTCGCGTCACTTTGTATTCAGTTCTCCCTTTGTCTCTCACATCTCGGTGGCCTGTGCTGAATGAAGCCTTGGTGGATAAAGGTAGGATGTGGAAAGCGTCGCCGGAACCGTTGCACCAAGCTTAATCTCAAAGGACTGCCTGAATTGCCTATGGATTCGGAGTCAATTCAATGCGGTGACTTGGTCTGGAAGCTCACACTGACCTGACGGCGAGGCCTGATCTGATAAAGGGAAACTGACCGAATAGCGGAGAACAGTCCGGTAGCGGAGCCGTGGTCGGAGGAGTCACCGCACAGTCACCGCGAGAAGGAGGCCCGTCTTGGCATAAAGCGGCTATATCTAGGTGATCTGAGAGCCAGATTCTTCATCTCCCTCTCAGTACACTCAAGCACCTTTCCCCTGCCACTCCTGCACCGACCTATCCCCTCCAGCTCTCAAGCTCACGATCATAACAAACTGACGGCAGAATGAGTCAACCATCACCAGGGCCACCAGGGCCGCCACAACCGCCCACGACACCATCTTCAGCTGGTGCGGTTATGAAAGTTGTGAGAGTCTATGGAAGGAATTTCGCATCCCTCAGAGCTGGCTGGGCGTATATCATGACACTCTCAGATGAAGAACGCTACCATGCTCTCGGGGAGATCTCCACACAATTGATGCGCCATTCTGCTGAGGTGGATGATTGGGTGGAGACGATCTACACGGAGGTAGAGCGGTTGAGGCGGAACACAGAGGAGTGGAAAGATAAAGGCTTCCAAGAGAAGTGGAAGAGTGTGCGTGAGAAGGCCCAAGCTGTGCGAACCAGCAAGAAGCACATTGAACAAGCCACCAACATGCTTACCCACAAAACTGGTTGGAGCACACCCGAATTCGTCGAACATGTCCTCAATCCTCTCCTCCGGCCGAGCCGATTCACCTGGGACCAGCTCAGGCATGCACAAAGGGCAGACATAAGTCCCTTGGAGACGATGCAAAGGGCGTGTGAGCGCATGGTGAGAAGGCTGGAAGGGGAGTTCTTCAATGAAGGGAGTCTGACGCCAACTGGAACGGACGTTAAGGAAGGTCTCAAGCTGCAGCTTACTGGGTTGGACATGGGGAGAATAGCGGCTTTGGGCAGGAAGAATTTGATTTGGGATGAGAAGTATTCCCTGGTATGGAGGGATGACGTGCCGAAAGGGGCTGCGCAAGCAATTGAGGATCAGCTGAGAGCCTCGGGAGCTCGAAAGGTCCAGGAGCTCTCGAACTCTCCCAGTCAGCCCAACACTGAAGGATCACAGCTGACCCCAAACAAAAGGAAGAAGGATGTGAACTACGAAGGCCAGCAAGGACCGGCTGCACCAAAGACACCTAAGAGGAAAAGGGTTCCTGCTGGCCAAGGAAGTGCAACCAAACGTGAGAAAAGTCTGTCAGAGTTGACAGAGGTCTTGCAGGGGCTTGCTGTGGTTGCGGAAGAGAAGCAGGCAAAACGAGTGAGCAGCGGGGCACAGAATGAGGCTCCCACCTACATTCCCAACCCGATCGCTCAGCCAAATGAGACTGAGAGAGCCTTTTGGGAGCTGACGCAGGCTAAGGTACGAGGAATTGCGATGAAGCAACCTGTCTCGGTCGCAAAGGAGGTTGGGGAAAAGATTCATGAAACGTCTCCTGAGCAAGTGCTTGCTGCGTTCAAGGCTCTGGCAGAGGCCGCCAAAAAGAAGAATCTCAATGACACCAACTCGACCGCCTATCTCCAAAGTTCCGTGGATATGGGGACACTGTACTTGCGCGTCGGCTCAGAAAGAAGTGAGACCATGGAAGACATCAGGAGAGTTGCACGGGATTGGAGAATGGCCTTCAACTACAACATCATCCAAGTCACCCCGGGTCACCCTAGGGAAGGCGGAATACGGCTCAGTTTGGACGACCTGGAGCACCTGCTTGTGGATGGTGGAAGGGATGGCTGGTTGAATGGAGAAGTCATTGAGGCCGCCCTTCGGTTACGGGCTCGGACTCTCAACCCCAGTGCCTTTGTGATGCCTGCAGCAGTCTGGACGACCTACGTTACCATGGGGTATCAACTGTCGAATCTACCGAGCATTCCAGAGACAGTGAGGGACATTTACATCCCTGTGCACATGGCAGGCTCACACTGGGGTCTCGCATACTTCAACCTTGATCGTCGGCAGATGGTCTGGCTCGATTCGATGGAAGGGGCCTTCATGACGCGAAAGCAAGCCTTCACGATGATGAGGCGCTTCCTAGTCAGCACCCCCATCTTGCATACTACGGGTCTATGGATGGAATCTGAGGAACGCAGTGTCCAGCAGAGCAACGGCATTGACTGCGGAATCTTTGCCATTGAGAACGGATATGCCCTGATGGCAGGAGGTACACGGGCTGAAGAGTTCAACCCTTTCGCGAGCCGCAGAGGGATGGCTCACGAGCTATGGGACACAGCGGCACGACATAACCCGCCAGGAAGGGTTCAATACGCGCGTGGGGCAACTTCCCCAGCCCAAGGAATCGACATGCGAGAGGTCAAAGGCCCAGCGACACCCCCAAAGTTCGGGGCCGTGGGAACCGGCTCGGGTACCCCGGAAAACGGCAAGATTGACGGCTTGGTGGACGAGATGGCGGCATGGGCGGGCGAGAAGCGGTCTCCCTCCCAACAAGGTCAAGGCACATCTGCAAGTGTCGCTTCTTCGCCATTGAGTTCAGCACCGCCGTCCATTGCCTCGCACCAGGGTTCTCCAGAGACGCCATCTCGGTCGGGGCCTGTCACTCGCAGCGTTGAACCTGGTGGAAACCCGCCAGGGGGCACAGCATCGAGGAGGTTGAATCATCCTGCAGGTAGGGGGTTTTTGGGACGGTGGAATCGAGGACGGGGTCAGGGACGAGGTCTGGGAGGTTGATTGAGATGGGGGTTGAGACAGAATGATGGTTTTCTTTGGTATGGGTTCTGGTTTCACGGTTTGCTTACGTTCCTTATGGGTGTGCTTGTTTCTGCTAGAACCAGGCCGAACACTGGCAGTACCGACTTGATGGGGTACAGCGGGTGTTTCCACAGGATTCCCTTCTTATGCCCAAGGGACGAGCATTCCTGGGGAGGGGTCGAGCTGTGGTGGGGCCAATTGGTCACTAGCCCCTTATGGGCACGAGAACTGTCCCTTGGAGCATCTATTAGAGATAGCGAGGACACACACAGATAGCATCAAGCAAGCTTTCTACGCAAAACGTGTCTCT
>Ga0335075_10014280_pt1 | contig 11938 bp, 9 predicted proteins | sample Lox_Sample_24_FD_206723 | JGI IMG/M metagenome (GOLD analysis project Ga0335075, IMG submission 206723) | Soil microbial communities from Loxahatchee National Wildlife Refuge, Florida, United States - Lox_Sample_2.4 | ecosystem: Environmental > Terrestrial > Soil > Wetlands | place: USA: Florida... | reverse complement strand
ACAGCCCGCCACAGCGCCCGCTGATCGGGGCCACGGCCAGCCGTCTGTACCGGGCCACTGAGCGGGCTCACCGCAAGAGCGGCGGCTGGCAACGCATCGGTCATCATGTTCACCAGCAGCAGCTGTCGGGTGTTGAGCGGCGACGTGCCGCTGATCGCGCTGCCGATGATGGCGAAACCGACCTCGCCGGCGTTGCCGCCCAACAGCACCGACACCGCGGCGTGCACCCGCCGCCAGAGCTGGTGTCCCTCGTCGATGGCTGCGATCAGCGCTTCGATTCGGCCGTCGACCAGGACGACATCGGCCGCGATGCTGGCCGGATCGCTGCCCCGCGCCACGACAGCGATGCCGACGGTGGCGGCCCGGATCGCGGCGGCGTCGTTGGAGCCGTCGCCGACCATCGCACACACCTTGCCGGCGCGTTCCAGGGTCTGGACAACCTGGACCTTGTTCTCCGGTGACATCCGGGCGAAGATCACTCGCTCACTGACGGCGCGTTCCTGGTCTTTGCGCGATAGCGCGTCCCATTCCGCCCCGCTGATGACCTGCGCCGCGGTCACCGGCAGGCCCATTTCCTGTGCGATCGCGGTGGCCGTGATCGGGTGATCGCCGGTGATCAACCGGATGCCGACTTCGCGTTCGGACAGGGCCTTGAGCAGTGCGGGTGCTTCGGCCCGCGGAGTGTCGGACAGTCCGAGGAATCCCGCCAGTGACAGCTCGCCGTCCACCAGGTCAGCGATGGCGTCTTCGTCATCGGCTACCAACTTGGCCTGTTGCGGGCTGAGTCGGCGCCGCGCGACGGCGATCACCCGCAGCCCGTCGGCCGCCAGCTGACGCACGGTGTCCTCGATGTCCGGACCGACGTCCTGGGACGCCGCCAGCACGACTTCGGGTGCGCCTTTGACGGTCAGCTGGTCGTCGGACACCGACGCCGAGAACGACCTGCCGGATCGGAACGGCAAATGCGCGTCCGCTTCACCGTCAGGATGGAAGCCGTTGGAGGCTTGGGACCCAGGGATCGCCAGCGCCGCCTCGATGATGGCCCGGTCGGTGGCGTGCACCTGCGGGCCGCCGTTGGCGTCCGGTGCCGCGTGCGCCGCATAGCGCAACACGTCGTCGCGGGTGTACCCGCCCACCGGATGCACCTGTGTCACCCGCAGGCGGTTCTCGGACAGCGTCCCGGTCTTGTCGAAGCAAACGACGTCGACGCGGCCGAGCGCCTCGACCGAACGAGGGATGCGCACCAGCGCGCCGTACTCCGTCAAGCGTCTGGCCGACGCGGCTTGTGCGAGGGTTGCCACCAGCGGCATCCCCTCCGGGACCGCGGCCACAGTGATCGCGATTCCACTGGCCACGGCCTCGCGAATGCCACGGCGGCGCAACAGTCCCAGGAGGCCGACCAGGGCGCCGCCGGCCGTGCTGACCGGGAATGCCTGGTTGGTGAGCTTGCTGAGCTGGTGCTGCAGCCCGACGTCCGGCAGTTCACCGGCCGCGAGTTCGGCGGCGCGCCGCGCCTGGGTGTCGGCGCCGACGGCGGTCACCAGCGCCACCGCGGTACCGGCGACGATCGTGGTTCCGGCGAACAACATGCAGCGACGCTCGGCCAGTGCAGCGCCCGGTGTCGCCTCGATCTGCTTTTCCACCGGCAGCGACTCGCCGGTCAATGTCGATTCGTCGACCTCGAGGTCGTCTTCCTCGATCAGCCGGGCGTCGGCGGGGATCACCTCGTGGGTGCGGATTTCGATCACGTCGCCGGGCCGCAGCTCCTCCGCGACGACGTCGGTGTACACCGGCGTGCCGTCGGGACCGGTGGTGACTTTGCGGGCCGGCGGAATCTGTTGAGCCAGCAGTTCGTTCAGCCGGCTTTCGGCGCGCAGGCGCTGGCTGGCGGCGAGTACGGAGTTGCCGGTGAGCACCGAACCCACCAGCACCGCGTCGACCGGCGAACCCAGCACCGCGCTGGCTGCCGAGCCGAGAGCCAGGACGGGGGTCAGCGGGTCGGACAACTCGGCTTGCACCGCCTTGAGGAACTGCCAGACCGCTCGCCGCGGTCGCCCGGTCAGCTCGGCGCCGCGGTAGGCCGTTTCCATCGCCCGGGCGGCCAGCGGGGGCCGTCGGACGCCCGATGTCCCAGCCGATTCTTGCGCCTCCGGTGGCGGCAACATCTTGCGGACCTGCTCGACCGACATCGCGTGCCAGTCGTGGATCGGGGCAGGCAGCGGAGTCGGTGCGCGAACCACCCGGCGGGCCAACAAGTACCCGGACAGCAGGCCGGCCGCCGCACCCGTGGTCACCGGGCCGGGCCCGCGGCCGCGCACACCGGGCACCATCAGCAGCGCACCCAACGCCGTCGCGCCGGTCGATATCTCGATCCCACGCTGGCTTGCTGACCTGGCTGCGGGGATCGCGTGCAGCAGTCGCCAGGCGCCGGCGAGGTCACCGAGTATCAGATCCGCCGTCCAGGGCGGTGGATCGGCGTCGGAGTTCGGCATCACTCCGAGCCCGACGTCGGCCGACGATAGCGCTCGTGCACCGGCGGACGACAGCACCGCGACGGTGTGACCCGACTGTTGCAGATCGGTCAGCGCCGCGACGAGCGCATCGTCGACGGATCCCTGCTCCGGAGGCCGCAGCTCATCGAATGCGGGCCGCAGCTCGCCGAGGTCGTCGATGTCGACGGAGATCAAATCCAGACTGGCTCTGCGGGCCTCGGCCAGCACAGCAGAGGCCAGCGGATCGTGCGTGGGGCCGACCAGCGCGTCGACGCCTGCATCGGGTCCGCGGCCGTGCAGCCCGGGAACCGGGTGCCAGCCGGCATGTAGGCCCCGTTTCTCCAGCAGCAGCTGGGCACGGTTCCACGCCGGGGAAAGCTCGTCGTCATCCGCGCCGCGGACCCGGGCCACCCGTAGCGTGTTGGTACATAACACCCGGGGATCGATCAGCAGCGCGTCGACCCGATCCAGCCGGCGCAGGCTTTGCGGGTCCAACGGCAACACCGCGTGCTGGTCAGCCAACCCTTGGCCCAGGGCCGCGGCGAACGACTCGCGCGTGGTGCGGGTGGCCTTCGGCGTGGTGACCAACGCCGCGGTCGAGGCCATGCTGATGTTGCGGGTGGCCGCCCCGACGGCCATGACGCTGATCGCCTGCAGCAATGCGCTGCGCCGCGAGTGCCTTTCGACAGGGCCCTCCGGGAGCGGCACCGGGCGATCGGGCGGGTAGATCTCGAGATGCTCGGCGTGGCGCGCCAACCGCGGTTCGTGGCGGTTCCAGGCCTGGGCTTCGGCCCGGCATTCGCCGGCTTTGAGTGTTTCCAACATCAGATCGACGGCCAGCGACGCCGGGGACAGCTCAAGGACGTGTGCGGCCGTCATAGCCAAGCTGAGCACCGTGTCCGTCGCCGCCTGGCCGATGCGCTCCTCGAGCAGACGGCGCACCCGCGGCTGGTAGTCGACGGCCACCACCGCCGCCTCGACACCGTCGAACATCCGCGGCCAACCCAGGATCCGGCCCGCGACCGCAGCGCCCACTCCCGCGGCGGTGGCCCCGACCCCCACCGCCTTGGTGGCCAGTATCAGACCGTCGCCCGGCAGAGGTGGCCGGCGCTGGTCGGCGCGCCGATCCTTGACGTCGTCTGTTGAGCTTGAGCGGCAACGCTTTTCGGCCTGTTCCACTACGCGACACAGCTCGCGCAGTGAGGCCTGGTCGCCGTCGAGGGTGACGACGAGCCGCGACAGTGGGCGGTTCAGGCTGGCGGAAGTGACCCCGGGGCGCGCGAGGACGGCGTCGACGACGGTGCGTCCCAGCTCGTCGCCGCCTGCGCCGTGCAGGCCGCGGACCTCGATCCACGCCCGCCCCCTGCCGCGCCAACTATGCCGGGTCAACGTGGGCGCCTGCAGTCCGTCCGACAGCGCCCTGGCGCCCTCCCGAACCGGGATCACGGCCATGGTTAGACCGGTTGAGGCGACCGTGCCTAACGATCCTGCGGCGGTCGCCGCGGTTTGTACGGTGGCGCCGACCAGCGCGGAAGTTGCCTGAATAGCCAGCGCGACCGCGCGGAGCGGAGATGCTCGCACTGTTCTGACGGTACCCAACCTGGAGAGTTAACGGCGGGTGCGCGACTGTGTGCCGCGCGACCGCGCCGGTACCCGCTTGGCCGGCGATTTACGGGGCGCTGACGAATTGGCCGAACTGGTCGACTTGGTCGGAACCGCCTTCACCGGTGTGACCGACGCCCTGTGCGAGCCATTGGTATGCGGCTTATTCAGCTGCCGCAACACCAAAGCGCCGCCGCCGATGGCCAATACCACCGGCCACTCGATGAGCCCGGCGACACCAAGGGCGCCCAACGTCAGTGCCGCTGCCGGCGTGGAATGACTGCCGCGGCCAATGCCCCGCTGCACACCGGCGGCAGCGCCGGTCACGGCGCCGACGACACCGTTGACCGCGGCGCCGCCTACCGCACCCGCGGCCTCAGTGGTCGCCTCCGCGGCACGACCCACTGTTCGACTGACAGTACGCACGGCGTCGTTAACGACACCCATGATGACTCCCTGATAATCCGTTGTTGAGGCCGTTGGCCGGATGCCCGCTGCACGCCACACTGGCGTCGGTCGTATAGGCGCGAACTCGCAAAGTTCATCGAACGGTCACGATTGTGCGCAGCATCCAGCAATCCTATGACCTTGTCTGGCGAATGAACAGCGGATGAATACCCGCCGGGGGTTTTAATATGCGTCAACCCCGGCGCAGATCTACCAAAACCGGCGCGTGGTCGCTGGGCGCCTTGCCCTTACGTTCCTCCCGGACGATCTGCGCGTCAGCGACCCGCCCGGCCAGCGCGGGGGAGGCCAGGATGAAGTCGATGCGCATCCCTTGCCGCTTCGGGAACCGCAGCTGGGTGTAATCCCAATAGGTGTACACCCCGGGACCTGGAGTGAAAGGCCGTACTACATCGGAGAATTGAGCGTTGACGATGGCGTCGAACGCCTTGCGCTCCGGCTCCGAGACATGTGTGGCGCCCTGGAAGAACTCGACGCTCCATACGTCGTCGTCGGTCGGGGCGATATTCCAGTCCCCGACCAGCGCGATCTGCGCCGAAGGATCGTCGCATAGCCAGCCCTCAGCTGTATCACGTAGTGCAGCAAGCCAATTCAGCTTGTACGTGTAATGCGGGTCGCCCACGGCGCGGCCGTTGGGGACGTAGAGACTCCACACCCGAACCCCTGCGCAGGTGGCGGCCAGGGCGCGCGCTTCGGCCGCGGCGGCTACATCGGGCTTGCTGCTCCAGCTCGGCTGGCCGGCGAAGCCGATCTCGACCTGGTCGAGGCCGACCCGCGACGCGATTGCCACACCGTTCCACTGGTTGAATCCACAATGTGCCACCTCGTAGCCGAGCTCGAAGAAAGGCAATGCTGGGAACTGGTCGTCGGCGCACTTGGTCTCTTGCATGGCCAGCACGTCGACCTCGGCGCGATCCAGCCAATCGAGCACCCGGTCCAACCGAGTGCGAATCGAGTTCACGTTCCAGGTGGCCAGCCGAAGGAGCGGGTCGCCGCCATCAATCGCGCCGTCGGGCATGGCCTGACCCTACGTGGCCCTGAAGTAGCGGGCCCGGTGGTGCAACGCGAAGCCCAGCGACTGGGCCAGGCCGGCGGCGGCATGATCGTCGTCGAGAACCCGGACATAGCCGCGGGTCGCACCGCGAGCCGCCCCCCACGACAGCAGCGCTTCGCTCAGTGCCCGGCCGGCGTCCTGGTCGGCTACCCGCATCGCCGACAGCCCCACCCAGCGGGTGCCGTCCGGGGCGTCGGTGACCGAAGCCCGTGCCACCGCGATGTCCGCACGCATCCCGAACACCAGCTCGCCGTCGACGACGGCGGTCAATACGTCGACGGGAACCTCGCGGCGGTAGAGCCGCAGCCAGGCGTCGGCCGGGCGGGCCGACAGCCGGACCGACGGGTCGGGCTCAGCGGTGCCCACGTCGCGTACCAGCACGGTGTTGGCTTGTTCGCCCGCGCCGGGCAGCCGCAGCAGGCGGTCGGCGATCGACAGTCGCGGGGTCAGGCCCCGGCGGGTGTACCAGTCGGCGATCACCGGTATCGCAGTTGAATTAGCGGAAATATCAAGTGGCACAGCGGAATTTGCGCGCGAAGTGACCCCGTGCCCGGCACGTAGCAGCCAGCCGTCCAGCCACTGCTGCTCCACACCCGGCCAGGCGAACGCTGCGGCATGCTCAAGCCCGCGAATCTGCGATGTGCGCACCGGCGTATCGCTCAGCACCCGTACCGCGACCACATCCGCGGGCGTGAACTGCACCACCGCCCCGGTTTTCGTCTGCACCCGCACCACCGGCTCGACGCCGAGTAGCTGACCCACCGCATCAGTCAGTGGCGGGACCGACCCGGCGGGCCGACGGTAACGCACCGTCACCCTGGTGCCGGGTTGAGGCCACGAAACCATCAGTGACCAAACGGGTCCGGCCCTTCACCCGGTGTCCATGACAACCCGGCAACACCCCAGCCGTGGGATTTCACGGCACGTTTTGCCGCACGTGCGTGTCGTCCGATCAGGCGGTCCAAGTACAGGACTCCATCTAGGTGTCCGGTCTCGTGTTGGAGCATCCGTGCGAACAATCCCGTGCCTTCTATCGAGATCGGGCTGCCGTCGGCGTCAAGTCCGGTGACCCGGGCCCACTTGGCCCGCCCGGTGGGGAATGACTCGCCCGGCACCGATAGACAACCCTCGTCGTCGTTCTCCGGGTCGGGCATGGTCTCGGGAATTTCCGAGGTCTCCAGCACCGGATTGACGACCACGCCGCGGCGCCGGGCCGATTGCCCACGCTCGTCGGCGCAGTCGTAGACGAACACGCGCAAGTCGACGCCGATCTGGTTGGCGGCCAGGCCAACTCCGTTTGCGGCTGCCATGGTCTCGTAGAGCGTGGCGATCAGATCGGCCAGATCGCTCGGCAGTGACCCGTCCGCGGCGACCGGCACTGGCTTGGTCGGGGTGTGCAGGACCGGATCTCCCACGATGCGAATGGGTACGACTGCCATGACCGGCAAGCTTAAGCCCGCCGACGATGCACGCCGCTTGCGGCGGCACTCCAAGATAGGCAATCTCACCTAGTCAGCCGACTCGCGGGTCGGGGTGCCGGGTCAACAGTTGCGAGCATGGTTGAATATTCGCCGGAGCAGCGAGCATTCGAGAATCCGCCGAAAGGGTCGAGGAAGCGATATGGACAGCGCTATGGCGCGGGCTAATCGATCGGGGGACGACTCTGAACTCGCCGATGGGCTAACCCGCCGCGAACACGACATTTTGGCGTTCGAGCGCCAATGGTGGAAATACGCCGGCGCCAAAGAAGAAGCCATCAAAGACTTGTTTGGAATGTCGGCCACGCGCTACTACCAGGTGCTGAATGCTTTGGTCGACCGGCCTGAGGCACTGGCAGCCGACCCGATGCTGGTGAAACGGCTACGCCGGTTGCGCGCCAGTCGGCAGAAGGCGCGGGCGGCACGACGGCTGGGCTTCGAAGTCACCTGAGGTATTACCCGCCCGCCGGGCGTCGCTGTGGGTTTTGGCGTTCTGCTAGATACAGTGACGTCAATGAATGAGCGTGTTCCCGACTCGGCCGGGCTACCTCTGCGGGCCATGGTGATGGTGCTGCTGTTCCTTGGCGTCATTTTTTTGCTGGTCGGGTTTCAGGCCATGGGTTCGGGCGCCAACTCCGATGACGACTCGTCGGTGTCAACTGTGACGACGAGCACAATGGCATCGAAAACCTCAGCGAAGCCGTTGGCAAAATCCGATGTGCGCGTCTACAACATTTCCAATCAAACGGGTGTTGCCAAGCGCACCGCCGACCAGCTCAAGCAGGGCGGCTACAACGTCACCGAGGTCGACAACCTGTCGCTGCCCAACGTCTCGGCCACCACGGTCTACTTCGGCAACGCGCCCGGCGAACGTGAAACCGCCGACGCCGTGGGCGCGCTATTGAAAGCGCCCGTCCAACCGCGGATTCCTGAAGTCGCCGACCAGCCGCCCGGCGTCATCGTGGTGGTTGCGAGCTGAAGGGCGTGACCCTGACCTAAAACGGTGGTGGGTCGTCGTCGGTGTCCGGTGGTGCCGGGCCGAAGTAGCTGGGTCGGTTGGCTCGTCGGGCGGTGCGCGCCTCATGGTTTTGTCGGCGTTCGGTGTTGATGCGGTGATTGCGGTTTTGCGCGCGGGTGCGGCGGCGTTTGGGCATCATCGCGGTGCGGTCGGCGCAGTAGCCGAGCGGTGGGTCAGCTTCCGGTGACGGCACGCCGCCGGTGGATAGGCACAGGCTGGGAAACAGCAGGGCGCTGCCCGGGGTGGTGACGTGGGTGTGTCCTGCTGGTGAGGTGAGGATGATGGTGCCGTCGGGTAGTTGTTGATCGCGCCAGCCCCAGAAGGTTTTCACCAGGTGATGAGTGCGGCAGTAGCACTTCAGGTTGGAGGCATGGGTGGGTCCGCCAACGGCGTAGGGGATGGTGTGGTCAAGATCGCAATCGCGGGCGGGCCGGTCGCAGCCGGGCCAGCGGCAGGTCAGATCGCGGCAGCGCACGAAGTCGGCCAGGGCTTGCGACGGTGTGTAACGGGGTTCGGGTGGGGCGTCGGCGGGGTGCGACAACGGCACGAGTTTGGCCGAGCGGGCCAGCTCGGCCAGCAGTTCGGGTGGGATGAGCGCATCGGCGCCGATCATCGAGCCGGGAATGGCTGCGATGCCGTTAACCGCGGTTTGTTCGGCGATGACGTGAATGACCACTGGGGTGGCGGCGGGACGCTTGCCGGCGGCGCAGTCGGGTCGACCGCAGCAGCATGCCAGCCGGTCCGCGCCGACGGCTAAGGCCCCGATGGCATCGGCGCGGCGCTGGTTGCGGGTGCGTGGATCGTCGGGGCAGACCGTGGCGGCCAAGGCATCCAGCCGGGCATCCACCGCGTGGGCATCGGTGGACATCAGCCGGCCGAACACTTCGGTCAGGCCCTCGCCGCTATCCCAAATCGAGAATTCCCGGTCGGCGTGGCGCTTCTGGCGGCGGCGCACCGCATCAATATCGGCGCGGGCCACGATCTTGTCGATCTGGCCGGCCAACCGACCCTGGGTCATCGACGGCCAGCGCGCCACGCCCGCGGCGAGCTGGGCGTCCACGGCGGCCAGCACGTCGGGGTCGGTGATCAAATCGGTGCGAAACACGATCGTCTGAAATTTTCGATAGTCGATATCCCCGGCGGTGAACACCTCGCCGACGTTGGGCAGGCGCTCGCGCATGGTCCGGGCATAGCGCAGCCGGCTACCGGCGAGGGCTTGGCTGATCCGCAACGCCGCGGCTACCTCAGCGGCCACCGCTTCCTCGGTGTCCACCGCCCAGTCCTCGGTGTCCGAACAGCGCGAGAGCCGGTAGCCGAACAACTCTCCAATCGCGACTAGCTGCGCGGCGGCCGCCTGGTTCTCCGCTCGCCCTGCGGCGCAGATCCGATCCAGCAAGGCCGCCGACTCCGCCGTGGTCGCAGGATGATGCCGCTCCCAATAGTCATCCATGCGGGCAATCATCGCTTCCCGTGACCTCCGGCCTTCCGATTCGAACATACGTGCGAGTATGCCACCGTCCACCGACAAGAAGATGGCGGCTGGTGACGGCGTTCCGGCCCGCGGAAGAGCGGGATAGGCTCTTCCCATGGTTAAGCCCATGTGCCGCAAAGCCGCCGCCGTTACCGCATTGGTCCCGCTCGTCGCCTCGGTCGCGCTGTTGAGCGGGTGCAAGCCGAACCAGCCACCGGCGACCGCCCCTGGGACCACGCCGTCGATCTGGACCGGGTCACCGTCGCCGTCGGAGACGCCACGGAAGGGCGGGCCGGTTGCCCCGGAGAGCCTGACCACCCACTTGATCGCGCCGGACGGCGCCAAAGTGGCGACGGCCAAGTTCGAGTTCGCCGACGGCTACGTGACGATCACCATCGAGACGACCGGGCAGGGCGCGCTGACCCCCGGATTCCATGGCGTACATATTCATTCCGTGGGAAAGTGCGAAGCCAACTCGGTTCCCCCGACCGGCGGTGCGCCCGGCGACTTCTTGTCCGCCGGTGGGCATTACCAGGCGCCGGGGCACACCGGCGATCCCGAGAGCGGCGACCTGACCTCGCTGCAGGTCCGCAAGGACGGCGGGGCGCTGCTGGTGACCACGACCGATGCGTTCAGCAAGGACGACCTGCTGGCCGGTAAGGGGACCTCGATCGTCATTCACGCCGGGTCGGACAACTTCGCCAACATTCCGGTGGATCGCTACACCCAGGTGAATGGGACGCCGGGCCCCGACAAGACCACGTTGTCCACCGGTGACGCCGGCAAGCGGGTGGCGTGCGGTGTCATTGGTGCCGGCTAGCGCGCCGACCGGCAGGGCAAGCGCCCATATCGACTTCGCCGGCTCACCCCGGCCGACCATCGGCGTGGAATGGGAGTTCGCGCTCGTCGACGCCCAGACCCGCGACCTGAGCAACGAAGCCACCGCGGTCATCGCCGAGATCGGCGAAAATCCTTGTGTCCACAAGGAATTGCTGCGCAACACTGTTGAGGTCGTCAGCGGCGTCTGTGACTACACCGCGCAAGCGATGGAAGATCTGCGCGACACCCTGGCCACCGCGCGCCAGATCGTCCGGGACCGTGGCATGGAGCTGTTCTGCGCGGGCACGCACCCGTTCGCCCGGTGGTCCACCCAGAAGCTCACCGACGCGCCGCGTTACGCCGAGCTGATCAAACGCACCCAATGGTGGGGCCGGCAGATGCTGATCTGGGGCGTGCACGTCCACGTCGGGATCTCGTCGGCCGCCAAAGTCATGCCGATCATGACTTCACTGCTGCAGTACTACCCCCACCTGCTGGCACTGTCGGCATCGTCGCCGTGGTGGGGTGGGGAGGACACCGGCTACGCCAGCAATCGGGCGATGATGTTCCAGCAGCTGCCCACCGCCGGGTTGCCCTTTCATTTCCAGAAATGGGCGCAATTCGAGGGTTTCGTCTACGACCAGAAGAAGACCGGCATTATCGATCATATGGACGAAATCCGTTGGGATATCCGGCCATCGCCACATCTAGGCACCCTGGAGGTGCGGATCTGCGATGGTGTGTCCAACCTGCGCGAGCTGGGCGCCTTGGTGGCGTTGACGCATTGTCTGGTCGTCGACCTCGACCGCCGCCTGGATGCCGGTGAGACGCTGCCGAGTATGCCGCCCTGGCACGTTCAGGAGAACAAATGGCGGGCCGCTCGTTACGGGCTGGATGCGGTCATCATTCTCGACGCCGAAAGCAACGAGCGGCTGGTCACCGATGACCTGCCCGACCTGCTCAACCGCCTCGAGCCGGTCGCGAAGTCGCTGCACTGCGCCGACGAGTTGGCCTCGGTGGCCGATATCTGCCAACTGGGGGCGTCGTATCAGCGGCAGCGGCGAGTCGCCGAGGAGCATGACGGAGATCTGCGCGCCGTTGTCGATGCGCTGGTCGGTGAGCTGGATATCTAATGGAGACAACCATTCCTATGGCGATGTTCCCACTCCAGTCGGCGCTGCTGCCCGACGAAGATCTGCCAATGCAGATTTTCGAACCTCGCTATACCGCGCTGGTTCGGGATTGCATGCGGGACGAAACTCCTCGTTTCGGTGTCGTGCTGATCTCCCACGGCCGTGAGGTCGGCGGCGGCGAAATGCGCTGCGACGTCGGGACGGTGGCCCGGATCACCGAATGCGTGGACCTCGCCGGCTCCGGCCGGTTCGTGCTGCGCTGCCGGACCGGCGAACGAATCCGAGTGTGCGAGTGGTTGCCCGACGATCCCTACCCGCATGCCATGGTGCAGGCCTGGCCGGACGAGCCGGGCGAACCAGTAACCGCGAGCCAGCTGGAAGAGCTCGAAGACCGGGTGATGGCGTT
>Ga0335075_10014279_pt1 | contig 11938 bp, 6 predicted proteins | sample Lox_Sample_24_FD_206723 | JGI IMG/M metagenome (GOLD analysis project Ga0335075, IMG submission 206723) | Soil microbial communities from Loxahatchee National Wildlife Refuge, Florida, United States - Lox_Sample_2.4 | ecosystem: Environmental > Terrestrial > Soil > Wetlands | place: USA: Florida... | reverse complement strand
GTGAGAACGGGTACAGGGTGTCGACGCTGAGATCTGCGCCGTTCGCCATCAGGATTGCGAACACGACCTTCTTCGGACTGAAGTCAGGGTCCAGGGTTTTCCCCTTGCCGAGTCGCCCGACCTCGGCTGTGAACTGTTCACGCGCCACATGCGGCCCGTACCGGAGGGTCTGCACGGAGACCAATCCCTGGGAGAATAGGTGACTGAGCGGTGCAGATCCTTTGGCGCGCTTAACGTGGATGAGTTCGTTGTCCGGGCCCAGCAGGTCGCAGATCTCCAGGCTGCTGCGCGAGGGCCCAAGCGGGTCGCGGACCCGCTTGTTCTTGTCCAGGCAGACGTATCCGCCCCGGACACACGGGACGTGGGCGTTATAGTCCCCCTCGTCCCGTCCAGAGGGCAGGTACCACGGCGGCAGGTCGAGTGACGGCTGATCCGAGAACAGGCGGGCGATCTCATGCCGGGACGCTTGCACGTACTGGTCGCCGATCTCGTACCAGTTCCCGTCGAGGTAGAAGAACTTGCGTCCGTCGGCGTCGGCGACGTGGGCCTCCAACCACCGGTCGGCCCGAATGCGGGCGAGGACCTCGATGCCATGTTCGTCGCCGTTCATACGGACGTGCCCCCGGCGCAGTGCGCTCACCCGCATGCCGGCTCGCATGGGAAGCGTTCGCTGCAAGAAGTAGCGAAGTTCGAGCTCATCCCGGGGGATGGGCGTGCCGGGACCGATCTGGAGCGTGAAGCTGTGCGCCCTGCTCAGGTCATCGAGCGCGGGGATCGGGACCACAGGGACGATCTGACCGCCTCCGTCACTAGTGCCGAGAAGCTCGTCAAACTGCGCGTCGAGTTCCGCTCTCTTCACCGTGCTCGCGATCGGCTGGATGTAGTCGATGAATGCGAAGGACTCGTGTGGCGCCCGCTCCCGGCACACTCGTTCTATTTCGCGGACGTCGGCGATGAGCGCGCCCTGCGCCACTGCGAGCCGCATCTGAAGGCCCGTGCCACCGGTCACCTTGATGCTCGTGCCGGTCTTGGCGGCATAGGTCACGTCGAGATCGTCGGCTAGGCCGCCGACCCGCCGGACGACCTCCGCGCTCTCCGTAATTCCGAGAGTCCACACGGGCGCGCCGGCCGGAACCAAGGTGGAGTCGGTGCGCCCCCTGGCTTCAGGGCGGCTGCGGACGATGGCCTGCACTCGTCCCGGGTCCAGGCAGCGGATCAGGAAGCGTAGCCCGAACCGCTGATCGCGCACCTCGTCGGGGATGAGGTGCCGTCCGCTGCCGTAGCTGATCTCGTACACGGTGCCGTCCACGACGAACAGCAGCACCCCGCCCGCGTCCGCGGCGGTGTACGCCATGGGAAGCGCAGTCGTTATGGCCGCGTCGGCACACCACGGGGCCACCCGGGTGCGGCCTTGAAAGCCAGTAAAGATCGCGGGCTGGCCGCCCATGTCGATGAGTTCCGGGTAAGCGCTCAGCTCGCGAAGTCTCTTCTCGCCGACGTGTTCCATTAATGAGTCCCACATGCCATCGTAGCTGGCTGGAATGTCAGACAGGTGATGTAGCGTCACGGGACGCGTCCTCGGTCGGTCCATGCCGTCAAGGTAGAAGAAGGAATATTCAATGGTGCTTATTGATGCCGATAACCTGGGTTATCAGAGATATAAGCTTCAATTAGCGCCTTCTCGCCGCTAGGTTGTTGTTGGCAAATACGTGCGGGGAGAGTGGAGGCCGATGACAGCGAGCGTCCTGACCACGCCAGCGCTGCTCATGACGATGACCGACATCGCCGAGTTCGCCGGGGTGCAGCGTCCCGTCGTCACCAACTGGCGTCGCCGCCACGGGGACTTCCCTCAGCCAGCGGGCGGTGACGAGTCCCAGCCGCTCTTCGAGCCGCGAGAGGTGGCTGCCTGGCTGCTTACAACGGGCCGGATCACCAGCGAGCAGGCCGAGCAGGAGCTTTTCCTGTTCATGCTCCGCGGGCTGGCCACCCGCTATCACGGCCCGGATGTCATGGCCGCCGTGACCGCGCTGCTGTGCCTGCGTTTCCTCGCCGGAGAGAGCAACCCGCTCTGCGACGGTGCGGGAGATCCTGTCGCCGCGGCACGGTCACTAGCGAGGAGCATCGACCCGAGCGATGGCGTGCTCCGCGCCGAGATTCACGAGATACCCCCAGGCGCGGGCTGGCTGGTCAGCCTGGTCGACGACCTAGTCGAAGCGTCCTGGAACTGCCGGGAGGCGTTCGAGCGAGTGATGGCCGCCCGGCACAGGTTCGGCGCCGGCGCCCTCACCGCTGTCGCGGTCACCCCAGCCCTCGCCCGGCTGACTGCGGAGTTGTCTGGTGCGGCCGAGCGCGCCCGCCGGGGCAGGCAGGTCCTGGTAGCTGACCCGGCGGCAGGCCCGGGTGACCTCCTGGCTGCCGTGGCGCGCATGCTCGGACCCGACAGTCCGCCGGGTGTGGCCGCTGCCGAGGCAAACCCAGCACTGGTCCGCCTTCTCCGCCGTCGGATGCTCGTACACGGGATCGACCAACGGGATCTGACTGTCCATGCCGGGAGCGAACTTCCCGACGAGCCAGCCAGCCCGGACGTGGTCGTCACCCAGGTTCCGTACCAGCCGGGGGAGGCCCGCGACATCGCCGCCGCGCTTGACATGGTGGGCGACGCGGCGGTGCGCCTGTCGCCGGGCCGCTTCGGCGTCGTCATCGGCCCAGCCGCCGTCCTGACCGGTGAGCTTCCCCCCTACTCGACCGAGGAACGTGCTCGCGCGAAGCTTCTTTCCGGCGACATGGTGGAGGCGATCATCAACCTGCCGGGCGGCTTGGTATCGTTCCGCCCCGGCTACGAGACCGCGATCTGGGTGCTGACCCAGGCCCGCGACTCCCGCTGGCGCGGCCGGGTGTTGCTCGCTGACGTATCCGACCAGAAACTCACCGACCGGGTCATCAGCGACCTTGTCGAGGACGTGGTCACCTGGCGGCGCGAGGGCTACCAGCCGGGCGCGCACCACCGGATATTCAGCCAGCAGATCGCCGTCAAGGACCTGATCGACCCACCCCGGCCGCTGACGATCAGCGGTCGGCCGTCCAGCCAGCGCGAACGTACCGAAAGCGGGGCGCGGCGGGTCAACGTCATCACGCAGTGCGGCGTGGACCTGGACCGGATCGGCGCGACGGCGACCGCAGACCGCATGCATGTCACCAGCGAGGTCATCGCGGCCGCCGACTACCGCCCGCGCACCGAGACGCTCGGCGCTCTGATCCGGGCCAGGCGGCTCATCCTGCGGCAAGGCACCAGGATCAGGCCGGAGCACATTACCCCGTCGGGTCACCACGTCGTGCTGGGCACCGACGAGGTCCTTGGCCTCTGCAGGCCCGGCCAGCGCCGCGTCGACCGCGAGATGTTCACTCGCGCACACCCCAACGCACGGCTCACCGAGCCAGGCGACATTCTGCTTACCACAGGTCCCCGACCTGGAGCCATCGTGGATCGGCGCGGGTACGCGATCGCCGAGTTCCCTGTCCGCATCCTGCGGATACCCGCCTCCGAGTCCGAGCAGTTCACCTACCGGGTGCTGGCCGCGCTGCTGTTCGCCGACGGGACGGGCGGCCGTGCCGCGGGCGCGGTCCGGGCCGGCCGCACGCTTGAGGAGCAGCGCGTGATCCTGCTGCCGCCCGAGCAGGTCCGCCAGCTCGACCGCCTGCTCACCAGCATCGACGCCCGCCGTGACCTCGCCCGCCGGGAACTGAACGTGCTCGACGAACTGCAACATGCCACCGTCGGCGGCTTCATCGATGGAACACTGACACTCATCAGCGACGAAGAACACGGACAGGACCAGTAATGCCAGCCCGTAAGAAGAAGGACCAGCCAGCCCTGCCTGGCACCCAGACCACAGCCGAACTGCACGCGATCCTCTGGAGCGCCGCCGACAAGCTCCGCGGGTCCATGGACGCCGCCCAGTACAAGGACTTCGTGCTCGGCCTGGTCTTCCTCAAGTACGTCTCCGACGCGTTCGCCGAGCGCCGCGACCAGATTCGCGCCGAACTCCTCGCCGACGAAATGCCCGAGAACCGCGTCGGAGCTTTCCTCGACGACAAGGACGAGTACACCGGCGAAGGCGTCTTCTGGGTCCCCGAGGGCGCCCGCTGGGACGCCCTAGCGGTGCAGGCCAAGAGCGCGGGCATCGGCGAGCTGATAGACAACGCGATGGACGCGATCATGAAGGCCAATCCGTCGTTGACCGGCGTCCTGCCGAAGATCTTCAACCGCGACAACGTGGACCAGCGCCGCCTCGGCGAGCTGGTCGACCTGCTCAGCGATGCCCGCTTCACCGGCCACGAGGGCAAGAAGGCCCGCGACGTGCTCGGAGAGGTCTACGAATACTTCCTGGAACGCTTCGCCCGCGCCGAGGGCAAGCGCGGCGGCGAGTTCTACACTCCCGCCAGCGTCGTTAAGGTCCTCGTCGAAGTCCTTGAGCCCTACTCCGGCCGGGTCTACGACCCGTGCTGCGGCTCGGGCGGCATGTTCGTCCAGGCCGAGAAGTTCGTCCTCGCCCACGGTCACCGCCGCGGCGAACTCGCCGTCTATGGCCAGGAATCCAACGAGCGCACCTGGCGCCTGGCCAAGATGAACCTCGCCATCCACGGAATCAGCGGCGACGGCCTGTCTTCCCGCTGGGAAGACACCTTCTACGCCGACAAACACCCGGACGTGAAGGCCGACTTCATCCTGGCCAACCCCCCGTTCAACATGTCGGACTGGGCGCGGAACGTCAACGACCCGCGCTGGCGGTACGGCGTCCCGCCCGCGGGCAACGCGAACTTCGCCTGGCTCCAGCACATCGTCCACAAGCTCGGCGCCCGCGGTGCCGCGGGTGTGGTCTTGGCCAACGGCTCGATGTCGTCGGGGCAGTCCGGCGAGGGCGAGATCCGCGCGGCCATGGTAGAGGCGGACCTGGTCGCGTGCATGGTCGCGCTGCCCCCACAACTCTTCCGCACAGCTCAGATTCCGGCCTGCCTGTGGTTCTTCGCCAAGGACAAGGGACCCCAGGGCGCGAAGAACCTCCACGACCGCCGCGGCGACATGCTCTTCATCGACGCCCGCACTATGGGGACGATGCTGAACCGCACCGATCGCATCCTCACGTCCGAGGACATCGCCAAAGTCGCTGGTACCTATCACGCCTGGCGCGGCACCGCATCAGCGCGTGAAGCAGGCCTGAAGTACGAAGACATTCCCGGTTTCTGCTACTCGGCGAACCGGGAAGAAGTTCGCAAGCACGACCACGTCCTTACCCCGGGCCGCTATGTGGGCGCGGCGGATACCGACGACGTAGACGAAGAGTCGATCGCGGAAAAGATCGACCGCCTCAGAAAGGAACTCTTCTCCCACTTCGACGAGTCCGCTCGCCTTGAGCAGGTCGTTCGCGAGCAACTGGAGTATCTTGATGTTTAGTGGAACTCGCGAAACTCTTAGCAACCTGGTCGTGGAAACGAAGGACGGCGATTGGGGGCTCGAAGTTGCGGCCGCGGGGTATGTTCCTTATTTCGTAATCCGGGGTGCTGACTTTCCGGCGGTTCGCCACGGAGACGTGTCAACTATCCCGCTTCGATATCTGTCTCCCGGGACAGTAATGCGAAGAACTCTTCAGGCAGGGGATATTCTGATCGAGACTGCCGGAGGCTCTAAGGATCGTTCAACCGGCCGGACTCTCTTCATTACTGAGTCTCTGTTGGAACGCATAGGTGGTCCAGCTACTTGTGCGAGCTTCGCGCGATTTCTCCGGATCGATAATCTCAAAGCTGATCCAAGGTATGTCTACTGGTATCTGCAGAATATGCACGCATCTGGTGCGATGTGGGAGCACCAGGTTCAGCACACCGGAGTGGCGCGGTTCCAATATACGCGTTTCGCTGCAACCCACGAGATACCGCTGCCGTCCCGGAAACAGCAGGAAGGAATTTCCGGAATATTGTCGGGCCTGGACGACAAGATCGCCGTCAACGACCGGATCGCCGTTACCGCCCTTACGCTAGCGGACACCCTCTTCGAGGAAACCGCGAGCGGCCTGCCCTTTGGCCCGGATTCCTTTGGGAGCGTCGCCTCGGTCTACGGAGGTGGAACGCCAAGTACTTCCGAGGCAAGTTACTGGGGCGGTAGCATCGCGTGGACCACGCCGACTGACGTAACAGCGCTGAACGCGCCGTATCTTTTCAGAACTAGCCGCACGATAACGGCTGCAGGACTGGCTAGTTGCGCGTCACAACTCTATCCAAGCGGCTCTATTTTCATGACCTCTCGCGCGACGATCGGAGCATTCGCCGTCCCGCAGTTGCCGGCGGCCGTGAATCAGGGTTTCATAGTGGTGGTACCCCCACGTGAAGAGTTGCGCTGGTGGTTGTTTCATGAGATGCGGTCCCAAGTGGAAGAAATGCTTACCCTGGCAAATGGATCCACGTTCCTTGAACTGAGCCGGAAGAACTTCAAGACAATGCCGATGCGAATTTCCTCGCAGGAAATTCTTGTGCGATTCGATTCCAAGGTTGCCCCACTACATCAAAGAGCGGCTGCGGCGGCGCAAGAATCTGCGTGGCTTTCGGAACTACGGGACACGCTACTGCCCAAGCTCATATCAGGCGAGATCCGGGTCCAGGACGGGGAGAAAGTTGTTGAGGATGTGACGTGATGGCGGGGATGTCGGAGTCGCAGTGGGAACAGTTCGTCATCGAGGAACTGGCCGAGCTGGCCTGGGAGCCGAAGATCGGCAAGGAGATCGCCAAGGGGTCGGGGGAGCGGGAGTCATGGAATGAGCTGATCATTCCGCGGCGGCTGCGGGACGCGATCGCGCGGATCAACCCGAGGCTTCCGATGTCGGCCGTGGAGGACGCAGTCAAACTCGCGCTGTCGGCGACGTCACGGGATGCGGTGATGGAGAACAAGCGGATGCACGAGTACCTGACAAAGGGCATCCGGGAGATCGTCTACACCGACGAGTACGGGGCAGAGCGGAACCCGACGATCTGGCTGCTCGACCGGCGGGACATCGCGAACAATCACTTCATGGCCGCGCGGCAGGTCGAGGTGACGGACGGCGAACACCGACGGCGGTTCGACGTGGTGCTGTATGTCAACGGAATGCCCCTGGCCTTCTTCGAGCTGAAGAAGGCCAGCGCCGACGGGGAAGACCTGAAATCCGCGCACACCCAGCTAACCAGCACGTACCTGGCCGAACTGCCCACGGCGTTCCGGTGCAACGTGGCGTGCGTGATCTCCGACGGGTTCGTGATGCAATACGGCACGGCGTTCACGCCGTTCGAGCACTTCGCGCCGTGGAACGTCGACGACAACGGCAAGCCGGTCGACCAGCCCGCCCCCGACCTAGTGAACCAGCCGGTCATGCTGCTGCTACACGGTATGTTCCGGCACGATCGCTTCTTTGACCTGCTGTTCGGCTACGTCGCGTTCGCGCGCGGCGAGAGTGGCCTGGTCAAGCGGATCGCGAAGCCGCACCAGTACTTCGCGGTCGCCGAGGCGGTGGCCAAGACGGTGGAGGCGGTGCGCGGCGACGGCCGGGCTGGGGTTGTCTGGCACACCCAAGGCTCAGGCAAGTCGATGGAGATGGAGCTGTACGCCAACCAGGTGCTCACCCATCGTTCGCTCGGCAACCCGACGCTCGTGGTGCTGACCGACCGCACCGATCTGGACGACCAGCTCTTTACCACGTTCAACACCAGCGACCTGCTGCCGGAGAAGCCGATCCAGATCGGCAGCCGCGAGGAACTGCGGGAGGCGCTGGCGACCCGGACGATGGGCGGGATCATCTTCACCACCCTGCAGAAGTTCGGCCGCACCAAGGAGGAGCGGGACAACGGCCTGTGGCATCCGCGCCTGTCTGACCGGCGGAACGTCATCGTGATCGTGGACGAGGCGCACCGCTCGCATTACGACAGCCTCGACGGCTACGCGCGGCACCTGCGGGATGCGCTGCCGCACGCGTCGTACATCGCGTTCACCGGTACCCCAATTTCAGCGGCGGACCGAGACACCCGCAAAGTGTTCGGTGGTTACATCGAGCTGATCTACGACCTCACCCAGGCCGTCAAGGACGGCGCCACCGTCCCGGTGCTGTACGAGTCCCGTCTGATCGCCCTCAGCCTGCCCAAAAACGTAAAGCCCGAGGACATCGACGACCAAGCCGACGAGGCGACCGCAGGCCTTGACGATTCCGAACGGGAGCGCATTCAGCAACGGGTCGCTGCGATGAACGCCGTCTACGGCGCACCAAAGCGGGTCCGCACGCTCGCCGAGGACGTGGCCGCTCACTGGGAGACCCGCAGTGGGGAGATGCGCAAGTTCATCGGCGTACCCGGTAAGGGCATGATCGTCTGCGCGACCCGGGACATCTGCGCGGCCTTGTACGAGCAAATTATCGCCATAAAGCCGTACTGGCACAGCGACGACCTCGCCAAGGGCAAGGTCAAGGTCGTCTACACCGGCGACGCGACCGACAAGGCCCACCTCCAGAAGCACATCCGCCGGCCCGCGCACAACAAAGTCATCCAGCAGCGCGCCAAGAACGCGGACGACGAACTGGAACTCCTCATTGTTCAATCGATGCTGCTGACCGGCTTCGACTCCCCGCCGTTGCACACGATCTACATCGACCGGCCGATGAAGGGCGCAGCCCTTATGCAGGCCCTTGCCCGGGTCAACCGTACGTTCCGCAACAAGCAGGACGGCCTGCTCGTCGGCTACGCCCCGCTAGAGGACAACTTGTTCAAGGCGCTGGCCGAGTACACCGCCGCCGACCAGCAGCATGGCCCCAAGCGCTCGGACATCGAAGAAGCGGTCGGCAAGGTCAAGGACCTCCTCCGGGTCATCGGCGAGGAGGTCCTGTCCGGCTACGACTGGCGGGCCACACGCGCCGACCGCAGACCCAAGGCGCACTTGAACGCCGTGCTCGGTGCGGCCAATTACCTCCGCGATCCGGCCACCCCTGGCAACCAGGTCACGGAAGGCGAGCTGACCCGCGCGCAGCGCTTCCGCCAGGCGTCAGCGCAGCTAGCCCGGCTGTACGCGCTTTGCGCAAGCAGCGGAGAGCTCGCGGAACTGCGCGATGACATCGCGTTCTTCGAGGAGATCCGCGCGACGATGGCCCGCTTCGACGCCGACGACCGCCGGGCCCGCGGCGAGGCCATCCCGCCGGACGTCGAGCTGTACCTCAAGTCGCTGGCTGCGAGCGTGATCGAGGCCGACGGCGTTACCGACATCTATGCTGCCGCCGGCATCGACCGCCCCGACTTGTCCAAGCTTGACGAGGCGTTCATCGAGCGGATGCGCGCCCAGCGCCATTCCGCGTTGGCCATCGAGGCGCTGCGTCGCGTCATCGAGCAGGAGATGCGCCAGGTCACCAGGCACAACATCGTCAAGCAGGCCAGCTTCTCCGAACGTCTCGCCGACCTCATGCGCCGCTACACCAACCAGAACCTCAGCTCGGCGGAGATCATCGCCCTCATGGTGGAACTGGCCAAGGAAGTCGCCACCGACGCCAACCGGGGCGGCAGTTTCGCCCCGCCCCTAAACAACGACGAGCTCGCCTTCTACGACGCGGTCGCCCAGAACGAGTCCGCCGTGACCGAGATGGGCAACAACAAGCTGGCTGACATCGCCCGCGACTTGGTAAAAACCCTCCGCCGGGACGTGACCACCGACTGGGTCTCCCGCGACGACGTCCGCGCCAAGATTCGCTCCACGATCAAGCGCCTCCTGGCCAAGCACGGCTACCCCCCGGACGGCCGTGACGACGCCACAGCCCTGGTCCTCCGCCAGATGGAAACCTTCGCCGACGAATGGTCCCCGGATGCTACTGTCTGAACTGAAGCGTAGATAACTGGTCGCCGCCCTACACCTGGCCTAGCAGGGAGCGCGACGGCGAGCACCACCAGTCCGGCCGCCACTGGTCCTCACGGCCTCGGCATAACACATCGCCCAGCTTGGACGACACCGGCGAACCGCACGCTTTCCCGGAACCTCAGGCCCCGGAGAGGCGATATCGATCGTCAGGCGGCGACCTCGCTACCGAGTCAACGCGCCGGGTACCGGCCGCTGGCCACTCATGTGTTCGTGGCGGGCAGCGAGTACATCGAGTCCGACACGGTGTTCGCGGTGAAGAAGTCGCTCGTCGCGGACTTCGAGGAGGTCACCGACCCGGCACTGGCGGACAAGTGCAAGGTCGGCAAGGTCCCGTTCCGGCACGCGGACTTCGAGATCATCATGCAGCCGGAGCCGTAGCCACAACCGGGTGAAAGTGCCGTCATTACGGCTATAGCCGTATGCCCGGCACCTTCACCCGGGGGACTGCTGGTCGCGGGCTTGACATTCAATGAAGCTTTCATTTAAATGAAAGGCGTATGAGTCGTCTGAGCCGTGCCGAGCAGAACGAGCGGAACCGGACCCTGGTCCTGGCCGCCGCCCGCCAGATCTTCCTGACCCGGGGCTACCACGCCGCCACGCTGGATGAGATCGCCGACGAGGCCGGGTTCTCCCGGGGCGTGGTGCAGTCCCGGTTCGGTAACAAGGCCGACCTGTTCCTGGCGCTGCTGGAGGAGCGGATCGCCGCCCGCGCCGCCCAGAACGCGGGGCTGACCGAGGGACTGAGCGGCGCCGAGGGGATACGGGTGCTGCGCGAACATGCGGTCCGGCGCAACCGCGCCGAGCTGGACTGGGGGCTGTTGCTCATCGAGTTCCGCGTCCACGCGGCGCGAGATCCTGAGCTGACCCGGCGGTACGCGACGCTGCACGCTCGCACCCGGCAAGCCCTGGCCGAGGTCATCACCGATGTGTACCGGCGGGCGGGCCAGCCGACGCCGTCCCCGGCGGAGGAGATGGCGCAGATGATCCTCGCCATCGAAGCGGGCATCCGCCTGGAGCAGGCGGCTGATCCGGAGGGCATGGCGTCGGCGGCGTTCGAGCGCCTGCGAGACGCCGTCGGAGCGCCGGCTGAGACCGAAGCGAGGAGGCCGATATGACCGCGACCACCGGTTCCGGCCTGGAGGCACTGAGGGCCGCTTATGGCGCGGCCCTGGCCGGGCACCTGGAAAACCACCGCGGGCGGCCGCGCTGGGATGCCGGCCGGCTGGCAGCGCACCAGCGCGAGCGGCTGCGGGCACTGCTGGCCCGCGCCGCCTCCGAGTCGCCGTTCCACGCCCGGCGGCTGGGAGGGATCGAGCCGGCGCGGTTCGAGCTCACCGACCTGGCCCGCCTGCCGGTCATGAGCAAACAGCAGATGATGGATGGCTTCGACGAGCTGGCCACTGACCGGCGGCTGACCCGGGCGCGGGTCGAACAGCACCTGGCCGCCTCGGCGACTGAGCCGAGCCTGCTCTTCGGCCGGTACGTGTGCCTGACCTCAGGCGGGAGTTCCGGACTGCGTGGCATCTTCGTGCAGACCATCGAGGAGTATGCCGAGTTCGTCGCGTCGTTCGTGCGGCCCTTGGCCGTCGCGCTGGCTGGCTCGGGTGGCCCGCCGCCCGGAGGCATCCCGGTGGCGATCGTTGGCGCCGCGTCGCCGGTCCACGCCAGCGGCTTCGCCGCTGCCGCGGCGGCCGCGGGCTACCCGATCCGCACCATCCAGGCCCCCGCCACCCTCCCGCTGGGCGAGCTGGTGCAGCGGCTCAACCAGGCCCGGCCGCCGGTCCTGCACGGCCACGCCACCAAGCTGGCGCTGCTTGCGGAGGAACAGCGCGCCGGGCGGCTGCGGATCGCGCCGGTCCAGGTCACCGCGATGGGCGAGCTGTTGACCCAGACCGACCGGACCGCGCTCGCCGCGGCCTTCGGGGTGCCGCCGGTCAACCAGTTCACGTGCACCGAGGGGCTCACCGGGCAGAGCGACCCGGGCGGGACGATCCTCACCTTCGCCAGCGACATGTGCCTCACCGAGCT
>Ga0335075_10014278_pt1 | contig 11939 bp, 9 predicted proteins | sample Lox_Sample_24_FD_206723 | JGI IMG/M metagenome (GOLD analysis project Ga0335075, IMG submission 206723) | Soil microbial communities from Loxahatchee National Wildlife Refuge, Florida, United States - Lox_Sample_2.4 | ecosystem: Environmental > Terrestrial > Soil > Wetlands | place: USA: Florida... | reverse complement strand
GATCAGATATTCGCTCTGCGCCAGCAGCCATGGCAGATTGGGCATGGGAGAATCGCCCAGGAAAACTACCGATGCCCCAAGCGCGCGAACCGTGGTCCACGGGCAGTTTCCGTTGCACGACTGGTTCAGTGAAGCAACCACGCGGTCGGCCGTGAGCGGAAGGCCATTGTGGAACTGCACTCCGGGCCGCAACTGGAACTCCCAGCGATGGTCGCTGCTTTCCGCTTTCCAGCTTATGGCCAGGCCAGGCTGCGGACTGCCATCGGCTCCCATTTGCGTGAGCCCATCCAGCACCAGCCTGAGCACGAGCCCGCCGGAGGAATGAATGCCATCACCCGCGACTTCCACCCGCAGCGTGCCGCCATAATGTGGCCGCGTTCTTCCCCAGGCACAGGCTCCAGCCGACACGAGCAAAAAGCTAATTGCAAAGCGCCGTAACACGGTCCACCTCGTATTGGTTCGCAGCTTTGCGTACCACGGCAGTCACACTCTTCGCGTCCGGCGCGGCCCAAAGCGCCATCACGGCTCCCTCCATCGCCAGCGGCGCGCTCACGGGCACGGCCTCGAGTGCGGGTACTTCATAGGCGCGCAGGCTGTCGCTCACCGCTTCTCCTGAGCCGGATGTAATCAATTGCGTTCCGGTTTCACAACCCGAGTGCAGTGCTGCTACGTCACTGCCCCAGTCGCGTGTTCCAGCAACCGCGGCCAGCGCGCCGTTCTCTGCAAGCTGCACCTTTCCATCCACGCCGTCGATCAAGAGCGCGGCATTGCCTGCTGCGCGCGGAACGAGCGCTGCCGAGTAAAACGCGGGCAGGTCCACTCCCACTCCGGGAGTGACCACGCCCACAAAATAATTGCGCGATGCATTGTAGAAGGCCTTGAATACGGCAGCAGGCGCCGCTGCACCGCCTTGCGCTGGCGCTTCAAGAATCGGTGCTTCGAGAATTGTCCATGGATCGTCGCTGGCGTGGCATTGCACATTCCAGCTGCCGGCCGCGGGCCCGGTGCCGGCACACGCAACTCCAGCGATCGAAGCCTCAAAACCGGAACCATCTGCCAATGGAATCAGTACGCCGCGCGGGTCTCGAGCCAGCGGAAGCCGCTGCACAATGCTCACACGCTGCTGCACCTGCCACCCGTTCCCCGGCGTCGCCGCGTAGATCACAATCTGCTGTGGTTCCAGCGTAACCAGCCGGCCGGAAATCGGAAGCGCCGCAAGAATCGGCTCGCTCCCGGCAATGATCTGTTCTTTGCGCAGCAGCAGGCCGCCGGCAAACTGCGGCTGCTCGACTTTCGCAAGCGGCAGATCGACCATCGCCACCTGCGTCTGGTCGCCTTCGACGATTTCAGCAACCCACACGCGCTGCCGTGCAGACTCGCTCAGTGTGATGCGAATGGAGTTCGCGGTTTCCGCACCCCCGATCGTCACGCCGCGTGCCGTCAAATCCTGCTCGATGAGCCTGCGGATCGGCGCAACGTCGTTGCCTGGAATGGAAGAAAGATTATGAAGATTAAGTTGCACCGGGCCGGGTCCCAGAATCCCCGCAATTTGGCCGGCCAGCGCCGCCGCGGGTTGATCCCACGGGCCGGGCGCGGGAGCCGCGACAGCCATGACCGCCATCGCGATGCATATCGCCAGCGCTGCCGACCTCATCAGCTTTGTTGCCATCATCTCTGAGCCTGATTTCTCGTCGGATTATATCGTCCGGCGCTTCATCAAAATTGGAGAAGAGGATGAGCGCGAGCGCGCAGGCCGTGCGTCATCGCGTCAAAGGCCGACCTCGGACCCCGACGGAGTGCAGTCCTGCCTCCGCACCCCACCGGGGTTTGAGGGTAATGCCGCTCAGTTCTGGCCGCCGGGAGCCGGCGCGGTCTGCTGCTCGCTATCCATCTCCTGCCTCACCACCGGGTTGGCCCCTATGCCTTTAAAGATGTCATTGGCGAAGAAAAACTTTCCGTCGGAGGGCACCATCACCACCTGGATCTTGTCCGAGAGCCGCTCGGCCACAATCTTGTTGATGAGCAGCGGCGATTTGTTCAGCAGCTCCGCTTCGCTCGCCATGCGCTGCGCATCCGCCGCGGCCACCACCTTGATGCGGTTGGCCTCTGCGTCCGCCAGCAGGTTGCGCCGCTCCAGCTCGGCTTTGCTGTCGATCACCTTGGCCTGCGCGTCGGCCTCGGCATTTTCAATTGTGGCTTCCTTGCGCGCTTCCGCTTCCAGCTTGCTCTGCTCAATCTGCTTTTCCTTAAGCGGCAGCGTGTATTGCATGGCGTCTGCCTCGCCTTTGGCCTCAACCACTTTCGATTGCGCATCGCCTTCGGCCTCTTTCACCTTTTGCGCAGCTTCGGCTTCAGCCTGGAGCTCGGCAATCTTCACCTGCTTCTGCTGAATCTCCGTGTCTACGCCCATCTGGTCGTCCTGCTGCTCCTTGAGCAGAAGCCCTTCGAGCCCCTGCGCATACTCGGGCGGAAGCTGGATATCGGAGAGCATCACCTCTTCTACCACGATTCCGTCGGTCGCCAGCTTTTGGGTGATGATGGCTGCCGCGCGTCCGCGGACCTCGTCGCGCTTGGTCGAGAAGATCTCGCGCACCGTGTATTCGGGCGCCAGATCCCGCCATGCGCTGGCAACCACCGGAGGAACCAGCTGCTGATCTGCCGGCTGCGGCAGGTGAGCCTGCACGCTGGCCAGCTTGTTGGGGTCGAGGCGGTAGCGCACCGTGATGCCCAGGCCAATGTTGAGCCCTTCGCGCGACTGCACGCTCAAGCCTGCATTCTGCCCCGCAGCCGATGCAGTCTTCTTTCCGCCTTCATCCACAATTCCCGCCGTGAACAGATGATCGCGCAGGTCGAAGGTCTGCACGCTGTCTACCAGCGGCGCGATCAGGTGCACGCCCGGATACAGCGTGCCCGGCAGCGTTCCGCTGATCTGGCTCACCCGCACGCCGCCCATGCCGCTTGGCACCACTACGATGCTTGCCGCAATCAGCAGCGGTGGCAAGGCCGCGAGCGCCAGCGTCGCCGGCGTACGCCACGCAATCTCTTTGGGTTCCGCTTTGGTTTCTTCTGTATCAGATTCAACTCCCGCCGCCTTTTTCCGCGCAGATTCGAAGCGCATCCAGAGGTCGTAGAGTAGAATCCCTGCTGCGGCAGCCAGCAACCCCGCTCCCGCAATCGTCGACAACAGCTTCAGTGCGAGCATTTCCCGCCTCCATTTCGATGATTGAGCTCTTTCGATCTCCCGGTATCCGCCCGCGGAGCAAGCAACAGCCGGACCAGTCCTCCCCAGCGTCAACTCCTCAAAGAGCAGTGCCGCGGCGAGAGGAAGCAGCACCGTTCCCACATCTGCACATGCGCGATCGAGCAGGTTCATGGCGAACCACCTTAAAAGGCCCCGGCGACTGCGGAGGCCGAGGCCACTGCCGCGGCTTGCGCTGCAGTCTGTGCGGCTGTTGTTGTTTGCGTAGCTGACACAGCCGCGGCGGGCTCAGCCTTTGCCAACTGCGTTGTTGCGACCGGCCGTGCTGCACCGCCAAACAGCTCCGCTGTCTCTTCGTTGGGCTGGCCGATCAGCTCCACCGTGTCGCCCACTGCAACCCGTGCATAGAGATCTTCCAGATCGGCCTTGCCCAACCGGATGCACCCATGCGAAGCGGCCTTGCCAATCGAGTCCGGTGCGTTGGTTCCGTGAATGCCGTAGCCGCGAATGCTCAGGCCCATCCAGCGTGTGCCCACCGGGTTGTTCGGTCCCGCTGCAACTACGCGGCCGTCGTGCGTATATGTGGGATTCATCACCCGCCGCTCGATGGTGAATGTGCCCACCGGACTCGGCGTCGAGGACTTGCCAACGGCCACCGGGTATACCTTCACCACCTGGCCGTCTTCCACCAGCGCCAGCTTGCGATCTTCCAGACTCACCACGATCACCCGTTTGTGGGTCGCTGGCGCTGCCGGTTGCTGTTTCACTGGTTGCGGGGCCGTCTGCGCCATCGCCTGGGTTGCCAGAACCACCGCCATCGCCATCGCCGCCATCCGCATCTGCCTGAAAGCTGTCATCGCATCCCCCCGAATCCGATTGCCTGCGCCCGGAAGACGTGCACGCTGCGCGCCAATTGGATCAGTAAGAAAATAAAAGACTTATACGCGGAACGAGGGCTGCGGAACGTGTCACGGCCGGCACACTGTGCGCAAGCTGACACACAGCCCGTGCCCAGAATTGCCGCGATCGGGCGATGGCATCCCGAACCGGCGGGAGGCGGGCTCCACTCATTGCGGAATCGGTCGCCGATACGTGTACATCCACCGGAACGGCGGTTTAGTATTTTGTTCGAACAAATAACGAGGTGCGGGAATGAGTCTTACGCGCAGGGAGTTGTTGCAGCTTTCCACGGCGGGAGCAGCGGCGCTGGGCGCTCGAATAGCTCTGCCTGAGCTCATCTCGGGCAGTCCTGCGTATGCGTCTGGCGCAGTTTCGGTCTCGACCGAAAAGGGGCTCTACGCAGGCCTGCTCCAAACCTGGTGCGACGGCCTCCTGGCCCGCCAGGTCAGCGGCATGGCCGATCCCATGTTCAACGGCGGCCTGCTCTGCGCGGCCTGCGCGCTCATCCATGGCCGCTGCGGAGACGCCGTCTATCCGCTGCTGCGCGTCGCCCACGCCACGGGCAACGAAAAATATCTTCGCGCCGCGCTCGCCGTGCACAACTGGTCAGAGCGTACCGTGAGCCGCGCAGACGGCAGTTGGGTCAACGACGTCTCGCTCAGCACCTGGCAAGGAATCACCGTCTTCCATTCCATTGCGCTGGCTGAAGCCCTCGCGCATCACGGCGAGGTCCTCGACCCCGCCACGCGCACCCGCTGGACAGCCCGGCTTGCAGCCGCCGCAAAGTTTCTGGACGGATTTATCACCATCCAGACCGGCAACATCAACTATCCGGTCACGGCGAGCCTTGCCTTTCTGCTCTGCGGCCAGGTGCTCGGCGAGTCGCACTATCTTGACCGCGCACACGCCCTTGCGCACCAGGTTGTCGAGCAGCAGTTCACTCCGGCAGGCTTTCTCTTCGGCGAAGGCCACCCGCTCGACGGCATCTCAGCCAAGGGCTGCCGGCCGGTCGACCTCGGCTACAACATTGAGGAGTCGCTGCCGTCGCTCGCTCTCTACGCAAAGCTCGCCAACGATAAGCCGGTTCTCGATCAGGTCCTCGCCGCGCTCAAGACCCACATCGAGTTCATGCTGCCCGATGGCGCGTGGGACAACAGTTGGGGCACGCGCAACTATAAGTGGAGCTGGTGGGGCAGCCGCACCAGCGACGGCTGTCATCCCGGCCTGGTCCTGCTCTCCGATCATGATCCATGCTTCCGCGAAGCCGCGCGCCGCAACCTGGAACTGATGGCCGCCTGCACCCACGAGGGTCTGCTCTATGGCGGACCAGACTACTACGTACATGGCGATCCAGCCTGCGTCCACCACACCTTTACCCACGCCAAGGCGCTCGCCACGGTTCTCGATCGCGCTGACTTCCCAGCCGAGACCAGCCCGCGCCCATCGCTGCCGCGCGATGAACCCTACGGCCTCAAAGGTTTTTCCGACATCGGCACCAGACTCGCCGCCATCGGACCCTGGCGCGCCACTGTCACCGAATACGACTGGGTCTATGAGGAGCATGTCCAGGCCGGCGCGGGCGGCTCCGGAGGAGGCCATGTCTCCGGGGGCGCGCTTTCGCAGCTCTTTCACACCCAACTCGGCCCGGTGCTCACCGCCAGCATGACCCAGTACCAGATGATCGAAATCTCCAATCAGCAGGCCTACCGCGATGGCTCGCATATCGAGCTGACGCCGCGCATCGAGTGCGCTGCCGGCGAAATCTTCACCAGCGTCAACGACCTTGAAGCCACACTCACCGCAGATGACCGCAACGGCAATCTGGTTTTCAATGCGCACGGCCGTCTGCTCACCGCGTCCCGCCAGGCACCCAGGAGTGGCGACATCACTTACCACTTCACCTACACGCTGGCGGAATCTCATGTAGAGATCGCAGCCAGTGCGACCGGCAATGCACCCGCGCCGATCCACCTTATCCTGCCTGTACTCGCGCGCAGCAGCGATCGCGCCGAGCAACCCAATTCGCGGACAGTCCGCGTCACAAAAGAAAAAGGTACGATCACCGTGCACAGTGACGCGGCAGCGTTTGATCCGTTGCCCGCCGGGCGCACCTTTAACCTGGTTCCGGGATTCGAAGCCATTCCGATTCAGTTGACCCTCGAACCCGGGAAAGAAGTGCGCGTCAATCTGCAGGCATCAAGCGCGTAAAGTCAGAACCCATCAGCCATTTTCCTATTCCCTATTCCCTCGCCTTTGCTCTTCCACCCGCTATCCTGAACCTGCCCGCGCCGCGCCAGTTCGACGTTGTCGTCATCGGAGCCGGTGCGGCCGGCCTGTTCTGCGCGGCAATCGCCGGCCAGCGCGGCCGTCGCGTGGCGCTGCTCGAGCACAACGCGCAGCCGGGCCGCAAGATACTCATCTCCGGCGGAGGCCGCTGCAACTTCACCAACATCCATTGCACGGCGGCCAACTTCCTCTCGGAAAATCCACATTTCGCCAAGTCCGCGCTGGCCCTTCACACGCCGCAGCACTTCCTTGAACTCGTCGGGCGCTACCGGATTCCGTGGCACGAAAAAACCCTCGGTCAGCTCTTCTGCGACCACTCCGCCCGCGCCATCCTCGATATGCTTCTGGCCGAATGCACACTTGGCAAAGTGGAACTGGTATTGAACGCGCGCAACATCGCCGTCGATCGCGCCGCGAACACCGGCTATCGCATTGCGTCATCGCAGGGCGAGTTTCACAGCCATGCATTGATCGTCGCCACGGGCGGTCTTTCCATTCCCAAACTCGGCGCCACAGGCTTCGCCTACGATCTCGCGCGTCAGTTTGGCCTTGAGATCGTTTCGCCGCGTCCGGCGCTTGTGCCGCTCGTTTTGGCTGGAGATGAAGCGGGCTGGACGGAGCTTGCCGGCGTTGCCGCAGAAGTGGAAGCCTGGGCTGGGGCGCCGCGCGCACAATCGCCGCGCTTCCGCGAAAAGATGCTCGTCACGCATCGCGGGCTGAGCGGGCCGGCCATTCTGCAGGTGTCTTCGTATTGGCAGCCCGGCCAGCCAATCTTCGTCGATTTCGCGCCCGTCCTCGATGCGAGCGCCAACCTGCTCGCCCCGTTGCTCGAGCGGAACGCGACACGCAATCAGGCCACGCTCCGGCAGGCCCTGCGTGCGCTGTTGCCGCAGCGCCTCGCCGCCTTTCTTGCCGAAACCGCCGCGCCCACCGGTTGGCGCAACACCGCGGTCGAAGCCTGTGCGCATAATCTGCGCAACTTTGCTTTTCATCCCACGGGCACTGAGGGCTTTGAAAAGGCTGAGGTCACCGCGGGTGGCGTCCGGACCGCCGGCCTGCATCCCCGCACCATGGAGGCCCGTACAGTCTCCGGCCTGTTCTTCATTGGAGAGGCTGTCGACGTCACCGGTCACCTCGGCGGCTTCAACTTTCAATGGGCGTGGGCCTCAGCCATGGCTGCTGCGCGCGCTGTCTAACTTCTCCGCACAGAGTTTCATCGGAACAAACTGAATTTTACGCCGGCGTCGTCGCGCTCTTCGTGCTGCTTCATGTCCGCATCCAAGCGCGAGGGAGAGAAAGCTATGCAAAAAAGCTGGATCGCGTTTTGTTGGATGGCGGCGACAGTTCCATTCGTCTCTGGATGCCACTCGAAGGCCGTCGATAAGCAGGAATTTCGCTCGTCCCTGGATAACTACTACGCCAGCCAGCAGAGCTGTCTCTGGTCGACACCGGTGAAATTTCCCGTACAAGCCGACACCGGCGATGATGCCAAGACCCGGCACTTCGACGCACTGACCGATGCCGGCTTGCTCAAACGGATTCCCGCTGAGAAGAAACGTTTTCTCATTGGCTCAAAAAATGTGAACAACTATGACCTGTCCGACCAGGGACGGTCCGACTGGACCGCCGATGCCTCCCAGCCTGGATACGGCAATTTCTGCTTCGGCCACCCCAAGGTCACTTCCATCGACAGCTTCACACCCGACACCGGGGGTGCGACTCAGTACAGCGTCAACTACCACTATGGTGTGAGTTTGCCATCCTGGGCCAATAACGCCGAGATCCAGACCGCCTTTCCTTCAGTGGCCGCGCTGAACCAGGGCCGGCCTGCTTCGGCCATGCTCAGTAAGAATGGCAACGGCTGGCAGGTGCAAAATGTCTCCCCGGCCGTTGACACACCGCAGCCTCAATAACGGGGCTCACGGCATCATGGGGTGCGTTGCCGAACGAGCCACGCACCCCAGCGCAAACTCGTTCGTAACTTATGATTCTGCTGTTGTCTAGCCGGGTGGTACTCCCGCGCTCTAACCTGCCTGTAGACATGCCGCCCTTCGCTCTGCCCCAATAGCCCTTTAGTACCCCACTTCAGGGTGATTTACGAGTCACGATCTGCCGATGGATGCTGAGGAATAGGCCATCTACGGGTGCGCCCGTTCGCGGCAGGATGAAACGATTCTTTTCAGCGCTCGCTCTGTCTGTATGCGTCCCGGCGTGGGCCTCCCCGCCTGCACTCACCACGCTGCGGGCCGTCCGCGCACTTACGCCTGAGCAGGTTAGCCAGAATCTTCCCGTGTCTTTTCCGGGAACCGTTACGTACTACGACAACAAAGGCGTCGATCTCTTCGTGCAGGAGGGTGATCAGGCCATCTACGTGGTCGCCAGCCCCGGCCTCCAACTGCTTCCCGGCGATCGCATCCTGGTCAACGGAACCATCCATCCGGATTTCCGTCCCGACGTAGGCGATACCCACGTCACTCTGCTTCACCACGGGGCTCCGCCTGCGCCGATCGCGGCCACTTTCAGCCGCATGATTCGCGCCGAGCTCGATTGCATGCGCGTTACGGTAAAGGCCAGGGTCCGCAGCGCCGACATCGTTCGCGACGGCAACGAGACCAGCATCTATCTCAACCTGCTCATCGATGGCGGCTACGTCGACGCCACCATCATCAGTGACGACGCATCCATTCTCTCCGAACTGCTGGACGCGGAGGTTGAAATAACCGGCGTGGTCGCCGGCAAATTCGACAGCAAAATGCAGCTCGCGGGCATTGTGCTCGAGGTTCCCGCGCTCTCCGGCATCAAGATCATCAAGCAGGCCGCTACTGGACTGCAGTCGCTGCCCATTACGCCCATGGACGAAGTGCTCCAGGGCTACGACGTCTCTGACCGCTCGCAGCGCATTCGCACCCGCGGCACCATCACCTACTACGAACCGGGCACTGCCCTGGTGCTGCAGAACGGAGCCAAGAGCCTGTGGACCATGACCCAGTTCGAGGGGCCGCTCAGCATTGGGCAGGTCGTGGACGCGACCGGCTTCCCGGACGTACGGAATGGCAACCTCACCCTCACCCAAAGTGAGTTCATCCCCACGCCACTGCATTCTCCCATTACGCCAGTGCAGGCGGACTGGGACGAGCTCGCTCCCGGCAAGCATGTCTTCGATCTGGTCTCGACCGAGGGCAGAGTCCTCGCTGTCGTTCGCGGGACGGTGCAGGATGAGTACGTGCTGGTTTCCGGCGGCCATGTGTTTTCAGCGCTCTATCGCCATCCTGATTCCGCTGATCCGGCATTGGCCACTCCGCTGCCTCCCGTCAAAAATCTCGCTGTGGGCTCGCTCGTCCGGGTCACCGGCATCTGCACGCTCGAGCACGGTTCAGACCCCTTCGGCACTCCCGTCGCCTTTAATGTCCTGTTGCGGTCGGTCGGCGATATTCAGGTTCTCGCGCGGCCATCGTTTCTGAATGTCCGCAATCTCGTTCTCCTGCTCGGACTGCTGCTGCTTGCCGTCATCGCCGCCGCAGCGCGCGGCTGGATTCTGGAACGCAAGCTGCGCCGCCAGACTGCCGCTCTCGCCGAGCGCATCGAGTCAGAAGCTGCTCTCGAACGCCGCCGCAGCCACATTCTTGAGCACATCAACGCGGGCCAGCCCCTGCCGGAGATCCTTGACGAGATTGCTTCGCTCGTCTCCTTCAACCTCGACAACTCCCCCTGCTGGTGCCTCACGGCCAACGGGGCGCTTATCGGCGACCGACCAGAGGCCAGCGAAAATCTCAAAGTAATCCGCCAGGAGATTCTTTCGCACTCCGGTCCGCCGCACGGCGAAATCTTCGTCGCGCTCAACCCTTTGGCGCCGCCCAGCACCAGCGCACCCGATGCGCTTTCCATGGGCGCGTGGCTCACCGCCCTGGCCATTGAAACCCACGGCCTTTATTCCGATCTCCGCCACCGCTCGGAGTTCGACCTGCTCACCGACATTCACAACCGGTTCTCGCTCGAGAGCCGGCTCGAAGCCGCCATTGAAGAGGCAACGGCCAGCGGCACGGCTTTCGGTCTTATTTACATCGATCTGGACGAGTTCAAGCAGGTGAACGACAACTACGGTCATCGCGCCGGCGACTGTTACCTGCAGCAGGCCGCGCAACGTATGAAGCACCAGTTGCGCCCCGGCGACATGCTGGCCCGCCTGGGCGGCGACGAGTTCGGCATTCTGGTGCGGATGGTTCGTTCCCGCAGCGATCTCGACGAGATTGCCCGCCGTCTCAGCCAGTGCTTCCACTCGCCTTTTGCCATTGAGGGCTATCAACTGCACGGCGCGGCCAGTCTTGGCGCGGCCATCTACCCTGAAGATGGCGAGACGAAAGACACACTGCTCAGCGCCGCCGACGCCGCCATGTATGTTGCCAAGCACACCCGGAAGTCCGCCTCCGAGGTTCACGAGCGGCTTCCTCGTTGATCGACGGCCTTTACAGCGCATTCAAGAGTCTGCTTCATCTTCTTGAGTTCCTCTTGCACAACAGTCATTCCTTGCGCAAATGTCTCTTCGGGCATGGATGGCGGCTTGGTGAGCGTGATCATGTACACCGACTCATCCGGCCCAACCGGCGCTACGCGGGCCGGAACATCCCACCGGCCCTCCTTTGGATCGATAAACCATGGTCGAGAATCCCATGTGCCTCTTCAAAGCTGGGAATCAGGCGCCCCGATCCGCGCGGCGTCTCGATCTCCCATATCCCTTCGCCGAGCGGCCGGATCGACCGGACATTGTGAATCGCCCACTGCGGCATAGTCGAAGGATCGGCAACAAACCGAAAGACATTCTGCCAGGGACGTACGATCTGCACAGACAAGGTCACTGGAGCGGTCATGACAGCCTTTCCTGCGAACACTACTGCTTTGCCTTCGGAAACTCTTCCACGTGCATCTCGCCTTTGCGGCCGAAGTAGATCACTTTCTTGCCCGCGAGAAACGCCCAATACCCGATCACGCCGGCCGCAGTCGCGCGCTTCACAAATTCGGGATAGCGAACCGTATCTGCCTGCGCCCCGCGAATCGCCGCAACAATGCCTTCGCCGGAGAACTCCTTCGCAACCGGGTCCAGCTTGAGGATGACCTCATCCGTGTAGGTTTCGCCGCTCGCCAGATAGTAGGTCTTGCGCCTGGCGGCAAAGTCCACTTGGTAAGACTCCACGCCCGCCGCGAGCAGCTTGCCGACAACCTGCGGAAAGGTCATGCGCCCTTCCTGCGTTTCGATGCTCACCTCGTGCATTACCTGCGTATTCATCATTTCTCCCTCATTCGGTCGGCAGCGTGCGCAGTCCATGCGCCTCTGCCAGTTTTTTGAGTGTTGCCACCAACATCTCCCGCTCGCGCGCGGTCAGTGGTGAAAAAAACTCTTCGTCGTTGTCATCGGCAATCCGGGCCAGCGACGGCACCAGCCTGCGGCCAGCCGCCGTGAGCGCGATCTCCTGAAATCGCCGGTCGTCGGTGCGGTCCCTGCGCGTGATCAGCGCCTTGCCTACCAGCCGGTCAACAAGCTTTGAAGCAGCGCCGCGAG